>Ga0075163_10004511_pt1 | contig 18682 bp, 16 predicted proteins | sample JI1023141ADNA_FD_71478 | JGI IMG/M metagenome (GOLD analysis project Ga0075163, IMG submission 71478) | Wastewater effluent complex algal communities from Wisconsin, to seasonally profile nutrient transformation and Carbon sequestration -... | ecosystem: Engineered > WWTP > Effluent > Algae...
GCGGCTCGCCGACGATCACGCGAACGCGAAGGCGTTTGCCGAGGCGCTCGCGAGCAACATCAGCCTGGTCGTGCGCCAGCCGGCCACCAATTTGGTGTTCTTCGAGGTCACGCGCGGCAGCGCCGCCGAGCTGATGGCGAAGGCAAAGGAGCGCGGCGTGTTGCTCGGAAGCGGCACCACGGCCACCAGCGTCCGTGCGGTCGCGCATCTCGACGTCGATCGCGATGCGGTACTCCACGCCGCGAAGGTGATCGCGGAGATCGCCGCCGCGCTGTGAGCTCGTCGGTGGTCGCGCGCGAAACTGGGGACCGTCCCCAGTTCTTGCACACGACGTGCGGAAACCGGGGACGGTCCCCAGCGTGGGTGGTCGCGGTCATCGCGTCCGCGTGCTCGGCACCGGCGACGCTCGAGGATCTGAAGACGGCGGAGCGCGCGGAGGATCGCGGCGATGTCGCCGGAGCGCTGGCCGGGTATCGCGCCGCGCAGTCGTCGTGCAAGCGCGTCAAGCCGGCGCGCCGCGCGAAGGCCGCGTGCTCCGACGCGTTTCTCGGCGAGCCCGGCGTGCTCGTGCAGGCCGGCAAGATCGACGACGCGATCGCGCTCTACCTCGCGCTCCCCGGCAAGCTGCCCGGCGATCCGGCGGCGTCGTCGATCGCGATCTACCGCGCCGGCGATCTGCAGCTGCGCGCCGGCCACATCAAGGACGGGTGGACGCAGCTGTGGCGCGTGATCACCGAGTGGCCCGACGAGGGCTCCGGGGCGGATGCGCTCGGGCTGCTCGTCGCCGACGGTCGCGGCCGCGACGCGCGCGCCCTCGCCGACCAGCTCGCCGCGCTGCTGACGTCGCTCGCCGAGACCCAGATCGCCGACAACTTGATCTGGGCGCTCGCGGATCTCTACGAGCACGAGCTCGCGAACCCGAGCGGGGCGCGCGCGTTCTACGACCGAATTCCCACCGAATATCCGACGAGCGGGATGCGCGACGATGCGCGCTGGCACGCGGCGCGGATCTCGCGAGAGATCAAGGACCCGAAAGGTGCGGCGGCGCGGTTGCGCGCGCTGCTCGCCACCCGCGAGGTCGCGCTCGGCGCCGGCTCGTACTTCTCGATCTGGCTCGACGACGCGCAGCTCGAGCTCGGCAAGGTCCTGCGCGACGACCTCGCCGACGCCGCCGGCGCCGCCGCCGCGTTTCGCCAGCTGCCCGAGCACTACCCGGCGTCGATCCTCAAGGACGACGCGCTCTACGAGCTCGCGGTGACGCTGGACAACGCCGGCGATCACGACGGCGCGTGTCGCGCGCTCGGCGAGCTGGCGAAGCTCTCGCCGGACTCCAAGTACGTGGTGCGCGGCAAGGAGCGCTGCCCGTGACGGCCGTCCGGATCGCCGACGTGCACAAGCGCTACGGATCGCGGCGTGTCCTCGATGGCATCTCGCTCGAGCTCCCGCGCGGCACCAAGCTCGGCCTGATCGGCCCCGCGGCCGCCGGCAAGAGCGTGCTGTGCAAGTTGATCTGCGGGCTCGAGCAGCCCGATCGCGGCGAGCTCGAGGTGTTTGGCGAGAGCGTCGTCGGCAAGCGCGAGGCGGATCTCGGACCGCTGCGCAAACGGATCGGGATGCTGTTCCAGAACTACGCGTTGTTCGACTTCCTCACCGTCGAGCAGAACGTCGCGTTCCCGCTCGAGCACGGGTTCGGGACACAGTCCCGAGATCGAGCTGGCGGCGAGCTCACCACCGAGGCGATCGCCGAGCGCGTGGCGGCGCGCCTCAAGGCCGTCGGCCTCGCGGGCAGCGAGCGCAAGCTCACCGGCGAGCTGTCGGGCGGCATGAAGAAGCGCGTCGGCATCGCGCGCGCCACGGTCGCCGATGCCGAGCTCGTGATCTACGACGAGCCGAGCGCCGGCCTCGATCCGGTGACCACCCAGAAGATCTACGACCTGCTCGCGGCGGACCAGCAGCGCACCGGCGCGACCGTGCTCGCGGTGTCGTCCGACGTCACGGCGCTCGCGACGTTCGTCGACGAGATCGCCTTCCTCTACGATCACCGCATCGTCTACCGCGGCCCCGCCGCCACGATCGCCGATTCGCCCAACTCGCTGGTCCGCCAGTTCGTGCGCGGCGAGCTCGAGGGCCCGCTCGATCAAGCCGGGCCCGGCATGTCGTCAGATCGGAGCGTGACGTGATCAGCGCGATCGGCGCCGGTGCGCTGCGGATCGCCCAGGAGGTCGGCGGCATCGTCCTGCTCGCCGGCCAGGTGCTGCGCGCCCTGATTCCTCCTCGGATGGACACGCGCGAGCTGTGGAAGAACCTCTACAAGATGGGCAACCGCTCGGTGCCGATCGTGGTGCTGACGGCGTTCTTCTCCGGTGCGCTGATGATGTTGCAGGCCGGGCCGTTCGTGAAGAAGTTCGGGGCCACGGGGCTCGCGGGTTGGGGCGCCGGGTACGCCGTGCTGCGCGAGATCGGACCGATCCTGATCGCGCTGATGTTCTCGGGCCGCGTCGGCGCCAACAACACCGCCGAGCTGTCGACGATGACCGTCACCGAGCAGCTCGACGGGCTGCGCGCGCTCGCGATCGATCCGGTGCGCTTCCTCGTCGTGCCGCGCGTGATCGCGATGGTGGTGATGCTGGTCGCGCTCACCGCGATCGGCGACCTGGTCGCGCTCGTCGGCGCCACCCTGATCGGCCGAGCGATGCTCGATATCGAACTCTCGTCGATGTACTACTCGATCACCGAGAACCTCAAGCCGTACGACTTCCTCCACGGCATCTACAAGTCGATCGCGTTCGGCGTCGCGATCGCGATGTCGTCCTGCTACTTCGGCATCACCGTCCGCGGCGGCGCCGTCGGTGTCGGTCGTGCGGTCAACGCAGCCGTGGTGGCTGCGGCAGTGTCGATCATGTTGCTCGACTTCTTCCTGACGTACCTGACCGGATGAGGAAGCAGATCGAAGGCATCGGCGAGGCGACCCTGCGGCTGTGCCGCGAGGGCCTCGAGCTGTGGCGCGTCTACGTCTCGACGATCGCAGGGCTGGTCCGCGGGCTGACCAAGCGCAAGGATAAGATCGCCCGCCGGGGCCGTGCGAAGGGCGAGCTGGTCCGTCAGTTCCACGCGATCGGCAACAAGTCGATCATCTTCATCGCCGTCACGCTCGGCTTCATCGGCATGGTGATGACCTACCAGGCGTGCCTCCAGCTCGGCCGCGTCACCGGCGATTACTCGCAGGTCGGCAGCCAGTTCCTGCGCCTCATCATCTCGGACTTCGGCCCGACGCTGTGCGGCCTGATGCTCGCCACCCGTGTCGGTGCCGGCATCGCCGCCGAGATCGGGTCGATGAAGGTGACCGAGCAGATCGACGCGCTGCGGATGAGCGGCGTGCTGCCGATCGACTACCTGATCGTGCCGCGGTTCATCGCCTGCCTCGTGATGATGCTCGTGCTCGCGGTGCTCGGCAGCGTGGTGATGTACTTCGCCGGCGCCGCCACCGCGCACTACTCGTTCGGCGTCAACCCGAACACGTTCTTCGACCTGTCGTTCATCCGCCCGCGCCACCTGATCCTGTTCCTCCTCAAGTGCGCGGCGTACGGCGCCGCGATCCCGATCGTCGCCGGGTTCTGCGGCCTGCGGGCGCGCGGCAGCTCCGAAGGCGTCGGCTGGGCCACCACCGCGGCGGTGATCGGCAGCTCGTTCGCCGTGATCGTTTTGGACTTCGTCCTCTCGGCCGGCGCGCTGTGGCTGACCGGCGGTGACCTGTGAGCCTGATCGAGCTCAAGGGCCTCACCAAGAGCTTCGCCGGCAAGGCGGTGCTGAAGGGCATGGATCTCGCGATCGAGAAGGGTGAGGTGATGTTCATCATCGGCACCTCGGGGGTCGGCAAGAGCGTCGCGATCAAGCACCTGATCGGCCTGCTCGCGATCGATCAGGGCGAGATCTGGTTCGACGGCAAGCGCGTCGACACGCTCCCCGAGCGCGAGCTCCCGCCGCTGCGCAAGCGGATCGGCATGGTGTTCCAGAGCTCGACGCTGTTCGACTCGATGACGCTCGAGGAGAACGTCGCACTCCCGCTGCGCAAGCACGGCAAGCTGCGCCACCATGCCGCGCTCGAGCAAGCGCGCGCCCTGCTCGCGCGGGTCTACATGGCGGACTACGCCGCGCGCTATCCCGCCGAGCTCTCCGATGGCATGCGCAAGCGCGCCGCGATCGCGCGCACCCTCGCGCTCGCGCCCGAGGTCGTGCTGTTCGACGAGCCGACCACGGGCCTCGATCCGGTCTCGGCGCGCCGGATCGATCGGCTGATCCGCGAGCTCGCCGGGACCGGCGTGACCTGCGTCGTGGTCTCGCACGATCTGCCGGCGATCTTCGGCATCGCGGATCGCGTCGCCCTGCTCTACCAGGGCATCACGCACGTCGTCGCAACACCCGCCGAGCTGCGCGCGTCTCCCGATCCGATCGTCCAGCAGTTCATCACCGGCCAGTCGAGCGGACCGATGGAGACCCCCGGCTTTTAGGGCTGGACGATCGTCGAGATCGCGGCCGTGCAGGTGGTCTGGTCGTCGAAGTTCGGGCTCAGCAACAGCTGATCCGCGACCGTCACGTTGCCGCTCCGCGTGGTGAACCGGATCCGGCCCACCGCCCCACCACCACCAGAGCCGAGCGTCGTGCCGGCGCCTTGCCCGCCGTTGACCGCCGTGGTGGGACCACCACCGCCGCCCGCGCCTCCCGCGGCTCCACCGGCGCCACCGACGGCACCACCCGTGCCTCCGGCGCGACCGAGCGTGCCGTCACCACCGTCGCCACCGCTATCGCTCGCCCCACCACCGCCGCCGTTGACGGCGACCTGACCGTTGATCGTGACCTGCGGTGCGTCGACGACGATCGCGCCGCCCGCGCCACCACCACCGCCGCCATCATTCGGGCCACTGGCGCCTTTGCCGCCACCGCAGCCACCCGCATCGATCGAGCCCGCCGCGGTGATCTCGAATTCGAGGCTGGAGACGAACTGGATCGCCCCACCACCACCGCCACCGACACCACCGCCGCTACGTGCGCCTCCGCCGCCGCTACCGCCGATCAACAGCATGATCTCCGGGTTGCCGTTCTCGACGCCGCCGACTCCACCAGTCAACCCGCCGCGGCCGCCGACCCCACCGAACCCACCACCTCCACCGCCCTTCGAGTTCGCTTGCGCGGGTTGACCGCCCCCGGTGCCTTCGCCGGCTTGCGGGACTGCGCCTTTCACGCCGCCGCGAAACCCGCCGGGCCCGGCGGTGCGGCGACCGTCGTTCCCCGAGACGCAGTCTTTCAGATCGATCGATGCGTTGATGGTGATCTTCTGATCCGCCACGATCGCGAGCGCCTTCACCCCGGTCAGGTGGATCGCGGCGTTGGCGGTGAAGCTCTTCATCCGGAGGATCATCACGTTGCCGATGGTCCGCGTGGAGTACAGGTTTCCAGGTGCGCCTTCGATCACACCGGTATCGGTGTCGATCGAGGTCGCGGCTGCGATGACCACATCGCCGAGCCCCTGGAACGTGGCGGGCTCGAGATCCGTCTTGGTGACCGATCCACCGGAGGGCGTGATCGTCAGGCAGTGTGCCGTGCCCTCGGGATCACACCCCCAGCCGCAGGTCTCCTCGATGGGCAGCTCGCCCTGGGTCACGCAGGTCCGAAGTAGGTCGGCTGCACACTCCTTCGTGCCAACGGTCTCGCAAGGTTGGGCCACGGGTGGGCCATCGCCTTCCGGCCCGTCGGGACTCACAGGGTCTGAATCGTATTTGCACGCCGCGAGCATCGCGACGAGGTACAGCCGCATCCCAAGATTTCGCCTCATCTCCGCCTCCGAGTGGGGGTTGGGGACAAAGTCGCGCGACAACAACGCCGCGCCCTCGTCCGTAGGGGATGGGACGCAGGTAACCCTACGAATGATCGGGTTGCAAGAAAGTAGTGAAGGTTCCAGAATCAGGAACTTGGAGGAACGATGAACTGCCCGACTTGTGGTGCGAACAACCAGCCCAACGCCGCCTTCTGCTCGCAGTGTGCGACCAATCTGCTGGTGCCCCCGGGCACACCGCCGCCGCCGAACCCGTACGCGAATCCCAATCCGTACGCGAATCCCAATCCGTACGCGAATCCCAATCCGTATGGGAACCCGATGCCGGGCTATCAGGACCCCGCGTTCTACGCGCCGCTCCCCACCCGCACGTCGGGCATGGCGATCGCCGGCTTCGTGCTGTCGTTCTTCTGCTCGCTGCTCGGCATCATCTTCTCGTGCATCGGCTACAGCGAGTGCAAGAAGTCCAATGGCCAGGTCACCGGTGAGGGTCTCGCCATCGCCGGCATCGTCATCTCGATCATCGGCTTCCTGCTTTCGATCGTCTGGTGGTCGTCGGTCAGCCGCCACAGCCGCTTCTAGAGGCGCCCATGTATCGCGACGATCTCGCAGCTACCCACGCCCGCGTCGAACAGCTTCAACGCGAGCTGTCCCACGCGTCGCGGCAAGGTGCGACCGACCAGCAGCGGATCGCCGCGCTGACGGCGCAGCTCAACGCCACCCAGCAAGCGCTCGCGCGGATGGGCGGCCAGCTGGCGTATCGCCAGCAGAACTACATCTATCCGTCGCGGTCGAGCACCGTGCTCACGCTCGGCATCCTGTCGCTGGTCGTCTGCTCGGTGATGGGGCCGATCGCGTGGGCGATGGGCAATGAAGAGATCCGGCGGATGGACGCGGGTCAGACGCCGGTGGATCAGCGCGGCTCGGTCACTGCGGGCCGGGTCTGCGGAATCATCGCCAGCTGCATGCTGATGTTCGGCGGCCTGATCTTCTTGATGTTGCTCGCGGCCGCGCCCAAGTAACGTGAAGCTGCCGTCCGGTGCCGTGCTCGCTCGCGTCATCGCGGGTGGCTACGCGGCGCTGGTGATCGCCGGGTTCGTGATCGGAGCCACCGGTCCCGAGTCGTGGCGACAGGCGATCGTCGACGATGGTCCCGGCTGTCCACTCAAGGCGACGACCGACATCGATTGCCCGTTCTGCGGGATGACGCGCGCGACCCTCGCGATGGGTCGCGGCGATCTGGGGACGGCGCTCCAGTACCACCCGCTCGCGCCGTTCGTGTTGCTGTTCGTGCTGACGTTGCTCGTGCTGGTCACCTTCGGGCGGACCACCGTGCTGTTGAACGGCAAGCGCCCGTTCCTCCTGCTCGGCATGATCGGCGCGATCTGGATCCTGCGGCTCGTGCTGTGACGCCGTGTTATGGACGAACGATGCGCGCGTTGATCGTCGTCCTGATCGCACTCCTCACCCTCCCGGCGTTCGCGGCGAACGACCGCGACGCGGATGGCATCGCCGACGCCAACGATCGCTGCCCCGACGAGCCGGAGGATCGCGATGGCTTTCAGGACGCCGATGGCTGTCCCGATCCCGATAACGACACCGACGGCATCACGGATGTGACCGACAAGTGCCCGAACGAGCCGGAGGATCGCGACGGCTTTCAGGACGACGATGGCTGCCCCGATCCCGACAACGATCAGGACGGGGTTCTCGACGTCGCCGACAAGTGCCCGAACGAGCCGGAGACCAGGAACGGCTTCCAGGACGACGACGGTTGCCCCGACGTGGCGCCGGGCGGCAAGTCGCCGAAGCAGGCCGCGAACGAGGGCACGCTCGATATCTACTCGTCGCCTGCGGCGGAGGTGACGATCGACGGCAAGGCGGTCGGCCGCACCCCGCTCAAGGCGCTGCGCGTCGCGGCGGGCAAACACCAGGTCCGGCTCGACGGCGGCGGTGGGCGCGTCGTGGTCCGCACGATCACGATCGAGGCCGGCAAGCGGTTCACCCTGGCCCTCGACCGCTGATCGCCCCCGCGGGCTAGTTGCAGTGCCGTTCAGGTAGCGCTGCAACTTGGATGATTCCGATCTGTTACGCGCTCTGGGTCAGCCCAGGCCGAAGGCCGGAGCCCGATCTCGGGGCGGGCCAGGGCTCGTCGAGCCAGCATTCGTCGCGGAGGGCTCGACGGAAACCAGACCGATTCCGATCAGTTGCGTTTATCTGATCGGCATCGGGGCTAGTTGTCCTTGGGGCGCATGAACAGCAGCCACGGCTGACGCTTGAGCATCTTGCCGAGCGCCTTCGCGTCCTCGGGAAACTCGGGATCGCGGGCGAGCTTGCCGATCGTGCCTTCGCCACGCGCGAACCGTTGGTTGAGGTCCTCCACCTTCGCGAGCAGGGGATCGATCTTGTCGATCGCCACGCGCAGCTTCTCGATCGCGGTCTCGACGGCCTTCACCGCCGCCGGGCCGCGCTCACCGAGGCGTGCGCGGAGGGCATCGATCGACGAGGCGAGCGCGGTCGCCTTGGCATCGAGGAGGTCGAGCACCCGGCGCGCCTGCGCGATCGTGATCCGCGCGTGACCGACCATCGCGCCGAGCTGGGCGACGCCGCGATCGCCACCGAGCGCGGCGCGGAACTTGTCGACCTCGGCGAACAGCCCGTCGAGCTCGACGCGCAAGGACACCGCCCCGAGCAAGCCGCTCGGCGCCACGCTCTCGAGCGTCGCGGCGAGCTCGCGCATCCGATCGCGCAGCGTTCGAAACTCCGGCCCGACCTCGTCGGCGAACCGCTTCGCGATCATCAGGTTGTCCCAGGTTCGCCCCATCACGCGATCCATCGTCGGCGGATCGATGCCGCGCAGCGGGCGCGTGTCGGCGGCGAGCGAGGGGCCCTCCGGCGTGGGCGACGGTCCGATCTCGAGGTGGCGCGCCGACAAGAAGCTGCCGCGCGACGACACGAACACGTCGCCGCCGCGCGCGATCTCGCGAGCCGCCGAGGTGTGAAACACCAGCGTGACGTCGACGCCGTCCTCGTTGCCGTCCGCGCCGGGACGTGCGAGGGCGCGCGGCGCGAGGGCGATCGCTTCGACCCTGCCGACCGCGCGGCCCGCGACGATCACCGGCGCGCCCTCGCGGAGCTCGCCGGTGTGCTTGAACAGCACGTGGAGCCGCGTCCGCTCGCCGAGCTCGAGCCGCCCCGACACGAACACGAAGAACACGATCGCGGCGCTGATCAAGAGCAGCACGATGGCGCCGACGCGCGTCGCGAGCTTGCCGTCCTGCGCTAGCATCGCCTCGATCGAACCTGGTTCGACCTCACTCCTTCCAGAAGAACTTCCACGGGTTCCGCTTGAGGTCGCGAATCAGCTCGCGAAGATCGCTGTAGAGCTCGTCGCGTGCGAGCAGCGCCCCGACGGTGCCCTTGCCGGCGCGCAGGTCGGTGACCATGCCGTTGACGTTGTCGATCAGGCCGCCGGCCTGCCCCGCCGCCTGCGCCGCCTTGTCGGCCGCGTTGATCGCGCGATCGATCCGCTGCTCGTTGATCAGGCCGGTGACGCGCGTGGCGTCGGTCATCAGCTCGGCCGCCTTGGGGGTCAGCGTGGTCATCGTGGTCTGCGCCGCGACCAAGGTCTTGTCGGCGTTCCCGACCAGGCTCGCGATCGGACGCCCGTCGCCGAGGCCGGCGTTGACCTTCGACAGCGTGGTCTTCGCCTCGCGCGCGAGCTCCGCGCCGTTGCCGATCAGCTCGGACAGCTGCTGCTTGTTCTTGGTCAGCAGATCGTTGACCTCGGCGACCGCGCTCGCGCCGTTGGTGAGGAGGTTCTTGATCGCGTCGCGATCGTCGCGCAGCACGTGCGAGACGCCCTCGAGCACCTCGTAGAGCCGCGCGACCACCAGGTCGGTGCGCGGCGGATCGTGGACGAAGTGCGGATCGTGGATGATCGTGTCGGGCGCGATCGCCGGCTTGTCCCAGTCCTTGCCGGGCACGATCTCGAGGTACTGCTCGCCGAGCACGCCGGCGGTGTTGATGAAGAACTCGGCGTCGCTGCGCACGCTCTCGCGCACGCGATCCTCGAGCCACGCGGTGATCCGCACCTGGACGCGCTGGTTGGTCTTGGGATCGACCTTGCCGCCGAGGAACTCGACGTCCTTCACCTTCCCCACCTTGATGCCGGAGACCTTCACCGGCGCGCCGGGCTGTAGCGAGCCGACGTAGTTGAAGTCGACCTGGATCTCGAAGCCCGAGCGCAGCGTGAAGTTGCCGAGCACGAAGATGAAGCCGACGAGGATCGCGGTCGAGGCGAGGATCAGCAAACCCACCTTGAACTCGAGACCACGCGCCATGGACGACAGCGTACCCCAGCCGAAACGAAAACGACCGGCTCCTCTTCCGAAGGGCCGGTCGATCATCGACGGGTGACGTTAGCTACGCGGGGTAGCCACCACCGGGCGGCGGATAGCCTCCACCTTGCGGCGGGTAGCCTCCACCTTGCGGCGGGTAGCCTCCACCTTGCGGCGGATAGCCTCCACCTTGCGGCGGGTAACCACCACCTTGCGGCGGATAGCCTCCACCGCCCTGCGGTTGCGCCGGCGCGCTCGGGTTGACGCCCTCGAGCTCGTTGAACTTGGTCTGCGCGACCCACACGCCGTACGGCGAGATGAACATCATGAACAAGAAGATGTTCATCTGCTTGAGGCCGGTGGCCTTCTCCATCGCCTGCGACCACTTCCAGAGGAACATGATCGGGCCGTAGAGCGGGACCGCGAGCCACCAGCCGCTCGGCAGGTCCATCCCGGTCTTCTTCTTCAAGTACTCCTTGGTCTCGACGATCCAGTACACGCCGAACAGCGGGACCAGACACATCGCGAGCGTGCCGAGCGGGGTACGCCGCAGCACGTTGACGCCCGTCACCTGGTCGTAGACCGGCGGCGAGTTCATCAGCAGCACGCCGATGAAGCTGATCAAGTAGAGGATCAAGCGCGCGAACACGAGCAACCCGATGACGATCTCGCCGTGGATCAGCCCCGCGAGAAGCACCATCAGCGAGTTCGCGACCGGCCACAGCAGGAGCACCGCGCAGATCAACGGACCGAGCGCATCGAGCGCGCGCAGCGCCGGCGGGACCTTCTGCGGAGGCAGAACCATGGTCACGCACAGCACGCCGAGCGCAGCGACGAGCAGGTTGAGCAGCGCCGCGACGATCAGGAACGGGCCACCGGAGAACGAGAACGCCGGGCCGATGAAACTGAGCAGCGGGAGGACCATCAGGCCCGCGCCGATGCCGATCACGACACGCGCCGTGGCGTCGTTGGGCTTCAGGATCCGGCTGAGCAGACCGAACACCAGGAACACGTATGCGAACGTTCCCGCAGCACCGCCGAAGAACAGCGGACCGAAGAAGCTATAGACGCCCCATAACGCGAGCCCGAACGGCATCCACTGGATGACGATGGGCGGCAGCTTCTGCCGCATCTCTGCCGGTGCAGCCGCGACGAGCAGGTAGCCGCCACCGACGATCGCCGGGAACAACACACCCTCCCAGAGCGGCCCGGAGAACGGGAAGATCAGTGGGCTGATCGAGACCGGAACGACGATCGAGACGAGCAGCGCGATGCCGGCGATGAACAGCACCTTCCGCTGCAGGCCGGGATCGAGCATCCGCGAGACCGGGATCCCGAGGATCGTGCCCGGTGCCGACTGCGGCAGACCGCGCGCGATGTTGTCGATCGGTCCCGGAAGATCCTGCTGCGGCGCCACACCGAAGCCACCCGCGGCGGGGTACTGCGGGTTCGGCGGCGGATAGCTGGGTTGCCCCATGGGCTGCATGGGCGGCTGCGCCGGCGGCGGGTAGCCCTGAGGCTGGCCCATCGGAGGTGCACCCATCTGCGGACCACCCGGCGGCGGGTAGCCCTGGCCCGGCGGCGGACCGAAGTTCTGCTGTCCGGGAGGCGGACCGAAGTTCTGCTGTCCGGGAGGCGGACCGAAGTTCGGTTGACCCGGCGGCGGTCCGAAGCCCGGCTGACCGCCCATCGGCTGCCCAGGCGGCGGGCCGAAGATCGGTTGACCCGGCGGCGGTCCAAAGCCCGGCTGGCCACCCATCGGCGGCTGCCCCGGCGGTGGGCCGAAGTTCGGTTGACCCGGCGGCGGTCCATAGCCCGGCTGACCCGGCGGCTGCCCCGGCGGTGGGCCGAAGTTCGGCTGTCCGGGAGGCGGACCGAAGCCCTGCTGACCGGGCGGTGGCCCGAAGCCTTGCTGCGGCGGACGCGCCTGTGGAGGCGGCATCTGCGGAGGCTGCCCTTGCGGCGGGTAGCCCGGCTGTCCGCCGTAGTTCTGCGGCGGCCCCGGTGGTTGTCCGTATTGCGGCCCGGGAGGCTGCATGTTCGGAGGTTGCCCCATCACCGTCGCCCCTTGCGGAGCGGGACGCGCTGGCTGCCCAGGTTGCGGCGCAGCGAAGCCCTGCTGCTGCGGCGGCGCGAAGCCACCCGGCGCCGGCGCCCGACCCGGGATCTGTGGAGCCGCATGACCGAACATGGTCTTCGCCGGTTGTGGCGCAGGTGCGCCTCCCTGCATAGGAGGCATTGGTCGCCCGCACGTACCGCACGCTGGTGCATTCATCAGCACCGCCGCGCCACAGTACGGGCACGGCCTTGTAGGTGTCGCCATTCGACGGTTCCCTTTCCGGAGGCGACGGTATCGCGACGCTGATCGCGCCGCAACGAAGTGAACCCGTTTTGGCTCACGTGTTAGCGTCACCTTCGTGGCGAGGCGCCTTGGCGGACACGACGGAGTCCGAGGTGACGCGGTCGAGCTCCGTATTGCGGACTCGACCGTGCGCGCGTTCTCCGACGAGAGCATCGCGGCGGCGGCGCTCGCGAGCGGCACGCGCGTGATGTCGCGCTCGCTGAAGTATCACCGCCCGCGCGGGTTCTTCTGTCTCGAGGGCCACTGCAGCGGCTGCCTCGTGCGGCTCTCCGGCGTGCCGAACCTGCGCGCGTGTCAATCGCCGTGCACGCAGGGTGCGGAGGTCGAGGGCCAGAACGCGTTTCCGTCGGCGCAGATCGATCTGCTCGGCGCCGTCGACTTCCTGTTCTCGCGCGGCATGGACCACCACACGCTGATGACCGGCTCGTCGGTGCTCAACAAGCTCGCGAACAAGGTCGTGCGCCAGCTCTCGGGGCTCGGCAAGCTTCCGGATCAGCCGTCCCTCGAGCTGCCCGAGGTCAAGCGCTTCGACATCGACGTCTGCGTGATCGGTGGTGGCCCGGCCGGCCTCGAGGCGGCCACCCAGGCGGCGCGCGCCGGCAAGCGCGTCGTGTTGATCGACGATCAGCTGCGGCCCGGTGGCAGCATGCGCACCGATCCGCGCAGCGGTCGCAAGGCCGCCGAGGTCACGGTCGAGGCGGCGACGCACGCGGGCGTCCGGATCCTCGGGCGCTCGACCGCGATCGGGTTCTTTCCCGAGGACGACGGTGGTGTGCTGGCCGTGCAGTCGCCCGAGCGGCTGTATCGCGTCTACGCGAAGGCCTGGATCTGGGCGACCGGCGGCTACGTCGTCAACCTGCCGTTCGTCGACAACGATCGCCCCGGCATCATCGCCGCGCGCGCGGTCGGGCGCCTGCTCGTCGATCACGGCATCCTCGCCGGCGATCGGATCTGCATCGTCGAGGTGCCCGAGCTCGCCGACGAGATGACGGCGCTGTCGATCGCGCTGACCACGGCGGGCGCCGACATTATCCGCGTCGCGCTGCCCGACGTGCTCGCCACCCGCGGCCGCGGCTGGGTCAGTCAGGTCGACGTGGTGGGCCGCAAGATCGAGTGCGACGTCGTGGCGGTGGCCGCGATCCCCGCCCCCGCCTCGGAAGGTGCGCGGCAACAGGGGTGTCGCGTCGTGCTCGATCCCGTCGCGGGTGGTTTCCGCGTGGTCGTCGACGATACCGGCCGCACCACCACGCCGGACGTGTGGGCCTGCGGCGACGTCACCGGGTACATGGGTCCCGCAGCCGCGGCTGCCGATGGTGCACGCGTCGGCGCGCTGGTTGCCGGCTCGCTATAGTCGCGGGACCTGCAGCGGCGCGAGCCCGATGCCCTCGTCGAGCAGCTGCAGCTTGCGCGGCGTGCGGCACTGCTTGCAAAACGCAGCGAGATCGAACTTGCCGCGCAGCACCTGGAACAGAAAGCCCGACAGCGCGTGCGATGCGAGCACCGCACGGAGCTCCGCCTCGGGCGTCTCGCGTTGCAAGCGCTCCGCCTCGCGGACGATCGCCGCGTGGGTCTCGGGCATCCGCTGCTCGAGCGCCTCGCGCCACCGGTGGAGCGACTCGACGTACGCGATCGCCGCGGGCTCGCTAGCGCGCGTGAACCGAGCGAGTTGCTCGTCGAGCTCTTCCCAGTTCAGCTCCGTCCACGGCTTGCCGGCGAGCACCGGTGCCTGCCACTCGCGCTTGATGCGTTTCCAGTAGTCCTCGTGCGCGGGGACCGAGTGCAGCTCGAAGCCCGGCAACACGAGCGCCGTGAGGTGCCCGCCGTGACAGGCGCCGGTGTCGAGCCCGTAGACCAAGCCCGGCCGCACGAGCGGCTGTTCGAGGACGCGATGCCCGAACGCGACCGGCTTCGGGCCACTCCATTCCATCGCCCAGTCCTTGCCGTCGAGCACGCGCGACAGCTCCTGCTCGCCGGCGGTGCTGCCGCACAGGATCTCCGGCTTCTGCTCCGCGATCGCGACGCCGGGAACCGCCGCCGCGTGAACCACGATCGCGTCCTCGAGCTCGATCGAATATGGCAGGGTCGTCATCCACGCCACCCACGCGTCGTACTCGGCGCCGAGCTGTAGCCGCGTGATCTCCTGCGCGTACGAGAACACCTGCCGCACGTGCTTGCGCTCGTGATTGCCGGCGAGCACGACGCTGTTCGGGCGATCGCGAAACAGCTCCAGCACACGGCGTGGGTCGGGCCCTCGATCGACGAGGTCGCCGACGGAGATCACGCGATCGTCGTCGGTCACGCGCAGCAGCTCCAGGAGCTCGGCGAGCTCGACGTAGCAGGCGTGAATGTCGCCGATGATGACCGTGCGGCTCACGCATCCTCGATGTTCAAGATCGAATTGTCAGGGTTGTGCGTCACGCGGTCGATCAAGAAGCCCTGATGGTCGTAGCGATAGAACGATCGAGACTCGATCGTGTTCGTGCATCCGCGCCCCCGCGCTTCAAGCATCTTGGATGCTGAGCACCTGTCCGTCGGGGGAATACCGGGTGACGTCGATCAACCAATCCTGCTCGTCATAGCGATAGATCGCATACGACCGCAGTTCGGAGTCAGCCCCGCGCTCGTCCATGCGGACGAGCCTATCTCCGGTATCGAAGTATTGATGCACGATCTTCGAAACCACCCCCTCCGGTTCGACGTACCAGATGCGCCAGTTTGGGCCGGCGTCATCGGTCGAGGCGACTGAATAGATCTCCGCCGGCACATTCGGGTTCATCGCGCGGAAGTGTTGTAGAGGAACGGACGGATCGTCCCAACCTGGATAGATGATCGTTGTGAGCCTCCCCTCCAGAAACCGTCGGCAAACCGTTGGGGAGCCATCCTCCCGAGTTACGTATCGACGACGAGCCAAGGCCTCGGCTTCGGTGAGCTCCACCATCGGATCCACACCATTTGCGTACGTATCGAAGAATCGGGTCGTCATAGCGTGGGACCGAGATCGAAATCGGAGCCCTTGACGATCAGGGTAGCTTGAACCTCCATCGGACCAGCAGTCCCCGTGAGCGACTTCACGGCTTCGCCGATGGGCGGATTCACATCCGGGAAGAAATGGAATGACGGAATCTTCTGCTTCTTGATCCCGACCTCGAGCTCGCGCTTCAGCTTGCCCGGGGGAGCATGACCGAGGAACTGATTCGCGAGGCGTTCGAATTCGGCAGGCTCGACCAAGATCTCGACGTCGATGTCACCAGGTGTCTTGCTGTGCATCGCACTACCCTGAACCTTGGGCTTGCCCGCGATCTTCCGCGCTGCAATCTCGGACTCCAATTTCGCCAGAAACTGGTCGTACTGCGGCTTGTCTTTGAAGCCGAAGGGGAACCCTCGTGCGCGCGCTTCTGCGAGATTCTCGACGGATTCTTCGACGCGCGCTCCGACATTCGCCGGTGGTTCCAGTGAGGCCCCCTCGCCACCTTTGCGATACTTCTTCTGCGCCTTGTACATGTACGAACGCAGGATGTCCTCGACGTCCTTCGGGTTGCCCTGCCCCATCGCGCGAATCACCCGCTCGACCTCCTCCTGCGTCGCGTTCTCGAGCGCACGCAGCGCGTCGGGATGACGCTTCACGAGCTCGTCCATCGACACGCTCGGGATACTCGGGAACCGTTGGCGCAGCGCCGCACCGGGATTGCGCATGAACGGCAGATCCGAGAGTCCGTGCTGATGCGCCACGCCGGCACGGATCTCGTCGACGGTCTTCTGCCCGACACCTTGCACGTTGTTCAGCAAGTCTTCGGCGGTCTGCATCAGCTCGGGATTCGCCGCACCCGGGCTCATCCCCTTGCGCGCTTCCGCCAGCTTCGAGTCACCCAGCATCACCATGCCGATGTCTTGGTCGGTCAGCTTCGAGAGCTCGTCTCCCGACAGACGCTCGATCGCGGGTAGCAGGCGCTTCACATCGCCCCCCGCATCGCCCTTCGCGGCCGCCTTCACATCGAGCATGCGCCGTGTGAACAGGGCGCGGTCGAGGTCGATCGCCTTGGAGCCGTCCGGCAGCTTGCGCACCGCACCGTAAACATCTTTCTTGCCGACCAGCCGACCGCCCAACCCGGGATCCTCGCCCAGTAGCTTGCCGAGCTTCTCGAGCTCGGTCTTGCTCGCGCGCTTCAGCTGCGCGAGCACCGAGCGATCGAGCTTGTCGAGTGCTGCGAGCGAATCGGGATGGAGATCATCGACCACCGCTTTCGGCAGCGTTTGCCCGAGGGACTCGCGCAGCGCCGCGACCTGATCGGACCCGAGCGGCTTCGGTGCCTCCACCTTGCCGGGGTGCGGCACGCCCTTGCGATCGACCTTCTCCTTGAGGAGGAAGCTGCCATCGCTCTGCCGCTCGTAGTAGTAGGCGCTGTTCGCGAGATCGTCGGGCGTGATGTCGTCGGCGCCCTTGTGCGGCACGTCGGGCAGGCGCTTGCCGGACTCGAGCGCCTCCTTGGTGCTCGTCTCCATCGCGACGACGCCGGTGCCCTTCTCGAGCACCAACGCATCGACCACGCGCGTGTGAATGTTTGCCTCGTTCTCGAGGAACGCGATCTCCTTGCGCAGTGCCGCCTGGGCGTCCGTCGCGTTCGGGGCCTTCTGGAGCAGCTCGGTGAGCTGGGCGCGGCGATAGCCGATCAGGCTCTGCAGCTTCTCGAGCTCCTGCCACGACTCGAACGCCTTGCTGCCCTGTGGGAACGGGTTCGCCCGGACGCCCATGCCAGCGAACGAGCGCAGGCGATCCCACGCCTGGCGGATCCGCCCGGTCACGCCCGAGTAGCGATCGAGCATCGCGACGGTATCCGCGTGCGCGAGGATGTCGCCGACCTTCGCGTTCGGTCCGACGCGCAACCCAGTGACCAGCGTGCGACCGGTGTCGTCGAGCTCGTAGAGCACCTTGACGCTACCGCCGAGGTTGCCGTCGATCGTGATCGGTGCGCCGACCCGCCCCGCCAAGCCGGGGCGCATCGCCTCGCTGATCGTGTCGGCGAGATCCGCTTCGCCCGCAGCACGACGGAGCCGTTCGAGCAGCTTCTTGTCGCCCTTCGCGAGCGTCTCGGCGGCATCGCTGATCGACCTCGCCCCGTTCGCGACCTTGCCGACCTCGTCGGCGACACTCGCCGCCTTCAGCACGTCCGCGAAGTCGAGGGCGACGCCCGCCCATGCAACGACGAGCCACAGGTGACTCTTGCGCGCTTCCTCCGGGAGCAGGCCGCCGTCGGGATCGAGGTCGGTGTTGGTGGCGGCGTTGGTGGTGTACAGCTCCTCGGTCGACTTGACCGCGTCGTACACGCCGAGGCCGAGCGCGCCGGCCGTGAACGCGAGGCTCGCTCCACCGGTCAGCACCGCACCCGCGATGCTGAATCCGACGCTGAACACCGCGAGCGCGATGCTGAGCACCGTCTCCTTCGTCGAGACGGCACTCGCCTTGTTCTTGATCTTCTCGCGTGCCGGTGACTTCGGACCGATGTCGAGCCCCGCCATCGTCGCGTCGACGATCGATGGCACGTTCCACAGGTTCAGATCGCCGGTCTGAATGTTCTCGCGCGTCGCGAAGATGTCGGACAGCACGCCCTTCGTGCTACCAGCGAGCGCGGTCTCGCGTTCGCGGGGCGACTTCGCGACGAATCCCTCGAGATCCTTGCTCGTCGGGAAGCGACCGAGCATCGGGTACGCGCGGAGCTTCTTCTTCTTCACCAGCTGGCCGCGCTCGATCTCGGCCTTGAGCTGCGTCTGCTTGGCCTGATCGGGCACGCCGCGCGCCATGCTCTTGTGCGCTTCGAATTCCTGATGCAGCCAGTCGAGCTTCTTCTGGATGTCGAGCAGCTCGCGCGCCGTCGCATCGATCGTCGCGGTCTCCTCCTTCGTGGTCGCGCCCGCGGTCTCGAACTGCTTCTGCTTGTCGCGCGCCTCGGCCTCGCTGGTCGCGAGCACCGACATCGCCGTGTCGTACATCGCGGCCTGAAACGTCGCGACGAGCTCGGTCTCGTCGAGCTTCTCGAGGCCACCTTTCTCCGCGTTCAGCGCCTTGTAGGCCGACCACGGATCCGCCGACGCCCCGCGATCGGGCCTCGAATTGTCGACCTTGTTGACCGCGCTCCCTCGGTAAACGAGGCCTCG
>Ga0075163_10004514_pt1 | contig 18675 bp, 9 predicted proteins | sample JI1023141ADNA_FD_71478 | JGI IMG/M metagenome (GOLD analysis project Ga0075163, IMG submission 71478) | Wastewater effluent complex algal communities from Wisconsin, to seasonally profile nutrient transformation and Carbon sequestration -... | ecosystem: Engineered > WWTP > Effluent > Algae...
GCGAAAAGGGCGCGTCATGAGCGGGCAGCGCGCTTCAGGGGCCCGCAAGCTCGCGCTCAGGCTTGCGGCCGTTCTGGCCTTGTGCGCGGCGGGGGCCTGCGGTCAGCGCAGCCAGGCGCTCGGGCGCGAGGTCATGGTGCAGAAGCAGGATCTGGTGCTCGACATCGAGGTCGCGGGCACGCTCAAGTCGCTGGAGTCGGAGCAGGTGGGACCGCCGGCTGCGGTGACCGATACCTGGGACTTCAAGATCATCCGCATGGTGCCCGAAGGCACGCGCGTTCAGACCGGCGGCGAAGTGCTCGCATTCGATCCGTCGGAGCTGGAAAAGAAGCTGGCCGATTATGAGAGCGAGGTCGCGGGCTATGTCGAAGAGCTTGGCAAGTCGCGCGCCGAGAGCACGCTGAGCACGCTCAGCGACCGCCTGGATCTGGTGGATGCAGAGTCGAAGCAGCGCAAGGCGGAGCTCAAGGCCGAAAAGCCGCCCGAGCTGACCGCGGAGATCCTGCTCAAGGTCTCGGGAATCGAGCGCGATCTGGCGCGGCGCGAGGTCGAGTACCGGCACGAGCGCCAGCGCGCCAAGCAGCAGGAGAGCGACTCGGAGCTGGCCATGCTGGAGACCCGGCTCAAGCGGGCGCGCGGACGGGTCGCTGAGATCAAGGCCGCGATCCAGGCGATGGCGGTCAAGGCGCGGCGCGGCGGCACGGTTGTGTATAAACAGAACTGGCGCGGCGAAAAGAAAAAGGTCGGCGACGGCACCTGGCGCGGCGAAACCATCATCGAGATAGCATCCTTGGATCGCATGGCCGCGCAGGGTCAGGTCGATGAGGTCGATGCCAGCAATGTGAGCAGCGGCCAGCGCGTGGGACTGCGGCTCGAAGCGCATCCGGATCGCGAGTACGCAGGCGTGGTCGAGCGAGTCGCGACCCTGGTCCAGACCGAGTCGCCCGAGTCGCGGATCAAAGTGGTGCTGCTCGACATCAAGCTGGCCGAGACCGATCCGCTGCTGATGCGGCCGGGAATGCGCTTTCGCGGTCGCATCGAGATCGCGCGCCTTCCCGGCGTGGTGCAGATCCCACTGACCGCGATCGAGACCACGGCCAGCGGCGCGGTGGTAAACCACATCAGCGAGCGCGGCAGCGTGTCCATCAAGCCGGTCAAGCTGGGCCGCCGCAGCCGCGAAGCGGTCGAGATCCTGGAGGGGCTCAAGCCCGGCGAGCGCGTGCTCTTGCGAGCCGCCGATGGCGCCGGTTCAAGTCCAGGTGCAGGCGCGGGTGCCGGCCGCGGCGGCGCGTTCCGACTGGGGGCCTCGTGAGCGCCTGCCGATCGCGGCTTCTGCTTTGTATCGTGCCGCTGGCGCTGGCCTGCGGCGCGGGCAAGCCGGGCGCGGGCAGCGCGAGCGTGCCCACGATCGAGGTCAAGAAGCAGAAGTTTCAGCGCATCGTGACCGCGGAAGGCCAGCTGCGGCCGGTGCGCGCAACGCCGGTGACGCTGCCCAATGATGTCGATTGGTCGCTGCGCATCACCTGGCTTGCTCCCGATGGCAGCATGGTGAAAAAGGGCGATCAGGTCGCGCGCTTTGACGATCTGGAGATCAAGTCGCACCTGGCCGATGCCGAGTCGGATCAGGCGGTTGCCGCCGCCAAGCGACGCAAAGAGGAGATCCTCTTGGAGGCCGCCAGCCAGGATCGGCAGCGGACCACAGAAGCGTCGCAGCGCGAGCTGCTGATGGCCCACACCTTCCAGCGCAAGGACAGCGCCATTTTTTCGCGCGATCAGATCATCGAAAGCGAGATCGATGAGAAGTATCAAGAGGCCAAGGTGGACCATGCGCGCAAGAGCGAAGCGGTGGATCGGCGGCTCGGTCAGAACAAGCTCGGCCTCATCGATGTCGAAGCCAAGAAGGCCAGCGAGGCGATCCGGCGCTCACAGCGCGGGCTGCACGCCCTTCAGATCACGGCGCCGCACGATGGGATCTTCACGGTGCGCCGCAACTCCAGCGGCGAGCCGACCCGGGTTGGCGACACCGCGTACCGCAGCATGAGCGTGGCCGAGATCTCGGTTGTGGAAAAGATGGAGGCCGAGGTCTTCGTGCTGGAGGCCGAGGCCGCGGGGCTGGCAGAGGGGCGCAAGGCGGAGCTTGTGATCGAAGCGCAGCCCGACCGGATCTTTGGCTGCAAGGTCAAGCAGGTGGAGACCGTGGCAAAGCGGCGCCAGCAGAAGTCGCCGACGCAATACTTTGGGGTCATCTTGTCGCTGGAGCAGACGCTGCCCGAGCTCATGAAGCCGGGGCAGCGGGTGCGCGTGCGCCTCTTTCTGCACGAAGAAGAGGCGCTGGTGGTTCCGCGGCCGGCGCTCTTTGACCGCGAAGGCCACTGGGTGGCATATCGGCGAGATGCGGCCGGCGCGTTTGCACCGGTGCAGGTCAAGCTCGGTCCTTCGACCGCGGGCCTCGTGACCATCGAGTCGGGGCTGAGCAGCGGCGACGTCGTAGCCCTGCGCGAGCCCGGCAAGGCGGTGGACGACCTGCTGCCAGCCGCAGCGAAGCCCGGCAACCGAGCGCGCTAGCAAGCATGCACAGAAGGAATCGCTCTTCATGAAGGCCTCGGATGCTCTGCTCTTCGCGCTTGAGAACCTGTCTTCGCGCAGGCTGCGCACCGGACTGTCCACCCTGGGCATGATGTTCGGTGTGGCCGCGGTGATCGCGATGCTGTCGATCGGCGCGGGCGCAGAGCAGCGAGCCATGGCGATGATCGAGCGCCTCGGGGTAAACAATGTGCTCATCCGATCCAAAGAGGTGCCGGTCTCCGAGCGCACAGAGGCGCGCAAGAAGTCGATCGGACTTTCGAGGCGCGATGTCGCCGCAATTCGCGAGGCGATTCCGCATGTGGTGATGGTGGCGCCCAAGGCAACGATCGATGCCTACAAGATCATCGGCGATGGATACAAGACCCAGGCCAAGATCTGGGGCGTCTCGTATCGGCACACCGAGGCCACGCGCCTGACCCTGGAGGAGGGGCGCTTCTTCGATGAGCTGGACGAGCGCAGCCACGCGCAGGTGTGCGTCATCGGCGCCGGCGTGCGCAGAAACCTCTTCGTGGATGGGCAGGCGGTCGGGCGGCAGGTCAAGATCAACGATGTCTGGTTCAAGGTCGTGGGCGTGCTGGCCGCCGATACAGTCGTCGCTGGCAGCGCGGGTGGAATCGGTGGCGGCGAGGGCGATGGCGACATCTATCTGCCCATGCCCACCCTGCTTCAGAAGTTCGAGCGCGATCCGCTGGATCCCCCGCTGGTCGAGATCGTGGTGAAGCTCGATGGCGGCATCTCGCCGCACGAGGTCGCGGCGGTCATCGCCTCGCTGCTCAAGCAGCTGCACGGCGGCGTCGATGACTTTGAGCTGGTGGTGCCCGAAGCGCTGCTGGCCCAGAGCCGCGAGACGCAGCGCATCTTCAGCATCGTCATGGGCTGCATCGCCGGCATCTCGCTGCTGGTGGGCGGCATCGGCATCATGAACATCATGCTCGCATCCGTGTTTGAACAGACGCGCGAGATCGGCGTGCGCCGCGCGGTCGGGGCCTTGCGGCGCGACATCCGCTTCCAGTTCCTGGTCGAGTCCTTCCTGGTCGCGAGCTTCGGCGGCGCGCTGGGCGTGCTGCTCGGCTTCATCATCTCGCACGTGGTCGCGTCCTATGCCGGATGGTCGACCGTGATCACGCCGCTCGCCATCCTGCTGTCGACCGGAGTGTCGGGCGCGGTCGGCCTGTTTTCGGGACTCTATCCCGCCGTGCGCGCAAGCAAGCTCGACCCGATCGAGGCGCTACAGCACCAGTAGCCAGACCGTATCAGTGACCGTATCAGTGACCTGGCCGTGTCTTATTAGAGGAATTTGATGCGCCGATTTTTCAAGCGATGTCTGGGCCTTATCAGCTTCATGCTGTTCGGTGCGACCGCTGCGCATGCGCTGGATGCGCCGGAGCGGCCGCTTCCCTATGTTCCGCCCGACTACATCCGCAAGCCGCCCGCCATTCCCGAGCACCTGAGCCGCCGCAACCCGCGGCAGATGGCGATCAGCGAGGCGGTCGAGACCGTGCTGCGCAACAACCTCGGGCTCGTGCTGGAGCGTGAGAGGGTTCACGCCGCGGACTTTGCGCGCACGAGCACGCTCTCCATCTTCGAGCCCACGCTTCAGCTCAGCGCCGGCCACACGAGCTCCGGCAATCCACCGGCGACCGCGCAGGAGGGCCAGGCCGGCCAGATCCTGCGCAGCCGAAACGACTTCTGGAACCTGCGCATAGCGGAGAGGCTGCCCACCGGAACCTCCCTGAGCCTGGACTTCACCAACACCCGCGCCGAGAGCTCGCTCGGCAACGCGGTGGCGCCGCTGCTCTATCGCTCGTCGCTGTCCGTGAGCCTGGTGCAGCCGCTCTTGCGCGACTTTTCGTTTGATGCGCGCATTCAGCTGGCGCCGATCCTGCGAGCAGAGTTTGACAGCGAGTCTGCGCGCGAGACCGCCCGCCTGCGCGCAATGGCAACGGTCAAGCAGACCGAAGATGCCTACTGGTCGCTGGTCGAGAGCTGGAAGGCGCTGGAGGTCAATCGCATCGCGCAGGAGCTGGCGGAAAATCAGCTGGAGCTCACGCGCCGCCAGATCGCAGCCGGCGTGCTGCCCGAGTCGGACATCATCAGTGTGGAAGGAACGCTCGCGCAGCGGCAGGTGGGCGTGGTCACCGCCGAAGCGCAGATCGAGAGCGCGGCCGACACCCTGCGCCAGCTTTTGAACCTGCCGCCGGGCGAGTGGGATCAGCCGCTGGTGCCGCTGGATGCACCGAGCTTCAGCCGCATCGAGATCACGCTGGCTGCGGGACTGGAGCGCGCCATGCAATCCCGGCCCGAGCTCAAGCAGGCGCAGCTCGATCTGAGCCGGGTGCGGCTGGATCTGGAGGTCGCCAAAAACCAGCGCCTGCCGCGACTGAACCTGCAGAGCAACCTCGGCACCGTCGGGCAGGATGAGGACTACCGGCACGCTCTGGATCAGGTGGGCAATCGGTCGGGTTGGCAGTGGACCACGGGCGTGGATTTTGCCTGGGCGCCGCTGGGCATCGGCGCGCGCGCCGACGTGAGCCGCCTTCAGGCCGTGCTGCGCCAGAGTGGACTTGGCCGCGAGCAGCTGCTGGTCGACATCCGCGCGCAGCTGCGGGCCGCAATGCGCGACCTCGATACCGCCGAGCGGCAGCTCTATGCGCTGGCCAAGTCGCGCGACCTGGCCGAGCGCAGCCTGGATGTCGAGCAGCGCCGCTTCTTGAATGGCCTCTCCAACAACTTCATGGTCGCGCAGCGCCAGGCGGATCTGGCGCAGGCGCGGCTCGGCGAGCTGCGCGCGCTCATCCAGCACGAGAAGGCCGGCTCGGCCCTGCAGCTGGCCATGGGCGAGCTCCTGGAAGCGCGCCGCCTGCATTTTGAAGTAAAAGCAGGCAGTTAGTTCTGGTATGCAGCCGGCCCGGCATCGGGTATGGCTAGTGCGTGATCTGGGAGGCCCCGATGCGCGCAGTTGCCACGGAGCTTGGCCCCATAGCGGCCGAGATCCTGGGGACGCGCGCAGGCGGCGCGGTGGTGGCGGCGTTTCGCCGCTCGGCCTACCTGGCCGACGAGGCGGGGCGGCTCGTCTGGCTGGGACAGGATGCGTCGGTGCTGCCGGCGCGCGGGATCGTGGTCGCGGCGGGGCTCGACTTTGCGCGGCTGCGCGCAGCGCAGCGCTGGGACCACTGCGAAGGCGCGCTGCGCATCGAAGACACGGCGCTGGTGCGGATCGCTGCGCAGCCGCCGCTCATCTGGCCGGCAGCCGGCAAGCCGCACGCAGACTGGCCCGCAGGCGCGCGCGACATGCTCGCGCAGCTGCCTCTGGATGAGGCGCGGGGACTCGGCGCGCTGCTGGCTGGCAGGCCGCTCGCCGCGCTGCTCCTGCCGCTGCACGAGCCGCTCGCGCAGCTCGAACAGGCGCTGCACTGGAACGCGACGCACCTCAGCTGCACAGCGGATGCGGGCGCAGCGGCCGTGGCGCTGCTCGGAGCCGGGCTCGGCTTGACCCCGTCGGGCGATGACTTTCTGGGCGGACTGCTCGGCACGCTGCGCGGCGCCTGCCCCGCTCCTGCGCCAGAGCTCGATCAGCTGATCGCAGCGGTGATGCAGGCGGCGCCTCTGCGCACCACACCCATCAGCGCGGCCCTGCTCTGCGACCTGCTCGCAGGGGCGCCGCCGCGCCACCTTGTGCGCTTCTGGAGCGCGCTCTTTGGCGCCGATCGCGCAGCGCTTGCGGCGGCAGTGGCGCAGCTGCGCAGTCATGGTGCGACCTCGCCCTGGGACTTTCTGACTGGCGTCGCGGCAGCTGCCCGCATCTTCACAGCCTCGCAGCGGTAGCAGCGGCACCGCCTGTCTCGGGGTAGGAGCGCGGGATGAGCGCGCCTTCAAGCGCGTGCAAGTCCGCTGCCCAAAAGCGCTTCTTTGCGGGCGAGCTCACGCCATCAACATCGGGTTATTATCTTTCAGCTGCTCGATCCACTTGCACAGCGAGTCACGATGTCTACACGTGCCGACTCTCAATCAGCGCCCATCGCGGTAGCGGCGATCGGTGGCACTGCGCTCACCCGCGACGGCCACCCCGACACCATCGCCGAACAGTTTCGCGACACCGATGAGGTCTGCACCCAGTTCTGCGGCCTGCTCGATGACGGCTACCGGCTGGTGGTGTGCCACGGCAACGGCCCGCAGGTGGGCAAGGCGATCCTACGCGTCGAGGCCACGCCGCAGCTGACGCAGCTGCCGCTGGACATCTGCGTCGCCGACACCGAGGGCGGCATGGGCTACATGATCCAGCAGGTGATTGGCAACCGCCTGTCCACGACCACGCGCCGCGCCGTGACCGTGGTGACGCAGGTGCTGGTGGCGCCCGACGATCCCGCCTTCTCAAATCCGACCAAGCCGGTGGGCCCCTTTTACAGCGAGCGCGAGGCCGAGGATCGGCGGCGACAGCTCGGGTGGAATATCGTCGCGGACAGCGGCCGCGGCTTTCGCCGCATCGTGCCTTCGCCGCGCCCGCGCGAGATCATCGAGCTGCCCGCAATCGAAGCGCTGCTCGCAGCCGGCCACATTCCCATTGCCTGCGGCGGCGGCGGCGTGCCGGTGGTGCGCGACGCGCGCGGTCTGCTTCACGGCGTCGCTGCGGTCATCGATAAGGATCGGGCAGCAGCGCTGCTCGCCAGCCAGCTGGGGGCCAGCCTGCTGCTGCTATGCACGGGCGTGCCCAGCGTCTTTCTCAACTTTGGCAAAGCGTCGGCCCAGCCGCTGCGCCGGCTCGACGCCGCAACCGCTGCCCGCCACCTCGCCGAGGGGCAGTTTCCGCCGGGCAGCATGGGCCCCAAGATGGAAGCCGCGCTCGACTTTCTGGCCAGCGGCGGCAAGGAGGTGCTCATCACCTCGCCCGAAGCGCTTGCCGAAGCCCGGGCCGGTCGCGAAGGCACCCGCATCGTCCGCTCGCTCTGAGCTGCCGCAGCCTGCGCTCCTCGCGCAGCCTCGGATCCCACCTAGCGCAATCCGTACTGCCGGAGCTTGGAGACAAAGGTGCGCAGCGGCATGCCGATGAGCTGCGCGGCGCGCTTCTGGTTGCCGCGCGTCACCTCCAGCGCCTCCCGCATGCGGCGCTGCTCCAGCTCCGAGACCTCATCGGCCAGGCTGCGAAACGCAGGCGCCCCAGCTTCGGCCGCGCTGGCCGCACCTTCTGCGCTGGGCTCGCTCGCTCCCTTGCGCTCCGCAGGCAGGCTGACCTTGAGCTTGCTCTGCTCCAGCAGCCCCGCGAAGCGCGCGGGCAGATGCCAGGGCGCAATCTGCTGCTCGGTCACGGTCGCGGCGCAGTAGTCCATGAGGTTGCGCAGCTCGCGCACATTGCCGGGAAACGGATGGCCCAGCAGCAGCGCCCGCGTGCTGTCCGCAATCCCCAGCGGCGAGCGTCCGAGCTTGCGGCAGGCGTCATCCAAAAAGCGCTGCGCCAGCAGCAGAATCTCCGCTGGGCGATCGCGCAGCGGCGGCAGGGTCACCGTCGCTGCGGCCAGTCGGAAAAACAGGTCCTCGCGAAACCGGCCAAGGCGCGCTTCAGCCTCCAGATCGCGGTTGGTGGCGGCGACCAGGCGGCAGTCGAGCTTGCGCTCGCGCACGCTGCCCACCGGCGTCACCATGCCGGTCTCCAGCACGCGCAGCAGCTTGGCCTGCGCGGGCAGCGGCAGCTCGCCCACCTCATCCAGAAACACGGTGCCGCCGCTGGCGCTCTCCAGCCGTCCCTGCTTGTCGCTGGTTGCGCCGGAGAAGGCGCCGCGCGTGTGGCCAAACAGCTCGCTCTCAAACAGGTTTTCCGGAATCGCCGCGCAGTTGATGCTGACCAGCGGACCGCTGCTGCGCGCGGAAAAGTGGTGCACCGCGCTCGCCGCATTCTCTTTGCCCGTGCCGGTCTCGCCGGTGATCAGCACCGGCAAGGCGCTGCGCGCCAGACGCCGCAGCAGCTCATACAGCCGCACCATGGCCGGATCCGCCAGCAGGGTCGCGCTGCTGCCCACTTCGATAATCACGGGCGACGCCGACAGCTGGCTCGCAGTGGTCGGGCGCGCCGCGGCGGCGCCGTGCAGCACCAGCGTCAAGCTGCCGATGGTGATGACATCGCCTGAGGCCAGCGCGCGCTCGCTGCTCTCGGGCACCGGCTCGCCGTTTACCCAGGTTCGATTGCGGCTGCCGAGGTCGCGCACGCGCACCGCGCCGCGCTCGATCACAAACCGCGCATGCTGGCGCGATGCCGACTGATCCGAGATGCGCAGCTCTGCCTCCGGAGCGCGGCCGGCCGTGATCTGCCCGTCCTGCGGCAGCGGATAGATGGACGAGGTCTCGCTGCGAATGACCAGAAAATAGAAGCGCGGCCCGAGCAGGCTGGGCGCTGGCGGCGCCGCACTGATCGTATTGGCGGCCGGATCGTCAGGGCTATCGATCATCTGCTGCCATCATAATAACGGGGTTTGCTCGGCCGCCATCAGCTCGATGTCGCCTGCGTACAGTCCCTGCTGCCGCAGCGTCCGCAGCAGCGTGCGCGCCCGGGTCACGCGCTCGACCAGCGCCGGCTGTAGCGCCAGCGCCTTGCCCAGCGCCGCTGCGCGCCCGAGCTCCGTCAGGATCAGCTCGCGCTCGGCCTCGCCGTTGGCCGGATCGCCGGCCAGCACCGCATCGGCCATCGCTGCTGCGCGCGCCCAGTCGGCCATGGCCTCATCCTTTTGCCCCAGTCGCGGCCGCAGCGCCGCCCGCTTGCGATGGATGCGAGCCAGAGCCAGGCGCACATCGACCGCGGCTGGGTCCACGCGCTCAAGCTTCGCGAGCAGCGCGAGCGCCTGCGCCCAAGGTAGCAGCGCCTGCTCTGGAAACGCACCTTGTGACACAGCATCGCCCTGCCGCTCCAGCATCCAGATGGTGCGCTCGCGATGCCGCGAGTGGTCCGGAGTCTGCGCGCGCAGCGATTCCTGAAGCTCCAGCGCTCGATGATAGATGCTGCGCGCCTCGTCCGCGTGCGCCCGCGCCAGGGCCACATCGCCGACCCGCTGCAAGCTGCCCGCAAGCCGCCATCTGTGCCCCTGGTGCGCGCTGTCCGCCTGCTGGAGCGCCTCCGCAACGGTCTGAAGCTCCGCTGCGATGGGCGCTGCGGCGTCCACCTTGCCTACGCGCAGCCAGTGGTCGATCATCTTGTAGCCACTGTCGATGAGCGCCCGCCGGCACTGCACATCCGATGGCGACGCCTTGAGCAGCGCCCGCACGATGTCGAACGCCTGGTTGTAGTCGTGCCCAGCATCCCCGAGGCGCCCCAGCCGCTCGCGGGCGCTGCCGCGCGTCTGAAGCACGCGCGACAAGAGCAGGTGGTAGCTGGTGCCCTGCTGGTCGGTGGGCGAGATGCGCATCAGCAGATCCACCGCGCGCTCCGCCGCGGTCAGACTGTCGGCGCTGCGGCCGACGGTGAGCAGCTGCTCGCTGGAGCGGTAGAGCACGCCGCACATCTGCCAGCGGTAGCTCTTCTTGTCCGGCTCGCGCTTCCACAAGGGCTCAAGCAGCGCCTGCGCCTTTTCATAATCATCCAGCGCCTTGCGGTGCAGGCCCTGCGAGCGCTGAAGATCTCCGCGCTGAAGATAGCTGCCCACCACCTCTTGGATGCGCACCGGATCCTCGGGCGTGAGCTGCCGCAGCTCCAGCCGCAGCGCCAGCGCCCGCTCGTAGGTGGCCTTGGCCAGCGGCAGCTCCGACATCTGCTCCAGCGCATCGGCGAGTCCGTCGTACGCACTGGCCAGTCGCGCCCGATATGCGATGCTCTTCGGCCGCTTGCTGACCAGCGCTTCGCAGAGCACGATCGCGCGCTCGAACTCCTTGCGCGCGGTCGCAAGTCCACCGTGATTGCGCGCCAGCTCGCCGCGCAGCGTATGCACGCGAGTCAGCGCCTCCAGCGCCTCCAGATCCGAGGGCTCCTGCGCATTGAGTCCGCCCAGCACATGGGCTGCGGTATCGAGCAGCGCCTGACTTGCATTGTTGGCTCCGGGGATCGGCCGCAGGCTGCGGTTGACCACATCCAGCACCTCGCCCACCGCGGCCAGCGACTCCTGACGCCGCTGCTCGGCAATTCGCCGCTGCTGGCGCGCATAGAGCCCTGCCGAGATCGCTCCCGCGAGCAGCGCCGCCAGCGCGATGCCCGTGCCCAGACGCGCGCGCGCCAGACGGCGGCGCAGCACCCGCAGCGGCGGCTGCACCCCTGCGGGCGCCACCGCCACTCCCGCGGGCGCCAGCGCGCCGAGCCGCGCCGCGACCTCTGCCATCTCCGGCCGACCCAGCGGGCTCTTGGCCAGCATCTCCAGAATCAGCGCCGCCAGCGCCGGCGGCAGCGGCGTATCACTGCCCGCGACCCGCTCCGGCAGCGGCGGCGGAGCCTCGCGCAGATGCAGCGTGATGAGCTCCCAGCTCGACGATGCCGAAAACGGCGGCTGACCGGCCAGGAGCTCATACCCGATCACGCCCAGCGAGTACACATCCGCACGCTCATCCACCGAGTGCGGATCCAGACACTGCTCCGGCGCCATGTACTTGAGCGTCCCCAGCACCGCGCCATCGCGCGTCCTGCTCATGGAAGAGTCGGAAGCGCCGTCAGGGCTGAAGAGGCGCGCCAGTCCGAAGTCGAGGATCTTGAGCTCGGGCGCAGCGCCATCCGCAGACTTGAGGACCATGATATTGGCCGGGGAGAGGTCGCGGTGGATGACGCCTGCGGCGTGGGCGGCGGCCATGGCGCGCGCCGCTTGATGCAGCATGCTCAGCGTCGTGGCCAGCGGCGGCGATTGCTTGGCCAGGCGCAGCTCCTCGCGCAGCGAGCGACCGGGCAGATACTCCATGACCAGATAGGTGGTGCCATCGCTCAGGCTGTCGAGATCGAGGATGCCCACCACACCCGGATGCGACACGCGACCCAGGGCGCGCGCTTCGGCCCGCAGGCGCTGCGCAACCTCGGGGCGATCCCGCACCTCGGGACGCAGCAGCTTGAGCGCGACCTGACGACCGATGCGCACGTGCTCGGCCAGATACACGGTGCCCATTCCGCCGCTGCCGAGGACGCTGAGCAGCCGATAGCTGCCCACGGTGGTGCCCACCGGAGCTCCGGCGAGCCCCGAGGCAGCGGCGAGCGGATTCGGTTTTTCGGAGTCGCGGGCGGAAGTTGACATAGCGGCGAGCGGGCAGCCTGACTGTGCGAGCGTGACCAGCAACCCGTGCCAGTTCGGGAGTCAGGTGCCGGCCCCTTCAGGATATCACCTCACCTGCCGCAAAAGATCGGCCGCCGCACTGCCTCGGCAGAGCGGCGGCTTTGCGACTCACATCAAAAGTCGGTCTCGACGTACGACGGATGCTCGCGGATGTACTGGCGGGCGGCTTCGGGCTTGAGGCCGCTCTGCACGAGCGCCTCCATCGCGGCCTGACCCAGCATGGTGTAGGGAAGATAGGCGCCTGCAAAGCCGACTCCCGCTGCGGCTGCCGGCCTGCTTGCGGTTGCGGTCGCGGTCGCGGTCGCGGTCGCGGTTGCAGCTGCGGGCCTGGCGTGCGCGCGGGCATAGGCGACCGACTCCTCGATCTCGCGCACCACGACGCTCAGCGTGCGCTCGAACGAAGAGGTCACCAGGCTGGCGGGCTGGGCGCTGTTCTTGGCCTCCAGATAGATGTCGGCCTGGAACTTTTTGACCAGGCGCTGGCGGTTGTGCTGCACCACGCGCCGCGGGTTGTCATCGACCAGGATCACGCGCTCCAGCGTCTCGTCGAAGATGCGCAGATCCTTGGATGGAGTCACGATGGGATCGCCATCGCTCTTTTCCTGAAGCACCAGGTGGCTCTTGGACAAGACGCCGTCCACCACCTGGCGGATGTTCTTGCCGTTGAGCGTCCAGTTTGCGATGGCCGCTTCGGCCACATCGTCGGAGCGGGCGGTAAACAGCAGCACCAGACCGCCGAGCTCGTGAACGCGCTGGATCGCCCGCTCCCAGCCCGGCCGCAGCTTCACATAGGACTCCTGACCGCGGCTGGTGAAGGCGAAGTCGCGCCACGCCGGCCCGCGCGCGCCGCTCTTGTAAAACGCCTGATACAGCGTCTCATCCAGGTCGTAGACCACGATGAATGGAGCGCTGCGCAGCTTGGCCATCGACACGCCGCTGCCCAGGTTGCCGGCCTTGACCTCGGCGAGCGCCTTTTGAAAGGCCTGCACTCCGGGCATGCCGGCTGCGGTGAGATCGCGGTAGTGGTTCTGTACCTCCACGGCCTCGAAGCGCGAGATCCCGAAGTCGGTCATCAGCTTCTTCATGCGGAAGAAGCGGACATCAGCGCCCAGATCCGTGCCCGCATATCGATCGGCCCAGTCGGGCAGCGGCGGGATGGTGTAGGCGTCGAGCTGACGGCTGTCCACCGCAGCGGGAGCAGCCAGCTGCGGCCCCACCGGCTGCGGCGCCTGATCGGCCGCAGCGGGCAGCGGCGCGACGGCTGCAAACCAGACAGACCAGAGCGCCGCCAACCAAAAAGATTTCTTGTTCCGATGCATGGGCGTCGAAGTTATCACGGCTCTGCTTGCGCAGGCATGGGTTGCGGTGCCCCAACCGAAGCCGGCGCCGCTGCTGACTCACCCGGGACCCGGCACTTGCTCAAGAGCGGGATGACATACGTCTTGGGAGCATCGGGATGCTCGCGCACCGAGCGCAGCAGCTCGCAGCCAAACTCCCAGAGGATATCGGGATCCACCGCGTGAATGAGCACCGTGCCATCGCGGCCAGCGGTCACGGCATGGCGGCCATCGCGCGAAAACTCGGCGGTGCTCACCGGGCCGCTGTGTCCGGTCAGCACCAGCTGCGGCTCGCCGGTTGCGGCGTCCCAGAGGCGCGCGGTCATGTCGCCGCTGGCGGTCAGCACGTGCCGATCATCGCGCGAGTAGGCGCCGTGCCGCACCCAGCCCGTGTGTCCGCGCAGGGTCAGGATGGGCCGCGCCGTGCTAGGCGCGCTCCCCGCCACGAGCTCGGGTCCAAGCGGCGGGATCTCCCAGATGAGCGCGGTGCGATCGCGGCTGGCGGTCAGCACGCGCGTGCCGCTCTGCGAATAGACCGCGTGCCGCACCCAGTCTTCGTGCTGCTGAAGTCTTCCGATTTCCTGACCGCTCTGCACGCTCCATCTGCGCGCGGTGTGGTCTTCGCTGGCGGTCAGGATCTCGCGCCCATCGCTGGAAAAGATCGCCGATGTGACGGCGCCGGTGTGGCCGATGAGCTGCCGCTCCAGGCGCCAGTCGGGTGCGCTCCAGATGCCGGCGGTGTGGTCGCGGCTGGCGGTGACAATGAGCCTTCCATCGGGCGAAAACTCGGCGTAGCGCAGCCAGTCCTTGTGGCCGCGCAGCGTCGCCACCAGCTGGCCTGTGGCAGCGTCCCAGATGCGCGCCGTGTGGTCCATGCCCGAGGTGACGATCTGCTTGCCATCGTGCGAGTAGTGCGCGGAGTTCACCCACTGCGTGTGGGCCTGGAGCTCATGCAAGCGGGCGCCGGTGCTGCGATCCCAGATGGCGGCGGTGCCGTCGGCGCTGGCGGTCAGGATGTGCGGCTCGCCCGCGACCGGCGAGAACGCGGCGGAGCGCACCCAGTCGTTGTGCGCTTCGATGCGAAAGTGCGGCCGCAGCTGCGGCATCCACAGGCGCGCAGAGCCATCCCGACCCGCGGTTGCGACCGTGGCGCCATCGGGCGAAAACGCCGCGCTGCTGAGCTGACCAGAGTGTCCGGCCAAGGACAGCAGCAGCTTGCCGCTGTGGGCATCCCAGAGCCGCGCGGTGCTGTCCTCGCTGGTGGTCAGGAGCTGGCGCCCATCCGGCGACTCTTCGATGGAGATGAGCGGTCCGGCGTGCCCCAGAAGGGCGAAGATCTGTCGTCCGCTCTCTACCTCCCACGCGATGGCGGCGTTGTCTTCGCCAGCGGTAAACAGGCGCCGGCCATCGTGCGAAAACACCGCGTAGTGAACCTCGCCGCGGTGGCCGTCGGTCTGGCGGTTGAAGGCCTCGGTCGCGCCCAGCGCGCTGCTTCCCAGCGACGGTCCAATGGCGCGCAGGAGCACGCTGGTCTCGGTGTCGAAGATGCGGATCAGCTGATCTTTGCTGGCGGTGACAAAGCGGTTTCCGTACGGCGAATAGCGCGCAGAGCAGACCTCGCCTTCGTGCTTGATCACGCGCAGCGGGCGGCCATCTTTGGCGCTGAAGACGCGCGCCGTGCCATCGCGCCCCGCGGTCAGCACCAGCTCGCCATCGGGCGAAAGATCCGCGGTCAGCACACCGCCCTTGTGCCCTTGAAAGGTCACGCGCGGCTGCGTGGCGCCCGCGTCCCAGAGTCGCGCGGTGCCGTCTTCGCTGGCGCTCAGGATCGCGGCCCCTTTGCGGAAATAGGCGACGGAGTTTACCGCCGCGCCATGGGCACGCCACGCGCGCAGCGGTGCAGCGCCGGCCGCACCCGCCGCATCCCAGAGCGCAAGGCTGCCATCCTTGCCCCCGCTCAGCAGCTGACCGGTTGTGGGGGAAAATGCCACAGCGACCACCTTGGCGCTGGCGTCCGCCTGACCTGGCTGACCTGGCTTGTTGGCCAGCAAGGGTCGCGAGCGGACCAGCAGCGCGCTGACCTGATAGAGCCCCTGCCACAGCGGCCCCAGCGCCGTGCTCTCTTCCGCGGCCTGCATGGCCTGCACCAGCGCCTGGATCTCGCGGCCGGGCTGCGCAACCAGGGCGCTGGCGCTGTTGCTGCGCGCCAGGTTCTTGGCCTGCCGCTCCAGCCGAAACCAGATCACCAGCGTGACCAGGCAGCCCAGCAGCCCCACGACCGCCACCGATAGCAGCCTGCTGAACTGCCGCAGCCGATCGCTCAGGTTCGCGCGCTCGGCCAGCCAGCGGCGCTCGGCCTCTTCGCTGGCGCGCAGGAACTCCTCCTGCTGCCGATTCAGGATCGGACCCGGCACGCGCGAGAGCTCGCGCAGCTTGCGCAGATCCGGGTCGCGCCACAAGAGCCCCGAGTCCTGCTGCTCCTGCTTCCAGTGCGCGATGGCGTTGTCCAGGCGCTCCAGCAGCAGCACCTGCGCAGCATCTTCGCGCAGCCAGGTCGCGAGCTTGTTCCAGCTGGTCACCAGCGTCTCGTGCGCCAGCATCACCTCGTCATCGCTGCTGACCGACAGCAGGCGGCCGTGCTGGTGATCATGATGGGCGCGGCTGAAGTGGTAGAGCAGGCGGCGCGTCGCGCTCTCATCGCGACCAGCTGGCACCAGCTCCGCGACCCGGCGCAGCCTTCGCGCCACCGGGCGATCGTGATCCGCAGGTCGCACCAGTCCCAAAAACAGCCGCTGCGCGCGCCGCCGCTCGCCATCATCTTCGAGCGCGGCATAGAGCGAGTCGGCCCAGCCCGCCAGCGCGCCGCCGATGCCGCCCATGCGCCGCAGCACCGTCAGGCCATCCTGTCCCGAGGTGATTCCGCTCCACAGCCGCTGCATCGCAAACTGGATCAGCGGCAAGCTGTTCTGCTGTCCGCCTGCCTGCTTGAGCAGCTCCTCGACCAGCGCCGGATCCAGCGGGCAGCCCGCCTTTTCCGCGGGCGCGGTGATGGCCGCAGCGAGCTGGATGCGGTCCAGCACCGCGATCACCTTGGCGCTCTTGCCCACCGCCTGATTGAGCTCCGGATGGCTGGCGAGCGCCTGCAAGAAATCGGTGCGCAGCGTGACCAGCACAACGATCGGCACCGACGCCCGCGCCGCTTCCATGAGCCGCGCCACCAGCTGGTCGGCCTCGCCCGGCGACTTGCACAGGGCGTAGAGCTCCTCCAGCTGATCCACGGCGACCAGCAGCAGCTGCCCGTGCTCGCCCGGCACCGGCGCCAGCTGCGCGTAGATGTTGACCAGACCGCCGGGCTGCTGCAGCTGGCTGTGGATCTCGGCCAGCGAAAGCGACTCGCCCGCGCACCGCTTGAGCGCAATGGCCAGGCTGCGCAGCGGCTGATCGCCGGGCACGAACAGCGCCATGCGCTCGCGCTTGAGCTCGGGCAGGCCCAGCCCGTCGCTGCTCGCGGTCAAAAACGACGCCAGGAGCCCCGCCCGCAAAAGCGACGACTTGCCGCAGCCCGTGGCCCCCAAGAGCGGCAGCAGCCGGCAGGTCGGCCGCGCAACCAGCAGCTCCGAGATCCGCCGGCGAAGCTCGGTCACGAGCTCGGTGCGGCCATAAAAGAGCTCGGCATCCTCGATCTCGAACGCAGCAAGCCCGCGATAGGGATTGGCAGAGTAGCGCCGGGTGTCCTGCACGGTCAGGCGCTGAAGCTCGTCCCAGACGCGCTGATGGCCGAGGCTTTCGAGCAGCAGGTTGGTGCGCTCGATCCGGCTCATCCCGGTGGCAAACATCTTGTGGATGCGCGGGAAGTAGTCGATGCAGAAGGCCTCGAAGTCCGCCACCGTGGGCAGCTGCTCCTGAAGCGCGATGCGCACCTCGGGCCGGGGCACGCTGGAGGGCGGCGGCAGCGTCGGCGGAGGCGGCGGCGGACTCGTATCCATGCTCAGACGGAACCTGTGCCCCTAGTCTACATCGACGGCTGCGCCGCTGGCTCAAGTTAACAACTTGATGTCATCCCTGCCCCTACATGTGTCGTGCGGGCCTTTTGCCTGCTACCTTGCTGCGCCATGAGTCAGCCGATGCGAACTGGAACTTTTCTCGATGGAGCGTTTGACCCCGGCGGCCTGCGCCAGCAGGGCGAGGCGGTGCTGGCGCTGCTGGTGCAGCACCTGGAGGGCTCGCTGCGACGCGAAGGCGCGGTGATGCCGCGGGGCACGCCGGCCGAGCTGTGCCTGCGCTTTCCACCCGAGTTTTCGCCCCAGGGCGACGGCGCGCTGGTCGAGCACATCGAGCGGGCGCTGCGGGCCTCGACCAACCTCCAGTCGCCGCGCTTTGTCGGACATCAGGTCGCCACGCCGCTGCCCGCCGCCGCCCTGTGCGATCTGGTGGCCGCGTTCATCAACAACGGCATGGCCGTGTTCGAGATGGGACCGGCCGCCAGCGCCATGGAGCGGGCGGTGCTGCGCTTCCTGGCCGAGCAGGCGGGGCTGCCCGCGACCTCGGGCGGGGTCCTGACCTCCGGCGGCTCGCTGGGCAACCTGACGGCGCTGCTCGCGGCCAGGCAGGCGGCGGGCAAGCGCGCTGGTTTCGATATCTGGCGGCAGGGGCTGCGCAACCTGCCGCAGCTGTGCATATTGGTCGCGGACACGGCGCACTACAGCGTGGCGCGGGCCGCGCGCATGCTGGGTCTGGGCGATCACGGCGTCATCCTGATCGAGACCGATGAGCGGCTGCGCATGCGGCCGAGCTCGCTGGCGACCGAGCTGGCGGCGGCAAAGCGGCGGCAGAAGCTGCCCATCGCAGTGGTGGCGAGCGCAGCATCCACCGCGGCGGGCGCGTACGATCCGCTGGAGCCGATCGCGGATCTGTGCGCCGAACACGGCGTCTGGCTGCACGTGGATGGAGCGCACGGAGCGTCGCTGCTGCTGTCGGAGAAGCATCGCCACAAGCTCGCGGGCGTGGGCCGTGCGGACTCGCTGTGCTGGGATGCGCACAAGCTGATGCTCATGCCGGCGCTGATCACGGCGGTGCTGTTTCGCGATGCCATGGACGGCGCCGCAGCGTTCGCGCAGGAGGCCGGCTATCTGTTCGAAGATGACAATGCGGAGTGGGCGGAGATCGGCAAGCGCACGGTCGAGTGCACCAAGCGCATGATGAGCCTGAAGCTCTACGCCTGCCTGCGCGCCTTGGGCACCGATGCGTTTGCCGCCCACATCGATACCTGCTGCGCGCTGGCGACCGAGATGGCCGCAAAGGCGCGCGCCCGCGGCCTGGAGGTGCTCACGGAGCCGGAGTGCAATATCGTCTGCTTCCGCCCCCCGGGAATCGACGGTGGCAAGCTGTCGGCGCTGCGCCGGCGGCTGCTCGAAGAGGGCGCGTTCTATCTGGTGCAGCTGCATCGCAAGGACGGCCTGTGGCTGCGCTGTACGTTTACGCACCCGCTGACCACAGGCCAGGATCTCGACGCGCTGCTGGACGCGATC
>Ga0075163_10004515_pt1 | contig 18673 bp, 12 predicted proteins | sample JI1023141ADNA_FD_71478 | JGI IMG/M metagenome (GOLD analysis project Ga0075163, IMG submission 71478) | Wastewater effluent complex algal communities from Wisconsin, to seasonally profile nutrient transformation and Carbon sequestration -... | ecosystem: Engineered > WWTP > Effluent > Algae...
TCGACGGCGCCGCCGTAGATGCCGAGGCCGCCGTTGGCCCCGGGCACCAGCACCTGGTCGAGGATCGCCCCGGTCTCGCCGTCGAGCAGGTAGACCCACGCGTCCGCGCCCTGCGGCCCCGACGTCCACACCTTCTCGCCGGTGCTCCCGGAGCACGGGTCGTTCGGGTCGATCTTCTCGCCCGAGGTCCACGCGGCCGGCCGCGACGCCGGCACCAGCGTGGTGTTCCACAGCACGCAGTCGTCCTGGCCGTACGGCAGCACGTCGTTCTTGCCGGTCGAGGTCTGGATCCCCGGCACGCCGTTCTTGTCCTTGCAGTGGTCGTCGATCGCGCCGATCTTGGTGATGCTGCCGTCGCGGTTGGTCACCGCGACGTCGCCCTTGAGGTTGACCGAGGTCCGCGACGGGTCGGTGAGGTTCGGGCCGGTCCGGTAGCGCCCGACCTCCTGCAACGTCTCGGTGTCGACCTTCGAGACGGTGCCCTCCGGCGAGTTGGCGATCCAGATGAACGAGAACTCGATCGCAAAGCCGCCGCAGTCGGTGTCGACGCCGGTGTCCGGGTCGCCCGTCGTCGTCGTCGTCGTCGTCGTGTCCGGGCCGCCCGAGGTGCTCCCGCCGGTGCTCGTGCCGATCACGCCCTCCGTCGTCCCGCTGCTGCCGACGCCGCTGCTGCTCGTGCCCGGGTCGGTGGTCGGCTCGACCGCGGTGCTGCCCGTCATCGCCTCGCTCGCGCCGCCCTCGGTGGTCCCGACCGAGGTGGTCGGCGTCGACGCGGCGGTGGGCGAGGTCGTCGGGTCGACGGTGTCGCCGCTCGAGCCGGTGACCGGCACGGTGGTCACCTCGGTGGCAGAGACGGAGGTGGCGCTGGTGCTGTCGCCGCAGCCGACGAGCGCGACCGCGGCGAGGAGGGAGACCCGGGGCGAGGAGCAGATCATTCCGGCAGTGTACGCGCGCCCGGCGGCCGTCAACCGGGTAAACCCTCGCACTACAGGGGTCAAGTCCTCACATTGTCGCCTCTCTTCGGGCGGATCTGCGCTCCGGGGGCTCGTGGCCCGCGGGCCCGCGTGCTAGCGTGCCGGCCATGACGTCCCCCCTCATGGGCGCAATTGGTGTCGCCGCCGCGGCCGTTCTGCTGGTCAGCGCGAGCTGTGCCGGCCCCCGCAAGCCGCCCGCGTGCCCGGGCGCGGGCTGGTGCGCGTCGACGGAGGACGCCGCGGTGGTCGCCGAGCCGGCGACCGGCACGACCTTCACGTGCCCGATCGGGATCCACGCCGGCGTGGCGACCGAGGCCGGCGTGGCGCTGCCGGCCGGCGTGCCCGCGGGCGCCCGCGGCACGCTCGACGAGCGCGCGACCCGGGCCAAGCGCAACGCCGGCGACGCGACGACCTGCTGCTATCACTGGCACGAGCCGTGCCCCGCGGGCTAGCCGACGCCGCGCCGCAGCCGTCGCGCGTCCACCTCGAGGTCGAGGTCCTGCTCCGCGACGACGCGCTGGTGATCGTCGACAAGCCGGCGGGCCTCATCGTCCACCGCGGATGGGCCGACGACGAGGTCGCGATGCTGCAGCTCGTGCGCGACGCGGTCGGACAGCACGTGTACCCGGCCCACCGCCTCGACCGCGGCGCGAGCGGGGTGCTGGTGTTCGCGCTGTCACCCGCGGTCGCGCGGGCGCTGCAGGAGCAGTGGACCGCCGGCGCGGTGCACAAGCGCTACGTGGCGATCGTCCGCGGCAACCCGCCGGACGCGGCGGTGGTCGACCACGCGATCCCCGGCAGCGAGGACGGTCCGCGGGTGCCCGCGATCACGGCGGTCCGCACGCTGCACCGCGCCGGCCGCTACGCGATCGTCGCGGCGGCCCCGCGGACCGGCCGCCTGCACCAGATCCGCCGCCACCTCAAGCACCTCAGCTGCCCGCTGATCGGCGACGTCCGCTACGGCAAGGGCGAGCACAACCGGCTGTTCCGCGAGCAGCACGCGCTGCACCGCCTCGCGCTGCACGCCCGCTCGCTGCGCCTCCACCACCCGGTCTCCGGCGCGCCGCTGTGCGTGGCCGCGCCGATCCCCGCCGACCTCGCCGCCGCGATGCTGGCCCTCGGCGCGCCGGCGAGCGTGCTGTCAGATGTCCTCGACGACATGTCCTGAGAGACAGGGTCACATGCGCACAAGGTGCGCAGAGAACACCGTTTGCCCGGCCGCGCGGGGATCGGTTAGAGTGGCCAGGTCGAGGAGGTGGGTGTGAAGCTGCAAGCCTTGCGGATGGATGGGCTCGGGGGGGCGGCGCCGCTGGACCTCGACTCCCCGCAGACGATGGTGCTGGTGTTCGGGGCGCCGGCGCTGGCGGACCGACCCGGGCCGCTGCTCGACCTGCTCGGCGGGTTCCCGCGCTCGCACGTGCTGGGCTGCTCGACGGCGGGCGAGATCTTCGGGACCAAGGTGTCGGACGACAGCATCGTCGTGGCGGTCGCGCGCTTCGAGGCGACGCGGCTGGCGACCGCGGCGGCGCCGGTGCGCGCGGCCGAGGAGTCGTTCGCGGCCGGCGAGGCGATCGGGCGCCAGCTCGGCGGCGACGGCCTGCGCGGGGTCCACGTGCTGTCCGACGGCCTGCTCGTCAACGGCAGCGCGCTGGTCCGCGGCCTGACGAGCGTGCTGCCGGCGGGCGTGGTCGTCACCGGCGGGCTCGCGGGCGACGGCGACCGCTTCGTGCGCACGTGGGTGCTGCACGCCGGGGCGCCGGCGTCGGGCCAGGTCACCGCGATCGGCTTCTACGGCGACGCCGTCGAGATCGGGCACGGCTCGGCGGGCGGCTGGGACCCGTTCGGGCCGCGGCGGCTGGTGACGCGCAGCGCGGGCAACGTGCTGTACGAGCTCGACGGCAAGCCGGCGCTCGAGCTCTACAAGCAGTACCTCGGCGAGCGCGCGGAGGGGCTGCCGGCGACCGGGCTGCTGTTCCCGCTGGCGCTGTCGCGCCCGGACAGCGGCGGCGAGGACCGCCGGGTGGTCCGCACGATCCTCGCGGTCGACGAGGCGGCGCAGTCGCTGACCTTCGCCGGCGACATCCCGACCGGCGCGCACGCGCAGCTGATGAAGGCGCAGCTCGACCGCCTGATCGAGGGCGCCGAGCAGGCGGCCACGCTGGCGCGCCCGGGCGCCGCGAGCGACGCGCTGGCGATCGCGATCAGCTGCGTGGGCCGGCGCCTGGTCCTGCGCGAGCGCACCGAGGAGGAGGTCGAGGCGATCCACGACGCGCTGCCCGCGGGCACCCAGGTCGTCGGCTTCTACTCCTACGGCGAGCTGTCGCCGCTCTCGAGCGGCAGCTGCGACCTCCACAACCAGACCATGACGCTGACGACGATCCGTGAACGCTGAGCGCGACGTGCACCGACTGCTGCTGCGGCAGCTGCGACGGCTCGGCCTCGACCCCGCGGCCCCGCCGTCGCCGGAGGTCTGGGCCCAGCTGCTGCAGACCGTCAGCCGCACCTACGCCAGCGCCGAGGAGGACCGCTACCTGCTCGAGCGATCGCTCGACATCTCGTCGCGCGAGATGCAGACCCTCAACGAGAACCTGCGCCAGGTCTCCGAGACCCGCCTCGCGGCCGAGCGCGACCGCCTCGAGTCCGTGCTCACCGCGCTCAGCGACGGCCTGTGCGTGCTCGACCGCGCCGGCGCGGTCCAGTCGGCCAACGCCTCGGCGCAGGCGCTGCTCGGCGCGACCGGGGCGGCGCTCCACGGCCAGCAGATCCTCGCCCGCTTCCGCCTGCACACGGTCGAGGGCGGCGACGCGGTCGCGCCGGAGGTCGCGCTCGGCTTCGTCGTCGGGCTCGGGCAGGTGCTGCGCTACGACCGGTCGGCGCTGCTCGGCGTCGGCGGCGAGGCCCGGCCGGTGGCGTGCGTGTTGACGCCGCTGGTGGTCAACGGCGAGGCGCGCGGGGCGGTGTTCGTGTTCCGCGACACGACGGCGTCGCGGCAGGCGGAGCGCGAGCTGCTGCGCACCGGCGAGGCGCTGGTCGAGGCGCGCGACCGGGCGCTGCGGGCGAGCCGGACCAAGAGCGTGTTTTTGGCCAACATGAGCCACGAGCTGCGCACGCCGCTGAACGCGATCCTCGGCTACAGCGAGCTGGTCGAGGAGGAGGCGCAGGCGCTCGGGGCCGGGGCGGTGGCGACCGACGCGGGGCGCATCCACGCGGCCGCGGAGCACCTGCTGCAGCTGATCAACGACATCCTCGACGTCTCGAAGATCGAGGCCGGCAAGATGCGGCTCGACTGCGAGGAGTTCTCGGTGCCGGCGCTGGTCGACGCGGTGGTCAGCACGGTGACGGCGCTGGTCCGCCGCGGCGGCAATCAGCTGATCGTCGACTGCCCCGCCGAGGTCGGCGTGATGATCGGCGACCGCACCAAGCTCGGGCAGGCGCTGCTCAACCTGCTCGGCAACGCCGCGAAGTTCACGCGCCACGGGACGATCCGGCTGGTCGCGCACCGCGAGGTCGAGCCCGGGACGCCGTGGCTCGGGGTCCCCGCGCGCACCTGGCTGGTGTTCGCGGTCGAGGACACGGGGATCGGCATCCCGGCCGACCGCATCTGCGAGCTGTTCGTGCCGTTCTCCCAGGTCGGCGACGCGGCCAGCAACAAGGGCGGCACCGGCCTCGGCCTGACGATCACCCGCGAGTACTGCCGGATGATGGGCGGCGACGTCGGGGTCCGCAGCGAGCCCGGGCGCGGCTCGTGCTTCACCGTGCGCGTGCCCGCGGACGTGCCCGCGGCGCTGGCCTCGGGCCAGACGCAGGGGCCCTAGCGTCCGCGCGCCCGCACGTGCGCCGCGCGCCTGTACGGGCGCGCAGGGGCCCGCTCGCCGCCGGCGGGGCCTCGCGCGGATCCGTGCGCTAGCCGGCCTTGTGTCGGGTCGGGCTCTGGTCGACACTCTCCCCCGCCCGCGGGGCCCATCGGCTCCCTGGCGAGCCGCAACAGCTCACGAAGGAGGAACATCATGGGTCTACTCTCGAAACTCACCGGTAAGGTCACCCCGCAGAAGAAGCCCGCGGACGACGCCCTGCTCTTGCACGCGATGCTGCTGATGTGCGGCGCCGACGGGTCCTTCGACGACCAGGAGATCCCGACGGTCGAGGCGTACTTCAACTCGCTGCCCGAGTTCGAGGGCAAGGAGTTCAGCACGGTCTACCAGGAGGCCGCGAAGGTGCTCAAGCGGTTCCCGAGCCTCAAGGACTCGGTGAAGGCGCTCGGCGACCTGTCGACGCAGACGGTCAAGAACAAGTGCTACCTGCTGGCCGCGGACATCGCGATGGCGAGCGGCGACGTCGACGAGGCGGAGGACGCGATGCTCGAGGCGATGCAGCGCACGCTGCAGGTCGAGGACTCGCTGGCGACCAAGATCCTCGAGGTGTTGACGCTGAAGTACGCGCGCACGTAGAGCGCGAACGGCAGGGCCTGCACCGGCGCGCGGTGCAGGTCCGGCGCGGGCGAGTCGGCCCGCCGGAGAGGTGACACGAGATGCAGATCGATCCGAAGCAGTTCCAGGTGCGTCGCGAGCAGCAGCTGCGCGACGAGGTCGTGAGTGACTTCGGCGTGCGCAAGGCGCTGGCGAAGATCCGCGAGGTGCGGGGCGGCAAGGGCTACGGCTACCGCCGCGGCCTGCTGAGCTCGACGCTGCGGCTGACCCGCTCGATGTCGCCGGAGATCGCCGACACGGTCGCGCAGTGCAAGGCGCTGATCGGCTACCAGGGCCCCGTCGAGGTCTACGTCACCCCCGAGCACCAGTTCAACGCGACCTGCTACCGCGAGGTCAAGGGCCCGACGGTGCTGACGCTGTCGAGCCGCCTGCTCGAGGCGTTCACGCCCGCGGAGCTGCGCTTCGTCATCGGCCACGAGCTCGGACACGCGGTCTTCGACCACTACGGCCTGCCGATGCCCGTCACCGCGATGGTCGAGGAGCTCGGCATCCCGTTCGTGTCGCGCCACGTGTCGCTCAAGCTCTACGCGTGGTGCCGCAGCGCCGAGCTGTCGGCCGACCGCATCGGCCTGCTGTGCGCCCAGGACCCGCAGGCGGCCGCGAGCGGCTTCTTCAAGCTCGCCAGCGGGATGGCCAGCCCGCGCGTCGTCCCCGACCTCGCGGTGTTCGCCCGCCAGGTCGAGAGCCTGGCGTCGGCCCCGGAGGCGCGCGAGAAGGAGTACGACGAGGACACGCTCGACTGCTTCAGCACCCACCCGTACAACCCGGTGCGCGTGCGCGCGGTGTGGGCGTTCAGCCGCTCCGAGCCGTTCCTGCAGGCGATGGGCCTGCCGACCGACGACGCGTGGACGCTCGAGGACGTCGAGGCGCTGGTCGACCGCGACATGCAGCTGATGGAGCCGACGTACCTGCAGGAGAAGAACCAGAACTCCGACACGCTGCGGCGCCTGCTGTACACGGCGGGCATCGCGGTGGCGGCGGCGTCGGGCGGGGTCGAGGCCAGCGAGCTCGACGCGATCGGTCGCCTGCTCGGCTCCGACCACAGCGACGCGCCGGTCGACGTCGCCAAGGTGCTCGGCGACCTCGACGGCCGCATCAAGGACGCGCTCGAGGTGCCGCTGCTGTACCGCGCCCAGCTCGTGCAACACCTGACGATCGTGGCGGCCGCGGACGGACACGTCAGCGAGGACGAGCTCCACGTGATGGAGGACATCGCCCGCAAGCTCGAGGTCGGCGCCGGCGTCGTGCATCAGACGATCCGCGGGGCGATGCACCCGATCGACTGACCGGGCTCGTGCGGGTCCGGGCTCGCGCGCGGGGGCGTCGCGGGCGGCCGGCGGGATCAGAGTTCGGTGACCTCGGCGATCCAGTCGATGTGCCGGCCGCCGCCGTCGTTGCACTCGGGGCCCATCCAGCTCTGCAGGTTGTAGAACTCGAATTCGATGCCCTGGCCGGACTTGGCGTAGCCGTGGCCGTGTTGAAGGATGGGCTGGCCGCCGTCGGGGGTCAGCGACAATTGGCCGGCTTCGGGGTCCATGCAGCAGGGCTCGGGGTCGTTCGGGCAGCCGCAGGGCTCGATGGTGCTGGCTTCGGCGTGCAGCGGGAAACTCACCGGTGGCTCGACCCGGAAGGCGGCCGCGTAGAGCAGCCCGGCCGGGTTGTTCTTGAGGTAGATCCGGAGGGTGCCGAGCTTGCACTTGGCGTCCTCGTCCCAGACGATGAGCGCGTCGGTGCAGCCGTATTGCTTGCCGTCGTCGGGGAGCTCGAGGTTGGTGCCGAGCGTGTAAGTCAGATTGGTGACGCCGAAGCTGCACTCGTTGTCGGTGGTCAGCGTCAGCGTGCCGCCGGTGCGCTTGAGGCGGCCACGGAGCGTGGTGAATTCCTGGGCGCACTCGATCGGGGCCAGGGGCTGGCCGTTCTTCAGCACGTACGGCGAGAGCGCGAGGTTGGGGTCCGGGAGCTCGCACTGCTGCGGCTCGCCGGTGGTGCTGTCGCCGGTGGTGCCGGTGGTGCCGGTGGTGCTGCCGGCGCTGTCGCTGGTGTCGACGCCGAGGGTGGTGCCGTCGGTGTCGGGGGCGGTGGTGCCGGTGCCCGGCTCGATGGTGGTGATGGGGCCGGTGTCGGTGTCGGGCGCGGTCGTCGACCCGGGGCCCGAGGTCGTCGGAGGGGCGGTGGTGCCGGCGGTCGGGTCGCCGGTGGTCGGTGCCGGCGGGGTCGTGCCGGTGCTCGGGGCGTCGCCGCTGCTGCCGATGTCGGTCTCCGAGCTGACACCGAACAGCGGGTTGGCCATCGAGCAGGCGGCGAGGAGCAGGGTCGTCAATGGTAAGCCACGCATGCGCGCACAGTAGCAGGCGGTCGCGCTCGTCGTCAGCGGGCGGGGCCGCGCGCGCGGGCTCACTCGACGGTGAACGTGGGCGAGGTCCCGGAGATCGGTGTGATGGTGCCGAGGAGGGACTTGGCGTCGCCGCGATAGACGACGCGGTGGGTGCCGGCGACGACATCGGCGGGCACGCGCCAGTCGATGGTGACCTCCGAGGTCGGGCTCAGGCCGCCGCCGGTGCGTTGCCAGCGGAAGGTCGTCTCCGGGTCCCAGTCGCGGGCGACGACCTTCCAGCCGCCGGGCGCCGCGGCGTCCTGGCGCTGGACCTCGAGGTAGCCGGTGCCGGTGCGGAGGTCGTTGCGCGGGTGTGCGCCGCGAAACTTCACGACCACGTGCTCGCCCGCCTTCGCCGACGGGGGCGGGGCCTGGACGACGTCGCCGAACTTTTCGAAGGGGCAGAGGATCGCGTCGGGGAGGGCGCAGGGCGAGTCGGCGACGACCGGCAGGGTCTCGATGATCTGGTCGTCGCTGAGGTCGAGCGGGACGCCGGTGTCGGTCGCGGGCACGCCGGCCACCAGCGCGTCGGCCACGGCGGCGAAGCTCTGCTGCCACGCGGCGAGGGTCCACGGGCCGAACTGCGTGAAGGCGCCCTCGTAGTGCTGGGCCTTGTACTCCTCGCGGGTCGTCACATAGCTCGAGTAGGCGTTGCTGAGGCCGGCGACGACGACGCGGTCGACCCCGGCGCCGGCGAGGTGGGCGAGGACGGTGCTGCGCATGCGCTCGCCGGACATCGTCGTGATCTCGAAGGGCACCGGCGCGAGCGCGAGGTTGCCGATGCGCAGGACCTGGGCCGGGAGGATCGTCGGCGACCACGGCTGCGGGACCATGCGGCCGACCGGCAGCAGGATCGTCTTCTCCTTGTGACACTCCTGGTCCTCGGGGAGCACCGTGATCTTCGGCCAGTTCTCGCCGTAGACCACGCCCTCCTCGATGAACGCGACCGCGACGCCGTCCTCCGCGCCGGCGGCGATCGACAGGCCGATCGCCGCCTTGCAGGTGTGCTGCGGGCCGGCGCCGAGCGTGTACTGGGCGTCGACGGCGACGTCCTCCATGTCGATGTACGCGAGGCGGCCGTCGACCGGGCCGCGCAGCAGCTCGGTCGCGCCGTCGAACAGCGCGCGGGCGCGGGCGTACTGGATGTCGCCGTGGATCGCCGCGTTGGCGAGGTCGGTGCACTCGGGGTCGGGGCTGCCGTCGCAGGGGCGCGCGACCGTGTTCTTGGGCTCGCCGACGATGACCTCGTTGGGCGAGACGTCGCCGGCGTCGCCCTGCGCGAACGCGGCGACGAACGGCGCGGCGGCGGTGTAATCGGCGCCCATCGCCCTCTCGAAGGCGTGCGAGGCGAGGCCCTTGTGGTCGCCGCTGACGAGGCGGTTCTGGTTCGAGACGCTGGTCGCGTGGCTCGAGAACCACGCGATCGCGCCGACGGGCGTGCCGTCGGTCGCGCCCTCGGCGGTGTGCTCGAGGCGGAGCACGGTCATGCGGGTGTCGGTGTTGCGCTGGTGCTCGGCCTCGTGGGCGGCGCGCTCGTCGGCGGGGTTGTTGCCGTAGGCCTGCGGCGAGCGGTTCCAGTTGGCGTCCTGCAGCGGGCCCTCGGCGATCTTGATCACGCCGTCGGCGAGGTTGGCGTCGGCGCGCACGATCGACTCGACGATGCCGGCGACCACCGCCTCGAAGTTGTCGGGGTCGAAGCCGCCGACCGCCAGGTTGAACATCGTGTAGTGGGAGAAGCCGCCGAGGCCGCTGTGCGTGTGCGTGGCCGACAGCGCGACGTTGTCGCGGGTGTACACGCCGGCGCCGAAGCGCTGCTCGAGCCGCGCGAGCACCTCCTGGTGGACGCCCTGGAACACCTGCCCGAGGTCCGCGCTGACGAACACCAGCTTGCCGCCGCTGCACGGGCTCTCGACCGCGAAGGCGCGCGCCCACAGCCGCGTCGAGATGCCCTCGGCCTTCTGCTCCGGCATCGAGTAGCCCATCATCACCAGCTCGGCCGACGGCCCGGTGACGTCGGCGATGCCGGCCCCGACGCGGTAGTGCGGCGAGTCGGCGCAGGTCGGCGGGGGGTCGGCCGTGGTCGCGCTGTCGCCCTCGCTGTCGCTCGAGGTCGGCGGCTCCGTGGCGCTGGCGCTCGTCGCGTCGGCGCCGGTCGTCGGGGTCTGGCCGGTGCTCGTGGGCGCCGTGTCGCCGGTGCTCGCGGTCGTGCTCGCGTCGGCGCCCGAGGAGGCGCTGTCGCTGGTGGTCTGGGAGTCGCCGCAGTGCAGGGCGGCGGCGCTGAGCAGGGGCAGGAGGAGGGCGCGGCGCATCGCAGGAGCATAGCGGAGCGCGCCCGGGGCCGCGTGTGCGCTGGCCCGGGGGCCGGGGCGGGCGCCGCGGTTGCGGGTCCCTGGCGACGCGGCTCGAGCGCGACGGGTGGACGTCGCCGCGTCGCTCGAGCGCGGGGGCCCGGGTCACTCGGAGGCGGGCGTGAGGCTGAATTCCGCGGCGAGGCGGCGAGCGATCGCCGGGGCGCCCCAGCGCTGGTAGGCCTCGACCGCGGCGCGCAGGTACATCTGGCCGACGATGTCGTCGCCGAGGGCGAGGCTGTGGCGCCCGGCGAGCTCGCAGGCGACGGCCTCGGTGCCCGACTCGCCCTGGCGGCGGGCCGCGCGGATCGCCAGCTTGAACGCCGACTCCGCGGCGTCGTCGCGGCCGCAGGCGCGGTGATAGGCGGCGTGGGCGAGGTGGCTGCGGGCCTCGAAGTTGACCGGGCAGGTGCGCGCGAAGTCCTGGAGCTGGGCGAGGTGGGCCTCGATCTCGGCGCGGTGGGCCGGCGTGTCGGCGGTCGGCAGCGCGGCGCACAGGTGCAGCGCGGCGTAGAAGAAGTGGTCGACGGTCATCGGCGTGACGAGGGCGCGCAGGCGCTCGGCGGCCGGGGCGGGCAGCGCGGGCAGGTCGGCGTGGCGACCGTAGTGGTAGAGCACGATGCTGCGGTAGATGTGCAGGTACAGCAGGGTCAGGGGGGAGATGTCGCGGCCGAGCTCGCGGTCGAAGACCTCGGCGCTCCAGCGGGAGATGTCGCCGGCGGACGGGTCGCCGAGGTCGCCGGTGAGGCAGCGGACCATCCGGATCGAGCCGCGGAGGATGCTGGAGCCGTAGACCTCGAGCATCGGGCGGGCTTCGGTGAGCAGCTGCTCGGCGGTCGCGCGCACGGCGGTGAGGCTGTGGCGGCGGGCGACGAGCACGAGGATGAGGTTGGTCGCGTTGTAGGTCGCGGTCGCGAAGTCGCCGGACTGCACGCCGCTGGCGTAGCCCTGCTCGAGCAGGCCGGCCGCGACCGCGAAGGGCTGGGCCCAGCCGGTGATCAGGCCGCCGACGATCTGCAGGATGCGGGTGTCGAGCGCCGGGTCGGCGAAGCGCGTGCGCATGCGCAGGGCGATGCGGCCGAACACGTGCGCGCGGGCCATGTCGCGGCGCGCCCCGGCGAGGTACAGGCCGTAGCCGGCGAGGCCGTAGGCGGTCGCGCGCGTCGGGCCGTGCTCGGCCCACAGCAGGGTCAGGCGCATGAACAGGCGGTACGCGAGGCGGGTGTCGGCGAACATCGCCGCGGGGCCGGTCGCCGACAGCAGCTCGGCGATCGCGTCGATGCGCGGGTCGGTGCAGGTCGGGCGCCCGGCGAGGGCGACGAGCGCGGCCTGCTCGCGGTCGTCGAGGTCGCCGGGGTCGGCGGGTGCGCACGCGGCCGGATCGGGCGCCGTCCAGATGCCAGTGTCATCTGTCCCCGGGGACAGGTCGGCGATCGCGGCGGCGAGGACGGCGAGCAGGGCGTCGTGGTCGGCCTCGACCTCGACGGCGTCGGGCTTGGGCAGCAGCTCGACGCCCAGGCGGTAGAGGCCGGCGAGGCCGACGGCGATCGCCTCGTGCGGGCGGCCCTGGTAGGTGTCGAGCTGGACCTTGAGGCGAAACAGGTCGGCGCGCGCGAGCTCGCTGGCGGCGTGGGCGACGAGCGGGTCGAACAGCGCGTCGGCGGCCGCGAGCTCGCCGCGCATCGCCTCGGCGTGCATCCACTCGCGCTGGAGCTGGAAGGTGTGGTCGGGGTAGCGGGCCCACGGGTCGGGGGCGACGGCGGCGAGCGCCGCGAGGCCGGCGCGGGCGTGGCGGACGGCGGACGCGTAGGCGGTGGCGCTGCGGGCCCGGCGGCTGGCCTCGAGGTGGAGCCGGGCGAGGCGCTCGCGCTCGGCCGGGTCGGTGATGCCGGCGGCGCCGCGCTCGAGGTGGTCGACGATCGCAAACAATTGGTCGTCGCTGGGGCCGTCCTGGCGCAGCAGGTGGCGGCCGAGCTGGAGGTGGATCGCGGCCAGCTCGTCGGCGTCCAGCAGCGCCGGGGCGGCCTGCTGGATGCCGTCGTGCAGCGGCTGGTACGTGGTGCGCTGGGCCGCGGGCGCGTCGGGGTCGGGGTTGTGCTGCATCGAGTGCAGCGCGCTGTCGGACGGGACGAGCAGGCCCTCGCGCAGCGCGTCGCGCAGGTCGTGGGTGGTCGCGAGCGGGCCGCGGCGGTCGACGGCGCTGAGCAGCGCGAGGTCGACGGGGCGGCCGGCGAGCGCGGCGATCGCCAGCACGCGGCGCACGCCGGGGCTCAGGCGCTGCAGGCGGGCGGCGACGAAGCCGGCGACGTCGGCCGCGCCGGCGAGCGGGGCGGAGCCGTCCCAGCGCCAGCGGCCGGCGGCGCTGTCGAACTCGAGCTGGCCCTCGCGGCGCAGGCCGAGCAGCAGGTGGCGCAGCGCGGACGGGTTGCCGCGGGCGTGGACGTCGAGGTGGGCGGCGAGCGGGGCGGCCTCGTCGAGGTCGACGCCGAGCGCGTCGGCGACGATCTGCGCGGACGCGGCGGGGTCGAGCGGGGCGAGCACGATCTCGTCGACGGCGGCGCCGAGGCGGCGCAGGCGGTCGAGGGTGCGCGACAGCGGGTGGGCGTCGTCGCGCTCGACGGGGACGTGGCTGCCGAGCACGAGCAGGTGGCCGCCGGCGGGGTCGCTGAGGAACAGCTCGAGCAGGTGGAGCGCGGCCGGGTCGGCGGCGTGGAGGTCGTCGAGCGCGAGGACCAGCGGCGGCGAGCGGGCGGCGAACAGCCGGATCAGGCGCTGGAGCGCGGCGTGGAACCGGTTGCGGGCCTCGGCGGCGTCGGCGGGCGCGGCCGGGGGCTCGCCGAGCAGGCGCCGCAGGTCGGGGATCATGTCGTCGAGGACATGTCTGTTCGCACCTGTCGCATCGGCCAGGTCGGCGCGCCACCGGGCGACCGACTCCGGCGGGCCGACGGAGATCTGGCGGGTCAGGGCGCCGAGCGCCTGGGCGAGCGGGGCGAGCGGGGCGCCCTGGGCGTTGCGGTCGAACTTGCCGGCGACGAAGCGGCCGCCGGCGCGGGTGACCGGGTCGCGCAGGCTGCTGAGCAGCGCGGACTTGCCGAGGCCGGGCTCGCCGCGGACGAGGACGAGGCGGGGCGGGCCCGCGCGGGCGCGCTCGACCGCGGCGAGCAGCGCGGCGGACTCGGCCTCGCGGCCGCGCAGCACGCGGGGCGGGAGGATCTCGCCGTGGGGGCCGCGGTGGCCGCCCGGGTCGGCGAGGCGCAGGTCGGACTCGACCTCGGCGAGCAGCAGGTCGTCGAGCGCCGCGGCCAGCTCCTCGGCGGTGGCGAGGCGGTCCTCCGGGGCCTTGGTCAGGCAGCGCGCGAGCAGCTCGTCGAGCGCGGGCGACACCTGCGGGTTGATCGCCGAGGCGGGCGTCAGATCGTCGCGGGCGGTGGCGATCAGCACCTCCATCGTCGACGCGCCGCGGAACGGTCGCACGCCGGCGACCATCTCGTAGAGCACCACGCCGATCGAGAAGATGTCGGCGCGGCCGTCGGTCGGCTTGCCGTGGATCTGCTCCGGCGCCATGTAGCTCGGCGTGCCGAGGATGACGCCGTCGGCGGTGGCGAAGCTCAGCGTCGAGGCGTTCTCGACGTCCCGCTCGCGCGCGCCGGACTGCTTGGCGAGCCCGAAGTCGAGGATCTTCAAGTGGCCGCGCGTGTCGAGCATCAGGTTCTCGGGCTTGAGGTCGCGGTGGACCACGCCCGCCGCGTGCGCGTGGACCAGCGCGTCGGCGATGTCACGGGCGATGCGCAGCGCCTCGCGGACCGCGAGCGGGCCGCGCTGCGCGTCGAACAGGGCCCGCAGCGTGCGGCCCTCGATGTACTCCATCGCGATGAACACGGCGTCGTCGGCCTCGTGGATCGCGAACACGGCGGCGACGCTCGGGTGGAGCACGGCGGACGCCGACTGGGCCTCGCGCAGGAACCGGAGCCGGGCCGAGCGCTCGCGGACGACGTCGTCGTTGAGGATCTTGAGCGCGACGACGTGACCGTCGGCGAGGGCCTCGGCGAGGTAGACGCGCCCCATCCCGCCGGCGCCGAGCAGGGCGCCGACGCGGTACGGGCCGAGGACCTGGCCAGTGCGGCCCGGTGCGGCTGGCTGCTTGGGATCGACCACGACGGTCGCCAATGTACACCAATGTACACCAGCCCGCCGCGCGGGCGCAGGCGGGCGGACGCCTCCGCGCGGGCGTCCGCGAGCGGCCCGCCCGGCGCACGCTCAGGGCCGGCAGACCTGGGTCGCGCCGTCGAAGACCGGGTCGGTGCAGCTCGCCGCGCCGGCGCAGCCGCAGGCGCCGGCGTAGCAGGTGTCGACGTTGGTGCCGCCGACGCAGTCGGCGTCGCCGGTGCAGCCGCAGCGGCCGGCGATGCAGGCGACGAGGCCGGGCTGCATGGTCGCCAGGCACTCGGCGTCGCTGCTGCACGTGCACTGGCCGGTGGCCCTGTCGCAGTGCGGGGCGCCGAGGAAGGCGGGGCAGGCGGCGTCGGACTTGCACGGGGCCGCGCACGCCCCCGCGACGCAGGCGGCGTCGGGCGAGCCGCACACGGTCGCGTTGGCGTCGCCCTCGATCGTCGGGCGCAGGACCTCCTCGAGGCCGAAGTCGGCGCACGCGAACATCGGGCCCGGCGCGACGGCGCAGCGGCCGTCGTCGGCGGCGATCTCGACGCAGACCTCGTCGGCGGCGCACTCGGCCTGCGCGCCGCAGCCCGTCGACCACCCGCTCAGGAGCGCGACGCAGGCGTCGTCATCGGTGCACGGGGGCAGGCCGCACACGCCGTCGACGCAGACGAAGCCGATGTCGTCGCCGCCCAGGGTGCAGTCGGCGTCGGCCTCGCAGGTCGGCTCGCAGCGCTGCAGGCCGGGCTCGCCGGTGGTCGGCTCGACGGTCGTGTCGGCGGTGGTCGAGGACGTCCCGGTCGACGAGCCCGCGGAGCCGTCGCCGCCAGCGTCGCCGCAGGCGACCGGCGCGGCGGTCAGCGTCGAGATCAGGGCGAGGTCGGCGATGCGCATGCGGAGGTCTCCCGCGGTCAGAAGCGGCCGGACCAGACGACCCCGGCCTGCCCCGGGGCGGCGTAGGGCGCGAGCTTGGGGGCGTGGCGGCGGTGCATGAGCAGGCCGGTGAGGGCGCCGACCATGACCCCGGCGCCGAGGCCGAGCGTCATGCTCGCGCCGAGGCGCCGGTCGGCGCGGGCGACGACGTCCGACAGCGGGCCGCTCCGGTAGGCGCGGTCGAGGAACACGCTGTTGCCGGCGATCCAGCCGGCGCCCGCGGCGGTCAGCACCCCGCCGACCGACAGCTCGATCAACCACACGCCGCGCCCGACCCCGAACGCGCCGGTGATGCCGGTCGCCAGCAGGCCCGCCGCCGCGCCGAGCAGGCCGAGGCCGGCGCTGGTCCGGTGCACGGGCGCGTACAGGGCGTTGGCGCAGCCGACCCGGTAGCTGCCGTCGCAGGCGTCGCCGTAGAGCTGCCCGGCGTACTGCAGCCGGCCCGCGACCGCGAGGCCGAGGCCCGCGGCGAACACCGGCGCCGACGCGAGCCCGAGCCCGAGCACCAGGCGCTTGCGCATGTTCGGCGGGATGGTCGGCCTGGGAGCTGTCCTCGGGGACAGCTCGGCGGCGGGCGCGAGCGACAGCGGCACCGAGATCGGGATGTTCGGGGCGACGACGAAGGTCTCGCTCGCGCTGGTGAAGCCGGCCGCGCGGGCCTCGACGACCCACTCGCCGCGCGGCAGCCGGAGCGTGCACGCGTCCTCGCGCTGCAGCGTGCACGTCCAGCGCGCGTCGCCGGCGGTCGAGCGCACGGACAGCGCGACGCCCGGGGCGCCGGGGGCCGCGACGGGGAAGCGCACGTCGGCGTGGGCGCTGTCGGGGAGCAGCGGCCACTGCAGGGTCTGCTCGGGGCGGGTGGCGTCGACGGTGAACTCGCGGGTGCTCGGCAGGAAGCCGGGCGCGGTCGCCTCGATCAGCCACAGGCCGGCGGGCAGCTGCAGGCTCGCGGGCGCGGGCGCGGCCTCGGCGGTGGCGGGCCGGGGCAGGTCGAGGGCGACGGCGCTGCGGCGGTTGCCGAAGCTCTCGCCGGCCGGTCGCACGATCACGCGGATGCCCATGCGCCGCGCGAGCGCGGGGCCGAGGTCGACGCGCACGAGGTAGCCGGCGCGCGGCTGCTCGGCCGGCGCCGCGGTGGGGAGCGCAGCGGAGGTCGCGGTGGTGGCCGCGGGCTCGGACGTCGCGGGCTCGGTCGCCAGCGCCGCCACGAGCGCGGCTGTGCACGCCAGGCAGGGGGGCATCGCCACGGCATCCTGGCACAAACGCGGCGCCGCGGGAATGACGATGCGACGAGCAGCGGCGCGCGCCCGCTCGGGGCCGCGCGCCGCGGTGCAGTTATGCACCTGTCCCGAGGGACAGGTGCGCGGTTCGGTGTGCGCCGCGCCGACGAGGCGCGGCGGGCGGCGATCAGTCGGGGACGCAGGCGTCGCCGGGGCACTTGAGGTCGCACTTGTCGGCGGTGCACTCGGCGGTGACGGTGACCTTGACCTGGCGGCCGGCGCCGACGACCTTCTCGAGCGGGAAGATCGCCGCAGCGCCGACGTTGTTGTTGGTCGCGTCCTTGGGCTGGATCTTGATGAAATCGAACGTCGAGCCCTCGAGGTCGCGGCCCGGGTCGGCGATCGTGTGGTAGGAGCCGGTGTCGGGCATGGCGGTGCAGGGGAGCTTCGCCATCAGGAGCGGGGCCGCGCCGCCGTCCTTCGCCGCGGTGATCTGGAAGTCGGTGACGACCACCGAGTTGCACATCGCCGCGAACATCTCCTCGACGTCGAAGAGGGTGAAGCGCACGAGCAGCTGCGCCGGCGTCGGGTACATCGGGACGGGCGCGGCCGTCGACTCCTGGCCCTCGAGCACCTCGCCGATGTCGGTCAGCGCGGTCCCGTCGTTGTCGGTGACGACGACGCCCGAGGCGTCGAGGCCCTCGGCGCCGATGTAGTAGTCGCCGACGGGGAGGTTGTTGAACACGGCCTGCTTGTCCATGCAGGGGACGGTGACCGACTCGATCGGGGCGCTGACGTCGCCGTCGGGCGGCATGTCGGAGAGGGTGACGCGGACATCGACGACGCCCAGCTTCTCGCAATCGTCGACGACGCCGACCTCGAAGGGGACGATCAGGTCGCCGATCGGGTCGCTGCCGTTGCAGGCGGAGAGGGCGAGCGGGGCGACGATCAGGGCGCCGATGGCACTTGCGTGGGAGACGAGCTGCTTGATGTTCATGAGCGATCCTCGGAAGCTTCTCTTTTGTCTTTTTTAAAAAGTATCGGACGCGACGCCGTGTCGCGCGCACGGGCAGGACGGCGCCGCCGTGGCGGCGCAGGGACGCGATGGCGACCCGCCTTGTTCATGACAGTGGCTCTGGCGGTGGTTCATGGCGGCGGTTCACGGCGGGCGTCGGCACAGATAGCCGACAGGGGCGCGCGCACCAAGGTTTCGGCGGGCGCTCCCGGCGGGCGGCGCGTGCCTTTAGTCGCGGATGTAGGCCCGCGCGCCGGCCCGCGCGGCGCGGTCGCTGAGCACGTGGAACACGCGCAGCCGCTTGAGCGCGACCGGCGAGAGCTGGCCGAGCGGGACGTGCACGATCTTGCGGTCCATCCGCTGCGCGGCCTGGCGCATCGCCTGGCGCGGCGGGCTCGGGGCGACGTACACGACCAGGCGCTCCGGCGAGTGGTCGAGCGCGGCCAGCAGCAGCAGCTCCGCCTTGCTGCGGGCCTCGCGGAAGAAGGGGTCCTCCCACACCGCGAACATCGTGCCCGGCGGGCGGTTGAGCAAAAAACCGCCGTAGTGGGCCTTGCCGATGCCCGGGCCGACCACGCGGGCGAACGGGTCGGTCGCGTACAGGGCCATGTCGCCCTCCTCGTCGTGCTCGCCCTGCCAGGTCATGTGCCACGGGAAGCGCGGCTCCGCGGCGCCCAGCGGCTCGTCCTCGAAGATGACGACGACCGCGCCGGGCTTGCCGCGCACGGGTCGCTCGCGGCGGACGTGGAGCCGGCCGGTGTGCCAGTTGCGCAGGGTCTCGCGGACGTCGACGCCGTCGTAGAGGCTGGTGGAGAACGGCTCGACGACGGTCTGGGAGGCGGCCTGGACGCGTTCGGTGCGCTTGCGGAGGAACGCGCCGTAGTGCTCGAGCGCGAGGTCCTCGGGGGGGTAGGAGCACAGGCTGTCGCCCTCGAACTGCTCGGCCCACTCGCCGGCGCGGCGCTCTTTTGGTTTCGGCTTCACGACGCGCATCAGCCGGTGGCGGCGCTGGAGGACCTTCGGGTGGAAGCGGATGGTGCGGACGCGGTCGTGGAGGTCGCGCAGGCCGAGCTCGAGCGGGGTCAGCTCGGGGCGCGTGGTCTGCCACGGGTAGTGGGTGGCGACCTCCCAGACCTCGTGGGCGTAGTTGTCGTCGGCGAAGCCGCG
>Ga0075163_10004516_pt1 | contig 18669 bp, 23 predicted proteins | sample JI1023141ADNA_FD_71478 | JGI IMG/M metagenome (GOLD analysis project Ga0075163, IMG submission 71478) | Wastewater effluent complex algal communities from Wisconsin, to seasonally profile nutrient transformation and Carbon sequestration -... | ecosystem: Engineered > WWTP > Effluent > Algae...
AGGCAAACACCTAGTCAAGAAAAAGGTGGTTCGCCTCGTCGGTACTCGTCAAGGACATCGTGCAGGACTTCCGATTGACTGTCCAAATATCGGATGTCGACGCTGTAATCCCAGCGGACGCTAGGTATACCTATATTACTACTTACTTACGCCGGTAGCTCAGTCGGAAGAGCAACGGCCTTTTTAAAAGGAGCCTCTATAGAGAAAAGAAATCTATAGAGTGGACGGCGCTATATCGGTGAACCCTTAACAGGTAATGCTGATGGCAACACCGAGGGAACCCTAACGGGACTCCGTAGAGACTACACGCGCCGCACCTGAAATGGTGAAGATATAGTCCAGACCACAAACACTCAAATGAGTGGTAGCGAAAGCTATAGTGGTAAAGCTAAGCCGTAGGTCGCAGGTTCGATCCCTGCCCGGCGTACTATATCTATTTGATTATTTTTTATGACATGTCTACCAAAAAAGGAAACGACATGAAGATCACACGAGAAGAGTACAGAGCACTGGGTGGAGACAGTCCTGACTATGTAGATGATGTGTGCGGCTCTAACAACCGTATGGAGACGGATTTAACGTCCAGAAGAACTTCCGTCATCATATATATTGAAGGAGGGATGCTCGAATTTGACAAAAAAGAGAGCTACGCTTTGGCTGGCCCTTTTATCACAGGGAAAGGAACAGAAAACGAGCGCCATTGGGCTGCTTATTACATTTCCGACCACTCTAGGTTGGGTACTCTTAAATCGGTCAAAGAAGAAAATCTGGCACAAAAGAGGTATTATAAATATAGTGCATATACATACGGATGGCGTGTCGTAGAAGAGGTGCTTGGCAAAGATTGGTTTCTTTGTCACGTTGGGGAAGATCCTACTAAACTGTGCTCCAGAAGTACTCTCACATACCAAGAACTTCTTAAAGTAAGAAGTATTGTTGGTATCCAAAAATGTACAGGGTTGTATGAGGAGAGTCTTAAAAGTATTGAAGGAGATAGGTGGTCAGACGTTACTCCACATATTGAACTACCTATTAAACTATATATAGCTGGAAACGATGATAGCTCGTTTACCAGATTGTTTGCAACTGTAGAAGACGCAGTACGTTTCGTTAATGATGTGTCTAAAAATTTGGCCACCAGTAGCTTTCTTCATGAGGAAATGCTCTTCACTAATTAAAGACTGTACTTATGTTTCATTTTTAAGTATCACCAAGAGAAGAAAGGACCGCCCAATGTTGATCTCGTACGATACGTATGAAAAGCTAAATGGAGAACTTCCTCAATATGCGAGGAATATGTGTACTCCAAGAACTAGAGACAGTACTGATCCAAATAATGTTCCTGTAAATACTCTTCTATTTATTTCTTGTGGAATGATTGAGTTTGCCGTCGACAAAGATAAATGTTTACAAGGATCTTTTCATACGCCCGACGGAGTATGTTGGGCTAGTTATAAATTAGTGGATCACTCTCGTCTCACTTTGAAAAGTAAAGAAGAAGGAGACTTCGATAGATGTGAGTACTGTAAGTACTGTGTCTACACATATGGTTTTGAACAGATGGAACGACTATTAGGTAAGGTTGGTGTTGCTAGTAGGTTTCTTACTGATGCTGATCTAGCTAAAATAGAAGGACATTTTGGGGCCGAAAAAATGGTTAGATTGTATGAAAAGAAATTAAAGAGCCTAGAGTGTTGGAGTGACTTTGTACCTCATGAGGAAAAGCCTGTAAAGTTGTATTTATCTGGAAGTGGTGAAGCAGCTTTTATTAAACTCTTTCCATCAATTCCTTTGGCTGTTGAGTACTTAAAAGATTTGTCTAACAAGCCTATAAACGGTGATCGTATCAAAAAAGAAATGGCATACGCAGGACCATGAAAACATTCTTCACCGCCGATTTACACTTCGGCCACAAAAACATTATTAAACATTGTAAAAGACCCTTTATGTCAGTTGATGATATGGACGATGCTCTAATTGATAATTGGAATGCCGTAGTTTCTAATAAGGATGCTGTGTATATTTGTGGAGATGTCGGTATGTGTAAACCTGATAAACTCTTGCGTATCTTATGGCGATTAAATGGCGCTAAACATCTAGTGTTTGGAAATCACGACTCTAATATTCGTAACGATACTTCTTTATTTAAAGCTTTTACTTCCACCGAAAATTACAGGATGATTAAACTTCCTGACGCCGATGCAGCAGACGGATATCAAAGAATCGTCCTCTTCCATTATCCAATTACCGTATGGGATCGTGCTCATTATGGAGTATGGCACTTACACGGCCATTGTCACGGGACTTTAAAAGACGATACCTCATCACTAAGACTTGATGTTGGTGTAGACGCTTGGTACGTAAAAAATGAGAAACCGTACAGGCCAATAGAATATTCAGAAATTAAAGAGAGGATGAAAAATAAGACTTGGAAGCCTAAGGACCACCATGGAGAATATTAAACAGAAAGCTGAACTTGTAAGGGAGCTTTCTTACATTTGTAGCAAGCTCCTTTCCTTGTGCGGCGACGAAGAGTATAAAGAGATAAAGATACTGAAAAGTATAAAAGACATTCTCCCAAGATTGTTGGAGAAATGGGAGACGGCCTTAATTAAGAAGCAAGAAACTCATTCAGGTTCTTAATAAAGGTCTCACGTATCTTGCTGGTGTTACTTCCGGCTATATTGCCTCTTTTGTTTTTAACACTCTTTAAGAAATTTACTTGGGCGTCTATTACTTTGTTGTTGTAATCTACCCATTCTTTTGTTGCGCGTTTTAATTCATCCACATATTTTTGTGTCTGTTTCTTTTTTTCCAACTCTTCTTGTGAAGACATTTTTTCATTATACTTCTTTGTTAGTCAGAGTGAATTTTATAGAGAAGTTGGTGGTATAAAAATTGTATGAAAAGCACAGAATCAGACTGGATTAGTTCATTGAAAGTGGGCGATAGTGTTTGTGATTGTCGAGGAAGACATTTGAAAATAGTGGCTATAGAAGAAGAGTATTGTAACCCAGTCCCAAAATGGTTGTGCTCGCTAATCTATAGTGAGCGCTTAAAACTAGAGTACTCTTTTATTTTGGAAGGATTTTTTCAGAAAATATTTAGTAAGATACTTGCTCCCGAGTTATATGACAAGACCGTATGTTTAGAAGATGGGGCATATTGTTCCGCCAAAAATTGTTGCGTTGATCCAACCATTTGTGAGCACGCGACACCTAACAAGAAAGAAGACGACCAATGATGTATGCCGCAGTTACCTCCTTGATACTTTGTGGATTATTTGCGCTTGGTGTATATTGGCTATCTTCTGTTTTTATAGATGAGAAGAATACACTTCGTCTCTATTACGAAGAAGTCATACGAGGGATGCAGCTACTCCTTAACCATCGTGATGACCGTTTGAAACGTAAACAGGTACAGATAGATAATCAAACCGACGACATACAGACTTGGATACAGGCTTCTCAAAGGGCCAATGAAAATACTATTGAAGCTATTAAAGAACGAGATAGAAACAACGAATACATAAAATCTCTAGAGGGTACAGTAGCTGAACTAGTAGAGCGTGATCGCTACCTGGAGACGTTTATAGACTTTATGTACCCTTCTTACACGTACTGTGTTAAGGGTAAACGTGTAGAAAAGATTTTTTCAAGAGCAGAACTTCAACACATTGAAGCGTTGTCTTGTAGCCGCACAAGAAGGTGTATTTTTCATAATAAAAGTCCGATTACCCTCAGGGGAGATGCGGCAACCTTCAGCACGAAACTTGATCCTGTTAAAGCAGATGAAGCTTGCGCCGCCAGAATAAAAACGGCAGACGAGCTTGGATATACTTTTGTCACCCAGGATTATGTATGTAAAGACTCAGATTCTCGTCTTATTGCTTGTATAGTTTTTCAAGAGAAAGGGCAACCTCAGGACGAAGCTTGGGCGTTCACCATAGAATACTTCTTTCGGTGGCCAGCAGGAGACCAGAAATGTTTCCTGGTCAAGAAAAATGTTATCGAAAAGACTGAGTGGGTTCCAGCAGTACCTACTCCGTCGTAAAATATACCTTCCCTAATAAGAGGTATAGGTAGACATTCCTATTATGAAGTACTTACTATTTCTTTTAGCCTTTTTGTCCTGTGACAAGATTATTTTAGGAACCAAGTATAATTCTGATTTGGATATTTGTTATGGAATATCTTCTGTTGAGTTACCTCTTCCTTCTAATATATGTACTAACAACTGTAGTTTATTTCGTTGTCCGGCGAATTATATAGAGAGTCTGTGTGATACAGATCCAACTATGAAAAAAGTGGAAAGTTATGATGGAAAAACACGTATTGCTAGATACTTTGTTGAGGGTGTTGCTGTGTCTGGTACTTTTGCCGACGGAACAAAAGTATGTAGCTGGGGAAGTTTACCTAAAGGTTGTGCAGGATCATTTAATTTAGTAAAAGAAGAAAGATGTTATTGAGCCAATGAATATCGTAGGTGAAAAATTGGTATAATAGATATAGGAGCAAACTATGAAAAACCTACTCGTCGTATTCGTGCTGGCCGTGGTTTTGGGTGGTTGCGACAACGAAGCTTCCACAGGTATGTGTGAGGCCCTATCAGAAAACCTACATCAAGACCTTGGTGATGTGTTCCAAAAGGCCCGTCAATGTAAGTATGATGGGGCAGTTGATATCTCCACCCTAGAAGAGACTTGTGGCTGCGACCACAAAAAACCTTATGGAGGAGTAAAACTAGTCCAGGTGGTTTCTTGCGCTTCCACAACACTTGTGGAAGAAAGGTACCCATATTACGGCCTTGTAATGCGGTACAAAGAGGGCATCCTCGAATGTGTTGGGGGTAAGCAAGCCTCTGATGTCCTAACAACGTGTTATAAAAACATCTGGAAGACAGATTACAACGGCTGCTCGACAAAGACTTTCATGTACTGTCTTTGAAGTGTTGGTGCCTCTCTATTGTGAGGCACCAACACTTCTTAATACTTACCTACTTAAAGTTGCGGACCAAAATCTAAAAAAGTCTACATATAAAAGTTCAAGGTTAGGAGCTGTTGACGTGCCTGTAAGAGTTATTTCTAACGGGGCGGCCTGTAGGGCTACAGAGAATGCTCGCGAATCTACTAAAACCCCGTTTATGTACGTATATAAAATACCCGCCACCCTTTTAAATATGACCGTTGTCGACGCAGTTACAGGAACTAAGGTATCTATAAGTGTGGCCTGTATCTGTAAGTACCAGTTGGCCTTATCGGAAGATGCTTTTAGTGCCACTGTATAATTATTAGCGATAATATCATAAATACCTAATACAAGTCCTGTATCGTTTAGACTAGCCGTGGAGAGAACGCTGTTATCTGCACATAGTACTTTAAACTGCATTTCAAAATCAGTGTTAGATCCTGTGTTTAAAAAACCTGTATAATATGATGCGCTAAATGCTCCAACAGACTTAGCCCTAAATATAATTTCTCCATATGTATCACTGGAGGGTGTTGGATTCATTTTTGTTTGGATGTTACTCGCTGATGCGGTATAAAAATAAGAAGAAATGTATGTACCAGATGTTCCATCCAAAGCAACAGTTGGATGTCCTTTCATAAAATCCTCATCTACTAAATAATGCTTTACTTCATCTTTGTTGGTCCAAGCTGTATCTAAAAAACTTCCAATATTGGCAGTTTTTTTAAGTATTTTTAAACTATCTCCATCGAGTAGTTGTTTTATAGACGGATTTCCAGATACATCTTTTACCCACTGCGTTCCATCCCACTTAGCATTTAAGGTAGTTATTGAAGTTCCGTCGTCCTTTACATAATCTCTTTTTCTCGCCGCCGAAAGAATGGTCTCATTCAATAGTGTGTAAGTACTGGCTGTAGTATTACTGTTGTATTGAATCTTAGGTACTAGATGCTCAGTATTTGTACTGAAGCCTGAACCTAAATAAAGTCCGGCTTTAACATTGGTGTTACTATTTACCAAACCCGTATATGGGGGAACAGACACAGTTGTATTTGTTCCGTCGCTAAGTTCAAATGCTGTTGCATATTTATTGATAACTTTTCCTGAGGCTACGTCTAAATTAAAAGATAGATTATCTGTAGCAATGTAAATACCGTTAATATCCTCTCTAATAAGAGTAGAATCTTTTGCTAAATCGTCCTTAACATAAGTAGCTCCTGTCCACTTACTGTTATATGTCATTTCTACGCCGCCCGTTGGTAGAGCATAGATTCTAAAACCTATAGACCCTCCTAAGGATTCTAGCACTAAAGTCTTTGTAGAGGGTTTCACGATGATTCTAGGAAGGAGTGCTGAAGCTAATTTGCTACCGAGTTCTATTTGTCCTCCACTTTCTCTTTGTAGAAGATATTGAATGAAATCACTCTGTAGTACTTGTGATAGCGTGCGTCCAATAGGAAGAGTTACTTTATAATTACCTGTTAGTGATGAAGATAAATTAAAAGTCATGCTATCAGCTTTCATCGTCAGAGGACAAAACTTACCTAGATATGTAGTAAGGGTTCCATATACTTCTCCGATCTGTTTGTTAGGATTAAGCGCTGACGGTGTATGTGTGCTAATAAGAAGAGGATCGACGGTACCTTTTGGTCTAACTCTCAAGTACTCTTCAGAGATAACTTCTTCTACAAAATATTCTCCATCGTGATTATATGGAATATAGTTTGTAGAACCTGAGATGGATAGAATGTCGTTGGATTGAACTTTGTTGGTTACGAAAGTTGCTCCAGGACAATGTACAATATTTCCGACAATTTCTCCTATGGCGTTAGTAGTCTTAATTTTTTGATAATGAGATAGAGAGCCAAATACAGATTTTCCGTCGGCAATGTTCCATGAAGAGAAAGTTAGAGTAGCATCCACTAAAGGCCCGTAAGTAATAGACGTTACTCCTACTCTATTACCTGTATTGTCAAATACTAGGTTGTGGTTACCGTCAGTAATTGTTACTACTTTTTCTAATTGAGTTTGAGAAGGGTTGGCTACAAAGATATTATCAACAGGTAGATAAAACCTGTCGTCAGAAGAAATGGTAAAAGAAGTACCAGCAATAGCTACGTCATACTCTTTTGTGACGGCGATTTCTCTGTTCAGATTTGAAACCAGCGCGTCGAGGATGTAAGAAACACCTGCACTTGAACGGTTAAATACTTCCTTTTGTACTGGCTCTCTTTCTAGTAAAACTGTAGAACCTTTACTTCTGTTTTCATAATAAGTAGGTTTTCCTGAATCAATTTCGCCGGCATAAGAAATACCTGCTGGATGAGGAAATACATAAAAACCAAGAATACCTACAGATGTTCCACTAGTAATCTTAATAACATTCCTATTTCCTGAATGTTTACTAGCAATTGAAAGATATCCAAAAACATCAGAAGCAGTTAAATCAGAATTAGTATTTATATCAGCAATTGCTTGGGTCATACTGTTTCCAGTAAATGCAATATTTATAGTGCCTGTAACATCTCCTTCAATATTAATTGTTAGTGTAGTTCCAGTTAACCCAGGAAAATAAGGAACTACTGAGGTCATATCGGGAGGACTTTTCTTTTTGGTTCCAACTAAATAAGGAAGAATAACCCTTCCAACTGAAGCAGTACCTAAAATAGTGTTTTTATCAACACTGATTTGTTTGAACATACGGTAAGTGTAATGAAATTTTCCCGAAGAATAAAGGTATAAAACATTTATGTCTAATGTAACGCCAATGAAGGATTGGAATCACCTTATTTTTACAGGAGAGCTTCCAAAAGGGTACAAATTAATAGAAGATCTTTGTGCGAATGCTTGGTATTTCTGGGGAGCCGTGAAAAAAGATACATTGGAAAAGTTTATGAAAGGATCTGTACATAGTGGGCTTTGGGTATGTTTGCTCGATACAGGTGTCATGTGTTTTGCCAATAAAGTGGCACGAGTAGACGCTCTTCCGTATAGATGTGATTATTATTTTGGTAAAGGCGTTGGCCACTACGTGGTCGTGGAGGAAAAACAATGAAATATTTAATTTTTCTCAGTTTGGTTTTTCTAGGGTGTGGTCCCAGATCGTTTCCCGGATATCAATACTGGCCTCCAGAGGCACAAGGAAGGGCTAGATGAGTATACCCGAGTGTTTGTTGGTGAAAGATATTGTTAATGTAAAGGAGACACTTGATCAAATAGGTGCTGGAGATAATAAGTGGTTCTTCTATGGGGATATTTCTTCAAAAAAGGCCAACCGAATTGGGTATCAAGATCCTTTCTACGCAGTAGCGTTGCTAGACACAGGGGAACTTGTTTATTTCCGATGGAGAAACGAGGAATGCCGTCCTGTTTATCAAGGTCTACCTCTACTTGGAAGAGGTATTTATCATCACTGCGAGATAATAAATGAGTAATATAGAAGAAGTTCTAAAAAGATATCCAGAGGTAATTTGTGCAACACCTGACGGGTATATAGATAAAACTATCGAGGGTGAGTGGTATATTATGGTAAGTGCTAAACATTGGTGTGTATTTCTTCTACCGACGGGACATCTTGTATATGGCAATGGGTATAGTAGGGAAAACATGGCCATAGAAAACTTTCCTAAAGATAGGTATGTAGGAAAGGCTATATACCACCACAATAGGACATCACGATGAAAAAACTCATTGAAAAATATCTATATATCCCTGTAGAAGGGGAAACTATAAACACCAATAGAGAGTGCCCTCCAGGATTTGCTTACATACATATTTACAGTCAGTGTAAGGAAACTAATAGACAATCCACCAAGGAAGAGCACGTCGCCCTGCTAGATACTGGTCATCTTGTGTACATGGATGCTAGAGGAGCATTTAACGACCCACCACGGGACATATCTTTGGGAAAGGGTATTTATCACCATACTGTGGTTAGAAAATAATAATACTCATATAGTATTTTTTAGCCGGCGAAATTAATTATGGATGAGTGTGTATTGAATCTGTAAGGTAATATCGGTGGTTTTACTAAATGGTTCAAAAGATTTGTATCCCATAGGTACTTGAGAATTTGCGGCGGCAAGAGAAATGGGCCTAGTTCCAGGAGCATATGTAGGTGCTACTCCATCAGTAAAAATCCCTATTTCAGAAATACTAACAGTACCTACAACACTTATTTCGTTAGGCGCAAAAGAACGAGAGAATGTAACTTCAGTACCGTCGACATTGAAAATAGGTAGATCCAACGTAGCTAAATAATCTGTAGCTACGTTAAAAGCAACAGGTGTTACCAACTTGCTTACAGTACTTACTTCTGGTTGTGTACCAGAACCCACTCCAATGTATTTAATACGATCTTGTCTCGTCGGTGTTAAAGGTGCGTACGATTGATACGTTTTTAACATGGCCGAGTATTTTCTTCCTTCTAACGTCCAAATATTACTCCCCTCTCGGGTAAATACCTTCTTTCCCCTTTCGTATCCAACAATCTTAATATACCCCTTCACTTCCGTATTATCTTTGAACATGTGTAGAGTATATAGTGTTTGTCTGAAATTTATGAGAAAAGTATTGGTATAAAAAACTTATGATAGATCGAGCAGTATACAAACATCTTTTAGTAACAGATATACCAAAAAATGCCAGGGATCATTGGGCAACCTCTAGTTACCACATGTATATAAAAGAAGGCGACAGGAAAGCACAAGTAAATGGTGGAACACTTTTAGTAGCATTGTTACATACGGGAGATTTGGTTTACATATTTAATGGACATAACTTTGAAGGAGACCGACCCGGACTTATTTATATTGGTGAAGGATTTGTACATCATGAGGAGGATGTATAAATGACACCCTGTGATCCAAAAGAATATCAACACCTTCTGTACGATAAAAGAAAATTTAAAGGAAGGGCAGACGACAGTTCATGCGTTGGTAGATACCACTTTTATATTTTGAAAAGCGCGTCTCCCGAGAAACAGGCTTTAGGTGGTGACCATTACCATGTTGCTTTGTTAAACACAGGTGAACTTGTATGTGTTAAGAATGGTTATCCTTCTACTGCGTTTTCTGTTGGAAAAGATGCACTTTATATAGGTGAGGGTGTTGTTCATCATAATGAGTATTGGTGATGCAGACTTTTCTTCCCTATGATGACTTTTCTTTGGCGGCAAAGTGTTTAGATAGACAAAGACTCGGCTGTCAAAGAAAAGAAGCGAGGCAGATTTTAGATATACTAGATGGAAAATACAATGCCTGGAAAGAGCATCCTGCTGTTGTTATGTGGAGAGGGTATGAAAATGCTCTCATAGAATACAGAAATCATGTTTTGTATGAATGGGAATCTCGTGGGTATAAAAACATACTAAGTAAGTATTTAACGCCCGGACCAATCACCCTCCCTAAATGGTTTGAAGATGAGAGAGTATTTTCTTCTCATCGTGCAGCTCTACTATTTAAAGACTATAAATGGTACTCGCGATTTGAATGGGCCGAGGAACCTGTTCTAAACTATTTTTGGCCCGTGTGAATATTACATATTATTTTTAGGTATAAGTAGTGTATGAAGAAAGACGGGGTAACTACATAAAACACTTTATATAAATATTCTTAGTTGCGGCGCACAAAACAAACCAGATGGCAACTTGGCCATCGAAAGGACATCTATGAGAGTCGATAAGTTTACGAACAAGACCCGCGAAGCCTTGCAGTCTGCTCAGCAGCTTGCCTCTGAAAAGGGGCAGTCGGAGCTGACACCGGAACATCTGCTGTGGGCACTTTTGACCCAAGAGGGTGGTGTGGCCCCGGCGCTGCTCGGAAAGCTGGCAGCTCGCGATGGTGGAGTCTTCGATACGGACCGCTTGATCGCCGAGCTGATGCGACACATCGACGTTCAGCCTCGGGCTTCAGGAGCGCTGGAAGTGGGGCTCTCTCGACGGGGCCGTGAGCTTATCGAGACTGCCGAAAAAGAGGCAGCCAAGATCAAAGATGAGTACACCTCGACCGAGCACCTGCTGCTGGCGCTGTGCAGCAAGGACTTGGGCTTTGCGTCGAAGCTGCTGCGAGAAGCGGGTATCACCAGCGACAAGATCATGCAGGCGCTGTCGGAGGTTCGCGGCTCGCAGCGTGTTACCGATCAAGATCCCGAGGGCAAGTACCAGGCGCTGGAGCGCTACACCCGTGATGTGACCGAGCTGGCTAAGAAGGGCAAGCTTGACCCGGTGATTGGTCGCGACGAGGAAATCCGGCGAGCGATCCAGGTTTTGTCGCGACGGACCAAGAACAACCCGGTTCTGATTGGAGAGCCTGGGGTGGGTAAGACCGCTATCGTCGAAGGCATCGCGCAGCGGATCGTCTCCGGTGATGTTCCCGAGAGCCTGCGCAACAAGCGAATCCTGTCGCTCGATCTTGGCTCTCTCGTCGCAGGCACCAAGTATCGCGGTGAGTTCGAGGATCGGTTAAAGGCGCTGCTTAAAGAGGTGGGTCAGGCCGCCGGTCAGATCATCCTGTTTATCGACGAGCTGCATACTCTGGTCGGGGCGGGAGCTGCCGAGGGTGCCCAAGACGCGGCGAATATGCTCAAGCCAGCGCTCGCTCGTGGTGAGCTGCGCTGTCTTGGTGCGACGACGCTCGACGAGTTCCGCAAGCACATCGAAAAAGACAAGGCGCTGGAGCGCCGCTTCCAGCCAGTGTTCGTCGGTGAGCCATCCGTAGAAGACACCGTTTCGATCCTGCGCGGGATCAAAGAAAAGTACGAGGTTCACCACGGTATTCGGATTCGCGATGCAGCGCTGCTGGCAGCGGCGAAGCTGTCGGATCGCTACATCACCGATCGCTTTTTGCCAGACAAGGCGATTGACCTGATCGACGAGGCGGCGTCGCGGCTGAAGATGGAAATCGACTCGATGCCAGCGCCGATCGACAAGCTGGAGCGACGGATTGTAAGCCTTCAGATCGAGCAGCAAGCCCTGTCAAAGGAAAAGGACGAGACCTCGAAGGAACGGCTCGAAGATGTCGCCGATGAGATCGCGAACCTGCGCGAGCAAGCGTCGGGGATGAAGGTGCGCTGGCAGCAAGAGCGCGACGTGATCGTTAAGCTGCGGAGCCTCGCCGCCGAGATTGACAAGAACAAGACCGAGAGTGAGCTGGCTCAGCGAAAGGGGGATCTCAATCGGGCGGCGGAGCTGCGATACGGCAAGCTGCCGGACTTGGAACGGCAAGTTACCGCCGAGAATAAGCGGCTGTCGGAGCTGCAAAAGAATGGCGGCTACCTGCGCGAGGAAGTGACCGAGGAGGACATCGCAGGGATCATCGCCAAGTGGACCGGTATCCCCGTCGAGAAGATGCTCGAAGGAGAGATGCAGCGACTGGTTCACATGGAAGATCGACTGGCGGGTCGGGTGATTGGTCAGGCGCAGGCGATCTCGGCAGTGTCGAGTGCGGTCCGGCGAGCGCGGGCGGGTCTGCAAGATCCGAATCGACCGATTGGCTCGTTTATCTTTTTGGGACCGACGGGTGTCGGCAAGACCGAGCTGGCACGGGCGCTCGCGGAGTTTCTGTTCGACGACGAAACCAACATGGTTCGGCTCGATATGAGCGAGTACATGGAGAAACACACGGTGGCGCGGCTCATCGGTGCGCCTCCGGGCTATGTCGGGTACGACGAGGGCGGACAGCTGACTGAGGCAGTTCGGCGACGGCCCTATAGTGTGGTGCTGTTCGATGAGATCGAAAAAGCGCACCCGGATGTGTTCAACGTGCTGCTTCAGATCCTCGACGATGGGTGGCTGACCGATGGACACGGGCGGGTGGTGAGCTTCCGCAACACCGTGATCCTGATGACCTCGAACCTGGGCTCTCAGTACATCCAGATGGCCGAAGACCTGGATGCGCCGGAGGTGAAGCGCAACATCGACGCGGCGCTGCGGGGTCACTTTAAGCCCGAGTTCCTAAACCGAATCGACGACATCATCGTGTTTCACCGACTCGGACGTGAACACTTGGGCGCGATCGTCAAGATTCAGCTCAAGCGTTTGTCGAAGCTGCTCGCGGATCAGAAGCTGCAACTGGAGTTGTCCGATGCCGCGATGGATCTTCTGTGCGAAGAAGGCTATGACCCAACGTTCGGAGCACGGCCACTCAAACGGGCGATTCAGCGACTGGTCCAAGACCCGCTGGCCGGGAAGATTCTGACGGGGCAGTTTAAGCCCGGAGATACTGTTTCAGTAAGTGTTGTTGATGGTGCTTTTGAACTAAAGGTTAAGTAAAACTAAAGGAGAAGTGCGATTTCTCCTTTAGCTATATTAAACGATTCTTGCTAGTTCGTAGGTGACGTTGTTCTGATTTATAGAAGAAGGTCTGGTTATTTTAGCTGTAACTGCCGTCGGTATTTCTACTATAGGTATTAATCCAGGACCGTATCCGTAATCTATAGCTGCATCAGGACCATTTACCGCGTGGAAGAAATCGCCAGGAAGAATATTCCAAGTATACAAATTCGTTCCAGCATTAAATAAAAGAACATCACTTCCAGCTATTGTTGTAACTAATGAAGTGTTTGAACTAATAATTAACTTTAAGGAGTCGCTGGTAGTATTTAGCTCTAGAGGAAAACCAAGTGGTTTGCTATCTCTGTTTATATAAGCAGGTTGTATGTCATTTATTGTAGGTGTAGGGGATACATATACTCTACGAAGTGAGATATCTACATCAAAGATCTCAAATGGAGGATATGTATCAACAAGTAACTTGTCTCCTTTCTTTGGAGTCAATTCACCGTCGTTAGTATTTAAATCAACCCAAGGATTACCGTTAGCTAAAGTAGCTACAAAAGAAGGTAAGGCTGTTTGTAATACTGTATTTGTTAATAAGGCATCTCTATATACTTTAAAATCATAAAGAGCAGATGGTTCTTTTATTGGCGCGTTTAAAGTTACAATATTTCCAGAGATACTTACTATTCTGTAAGGGAGACTTACTTGTGCGCCGAAAAAGAATATATAGTCTCCAACAGCAACTCCTGCTGATAAGTTTCCAGAAGGAAGTGTAACTGTTAAACTGGTTACAGTTAATGTAACTGAACCTGTGTAAATGGGGTTCTGTATTTTTCTGTAGACGGCAAATTTTTGGTCTTGTTCCGTTGATAGGGCGGTATCAAGTATTATATCAGTATCATTAGATACGGATGTTACTAAGTACTCTCCATCATTGACTCCTCCATAAATCTTAAATAAATCCCCAGTAACTAGATAAGGAGAATCATGTGACTCATTTACCCTTTGAGTAACAAATCCGCCGGCAGAAGAAGTAACAGTAGTAGTTCCATTACTTACAAGATCGAATCCTTTTATATATCTTACAAACATCTCTCCAGACACGTTAAAAATGTACTGAGAGTCTTGATAGTTTCCTAGAATATTCGCCGTCGGTAAAGACATTCCTTCAACATCAAACAATAAGCTCGTGGGAAGTAGCGCAAATCTGTCTGTAATTGTTAAGGTATCTAGTAACTTCAACTGAGCAAATGCCTTCATGGTTGTATATGAAGGCTTCATTTTTAGAAGGTAGTCGATAACGAATTTTAGATTAGGGCCGTTTGTTACATCAAGATTCACTCTAAGAAAGAATGTGTGGTACTTCTGTAGCTCGTCCTCGAAAGAAGTGATTACTGTTCTTGTGTAGGCCGGATTTTTAATATAATCTTCAATCTCAACTCCTTTTGATAAAACTGCAAATTGTTCAACAACATCTCCTAATACGTACTCTTTGTTTGTCTTTGGATTTATTGCCAATCCTGTAAATGCTGGATCTACAGGTACCCATTGTCCCAAGAGTAATTTTTGTGGGCCGCGAGGGTATAAATAGATGTTTGTTAATCCTGTCGGTTTTCCAAATGAATCAATTTCTTCTATGATAATACGCCCATACTCTGGTGAGTAATCAGGTCTTAGAGAATAGTTGGGTTTAATATCAACTACAGTTCCTTTGGTGTAGGCAAAAGGGAGTCCTAATAGAATCTGTGCTCCAACTTTTAGATTCTCAATTGTTGGCCCTTTTGCATCTCCGTACATAAGGCCATTAATAGCTGGCTTATATGGAGCTGTTACGTTTAAGTTTTTAAACTGCTCAAGAGTAAGTCCTACAAGTGCTCCAAAGTTATCCTGTACAGCTTGGTTATTATCTAAGAATACCTGTTCTGCCCAAAGACCTTTTTCCGGCGGAAAAGAAATAACATCCTTACAGAATCTAATATAAGTACCTACTAATCGTCTTTGTAACTTGGCGCGTTTGTTTATGTATGTTGCCTTTAGAGGAATAGAAACCCTTAGATACATTTTATCTATGATTTCTGTAATAATATATGTATCTTCGTCGACGATTAAAAAATCACCTTGTTCATAACTTCTGTCTACCAAGTCTCCAAACAAAATTTGGACAACATTTGTAGCTATTGTGCCTTTTATATATACATTGAGAGAGTCTGTTGAGATGATGTAATCAAGGTTCTCAAACAAAAAGTAGGGATCTTTTTGTATCTCTTGTTTTATTTCCCTTGTAACAATAAACTTTTTGCCATTTTCCTCTGAGATAATAGGTTGTTCAACGTATTCTTGTAAATTTGGAATACTAAAAATGGGCGAGGAAGAATAGAGTGCCTTTCTTCTTTGAACTGTTACAGGCTCAATTCTAAGAGTAATTCTCTGGCTGTTAAAAATACCTAGCTCAAACTCTTTACTAAACAAATCAATTTCATAGTAGTCCCTCTTGAAGAATACAGAAGTAAGGATGTTCTTGATGTACTCAGCCAATGATCCTGGCGTATATACAAGAGAACCACTTACTATTTGTGCGCCGGGAATAAATAACTCGGAACACATTCTAACTATTTCTTCATCAGGTATTCCTGGATCAGTTACTCCTTCTGTTACTTCTCCATACGTAAATCCAAGAACATTTTTTCTAGCGCCGATGATGTACGTATCGTAATAAGTAGCTTTACCAGAAGTTACTCCATCTACAAACAGAGACACTTTTAAAGATAGCGTGTCTCCTTGTTTAACTCCTAGTTGTTCAAAATCGTACACTTTACTATATAAGGCATTTGAAAGCCGCCAAAAATGATCTGTACTGGATTGTATGATTTCTTTTTCTTGAGTAAAGAAAAGAGAAATGTTCAAAGGTATGATTAAAAATACCGTCGCATCTTCTCCTCTATAGAGAATGTGAGAAGATCCCCAGTATTTTAGATGTCTTTTTCCTACCTTTTTACCATAAGGGGTTTTGGCAAAACTTCCTTCTGAGGAAGGAATTGCTACTTGGTCTACATACAGATCATTAAATTGGTTGAACTTTACTGACTGCGCTTGTGCTCCTACATAGTCGTCGCCAAGTACAACGTAATATTCGTCAGTATTAATAGTAAGTTTGGTATCAAATTGTACCCATCTTTTTTGAAACAGCTCTTGTATTGTTGCTATGGACTTATTGAAGTTACTTTGATACAGGGACAACATTCTTGCGCCGGCAATTTGTGCGTAGCTACTCCACATAGTTGAGAAAACATCTCTGTCTCTAAAGTTTTGCCAAAAATCTCCTAAGTAGTTCCATAGAAAGGAGACATCAGGAGTTAGTCCCTTTCCATAAGGAACTACCATAATTTTTACAAACGTAGTCGAGTAAACAGGTTCACTTAAGAAGTTGGAATCACCGACGATGAGCCCAATTTCGTATAATCCGGTAACATCTGGAGTAACCATCACTCTTGAGTCATCTGTTTCTAGAGACTCGATTCCTACTTGAGTTACTTTACTTCCAATAGGGATTTGAGTGAAGAACCAGTAATAGTTATCAGGAGAACCTCCACCAGCTCCAATAGAATTTCGCGCATCAAAAATAACCGACATACCAAGTACAATTTCTTGTTCTTCAGGAATCAGTACCGCCTTGTATGTAGGATCAATGGGTAAATTAGGGATACCTAAACCAAACAATGTTAAGAATGATGGGAGTCCTACTAGACCATGGGGAAAAGACATATAGGGAGTATAGCGAAATTATTGACGAGAAAAAAGGTATAATAAAGATATGACCAAACAACCTGATCCTGTATTTAAAGTAGAGCTAGTGAGCGTACCGGATCGCGACGACCTGGTTGCGGAGGTGTGGCTGGGGCAGTCCTTGCTGGCGGAGCTGCGCCACGAAGGTGGACAAGTGCGCGTTCAGCTCTACCCAGCCTCGTCAGGGCAGGCGTGGGATCTGTGCCTTGCCGACCTCAATAAATGCTTTATTGAGGCTTCGGGTAGACTTACAAATATGTAAGAAAATATTTAATATAAGTATTTTAACATAGAAATTGGGGAGGACTTAATGAGAAAACAACGATATAGGCACGCTAAGCAAAGGAGACCTTCTAATGGACGTTAATCAATTTTGGGAGGATATGGCCAAGATAAAGTGGGCAGAACCTGAAAAAGAGGACGTAATCTTACAAGAACTGAAACGACGAGTAGAAGTAAGAGAAAATGCTGTTAAAAAACTGCTTAAAGAATTTCCGACTAAGATACAACACTCTATAGATACTGGTCACGGTGTCTCTACATATATTTTTTCTGATGATCACGAACTTGAGGCCATTCTATTTGTAAAAGCGTTACTTAATCTTAAAGTTCCTATAAAAAGGTTCTTTAAAAACTATACAAATACATATGTTGAGATACCTGTAAACGCTCTTTTAGATAAGAAGGGAGTGACTAACCTTCCTACAACTACTGATGTACCTATTTTAGATATGCCAAAAACACCTCTTCTGGGAGCTAAAAAATGAACACCGTCGGTATGACTATTCCAGAGTTACCTTCTGTATATCGCGTGCTCCTTGTCGTAATTACAGGAATACAAAAAAGTTTAAACCTTAAACCTGAAGAATGTAATACGTGTCCTCCTTGGCACAGAGACGGTACTCCTTCTGATATAACTGCTTTGTTCAATCAACTATTTGACGCTATTTCTGCCGCAGAATGGGTTCCTCAACCAAGGGAATGTAATTTTGAGGATAACGTATTTGAACTTTCAACTATCTCTAGAAAAGTGTTGGATATCCCTACATTGTTCGATAGTTGGTTTAAAGAGGTAAATAAAAGAAAACGTATTGATAACCTCGTAATAAATACCATGAGCACAGGAACTCCCTTTGAAAAGAGAGCCGCATGGTTACTAGAAGTTTTTCTCAACATCAAAGTCAAGTTAGAGGTTTTGTGATGGACCCATTACGCTGGGCGAAATTCTTCGCCACTGTTAAACATGCTAACCAGTCTTACTCTGGCCTTCCATATACCCACCATCTACAAAATGTAGAGAACGTACTACGTAGATTTGGTATCACCGACGAAGATCTTCTTATAGCCGCATGGTTACACGATGTTGTTGAGGATACCGGCACCAAGTTAAAAGAAATTAAAGAAATGTTTGGTGATAATGTTGCTGAACTTGTAGACGCTGTTACTAATGAAACAGGGGCTAATAGAAAAATTAGAGCTGCTCTCACTTATCCTAAGACGAGAAAGTGTAAGAAAGGGGTCACTCTAAAACTTGCCGATAGGATTGCTAATGTTGAAATGGGTGGATCTTTGGTTGATATGTATAAGAAAGAATATGAAGAATTTAAACGTGGTTTATTTTCTGCCGGCGAAAATGATGAGATG
>Ga0075163_10004518_pt1 | contig 18668 bp, 15 predicted proteins | sample JI1023141ADNA_FD_71478 | JGI IMG/M metagenome (GOLD analysis project Ga0075163, IMG submission 71478) | Wastewater effluent complex algal communities from Wisconsin, to seasonally profile nutrient transformation and Carbon sequestration -... | ecosystem: Engineered > WWTP > Effluent > Algae...
TCGACGGCGACGGCTGGCCCGACATCGTGGCCGCGCGCTCCGAGGCCCCGAACGCAATCTGGTTCAGCGGTCCGGCGCGGAAACCATAAACCTTTCCGCCGCTCGCGCCTGAGCGTAGCGGCGGCCGTCGTTCGGAATCACTTGGGGCATTCGTCTGCCCACCAGCGAAAGATAGCACAGGGCTTCAGGCCGGTCGCTTCGCCCGTGATCGAGCGGAGACCTTGGCGTGAGGATTGAAGGCGAGCGCCAACTCCAGCCAAGAGGCCAGCTGACGCTCGGTGCGCAGGCTCGCCACATCGACGAACACGAAACCACGCATCGGCCGACCCGTAAAATCCATCGGCGAGCACCCCGCACGTTTCAGCGCCGCGGCCTCCGCTTCGGGACCGATGCGCGCCATGAGTCGATGCGACTCGACGCCCACACACATCTTGCCTCGCACCATAAACAGGATGCCACCCATCATGCGTTTCGACTCAAAGGGCACCTCGCGCGAAGAAAAATAGCGGGCCACGCGGTCAGCGAGACGGGTCAACGCCTCAGGCGGCGACGGTGGTGGGGTGTTCGTTTTTTTAGCAGGCATGGGAAAGCGGAAGCACGGTCACCTATCGACTGGACGCCCGGCAGCCTTGAGTTCGGCGAGCAGCGACTCGCGGAGCTGGCGGATCACGGCCGCGCGATTCGTTTTGAGCGGATCAAGACGGCTGGCGGGCGCCTTCGTAGCCGGCAGGTGTTTCGCGCTCCAGAGCACCATCTCGATGATCATCGGGAGGAGGTCGACGCCGGCTTCCGTCACTCGGTAAACGTATTTCTTACCATCGGTCGGGTGGTCGAACTTGGCGACCAGGCCTGCGCAGCACAGACGCTCCAGACGCTCCGCAAGGATATTGGTGGAGATACCCTCGCCGGCGCCGAGAAACTCGCCGAACTCGCACCGCCTCTCGAAAATCAGGTCGCGGATCACCAGGAGAGTCCAGCGGTCGCCAACGAGATCGAGGGCGTTGGCGATGGGACAGCCCGAGCGGACGGCGTTTTTTTTCTTCGGCACCCGGGCAGGCTGGAATTACCGCTTGCAAAACGCAAGAGAGGCTCACGGAGTTCGTCTTGCAAAAAACAAGTCAAGCCGCCTCCCCCATGAACCGCCGCTTTTTCCTCTGCCTGCTGGGTTACGCCCTCCTGACCATGATCCTCGGCCCGTTGTGGTATCTCGCGATCTTCAAGGATACCTACCACACGTTCGCGATCTACAACCGAGCGGAACCCATGATTCCTCTCGGTTTTCTCTCGATGTGGATTCAAGGCGCCGTGCTCGCGTGGATGTTTCCTCGCTGGCTCGACCGGTCGGCTCCCTATGCGAGCGGGCTGCGGTTCGCGCTGCTGATGGGCGTGTTCATGTTCACGCTCACAGCATTCGCCGCGGCGGCGAAGACCGAGGTAAATGGTCTGCCGGCTTTCCTCGGCCTACAGGCGGTGTTTCACATCGTGCAATTCGTCGCGACCGGGCTGATTTTCGGCTGGGTGCACCGCCATCCCGCGCCGGCCGCCGGCTGACCGGAGCACGGCGCTTCCAGAACTCAGATTCCGCGACACGGGATCCCGCGTGCCGTGCCTCTACCATGACCACGGGAAACAACCGCCGGCCTCGCCGTGCGCGAGTGCTACCGCGCGCCAGGCAACATCAAGCTTCCGGCGAAAACGAAGCGCCCCCATCGGAGAAAGCGTCGACTCGGCCACATGCGACCTCCAGAAACTCGCACAGGTTGTGAGAGAATTTCACCCGCCCCAGATACCCCATGAAGCCAGCCGTCATCGCCCCCGACTACTCCGCCTTTCTCACCGACGTAAAAAGCCGCATCCAGACCGCCCGCCTCGCCGCCGGTCGCGCCGTCAACCGCGAACTCGTGCTCCTCTACTGGGACATCGGCCGGGGCATCGTAGAGAAACAAAATTTACTCGGCTGGGGCGACTCCGTTGTCGAAGCGCTAGCCAAAGACCTCGGTGAAGCATTTCCCGGCATGCGCGGTTTTTCCGCCTCAAGTCTCTGGCGCATGCGACAGCTCTACGCCGCGCTCACGGCTCCGGAATTTCTCGCACAGCTTGCGCGAGAATTGGCCGCGAAGGCCAACCAGCCCGAAATTCTCGCACAAGCTGTGCGAGAATTAGTGGGAGCGATTCCGTGGGGTCACCACGTGGAGATGCTCAACAAACTCACCGCCCCCGCCGCCCGCCTTTTCTACCTCCGCGCCACCGCCCAATTCGGCTGGAGCCGCTCCGTCCTCCTCAACCAGATCAAGGCCCAAGCCTTCGAGCGCGCGAAGTCCGAGAAGAAAACCCACAACTTCGCCGTCGCCCTCCCCGAACACTTCGCTGAGCAGGCCGACGAGATGCTCAAGAGCCGCTACAACCTCGAATTTCTCGGCCTCGCCCGCCCCATGCGCGAACGCGAACTCGAGGACCAACTCATCGGACGCCTCCAGCACTTCATCTTGGAACTCGGCTACGGCTTCTGCTTCGTCGGCCGCCAATACCGCCTCGCCCTCGGCCAGAAGGAATACTTCGTCGACCTCCTCTTCTACCACCGCTTCCTGAAAACCCTCGTCGCTTTCGACCTCAAGGTCACCGCCTTCGAACCCGAGTTCGCCGGCAAAATGGATTTCTACCTGAATCTCCTGAACGAAAAGGAACGCGCCCCCGACGACCGCCCGTCCATCGGCATCATCCTCTGCGCCGAAAAGGACGACGTGGAAGTCGAGTTCGCCCTGAAGTCCAAAACCAACCCCATCGGCGTCGCCGAATACCAACTACAGTCCAAACTCCCTGCCGAATTCCGCGGCAAGCTCCCCACCGCCAAACAACTCGCCGACGTCGTTCGCGCCGTCCTCCCGACTCGCCCCTCCTCCGCGTCGGCGGTCAAGCCGACCAAAAAATCCCGATAGTTTCCCCTCTCCGTGCACCCCGCTCCCGCAAATCCAGCTCCCGTGAACCCCGCCCCCACTCCTTCTGCCTCGAAGATCATCCGCCGCGTCCACCTGTATCTGGCGCTGTTCCTCACGCCGTGGATGATCATCTACGCGCTCAGCGGACTCGTCCTCAACCACGGCGATCTTGTCCGCGGCTGGTATGGCGGGAAATTCAGCGACTTCGAAAAACTTGAGGAGCGCCCCTACACCGCCGCGTTTTCGGCCGACGCCACCGCCCGCCTGATCGGCGCCCAAGTCCTCGCCGACCTCGACCTCGCCGGCACGTTCCAAGTCCAAGGCACGCCCACCCAGCCCAAGCTCGTCATCACGCGCAACGCCGCGCTCACCGCCCACCGTATCACCTATTTCCGCACCGAAAACCGCCTGCTCATTGAAAAACAGTCGCTCAGCACACCCGTCATTCTCAACCGCCTCCACTTCCGCCACGGCTACGAGCAGCCTTTCGTCTCAGCCAAAATCTGGGGCTTCGTCGTCGATCTCGCCGTCGTCGGCCTCCTCTTCTGGGTCGTATCCGGCATCTGGATGTGGTGGGAGATCAAGCCCGCCCGCACCACCGGCGCCGTCGTCGCCCTGTGCGGTTTCGCGGTCTTCGGCCTCCTGCTCGCGACCATCTGAGGACCGTCCCCGCTCATGAAAAACGCCAATCTCCTCTTCCGCCGCACGCATCTCTACCTCGGCCTGCTCCTCATCCCGTGGCTGCTCGTCTACGCGCTCTCTACCTTCGTCTTCAATCACGGCGAACACTTCCGCGCCTATCGCGCCGCCGAACCGCTGTGGCTCCCGCTCTGGGAAAAAGACTACGCCTTCGAAGCGCCGTCCGACGTCGCCGGCCTCCGCGCCGCCGCCCAACGCCTCCTCAAAGACCACGGCCTCTCCGGCGCCTTCGCCGCGCGCCGCCAGGGCCAACGTCTGAACATCAACGTCCAAAATTTCTGGCACCCGCGCCGCGTCACCTACGATTTCACGACGAAAAAACTCCGCGCCGAAGAACGCCGCTCCACCGCCCTCGACGTGCTCGTCCGCCTCCACGAGCGCACCGGCTACAACCAAGGCGGCCTCCTCAACAAACTCTGGGCCTTTGTGGTCGACCTCTTCTGCGTCGCCACGCTCGTCTGGATCGGCACAGGCCTCTACCTCTGGTGGAAACTCAGCGCCACCCGCACCTGGGGCTGGCTCGCACTCGGCGGCGGCCTAGCCACGCTTCTCGCCCTGCTCGCCACCCTCTGATCGCGCCCGCACCACGCGCCATCATCCACTGCCACCCCGTCCGTTTCCGCCTCCGCCCTCCATGCCCCGCCCCACCGCTCAGTTCACTCTGCTCTCCCAGTTTTTTCCGCCCGCCCGACTCGTCGTCGTCGCCACCCTCGCCCTCGCGCAACTCACCCTCGCACTCCCCGCCGCCGAGCCCCTCAACCTCGGCTCCCGCTGGGAGCTTTTCGTCGACGAATTCCTCGTCGCCTCCAAAAAAGACGTCGCCCTCAAACTCCACGAACCCGTGCGCCGCGAGATCGTCCTCGCCACGGATCAACCGTGGGAGGGCCCCACCAGCGGCTATTTCTCCGTCATCCAAGACGGCCGCAAAGTCCGCCTTTACTACCGCGGCTCCGCCACCGTCTCCGATCACAGCGTCGAACAGTTCACCTGTGTCGCCGAGAGCGACGACGGCATCCACTTCACCCGCCCGCGCGTCGGCCTGATCGAATTCTCCGGCTCGAAGGACAACAACATCGTTTGGCGCGGCGTCGAGTCGCACAACTTCGCCGCCTTCCTCGACACCAATCCCGCCGCCCGCCCCGACGAACGCTACAAGGCCCTCGGCGGCATCAAGGACAAGGGCAAGAATTGGCAACAAGGCGAGACGCCCGGCGGCCTCTACGCCTTCGCTTCCTCCGACGGCTTTACGTGGCGCAAACTCCGCCCCGAGCCCGTCCTCACCCAAGGCGCGTTCGACTCCCAAAACCTCGCACTCTGGGACGCCGCGCGCGGCCACTATACGAGCTTCACGCGCATCTTCACCAACCGCATCCGCGCCATCCAAAGCGCCACCTCCGCCGATTTCATCACGTGGAGCGAAGGCACCCCGCACCGCTACGCCGCCAGTGTGCCCGCCGAGCACTTCTACACCTCCGCCACCGTCGTCTGCCCCACCGCGCCACACCTTTTTATCTCGTTCCCCAAGCGCTTCGCCACCAACCGCACCAAAGTCCCCGGCCACCGCGGCGGCCCCGGCGTTTCCGACACGGTTTTCATGACGAGTCGCGACGGCGTCACTTGGGATCGCCCGTTCCTCGAAGCGTGGGCGCGCCCCGGCCCCGACATGAAAAACTGGACCGAACGCAGCAACATGGTCGCCTGCGGCCTCTACGACGACGGCGGCCCCGAGTGGTCGCTCTACATCAGCGAACACTACCGCCATCCCGATCACCGCATCCGCCGCCTCACCGTGCGCCGCCAAGGTTTTGGCTCGATGCACGCCAGCGCGCGCCCCGGCGAATTCACTTCACCGACCCTCGTCTTCTCCGGCCAGAAACTCCAACTCAACTACGCCACCTCCGCCACCGGCAGCGTGCGTATCGAGATTCAAGATGCCGCCACGGGCCGCCCGCTCCCCGGCTTCGCCCTCGCCGACATGCCCGAGCTCTTCGGCGACGAATTCGACGCCACCGTAAAATGGAAAACCGGCACCGATCTCACCGCGCTCCGCGGCAAGAACATCCGCCTCCGCGTCCAACTCAAAGACGCCGACCTCTACGCCCTCCGCTTCGCCGACTGAGGCCGCCCCGTTTCCCACGCGGCTCCACTCACCGCAGCGCCCGCGCACCCCTGCGCATTCCGTCGTTCAAGTTCTCCCCAACCCCCGTCGATGAAACTACCCCCGCACCTCACCGCCCTCACCGTCTGCGTGGCCCTCGCCCCGCTCGGCTACGCCCAAATCACCCCGCCCGCCGCCGCGCCCGCGCCTTCCGGCACCGTCGTGCTCACCCCTTTCGAAGTCTCCTCCGACAAAGACAACGGCTACGCCGCCACTGAGACCCTCGCCGGCACCCGCTTGCGCACCAGCCTCCGCGATGTCGGCGCCTCGCTCACTGTGCTCACGCCCGAGTTCATGCAGGACCTCGCGGCCAACTCCCTCGACAAAGCCCTGCTCTACACACCGAGCGTCGACTCCGTCGAAGGCGACAACGTCGACGCCAACCGCGCGTCGGGGCAGTTCCTCCGTTTCGGCACGGGCCAGCAATACTCCATCCGCGGCTTCGTTTCCAACAGCGGCGAGCAGGGTCTGTCCCACGACTTCTTCACTGCCCTCGAATCGAACGACGCCTACAACCTCGAGCGCATCACCCTCGCGCGCGGACCCAACGCCCTGCTCATCGGCGTCGGCAATCCGCAGGGCGCCGCCGTCACTACGACGAAACGCGCGCAGCTCACCCGCCAGAAAACCCAAGTGCAGGTGCAGACCGATCGCTGGCACTCGCGTCGCACCGCCCTCGATCACAACCAACCGCTCATCGCCAACCGCCTCGCGCTGCGCCTGAACCTGCTGCACGAGGAAAAGCACGAATTCCGCCTGCACGAGGGCCGCCAGCAGGACCGCCTCACCCTCGGTGTCACCGCCAAACCGTTTCGCGACACGGTCATCACCGCCAACCACGAGAGCTACAGCCTCAACCGCAACGTCGCGCCTCTCGTGTGGGGCTTCGATGGCGGCATGTTGCAATGGATCGCGAAAGGCCGCCCCACCGTGACGTTCGCGCCCAACGGCCTCGCGTGGGCCGCGAACGGCCGCCCGCAGGCGAGTTTCGACCCGCGCACCGCCCTCACGCAATTCGCCGCGCAGCAGCCCACCTACATCGTCGGCCTCCCGCTCGCGAATCCGCTCGTGAACACCCGCTTTCAGTCGCAGGTCCGGCCCAACACCTTCGGCGGCATCAACAGCCAGGCGTCGTATCAGTCGATCAACCCCTGGGCCCTCACGGGACTTTCCAAATCGTCCAACCTCCAGGCCGGCACGTGGGAGGACCCCGAACAACGCCTGCACGGTCGGTGGTCCCAGCTCTTCGTCGAACAAAAACTCCTCGACGGACTCCACCTCGAACTCGCCGGCAACGTCGCGCGCGACGCCCGTTCGTTTTCGCCCGATGCGTTCAACATCGTGAAGATCGACGTCGATCGCTTCCTGCCCGACGGCACGCTCAATCCCGGCTATCAGGTGCCCTACGCCGAGACGCAGGGCCAATACCGTGATCAACTCGGCCGCCTCGCCGAATACCGCGCCACGCTCTCCTACGAGCTCGATCTCACGAAACGTCACCGCTGGCTGGGCCAACACAATTTCGGCGGCCTGCTCCAGACGAGTCGCTCCGACTCGGATCAGGACATCCTGCGCTACTTCAATCTCGCCACCGTCGGCCGCACCGGTGCGGGCTGGACCAACGACGCGCTCGGCGCCCCCCACATTCTCCGCACGCGCGCCTATTTCGTAAACGGCCAGGTGCCCTATCCGTTGCCCGATCAGTTTCAGATCACCAAAAACCTCTCTCAGCTGAACGGCCGCACCCTCGTCGGCGCCAACACCAACGACGCCGCCCCCGTGAACCTCGGCCTCCGGCAATTTCTCAACTCCACCAAGAGCCGTTTCACCAACGACGCGTTGTCGCTCGGCTGGCAGGCCCGCTGGTTCGGCGGCCGCCTCGTCACCGTGCTCGGCTACCGCGAGGACGACACCGCGAGTTACGGCGTTCCGACCGTGCGCGAGTTCGCCGATCCCGCGATCGCCGGCACCGCCACCGATCCGTTGCGGCGCTATTTTTCCCCGTCGCGCGAGGTGCCGCTGAACAGCACGCCCAGCGTCGCGACCGCCGGTCTTTCGCGCACACAAGGCGTCGTCTATCACGCGCTGTCCTGGCTCTCGTTCACCTACAACCGCTCCAATAATTTCAGTCCGGTCGGCAACGCCTCGTGGAAGAATTTCGAAAACGTGCCCGCGCCCAATTCCACCGGCAAAACCGACGACTACGGCGTGCGCCTCTATCTGCTCGGCGGCAAACTCTCGGTCTCCGCGAACCGCTTCACCAACAGCGCGACCGATCAGGCGCGCAACGCCAACGCCTATTCCGGCAATATCAAAAACATCCTCACCCGCCTGCGCACCAACTACCGCGACACCCGCGACTCGCATTTCACGGAGCTCGCGCCGGCCGGCACCTACCCGGCCGACTCGCCTGATGTGAGCGACACCTGGAGCTTTCAGGCCGAGGGCTACGAACTCAGCATTGTTTACAACCCCTCGCCCCGCTGGCGCGTCGCCCTCACCGGCAGCAGCAATGAAAACACCCTCGGCACCCACCTCGCCTCGCTCGGGCGCTACCTGAACACCGCGGCCCCATTTCAAGGCCTCGAAACCTGGCGGCGCTACGCGAGCGAGCTGCGTCGCGTCGAATCCGGCCAGCGCTCCACCGCCTTCGACCTCGATCCCGCCAGCGCCACCGCCCGCGCCCAGGCCGCCACCGACGCGCTCTACCTCGAGCAACAAACCGCCGCTGCGGAAAAAGTTTACCTCGACGAGCGTGCCATCGAGGGCGCCGCGACGCATCGCAACGGCCAATACGCCTTCAATGGCCTCGCCACGCACACCTTCGCCAAAGAGGGCGCGCTCAAAGGCTGGTCCGTCGGCGGCAACTTCCGCTGGCGCAGCGCCAACACCGTTGGCTTCGAGCGCGCGCTCGTCGCCGGTGCACCGACCGGCATCATCAACGCCAACCGTCCCATTAAGGGCCAAGATTTCTGGGACGTGGGTGCCATGCTCGCCCACGAACGCCGCATCCTCCGCAACGTAAACCTGCGTCTCCAGCTCAACGTCGAAAACCTCTTCGATTGGAGCCAGGCCCGCCTCGTCTCCAGCGACTACGACACCGAGGGCGTCGTCGGCACGACCAACACGCTCGTCCCCATCCGCTGGGAACTGCGCCGCCCGCGGAATTTCATCCTCACCGCCACGTTTGGTTTTTGAGCCCATGCGCTTCCTCTCCTGCTCCCGCCTGCTCGGCCTGCTGCTTTTCGCGTCGGCCTGCGCCACTTTCGCCGCCGCGCCTGCCTCACGCCCGAACGTCGTTTTCCTCTTCGCCGACGACTGGGGCTGGGGCGATCTCTCCTCCCACGGCCATCCGTGGTTGCAGACGCCACACCTCGACCGGCTCGCGCGCGAGGGCACCGATTTCCACCAGTTCAACGTCCTCAATCCCGTGTGCTCGCCGAGTCGCGCCGCTGCGATGACCGGGATGTTTCCATCGCGCTTCGGCATTTCTCAGCACTTCGCCACGCCCGCGCAAAACCAAGCACGCGGCATGCCCGATTGGCTCGATGCGCGCGCACCGACCGTCGCACGATTCTTCCAGCAGGCCGGCTACCGCACCGCGCATTTCGGCAAATGGCATCTCACCAATCGCAACACCCACGGCGCACCCGCGCCCACCGCCTACGGCTTCGACGAGTTTGCCGTCTTCAACGGCGGTGCCGAAACCGCCTCCGCTGATCTGCACGCCACGCCCGAGAACGCCGCGAAGTTCATCGCCGCAAACAAAGACCGGCCGTTCTTCCTCAACGTCTGGCTCCATGAAAGCCACCTGCCCCACGTGCCCACGAAGGCCTCGCTGGAAAAGTGGAAACACCTCGACGAGCAAAAGCGTGTCTACGCCGCCGTCATCACGGATGGCGACAACGCCGTCGGCCGTGTGCTCGCGGCTCTTGAGACCGCCGGCGTCGCGCAAAACACGATCGTGATTTTCTCCAGCGACAACGGCCCCGAGACCACCGCGCCCAAGGCACAGCAAGACTCGCGCGACCCCGATGCCGGCGTCAGCGGCTACGGCGGCTACTACAGCGTCGGCTCCAGCGGCGGCCTGCGCGGCGAAAAACGCAGCCTCTTCGAAGGCGGTGTGCGCGTGCCTTTCCTTGTGCGCTGGCCGGGCCGCACGCCCGCGGGCGCGAAGAACGACACGACCGCGTTCACCGCCGTCGATCTCCTCCCCACGCTCTGCGTCGCCGTCGGCATCACCTTACCGTCCGACTACCGCGGCGACGGCGAGAACTTGCTCGCCGCCCTCGCCGGCCAACCCGTGAAGCGCACGCGACCCATTTATTGGGAGTGGACCGGCAAAGCCGCCGACCCCGATTGGTGGCCGCGCCTCGCCGTCCGCGACGGCGATTGGAAGCTCGCCCTCACCGCGGACGCGAAACGTGTCGCGCTACACCGCCTCACCACCGACCGCGCCGAAGCCGTCGACGTCGCGAAAGATCATCCGGAAATCGTCGCCCGCCTCACGAAACTCGCGCTCGCGTGGAAAGCCACGCTCCCCACCACCGTCGATCCGTCGTGCATCAGCACCGCCGATCGCGCCGCCGCACCCGCCGCGGCCTCCGCCCCAAGCTCCCCCGCCAAGAAAGCCCCGATCGACCGCGCCGCCGCCTTCACGCGCATGGATACCAATCACGATGACGTCCTCTCGTTCGAGGAATACGTCTCCGGCATGAACGGCGCGCCCAATCTCGCATCGCGTTTCAAAACTTTCGACAAGGACGGCGACGGGAAACTCACCCGCGCCGAGTTCGTCACCCCGTCCGGACGATAGCCCACTCCCTACACGCTTCACCGCTACCCGCGCCTCCACCATGATCACCGCCCCCGCCCCCCTCTCCGGTCTTCTGCTCGCCCTCGCCGCGCTCGCGATCACACCCGCCCGCTCCGCCACCGCTCCCGCCCGCGCACCTGCCGCGGAATTATCCATGGACCAGATGTGGGGCGCCACCACCGTCCTGCCCGGTCGCGAATCCTCCGACCGCGTCGCCCTCTTCCGCGACGGCAACTACGGCATGTTCATCCACTGGGGCATCTACTCGCACCTCGGCGGCCAGTGGAAAGGCCAGACGTTTTACGGCATCGGCGAGTGGATCAAACGGCAGATGAAAATCTCCGAGCCCGACTACATGGCGGAAGCGAAGAACTTTAACCCGACCGCCTTCGACGCCCGCGAAATCGTCCGCGTCGCAAAGGCCGCCGGCATGAAGTGGATCATCATCACCGCGAAGCACCACGACGGCTTCGCGATGTTCAAATCCGCGCATCCGTTCAACATCGTCGATGTCTCGCCTTTCGCCCGCGACCCGATGAAGGAGCTCGCCGTCGAGACCCGCGAGGCCGGGCTTGGTTTCGGCTTTTATTATTCGCACAACCAGGACTGGACCGCTCCCGGCGGTAACAACGGCCCCAAGCAAAACGCTGACGGCACGCCTGCCTCCTTCGATCAGTATTTCCGCGAAAAATGCTATCCGCAGGTGAAGGAAATCTGCACGCAATACGGCCCGCTGAATTTCGTCTGGTTCGACACCCCCGGCAACATGCCCAAAGAGCACGCCGAGAAGCTCGCCGCCCTCGTGCGCGAAACCCAGCCGGGCGCCCTCCTCTGCAGCCGCGTCGGCTACGGCCTCGGCGACTACGTGAGCAAGGGCGACATGGAAGTCCCGCCGCGCAACATCGCCGGCCTCTGGGAAACCTGCGACACCACCAACGATTCGTGGGCCTACGCGTGGTATGACCAAAACTGGAAGGACCAGAAAGAAATCCTCCACCGCCTCGTTTCCACCGTCGCCCGCGGCGGCACCTACTTGCTCAACGTCGGTCCCGACGGCACCGGTCGCATCCCCGCGCAAGCCGCGAAGTATCTCCAACAGGCCGGCGACTGGCTCCAACGCTACCCGCAGGTCGTATACTCCGCCGGCGCCTCGCCGTGGGATCACGCGCAACCGTGGGGCGATGTCACCACCACCGGCAACACGCTCAACCTCGTCGTCTTCGACTGGCCCGCCCACGGTCGCCTCATGCTCCCCGGCCTCCAAACCGAGATCGCCGCCGCCGGCGTGGTTTCCGGCGGAAAACTGCTCCCCGTCACCTGGAAAAAACGCGGCACGTGGACCGAACTCCAACTCCCGCCCGCCCCGCCCGATCATCCCGCCTCCGTCATCGCGGTGAAATTGAAAGCCGCACCCAAAGCCGACCAAACGATCGGCGTGCATCCCAACCTCCCGACCAGCCTCCTCCTCGAATTCGCCGAGGTGAAGGCCGCCACGAAAAAGGAAATCCGCTGGATGGAAAAATTCGGTGAGTGGAAAGCAGCGAACCAAGTCAGCGAATGGCAAGCCGGCGGCCAAGCCGTCTGGACCGTCAACGTCGCCGAATCCGGCGACTACCACCTCGACCTCACTTACAAGGGCGAGGGCAAACTCGTCTGGCGCATCGAGACCGACGAGGGCGTCAAAATCCAAAACCAACAAAACTCCTCGCCCATCTACCACTCGCACACCTTCGGCCTGCTCACATTCAAAACTCCCGGCCGACACACCATCGCCGTCTCTCTCGTCGATGGCCCGCGCGACAAAGCCAGCCTCTCCGCCATCCGCCTCCGCCCCGTCGAATGACCCCTCCCGCCCCAACCGCCGCCCGTTTGGTAGCCGCATGGGTTACCATGCGGTGCATCCCTCGCACGCTCACCCTCGCGACCACCCTGCTTTGGCTCGCCGTCCCAGCAGTCCACGCCGCGACACCTTCCACCACCGACTTCGCGTCCCTGCGCGAAAAAGTCGCCGCCCTCGGCGACCTCAAAACTCCGCCCGCCGTCCACGCCGCCGAAGGCTTCGCCGCGGCCGGCCCAATCAAACCCCTCTTCTTCGAAGGTCTCCCGTATCAGGGAAAACCCACGCGCGTTTTCGCCTGGCTCGGTCTGCCCGCCGAGCGCAGCGGAAAAGTTCCCGGCGTCGTGCTCGTGCACGGCGGCGGCGGCACCGCCTTCAAAGAATGGGTGCAGAAGTGGAACGAGCAGGGCTTCGCCGCGATCTCCATTGCCGTCGAAGGCCAGACCGATGAACGCATCCCCGGCGCCCCGCCGGGCGCGCAATGGAAACGCCACGCCGCCGCCGGTCCCGCGCGCACCGGTGTCTACAGCGACTCCACCGCACCGCTCGCCGACCAGTGGATGTATCACGCCGTCGCCGATGTCGTGCTCGCCAACTCCCTCCTCCGCTCGCTCCCCGAAGTCGACGCGAGCCGCGTCGGCGTTTGCGGAATATCGTGGGGCGGTATCATCACTTCGACCGTTGTCGGCATCGATTCGCGCTTCGCGTTTGGCATTCCCATCTACGGTTGCGGCGCCCTCGACCGCGCCGCCGAAAACTACGTGCGCGCCCTCCGCGACAATCCACTCTATCGCGAGGTTTGGGAGCCGCTACTCCGTCTGCCGCGCGCCACGATGCCGCTGCTCTGGCTCACCGGCCCGCGCGACGCCCACTTCCCGCTCGATGCGCAACAGGCCAGCTACCGCGCCGCCCCCGGGCCGCGCATGGTCTCGATTCCCTTCGAGATGAAGCACAGCCATCCCGCCGGCTGGAGTCCGCCCGATAGCTACGCGTTCGCCAAATCCGTCGTCGAGACTGGCCGCCCGTGGGCGCGCGAACTCTCTCACGAAAACCGCGACGGCACGGCCCGCGTCACGTTCGAAGTCGCCCGCACCGTCCGCAGCGCGACGCTCATCGCCAAGGGCGCTGGCGATTGGACCCAAAACCCGGCTCAACTCGATCTCACCTCCGACCGCACCGTCGCCTCCGCCGCGCTACACGCCGGCACCACCGCCTACTATTTCAACCTCGCTGCCGACGGCCTCACCCTCAGCTCGGAGTTGCAAACCGTCGCCCCCGCCGCCCCGCGCATGACCGGAGCCTTGCCCGGTTTCTCTTGGGACCGCGTCCCCCTCAACCTCCACTTCGGCAAACGCACCGCCGACCTCACCGATGCCGAGATCGAATTCATCGCCGGTCACAGCACGCTGATCGCCCTCGAAAAAAGCCACGGCGTCACGCCGCACGGCAGCACCGAAGCCGGCATTGCCGATTCCGCCCGCCGGATCACGCAGCGCAACCCCTCCGCCAAAGTTCTCTTTTATTTCAACGCCTTCATCAACTGGCCCGGCTACGACGCCTTCAAAACCTACCGCCCCGAATGGACGCTTCGCAGCGCGGCCGGTGAAATCGTCACCCACCCTTCGGGCACGCCCCGTCCCGATCCATCTAACGCCGAATTCCGCGAGTGGTGGTCCGAGGTCGTCGCCACGGCGAACCGCTCCGCTCCTCTCGGCGGCGTCTTCGTCGACGCGCTCCCGCAGGCCCTCGCGCCCCGCCTCGCGAAACAGGTCGGTGACGCCAAAGCCCGCGCCATCGTCGCTGGCCTGCGCGAAATGCTGGCGCTCACCAAACGAAAACTCGGCCCCGGCCGCCTCGTCGTAGCGAACGGACTCCGCACGACGGATTTTCGTGAGATCCTCGACTGGGAGGGCATCGACGGCGTGATGATCGAGCACTTCGGCGGTTTCAAAACCGACTCGCCCACCGACATCAAAGCCGACCTCGACTCCGTCGCGCTCGCCGCCGCCAAGGGAAAATTTGTCGTGCTCAAAGGCTGGCCCGGCTTCAACTGGCTCGAGCAGGAAACGATGCAGCGCCCCTACGCCGAGCTCCTGCAACTCGCCCGCGAGCGCCTCACCTTTCCCCTCGCGTGCTTCCTCGTCGCCGCCCAACCCGGCTCGCACTTCTGCTACTCGTGGGGCTACACGGATCGCCACGGCATGCTCGACACGTATCCCGAGTTCGATCGCCCGCTCGGCCCACCCAAAGCCGACGCCACCTGGCAGGGCCTCACTGCCACCCGCGAATTCGCCCACGCCTCCGTCTGGGTCGACCTCACCACGAAACAAGCCCGCATCGACTGGCACTGACCGACCGTCACCGCATTCGCCGATTCCCGCCATGCCCCTCGGGTCGACGGCGGGGATGTCGCCAACTTTGGCTTTAGCCGGAATCCCGCGCGACCCGCAAAATTCTCGGCCCTCACTTCAGGCGTTGAAATCAAATCACGTGGGGCTCCAACTCCTGCAAATGGATCGAGTTCAACTTGGGCTTTACGCTGAGGATGAATAACGCTGAGTGGCGAAAAATTTCGTGAGGTATTTATTTATACTTGCAGTTACTCTGATCGCTGAGTGCACCGGACAGCCGACCCCAATTTCAAGAGCACCGACCGACAAGCCGGGCTCGGAGTCGTGGATTTCGGATATGACGGGCTTTTTGAGGGCGACCATCACGACCGGGCAGAACATCGATAGTAAACTGATGGCACGGCGATTCGCTCTTTATCACGCGCTGCCTCTCGCGTGGTCGGAGTTACCAGAGGGAGGTTATTGTCTCCGCTTGGAACACGTCCATTCCCCGAAGAGTTCGGCCCCAACTACCCGAGGTATTTGCGTCGAGATTCGCGGATGGAAAGGACATCCCGCCGTCGTTCTTGCGGAAGTCGATCAGGTAGGCGTTAAGTGGACCACGAAGATGGTTTCAGCTGCCGCTGCCGACGAGTTGATCGCGCTCGTGCACAGTTCGAAGCTGCTCCAGTTGCCGCCGCACGACCGACCTCACTATCTGAGCAGTTACAAGTTCGACCTCGAGCTTCGCATCGGCGAGTCCTATCGCTTCATGCGTTACGAAGCCCCGGCAGAGGACACCACTGCTCGGGGCCTCGAGGGGTTTTTGAGCGTCCTGAAGCGCACATTGGCGATTGCAGACGTTCCCGACTCGGAGGTGTTTTTCGGAGATCCCAGCCGTCCATGATCCGGCGGGAAACAAGACAGAAAAAGGGGCCGGGCGTAACAATGGACAAACGAAAGTAGCTGAAGTCGGCGTCTACTACGCCGAGGTCACGCCAGTCCCCTGAGCACGCGGGCGCCACCGCGCCCCCTTACTCCACCTTCACCTGCGCGTTCTCCACGATTAGCGCATATTTGTAGCCACTGCCGAAATCGCGGTCGGCCGCGAGCTTGCCCGTCACCAGCACGAGGTCGCCCACTTTCACCACCGCGTCGGTCGTCACCGTGAGATCATTCGTGCCCTCAGCGCCCGAACCATCGCGCACGTGGATCCAATTCTTGCCGAGAATCCCGCCGTTGTATTTCACCACGCGCCCGCGCACCGCGATCGGCTTGCCGGCAAACTTCGCTTTGCCCGTCACAATTTCCGTCACCGTCTGCCCGCCATCGGCACGCTTGATATTCTTCAGATCCGGTCCCGCCCCCGCACCGCCCGCCGCCGGAATCGCCGGGTGCCCTTTCGGCAATTCCCCCGAAGCCGCCGCGCCCGCCGCCAAAGGCGCTGCCGGCGCCACCGAAGGCGCACCGTTCACCGTCACGTTGCCCGAAAAATAAACTACGTCGAAGGTCCGATTCAGCGTCTTGCTCTGGTATTTCATCATCGGCATCCCGTCGGCCACCGCGACCTTGTCGCCGACCTTCACCGCGAACTGCGGCGCCGCCGCCCACAGTTTCGCCGAGCCCGTATCGATTTCCACATACGTGTAGCCGCCAGAGTTCATCGTCTCGGAAACTTTGCCGGTAAATACACCGCTCTGCGCCGCGGCCGCCGGCGCGGGCTTTTTATCCGCGGCACTCGCCGCCCAGCTCGTTCCACCGAGCACTGCCAGCATTAGCCCACCCGTCAGCAAAGTTTTTTTCATAGACCCGCAATCAGCACCAACTCCGCGCCCACTTCAAGGTTCTCCACGCACTTTCCCGCCACCCCGCCGAAGCCTCGCTTGACGCCACGCCGCCTCCGTCCGCGAATCCCGTGCCCAACTCACACCCATCCCACGCTCGCGATGAAACTTGTTTTCACAGCGCACCCAAAGTTCCGCCGCAAAGCCCCGCACCCTGTCTTACTCTGTGATGCTCCGTGACTCCTCCGTGCCCTCTGTGACATAAAATTTATTCGCGCGAGTGTGATGGATGCGGGCTAACGCCGCGACGACCTGCTCGCCGCCCGCCTCGGCCTCCGCCTCGCTTTCCCGCCACTGCCCCCTGCCCACCTCCACCGCCTAGCCTTCCCCACCATGCTCCGCTCCCTGCCCCTCCTCGCCGCACTCTGCGCCTTCGCCATCGTCCCCAGCACGTTCGCCGCCCTCGCCTACCCGCCCAAATTCCCCGACGCCCGCGCCGAGGTCTACAAAACCGTCGGCGACACCCAACTCTCGCTCTACATTTTCGAGCCGCCCGCGCCTCCATCCGCGCCCGCCTCTGGCTCCGCGCCCGCTGCGCCCACCGCGAAAAACCGCCCCGCCATCGTTTTCTTTTTCGGCGGCGGCTGGACCAGCGGCTCGCCCGCGCAGTTTGAGCAACACTGCCGCGCCCTCGCCGCCCGCGGCATGGTCGCCATCACCGCCGACTACCGCGTCTCCTCGCGCCACAAAGTAAAACCCGTCGATTGCGTCGCCGACGCGAAGTCCGCCCTCCGCTGGGTCCGCACGCACGCCGCCCGCCTCGGCATCGATCCGCGCCGCATCGCCGCCGGCGGCGGTTCGGCCGGCGGCCACCTCGCCGCCGCCATCGCCACGCTCCCCGGTTTCGAAACTCCCGGCGAAAACCCCACCATCAGCTCCGCGCCCGACGCCCTTGTCCTCTTCAACCCCGCCCTCGTCTTCGCCCCACTGCCCGGCCTCGCGCTCGGCGATTTTGCCGACCGCGTCCCTACCGACCGCATGGGCACCGACCCGAAAAATCTCTCCCCCGCGCACCACGTGAAAAAAGGCGCACCGCCCACGATCATCTTCCACGGCCAGGCCGACACCACCGTCCCCTACGCGACCGCCGAGGCCTTCACCACCGTCATGAAAGCCGCCGGCAACCGCTGCGAGCTCGTCGGCACGCCCGGCGCCACGCATGGCTTTTTCAACTACGGCCGCGGCGACAACTCCGGCTACCGCGCCACCCTCGCCGCCACCGACGCGTTTCTCGTCTCCCTCGGCTGGCTCCCCGCCCTCCCACCGGCGAAATAATTTCCCGCTCTGGGCTCCGCCCGCCGCCCGGCCCGAGCCACCCACCACTCTCCATGCACCCCTTCCGCCTCCTTCTCTCCCTCTCTCTTTCCCTCCTTCTCTCCCTCTTCTTCACGGCCGCCGCCTCCGCCGCCGCACCGGCGCCCACGCGCCCCAACCTCCTCGTCATCCAAACCGACGAGCATAATTTCCGCACACTCGGTTGCTACCGCGCGCTGCTCCCCGCCGATCAGGCGTTCATCTGGGGCGAGGGCGTGAAAGTCGATACACCCCACATCGATTGGCTCGCCGCCCACGGCGCCCTCGCCGACCGCTTCTACGCCACATCTCCCGTCTGCACGCCCTCGCGCGCCGCGCTCCTCACCGGCCGCTACCCGCAGAACACCGGCGCAATTCAAAACGATCTGCCGCTGCGCGACGACATGGTCACCTACGCCGAAGTCCTCCGCCGCGCCGGCTACCGCACCGGCTACGCGGGCAAGTGGCACCTCGACGGCGAGGCCCGCCCCGGTTTCGCTCCCGCGCGCAAATTCGGCTGGGAGGACAACCGCTACATGTTCAACCGCGGTCACTACAAGAAACTCGTCGAAGACGAAAAGGGTCCGCGCGTCGGCGCCGTCAACGCCGCCGGTGTCCCCACCTACGCGCTCGACGGCGCCGACGCCCAATCGTTCACCACCGATTTCCTCACCGACCGCACCATCGATTTTATCCGTCGTCACGCCGCCGCCCCGTTCTGCTGGCATGTGAGCTTCCCCGATCCCCACGGCCCC
>Ga0075163_10004519_pt1 | contig 18667 bp, 14 predicted proteins | sample JI1023141ADNA_FD_71478 | JGI IMG/M metagenome (GOLD analysis project Ga0075163, IMG submission 71478) | Wastewater effluent complex algal communities from Wisconsin, to seasonally profile nutrient transformation and Carbon sequestration -... | ecosystem: Engineered > WWTP > Effluent > Algae...
GCCTCGGTCGACAAGCTGATCACGTTCGAGTACTCGCACTTCCTGTCGCAACACTCGCTGCACAACTCCGCGCACGCGCTGCACAAGCGCTACCGCGAGTGGCTCGCGACGCAGAAGTGATCCCACGTGGGCTCGGTCGCGCGACGGTGCGCCCGGGGTCCGTGTGCTCCCCCCGGCGCCGGAACTGCACTCGGAGCGGCCAGAGCGCGGTGAATCCCGCGCTCCGTGGCTTCACGTCGGCGACTCGCGCCCGTCACAATGAGGTGCATGGGGACCTCCATGATCGGTTCTTCTGACGTTCGTCGCTCGCGTGGAGCGCTCGGCAGTTCACTCGTCGTCCGATTCGCCGCACTCCTCCTCTTGGCGTGGTCCGCGGCCGGCTGCCGCGTGGCGCGCCCCTCCGACCTGCCGCGCGACGAGCCGTGGATCGTGGCCGTCAAGAGCTGTCGACTGCCGGAGTGGGAGGCGTCGATCTCGCACTTCGCGCACCACACATGGTTCGACTTGAAGATGGGCGACGAGAACTCGTGGAAGCGCGTCGAGGTGTTGAGCGCGCGCAGTGGCGTCGCGCAGGGGCGTATCTCGCCCTTCGTCGCGCGACACGATCGTCGCTTCGAGGGACGCGAGGTGCGCTTGTTGCGCACGATCACGGGTGAGCGCGCGCGCGCCGTCGCCGAGCGCATCGTCGAGCTGGGGCGCGAGAGCTCCGATCGGTACGGCGAGGAGTACACCGCCTGGCCCGGGCCCAACAGCAACACGTTCGTGGCCGACGTCGCCGCGCGCGTCGACGGGCTCGAGTTCCCGCTGCACCACAACGCGGTCGGCAAGGACTACCCCGGATGGTTCGACGCGGGGCTCACGACCTCGAAGACGGGCGTGCGGGTCGACACCGTGCCGCTCGGCGTCGCGGTCGGGATCGAGGAGGGGATCGAGCTCCACGTCCTGCAGCTGACCTTCGGCCTCTCGTTGTTCCCGCCGCGTCTCGAGCTGCCGTTCCTGCCCGAGATCCCCTGGTCCTCGGACGTGCCGCCGCGCACGCCTCCGCCCGCCGAGGCGGACCACCTCCTCGCGATCGACGACCCGACGTCGGTCGCGTACGAGATGCGCACGACCTTGCGCGAGCCGCGCGGCACGTTCGTGGTCGACTACGAGTCCGCGGGGGCGTGGCTGGCGGTCACGGTCGAGCCCATTCCGTCGGAACGTCTGCGCGTCGTCGAGCGGCGCTGTCTCGACGGCCGTCCGATCGAAACGAGCGAACACACGATCGCGATCGAGCCGGGCGTGACGCACCTCGTCGCGGACACGCGCCTCGTGGACGCTTCGGCCGACGTGCGGCTCGAGCGCGACGCCGCGGGCGGTTTCGTCCTCGTCTACGTCGTGAGCGAGGCGACCGACGCGGCCACGTCGGCGCCCGCGGACCGTTGAGCGTCGCGGGCCGCCCGCGCGCGATCGCGCTGGGTGGTCGCGGCGGCGATCGCGGCGGCGTGCGCCTCGACTTCGGCCGCCAGGGCCGCGAAATCCTGGGCCGCGCCGCCCTTGGGATCGAGCGACTGGATCGTGACGCCCAAGGCCGCCGCTTCGCGCAAGCGCACGCTCGTGCGGATCGCCGTGTCGAACAGGAGCGAGCCGAACCGCGCGTGGATGCCGATCAGGAGCTCGCGCGCGATGCGAGCGCGCTTGTCGAACATCGTGCCCACGGCGCGCAACGCGAACGCGTCGGTCGCGCTCGCGTCGCCGTCGAGCCGGGCGCGTTGTTTTTCGGCACGCAACCTCTCCTCGAGCAGCGCACGGGCGCGAATCGCGCCTTGCAGCGCGAACGCACCCGCTTCGATCACCAACACGGCCGTGTCCGTCGCGCGCAGCGCGTTGGCGGCCAACACTCCTTCGGTGCGCGGCGGGCAGTCGAGGATCACGTAGTCGAACGGGCGTTGCATGCGCTCGAGCGCTCGCACGAGGCGCGACTGCGCGTGCAGCGAACGTGCGGCGGATTCCTCGAACTCCACCAGCCGCTCGTTCGACGGCACCAGCGACACGCCGCCCGCCGCGTCGACGCGCGCGCGGTCGATCGACTCGCCGCGTTCGAGCACGTCGAGCAGCGTGGGGGCGTCGCTCGTCGCGTGCCCCAACGCCATCGTGGCGTGCGCTTGCGGGTCCATGTCGACGAGCAGGACGCGCGCGCCGCGGCTCGACAACGCCCCGGCCAGGTTCACGGCCGTGGTGGTCTTGCCGCAGCCACCCTTCTGATTCACGAACGAGAGGACGTGCATGCTCGGGGGAACCTCGTTCATCGACGGTCGTGGAGTCGTGCGTCGCGGACTCGTGCGCGGTGTCGCGCGCCGGACGTCGGCGCGCGCGGACCGACGAGACGCCGCGCGGAGTCTCCGAAGATCACGAGGCTTGTGCAAGCGGGCGCGTTCGCACGGCGCCGGCGCGCCGCTCACCCTCGCGGCTCGCACGCGGCGAGTTCGGCCCGACGGGCGCTTCGGCGGGGGCTCGTGCTCGGGTCCTGACGGCTCGCGCGAGGTCGCCGAGGCGCGTCCGGGCACCCGAGCCGTCGATACGGGGTCCTCACGGGCCGGCGTGGGCCGCCACGACCGAGATTGCGTATCCTGTCGCCCCGTCGGCGGGTAGGCAGCTCCCTCCACCTGGAGGTCGCTCGGAACGCGTTCCGGGCGCTCCGATCTCGACGTCCCTCCGCGCACCGTTTCCCGCTCGCGAGTCACCTCATGGCGCACCGCACACCGCTCTCGATCTTGTTGCCCGCGTTGGCGGTCTCGTGGTTCGCGCTGGCGCCCGGCGCCGAGGCGCAGCTCAAGCTCCCGCGCCGTCCGGCGGAGCGCAACCAGCCCAAGCCCCGGGGCGACGTCGCGCCCTACATGGTGTGCAACGTGTGCAACGCGCGCACCTACACGGCGCGCGTCGACGGGCGCAAGGACGACGCGGGTCACGACCTCGTGTGGTGCGAGGTGTGCAAGAGGGACACGCCGCACCGCTCGAACGTGAACACGGACGCGGGACTCGGCGACGGCAAGCCCGCCGCCGGGGGTGACCTGCGCTTGCCGCGTCGGCCCGCCGCACCCGCGCCGGCGACGAATCCCGAGGGGACACCGCCTCCGGCCGCGACGCCGCCCGACGCACCCGCCTCGACGTCGTCGTCAAGCCCCGCCGGAAGTCCCGCTGCGAATCCAGCCACGAACCCGGCGGCGGATCCGAACGCCCCGAGCGCCAGCGACGGCACGATGCCCGTCGATCCCGCGAACCCGAACGCGCCGGCGCCCGCGAGCGACCCGGTCGTCCCGTCGACGACGCCCGCGCCGGACACGGCCACCGCCGGTTCCGCCTCGGGCGTCGCCGTGCGCGGCTCGGCCTCCGTCGCGAGCGTGTTGGCCGATCTGCAGCGCGCGAAGTCGATCGACGACGCGGCGGCGACGCGTGCGATCGAAGGACTGCTCGCCGCGGGCGACGCCGGGCTCGAAGCGGCGCGTGGCGAGTTGCGCTCCGAGGACGCGGTGCGCCTCGTCGTGGCGGCGCGCGTGCTCTTGCGCGGCGGCAGCGACGCGGACGTCGAACGCGTCGAGACGCGCTTGCGCGCCAAGGTGCCGTCGGCCGCCTCGGTGCTGGTCGACGACGCGGTCGCGCGCGATCCGGTGCGCGCGGGGCCCGAGTGGCTCGCGGGCCTGCTCGATCACCCGCAGGGAAGCGTGCGCCAGACCGCCGCGCGCGCGTTGGGCCGCTCGGCCGGTCCGGGCCTGATCCCGTACCTCGAGCGCGCCGTGACGTCGAAGCGCGGGGACACGCGTCAACACGTGGTGGAGCTCGCGTCCTCGATCGAGGATCCGCGCGCGACGGAGATCTTGCTCGCGCGCCTCGACGACGTCGCGCCGCGCGTGGCCGCGGCGGCCGTGGCGGCCGTCGTGCGTCGCGAGGAGGCCGGCCTCGACGCGCGCCTGCTCTCGATCGCCTTCAAGGACCGCTGGGTGTTGCGCCGCGGCGCGTACGCGATCGTGGCGTTGGTCGACCGCGAGGACGTGCGACTCGAGAACGTGCTCGACGCCACGCACGTCGAACCGCTGTTGATCGCGCTCGAGTCGAGCGACGCGTTCGTGTCCGGCACCGCGGCCACGGCGTTGGCCGGCATCGGATTCCGCTCGCGCGACCCGCGGCATGCGGAGTGGCTCGATCGTCCCGTCATGGATCGACTCGTGATGACGGTGTCGGGCAAGGAGTTCCACGACGACCTCTCGTCGCTCGCGCCGTCGGCGTTGCGTCGCTTGCGGCTGCTCTCGGGCCAGACGTTGTCGGCCGACGGGCCGCGCTGGGTCGACTGGTGGGTCGGCGCGCGCGAGGGCTTCCACGCTCGCCGCGCCGCGCTGCCGATCGAGCCGAATGACATTGCGGCCTTGGTCGTGCGCTTCCAGTCGACCGTCGACGGCGCCGAGGCGTTCGCGCTCGTCGGGCCGGACGCGGCCGAGCAGGCGGAGGCCGCCAACGAATCGGGCGAGATCGTGTACTTGAACCTGGCGCAGGCGACGGACCTGGCCGCGGTGTTGACGCGCGAGGGTCTGACGTCGGCCGACAAGCTCCCCGGAACGCGCGGCGCGCGCGCGCGTGGCGACCGCACCGTCGAGATCCGCTCGCGCGGGCGCGCCAAATCGTTCACGTTCGGAGCCGAGGCGCACGAGCCGTGGTTCGACCGCGCGGCCGACGCGTGTCGCGGCTTGCGCGAACGCAATCGTTGGCAGCGTTTCCCCGAAGCCGGACGTCACGCGAACGCGCTGGCGTTGTGGCGCGAGCAAGGGGACTGGTGGGGCGCCGATCACACCGACCTGCAGCGCGACGAGCGCATGAAATCGCTCGTCCTGGCGTCCATGCGGACGGGATCGCCCGCGCAACGCGACCTGTGCGTGTCGGAACTCGAGCGCCTCGCCACGCGATCCGGTGCGATCTCCGCGGCCGATTTCGCGCCGCTGGTGGCGTTGATGCACTCCGAGACCGGCGCCAGCGACCGCGGACGTCGTCTCGCGCGCATCGCGCTCCTCGCGGGCACCGCCGACGCCGTCGGAGAACCGCGCGTGTTGCCCGACGAGCGCGCGTCGGCCTTGGCCACCGTGTGTTGCCTGTTGTCGGGCACACACGCCACGGAGGCGCTCGACGAGACCCTGTCGCGCGCGCGGCGCGAGTTCGTGCGCGGCGCCGCGAACGATCCGCTGCCCATGTTGCGCGGTGCGGTGGCCCGTGCGTTGGCGCGTCAACCTTCGCCCGAGGACGTCGTGACGCTGGTGAAGTTGCTCGACGACAAGGACTCGTTCGTCGAGACGACCGCCGCGTTGGCGTTGGGCGAGAACAAGGTCGAGGCGGCGCGCGACGAACTGCTCGTGCGCGCGCGCGTGGGCCTGACGCCGGTGCGGACCGCGGCCCTCGAGGCGATCGGTCGCATGGGCGGCGAGTACGTGCTCGAGGCGCTGATCGCCGCGCTCTCCGACCGCGAACGCGCCGTGCGCATCGCGGGCGCCAAGGGACTCGCGGCGTTGGGCGATCCGGCCGCGGCGCAGGTGTTGATCGCGTCGCTGGGCGACGGGGCCGACACCGACGTGTTCGACGCGGCACGCGCCGGGCTCGTTTCGATGGGCGAAAAGGCCTGGCCCGACCTCGTCCGCACCGTGAACCAACCGATGGGCCGCATCCGACGCGAAGCGGCGTTGATCCTGGCCGAGCAGTCGCATCCCGACGCGGTGTCGCCCCTCATCGCGATCCTGACGGCGTCGCCCAAGGACGCGCGCGTCGCGGCCGAGCTGGCGGTGCTGACGTGCATCGACATGCGCGGGCAAGCCGACCCGTCGCGCTCGTGGTGGGACTGGTGGGACGGCGTGCGTCACGACGATGCCACGCTGTGGTTCCGCGCGGCGCTGGAGCGCGCGGGCGTCGCGCCGCCTCCGCCGGGAGCCTTGGAAGGCGGCGGGACCGTGCAGGGACGGTCGTTCCTCGTTTCGCAGATGGCGCGCCCCGAGCCGTGGCTCGTCGAGCGCGCGCGGCGCGAACTGCGCCGCTTGTTGGGTCGCGATCCGGGCGAGTTGCCCGCGCCCGGCCCGGAACGCGACGCGTTCTTGCGCGCGCTGCGTGACTCCGTTTCGAGGGACGCGTCGCGCGGATGAGCTCGCGCGGTCGACGCACGAAAGGTGGGAAGGGTGGGGGCGAGATCCAGTTCGCGCTCGCCCTGCTCGTGATCGCCGTGGGCTTCTTCGCGTTCACCGGCGTGCGCGAAGGTCCCAAGGCCGTGCGTCAAGCGTGGAGCCAGGTCGGCGTCAAGAAGGTCGAGTCGCACAGCGCGATCCTGTGCGCCGCCGCGGCCGAGAGCGGGCTCGATCCGTGCTTGCTCGCGGGAGTCATGTACGTCGAGAGCCGCGGCAAGGTCGACGCCGTGTCGAACAAGGGCGCGCTGGGTCTCTTCCAACTGATGCCCTCGGCCGCGTCGGACGCGGCCAAGAAGCTCAAACTGCCGCCGCCCACGCGCGAACAACTCCTGTCCGACGCGCTGCTGAACGCGCGCCTCGCGGGCGTGCACCTCGCGTGGCTCTACCGTCACGAGGGACCGAGCATGGAACGCGTGCTCGTCGCCTACAACGCGGGTCGTGGGACGTTGGCGCGCTGGCTCAAGGACGCCGGCGGTTGGTCGCGATGGTACGAATCCCACGCGGCGCGCGGCGACAGCGAGGCCCTCACCTACGCGCAGCAAGTGCTCGACTTCGCCGAGCGTTTCCGGCGCCGGGGCGTCGTGGTCACCGGTTCGGCCGACGCCGTCGCGAACACGGGCGAGTGACGCGCCGCCGACCCGGACGCGGGTGAGGGGCAAGCGGCGCGCGCGGCTCCCCTGGCCTTCTTTTGCGCCGGTCGGACACGGGGGGAAGGGCGCACCCGCTATGCTGCGCGCCCCCGCCGCCTCGGCGTGCTCTCACGGGCGCGCCAACGTGCGCGCCGGACGCGACGTAGAGCCGTCGCCCACGTCGATCGAAGTTCCCCGTCCCCACGAGCCCCCGAGTCGCCCCACGATGACGCAAGAGACCCTCCCGGCCCAGACCAGCGAGAGCGTGCAACGCGCTTCCGTCTGGGTGAACGACATGCGCGGCGCCCTGCGCGAGGTGGTGGTGGGGCAGGACGCGCTGCTCCAGAGCCTCTTGATCGGACTCCTGACGGGCGGACACGTGTTGCTCGAGGGCGTGCCGGGGCTGGCCAAGACGTTGGCCGTGTCGAGCCTCGCCAAGACGGTGCGCGGCAGCTTCGCGCGCTTGCAGTTCACGCCCGACCTCCTGCCCAGCGACCTGGTCGGCACCGAGATCTACAACGCGAAGGAAGCGACGTTCACGGTGCGCAAGGGCCCGATCTTCGCGAACTTCGTGCTGGCCGACGAAGTCAACCGCGCGCCGAGCAAGGTGCAGTCCGCGCTCCTCGAGGCGATGCAGGAACGACAGGTGTCGATCGGTGGCACGACGTTCCCGTTGCCCAAGCCGTTCCTGGTGCTCGCCACGCAGAACCCGCTCGAGCAGGAGGGCACGTATCCGCTGCCCGAGGCGCAACTCGACCGTTTCGCGCTCAAGGTGGTCGTGACGTACCCCAAGCGCGAGGAGGAGCTCGAGATCCTGGCGCGCATGGCCAGCACGAAGCCCAAGACCGAGGCCCGGGCCGTCGTGACGCTGGAACAGATCATGGAAGCGCGCGCCGTGATCGACGGCATCGTGCTCGACAAGCGACTGGCCGAGTACATCGTCTCGATCGTGTCGGCCACGCGCGAGCCCAAGCGGTACGGCCTCGAGTCGTTGCAACACCGCATCCAGTACGGCGCGTCGCCGCGCGCGACGATCTGGTTGGCGCTGTGCGCGCGCGCGCACGCGTTCCTGGCCGGTCGCGCGTTCGTCACGCCCGCCGACGTCAAGACCATCGCGCTCGAAGTGCTGCGTCACCGCGTCACGACGACCTACGAGGCCGAAGCCGAGGGATTGACCTCGGACGTCCTCGTGCAGCGCGTCCTCGAGAGCGTTCCCGTCCCCTGAGGGACGGACGTCGTCGCTCATGTCGTTCCGAGCCGGCCAGAGTCGCGGTGCCGACGCCGACGCGTCGAGCCGTGTGTCTTCGAACGGTGCGTCTTCGAACGGTGGTTCGTCGAGCGGTGCGTCGTCGACGCGCGCGCCCGTGCTCGCTCCGGAGCTGATGGCCCGCGTGCGCCAGATCCAGATCCGCACGCATCGCTTGGTGAACACCGCGCTGTCGGGCGGCTACCGCAGCACGTTCCGCGGCTCGGGGCTCGAGTTCGCCGACGTGCGCGCCTACCAACCCGGCGACGAGGTGCGGCGCATCGACTGGAACGTCACCGCGCGGGCGGGCGAGGCCTTCGTCAAGAACTACGCGGAGGAGCGCGAACTCACCATCCAGTTCGTGGTCGACACGAGCTTGTCGATGGACTTCGGCTCGCGCGTGCGCACGAAGCGCGAGACCGCCGCCCAGTTCTGCGCGTTGCTCTCGTTCGTCGCGCTGCGCCACCAGGACCGTGTGGGGCTCGCGCTGTTCGGCGGGAAGCCCGGACTGCACTTGCCGGCGCGCAAGGGCGGCACGCACGTGCTGCGCGTCGTGCGCGAGGTGATCGCCGCCGAGCCGGAGGCCGGAGGCAGCGCGTTCTCCGAGGTGCTCGAGCACCAATCGCGCGTGTTGCGCCGCCGCAGCATCGTGTTCCTGGTCAGCGACTTCCTGGCGTCGACGCCCGACGCCCCGGGCGCCAAGCCGTGGACCGATCACCTGCTCGAGCTCGCGCGCCGTCACGACGTGATCGCCGTGCGCATCGGCGATCCGCTCGAGATCGACCTGCCGCCCGCGGGCGTCGTCGAGTTCGTCGAGAGCGAGACGGGACGCCGCGTCGAGGTCGACACGAGCTCCCGGCGCGTGCGCGACGCGTGGCGCGAGCGCGCGCTGGCTCGCCGCGCGGAGGTCGCCGCCACGCTGGCGCGCGCGCGCGCCGATCTGCTCGACCTCGACACCTCGCGCGACATCGGCGATCCGATCCTGAACTTCTTCCGTCGCCGCGCGAAGCGCCACGGAGGCTCGCGATGACGCGTTCGCACCGTGGATCCCCGGCGCGCTCGTGGTGGCGTGCGCGCGCAACCGCATCGGTGATCGCGCTGGTCGTGGCCGGGCCGATCGCGGCCGGCGCCGCTCCGTCCGTCCAGTCCTCGGCGCCCGGCGAGACCGCCCTGTCGGGCGCGCACGTGGCGTTCGGTGCGAGCGTGCGAGTCGACGTCGCGCCCACGTCGGCGCAGATCGGACAACCGCTCGAGGTCTCGTTCACGGTGAGCCACGCGACCGGAGGCTCGGTCACCTGGCCCGATCCCGCGGCGTTGCCGCGCTCGTTCGCCTTCCTCGATCAGGGCGGCGCGCGACGCGAGCGCGATCCGTCCGATCCCGCGCGCGAACTCTCGCGCCGACGTTGGACGTTGATGGCGTTGGAAGGCGGCACGCCGGAGTTGCCGGCCCAGAACTTCGTGGTCGAAGTCGACGGCGCGAAGGAGACGGTGACCTCGAACCCCGCGCCGCTGCAGGTGGCGCACGCTCTCGCGCCCGACGAGGACGCGCCGCGACCGCTGCGCGCGTTCCGTCCGACGCCCGAGCCGCCCGCGCGGCGATGGCCCGGTCTCGTCGCGGGGCTCGCGGCCGTGCCGCTCGTGCTGTTGGGAGCGTGGATCGCGCGACGTTGGCGTCGGCGTGCGCCTCCGGCACCGCCGCGAGAGAGCGCACTGTCGCGCCTCTCCGCGGTGGAACGTGCGTTCACGGACGATCCGGCTCACGCGCGCGACGCGGCGTTCGCGCTGACGCGACTCGTGCGCGAGGTCGTCGACGAGCGCGCGGGCACGCCGCGCGCCGCCTGGACCGACGCGGAGTGGATCGCGGTCGTGGCGCGCGACGAGAGCTTGCCCGCCGCCGCGCGATCCGGCGTGGCGCGCCTCCTGACCGCGGCCGAGCGCTGGAAGTACGCCTCGGAGTCGCCCTCGCCGCTCCTGTGGCGCGAGACGGTGAACGACGCGCGCGTCGCGATCGAAGCCATTCAGTCCGCGCCGAAGCCCGCGACGACGCCGGGAAAGGACGTGGCCGCGTGAGGGCGACGATGCACCTCCTCGCGCCGGCGTGGGCGTTCGCGCCCGTGCAGGAACCGTCCGCGCCGCGCAGCGCGGCCGAGGGTACGTTCCACCTGTTCGGCGACTACGCGTTCTCCGATCCGTGGTTCCTGCTGTTGATCCCGGCCGGAGCTCTCGCGCTGTGGTGGGGGCGCTCGCGGCGCGGTCGCGCGAAGGCGCGCATCGGACAGATCGCCACGACCACGCCGCCGCGGTCGTTCGCGCAGCGCTTCCTGTGGTTGCCGGCAGTGCTGCAATTCGCCGCGATCACGCTGGTGGCGATCGCGCTGGCGCGTCCGTTGCGGGCCAGCATCGAGACGAACTCGCAGTCGGAGGGCGTCGACATCGCGCTCGCGATCGACATCAGTTCGTCGATGGAATACAACGACCTCGACGAGAACAAGACGCGCCTCCAAGTCGTCAAGGAGGTCGTGCGCGACTTCGCCGTGCGTCGCATGACCGATCGCGAAGGCGCCGCGGACAACGTCGCGCTGCTGACGTTCGCGCACTATCCCAAGCTCGTGTGCCCGTTCACGCTGGACGTGGACGCGATGACCGGCTTCATCGACGCCCTCGACATCGTCAAGAACCGGCAGGCCGAGGACGGCACGGCCATCGGCGTGGGCTTGGCCAAGGCCGTCGCGGTGCTCAAGGGCACCACGGCCAAGTCGAAGGTCGTCGTGCTCCTGACCGACGGCGAGAACAACGTGTTCACGATCCGGCCCGAGGACGCGGCCGACATGGCCGCCAAGGAGAACGTCAAGGTCTACACCGTCTTCGCCGGACGATTGGCCTACAACGGCACGATGTTCGTGCAGCGCGCCGAGGAAGCGATCGACACGAGCGCGCTCGAGAACATCGCCCGCGTGACGAAAGGCCGCTTCTTCCGCGCGCGTGACGCCAAGGAACTCGAGAAGGTCTACGCCGAGATCGAGACCCTCGAACGCACGAAGCGCGAGGTCAAGCGCTACACGCAGACGTTCGACCTCTATCCGTGGTTCCTGCTCCCCGCGTTGTTCCTGTACGCCTGTGCGTGGGTCTCGTCGTCCACGTGGGCGCGGAGGGTCACGTGAATCCGACCCGTGTCTGGGGCGTCGAGGTGCTCTACCCCGCGTCGATCGCCTGGATCGCGGTGGCGCCGCTCCTGTTCCTGGTGGCGTGGTGGGGGCTCACGCGTCGTCGTCGCGAACGCGCCGCGATCGTGGCGTCGCACCTGCAGCCGCGCGTGATCCCCGGGTATTCGCACCACCGCGCGGTGGCGCGGGTCGTCCTGGCGAGCGCGGCCGTGTTCCTGGTCGCGTTGGCGCTCGTGGGGCCCGTGTCCGGCTTCACCCTGCGCGACGTGCAACGCCGCGGACTCGACCTCGTCGTGTGCCTCGACACGTCGCGTTCCATGTTGGTGCAGGACCTCAAGCCCGATCGCATCACGCGCGCGCAACGCGAGGTCAAGGGACTGCTCGACAAGCTGCAAGGCGACCGCGCGGCGTTGCTCGCGTTCTCGGGCGACGTGCGCGAGGTGACGCCCTTGACGCACGACCGCGCGACGCTCGAGATCTTCGTGGGCACGATGACCCCCGAGGACAACGTCAAGGGCGGCACCGACATCGGCGGCGTGCTCGATCGCGCGTTGACGATGTTCGACGGTCGCACGGGCGCGCACGAGGCGGTGATCCTGCTCACGGACGGCGAGGATCTCGAAGGCAAGGGCCTCGAGGTCGCGCGGCGCGCGAAGGAGCGCAACATCAAGGTCTTCGTCGTGGGCATGGCCACGGCCGAGGGCGGCAAGATCCCCGACGGTCCGCGCGGCTTCGTGCGCGACGAGAACGGCAAGGAAGTCGTGTCGCGCCTGGGGCGCGAGAGCCTCGTGGCGATCGCGGAAGAGACGGGCGGCGCGTTCCTGGCCGCGGATTCGTCGCCCACGCCGCTCGAAGAGATCTACGACAAGCGCATTTCGAAGCTGGAAGGCCGGGAGCTGTTCGCGGGCAAGGAGCGCATCCCGCACGACCGATTCCAGTGGCCGTTGGCGTTGGCCGCCGCGTGCATGTTGATCGAGTTCGGACTGCGCGAACGGCGCGGACGAGCGGGGGAACGCTCGCTCGCAGCGATGTCGCGCTCTCGGGAGGCCGCCTGATGCGTCACGTCCTCGTGATCTTGTTGTCCGCCGTCGCGGCCGCGTCCCCGCAGGTCGACGGCGCGACGTCCGCGACGCCGTCGAACCCCGGCGTCTCTCCGTTGCAGCGCGTGCCGTCCGGCCCCGCGTCGACGACCGAGGACGCCGCGACGGTGCCGTCGGAATCGTCGGAACCGGCCGCGCCGTGGACGGGCACGTTGGCGCAGGGATTCGAGGAACTGCGCGCGTCGGCCGGGAAGGGCCAGTACGAATCGGCGCGTCGCATCGCCGACGCGTTGCTCGCGCCCAACGCGTTCCTGCGGTGGAAGGAGGAGCAGCGCGCGCGCGGCGGTTGGCGGCGCTCGACGATCGCGTTCGCCGAGCCGTTCCTGGAGTGGTGCGGCTTCGACGGGCTCGACGATCGCGTGCGATCGGAGATCGGGTACGCGCGCGGCGTCGTGAACGCGCTCGCCAAGGAGCACGAGGACGCGGAGAACGACTTCCAGCGCGCGCGCGGCGCGGCCGTCGATCGCGGCTTGAGCGACGACGCGCTGTACGACGTGGGCTGGCTCGCGCTCGACGTGGGCGAGATCGTGCGTTCGACGCTGCCGGAGATCTCGGGCAAACCGCCCGCGCCCGTGCCGCCGCCGCTGCCCAACGCGTCGGCCTCGCCGGCCACGCAGCCGCCCGATCCGCTGCAGGTCGCGCGCGCCGCGTACCTGAAGGCGCGCGAGCACTTCGTCGAACGCTTGCGCGGCGACTGGCGCGACCGCGACGCGCAAGCCAACGTGGAACTGTGCCTGCGACGCCTGCGCGAGCTCGACGAGATCGAGAAGAAGCGCGAGGAGGAGAAGAAGAAGCAGGAGCAGCAGAAGAAGGACTCGCAGGACTCCAAGCAGGATCAGCCCAAGGACGACTCGAAGGATCCCAAGGACAAGAAGGACGATCCTCAGTCGAAGCCCGAGGATTCCAAGGACCCGCCCAAGGACCCGAAGGACGGCGAGCCGAAGCCCGAGGACGCGAAGAAGAACGAACCGCCCAAGGATCCCAAGGACGAGTCGAAGTCCGAACCGACGAAGCAGGAGCCGCGTCCCACGGAAGCCAAGGAAGGCGAGATGAGTCGCGAGGAGATGACGCAGTTGCTCGATCGCCTGCAGCAGCTCGAAGAGGAAGCGCGCAAGATCCAAGCCGCCATCAAGGCCTCGCGGCGCGCCAACGTGAAGAAGGACTGGTGATGGAACGCTCGATCCGTTGGTTGGCCCTGCTCGGGCTGTGCGTCACGTTCCTGACCGCCGCGGCGTCCGCGCAGGGCGTGAACGTCAGCGCGCGCCTGTCGGACGGCGTCGTCAAGGTCGGCGGCGACACGAAGCTCGTGATCGAGGTCGAGAACGGCTCCAACGCCGCGATCCGCGCGTTGCCGAACGTCGAGGGCCTCAAGTTCGGCCCCGTGGGACAACCCGCGGTGCAGCAGTTCTATTCGATCCAGAACGGGCGCCAGTCGCAGTCGCGTTCCCTGACGTGGGTCGTCAAGGTCCAACCGCTGGCCAAGGGCGACTACACGATCCCGCCGATCTCGGTCGACGTCGACGGGCGCGCGTTCACGACGCGCGAGTTGCCGTTCAAGGCGGTCGACGACCTCAAGGGCGACGAGTTGGGGTACTTCGAGATCGAAGGTCCGAAGAGCCTGGTCGAGGGACAACCGTTCACGGTCGAGCTGCGTTTCGGTTGGGAAGCGGGCCTGACGCGCAGCATCAACACCGCCAAGCTCTCGGTGCCCTGGTTGGGTGGATTCCCCGGGCTGCTCGAGCTGGATCCGCCCTCCGGCGCGTCGGGGCTGCCCACGTCGCAGCTGCTCTTGAACGAGCGCACGCGCCTCGTCGCGGAACAAGTGGGCGAGACCAAGGTCGGCGAGCGGACGTTCTACGTGTTGCGCGCGCGCAAGCGTTTCGTCGCGACGCGCTCGGGCACGTTCGAGTTGCCCGTCAGCCACTTCGAGTTCGGTCGAGCGGGGCGCGACGACATCTTCACCGGGCGTTCGGATCCGGGCGTCGCGTACTTCAAGGCCTCGAACCCGTTGACGCTCGAGGTGAGCCGTCTGCCCGAGGAAGGCCAGCCGCTCGACTACTCCGGCGCGGTGGGGACGCTGCAAGCCAAGGCCACGGCCGATCGCAAGGACGTCGACGTCGGCGATTCGATCAAGCTCACCGTCGACTGGACGGGATCGGGCAACCTCGAGTTCTTCGTCCCGCCCGACTTGTCGCGCGTCGACGCGTTCAAGGACTTCCGCGTCTACGGCACGAACGACCGCAAGACGATGGAGCGCCGCTCGGTCACCTACGACCTCGCGCCGCTCGACGAGAAGGTCAAGGAACTGCCGCCCGTGTCGCTCAGCGTGTACGACCCGCAGCAGAAGCAGTACGTCACGCTCAAGACCGCGCCGATCCCGATCCGCGTCCGTCCGCTCAAGAACAAGGCCGAATTGGGTCCCGACGGCAGCGCCTCGAACGTGGTCGTCGACATCCGCGACATCCAGACGCGGCCCGAGCCGTCCACGCCGCCCGGCGGGCCGCGCTCGGTCGTGATCCTCCTCGCCGGCGCCGCGATCGGTGTCGGCTGGTTCGCGTTGCGCACGTCGGTGCGCAAGCGCGGGGATCCCGACGCGCCGCGCGCGCGGGCCAAGCGCAAGGCGCGAACGGCGCTCGTGCGCTCGCTGCGCGACGCGCGCACCGCCGGCGACGAGGCGCGCGCGTTGCGTGGATTCCTCGCGGCGCGCACGGGCGAACCGGCCGAGGCGTGGGTCGGCCGCCGCGTGCGCGAGTGGGCCGCGGACGGTCGCGAGGCGGGCGCGATGACGCTGTCGGACGCGGACGCTCTCGAACTGCAGCGCTTGTTCGACCAACTGGACGAACGCACCTGGAACGGACGCGACGAACGACTGGGCGACGCGCCCGTGCTCGCGATGGCGGACACGATCGTCAAGGGAGGCCTGTGATGCGCGTCGATCTCGCCACCGAACGTCGCGTGAGCCTCTCTCGGCTCGCGTGCGTCTGTCTGACGATCGTGTGCGTCCTCGCCACCGCGGTGGTCGCGCGCGCGAGCGCCGCGACTCCGCCGCCCGCGACCGTCGTGGCCGTCGATCACGACGCGGTCGCCGTCGAAGCGTACCGCAAGGGCGATCTCGCGACCGCGCGCACGGCCTGGACGGACGCGTTGGCCGGAACGGACGGACGCGAACGAGCGCGGATCCTGTACGACCTCGGCAACGTGGCGTTCCGCGAGGGCAGGACCCTCGAGGCCGTCGGTTGGTACACGGCGTCGTTGCGCTTGCGTCCGCGCGACGCGGACACGTGGAACAACCTCGAGGAGGCGCGCAGTCGCGCCAAGCTCGATCCCGCCGATCGTGGGGACCTCTCGGGGACGCTGCGACGTCTCTTGCGTTCGTTCACGGGCACCGAAGGGCGTTGGCTCGCGCTGGCCGGCCTCGCGACGTTGGCGGCGGCGCTCGCCTACGAGGCGTTGCGCGGAGGACGACTCGCGCGCGTCTTGGCGTGGACCGCGGCCGGCGTGGCGCTCCTCGCGTGCGCGCCGTGGATCGACTCGCTGGTGCACCGCTCGTCGAATCCGTTGCTCGTGATCCAACCCGAAGGCACCTCCGTGCGCTCCGAACCGCGCGACAAGGGCGCCGTGACGGCCGAGCTGCCGCCGGGGGCCGTCGTGGAACACGTCGACGAGCTGCCCGAGTGGACCAAAGTGCGCTTGGACACGGGGCTCGAGGGTTGGGCGCGCAAGGGACACGTGTTCGCGCTGAAGCGCTGACCGTTCCACGAGGTCCGCGACGCCCGTCGACGCCCGCTTGCCTCGCCCGTGCGCGTGTGCCACGGTGTCGCGCGATGAAGTCCGCTCGGGTGACGTCTCTCCGCGCACGGTTCGTTCGGGCGCTCGTGCTCTCCGCCACCTGCGCGAGCGCGATCCTCGTCGCGGCGTGCGGGCATCGCCCCACGAGCGCGGTGCAAGGACGCGGCGTGCTCGTGATCGTGGTCGACGCGTTGCGCGCCGACCACGTCAGCTCGTTCGGCTACGACCGACGCACGACGCCCGCGATCGACGGCCTCGCCAGCAAGGGCGTCGCGTTCACGTCGACGTGGAGCGCCTCGCCCGAGATGTTGCCGGCGCACGCCGCGATCCTGACCGGTTGCGACCCGCGCCTGGCGCAACGGCCCGACCTCAAGGTGACCGGACGCGAGAGCGAGCTCGCGTCGTGGTTCGTGCCCGACGGCGTGCCGCGCCTGGCGCAACAGTTCCTGGCCCACGGCTACGAGACCGCGGCGTTCGTCGATCACGGATCGATCAGCCAAGTGCACGGCTTCGCGCGGGGCTTCCAGCAGTTCTTCGGCTATCGCGAGGACAGCGCCCTGCCGCAGGGCGAGTACGGCATCGACGTCGTGGCCTCCAAGTTCTCGAACTGGCTCGGCGGTCTGCCGCCCTCGCAGAACTGGTTCGCGTACCTGCACGTCGACGATCTCGAGCGCGTGTGGGCGCGCTCGGAGATCAACCCCACGTGGGACATGTTCTTCGACTCGCGCGCCGAGATGTCGCAGGTGCCGCCGGTCGCGGACGGCGACGACGTGTTCTTCGCGATCCCGCGTCGGCGCTGGTCGGGCGGCACGCTGTCGATGGGCGAGTACGAGGCTCGCTACGACGGCGCCTTGCGGCAACTCGACCGCAGCCTCGCCCGACTGCTCGAGAGCATGATGCGCCGCGGAAGGCTGGAGAACACGACGGTGGTCATCGTCGGTTCGTTCGGACTCTCGATGGGCGAGTCGGGCTTGTACCTGTCGTCGGGCACGTTGTCCGACGCGGACCTGCGCGTGCCGCTCGTCGTGCGTCCGTCGCGCCGACTCGAGTTCGAGGAAGGTCGTCGCGTCGACGCGTTGGTCAGCACGATCGACATCGCGCCGACGCTGCTCGACCTCCACGCGATCCCGGTGCCGCCGGGCATGCAAGGCGTCTCGCAGATGGCGTGGATCTCCGCGCGCGGCGAAACACCCGTCGCGCGCGAGCGCGTGTTCGCGTCGGGCGGATTGCAAGGCGGCATCGCGGCGATCGACGCCTCCTACTGTTGGGAGGAGGGGCATCCCGGACGTGGATGGGACACGCGCGCCATCCGTTCGTGGTACGGAGACGAAGCCGATCACGCGTCCGACACCCGCACGTTCCTGCACGATCGTCGCGCGGATCCACGGGTGGGGCACTTGGAACCGTTCGTCGACGAACCGCCGCCCGTCGACCCGGCCGATCCCGAGGCTCAGGCCCGGCACGCGGCGCGCGCCGCCGAGCGCACGGCGGCCGCCGCACGGTTGAGCGAGGCCGCGCGCGAGTGGTACGGCTGGATCGACGCGGTGCGCCCCGTCTTGCACCGTCCTTCGAGCGCCCGCGGCGACGTGCCGCCGGAACTGCTCGAGGAACTCGTGCGGCGTCGGTTCCTGCCCGCCAAGCCCTGACGCGTAGGACGACGCTCGTCTTCGATCGAGTGTCGCGTCGCGCCGGAACGAGGCTCGAGGTCGGCTACGTCGCCGCGAATGGACGCGGATCGTCGACGTTGCGCGCCGCGACCACGAATCCGCCTGGAGCGTCGATCAAGAGCGTCGCGCGCGCCGTCTCGATCCGGAACGCGAAGCTCTCGCGGCCCGACCAGCCCATCGCGCCCGTGACGAGCGTGCGCACCATGTTGAAGTGGCTCGCGAGGACGACGTGTCCGCCGCGGGCGGCCTCGATGCGCTCGAGGACGACGGGCCATCCGCGCGCGAAGAGGTCCGCGTCGCTCTCGCCGCCGTGTCCGCGCCAGCGCCACGGGTCCGCCAAGAACGAGGCCTTGTCCGCGGCCCAGCGCGCGCGGAATTCCTCGGTCGGCAGTCCCTGCCACGCGCCGCGCGACACCTCGCGCAGTCGCGGATCGATCGTGAGCGGCGCGCGCGTCGACTCGGCGATCGCCTGGCCCATCGCGAGCGCGCGCACCAGATGCGACGCGGTCACGCTGACGACCGGGAGCCCGGCGAAGCGCGCGCCCATCTCGCGCGTCTGCTCGCGCCCCGCGTCCGACAAGGGCACGTCGAGTCCGCCGTACGCGTGGTTCTGCCAGTCCTCGTGCACCTCGGCGTGACGCACGAGCCACACGCGGGTGCCGGTGCCCGGCGAGCGGGCCGGCGGGGGACGGGGAGCGGACGGGTCGTCGGGCAGTTCGGGGGCGGCGATCGGAACGCGCATCGGACTCGCAAACTAGCACGCGCCCATGGAGGATGTCGCGCATGCGTCGACTGCTTCCGTGCGTGCTGCTCGCGGGCGCGTGCGCGGCCGTTTCCGATCGCGCGTCCTTCGAGGACCGCGCCGCGCGACCGTTCGAGTC
>Ga0075163_10004520_pt1 | contig 18662 bp, 16 predicted proteins | sample JI1023141ADNA_FD_71478 | JGI IMG/M metagenome (GOLD analysis project Ga0075163, IMG submission 71478) | Wastewater effluent complex algal communities from Wisconsin, to seasonally profile nutrient transformation and Carbon sequestration -... | ecosystem: Engineered > WWTP > Effluent > Algae...
TATCTAATTGAGAGCGACTCGTATTTAACTCCTTAGCAAAGGATGTCTTCTTAAGTGAATGCAGATCAAGAAAGCTCTGTATCTGCCAGGCAATTACTCTTTTCAAAGATTCAGCAGTAACATCTGATAACAACCCCTCTTCTTCTAAGAAATCATCAAAACTACTACCAATAAATGTATTTTTCATCACCTTTTCCCCCTATTAGCTAAAACAAGATCTCGTCTTTTTTTAGCAATCTCTAAGTCATTTTCTGGTGTACCCTGACTTTTCTTTTTTATGCCATGTAATAATACCATTTGATTTTGATATACCGTAAAAAACACTCTAGATATGCATTTATCTGAAATATCACTTCTAACTTCCCAAAGGTCTTTATCCATTTTCCTTACAAGTGGCATACCAAGAGGCCAGCCATATTCAACTGTTTTAATATCTTGCCCTATAATAGCCATATCCTCTCTTGAAAGAGACTTTAGCCATTCTCGCACAGGCTCTTTTCCAGAGTCTGATTTATAAAAAGAAACTTTTATTATTTTCATAGTTAATTGTACCACATAAGGTACATATGTCAAGATTCGTTTACTTTATCGTAAATAAAACGAGGGTTTTCCTTACTCCCCTGCCCTACTATCCTGCCAAGCGTATAATCAACAAGAAATTGGTTAAGAAATATAGTTAATTTTTCAGAGTTAAGCGACTTGTCAGCCCATCAGCTTTTAAAATATTATTTCCTCGTATAACTGAGGCAATTTATCTAATTGCCTATCAGTGACCTAATTGCACACGTATCCTGACTGGCCCCGAATAAGTTGAACTTAGTTTTTTTTCTTCACTGGGGTTTCGGTGACTTTAGTCTATCTGCGGGTGTTGGTGTTAAATAGGTTTGTTTGTCAGAAACAGTTAAACCAGTATTCTCACTTTTTAAATCTTGAACAGCGTTTCGTAAATTACGGCAAGTTTCTTTGTTTTTGTTAAATGAGGCTTCCTCTTCAGACCATTCGTTATCGCTGCTTAAATCAGATGTTTTTATTTTAATATCTTCGCTTTGCTTTGCAGAATCAATCATACTCTCAATAGCGTTAAGCGTTTTTTCTTGATATATCGGTGATGGACTAATTTTCATTATCTTTAATCGACTTTCAGCCTCACTTTTAACTGCTTCAGCACTTCTTACAGATCCAGATAATTCAAGCACTAACTGTTGATAAGCTTTCCATGCCTTTAAATTTTCAGCAGGACGTCCCTCGGGTTGCTTTAATTCATTTAATCTAGCTTCAGCTTCTTTTAATTGTTGACTAGCAAATTCAAGATTTTTTTCTGCAGCATCTATAACAACACCCTTCAAATATGCACCAATAACTTCCCCTCGTGCAGTTTCTTTTGATGCCCAATCATCTTCATACGCAACAGTAAAACCAAACTTATCTCGAATAAATTCCACTGCTAATTTGGCATCAATCTCTTTTGTTAATACTTCAGTAAGCACATCACCATTATGAGAATTAGTAAAAAAAACAGTTCCTGTTTTAGTTTGTGGGTTCATAGTGACAATTGCTCGCCATTGGTTCATATCACCGTTATGAAACACAGCCCTCACATTGCCCTGCACATCCAATTGCATACCCATGCCGTAACCCCAATAAAGCCTTTCCAAAACGGCATCCGGTATGCCGACACTTTTTGCCCAAGCATCTTTCGTTAATGAAACAATAGGCATGCTAAGATATTTTGAGCATTTTTTATCATTCATCCATGTCTGCATAAACTTGGCATAATCCGCAGCGGTAGTTCTAAGACTATTAGCTGAAATAGAAGCTAATTGACTGGTATCGATGGGAAATAAGGGTGCAGGTTCATTTAACTTTCGTTCAATTTGAGGTTGAGTCCAATTGTTTTTTTTCAATTCATCAATAAGAATAACGCGTTTAATCATCTCAGGAGAATAATAGTCGTCATCTTCTCCTTTGATTTTAAATGTTTTAAGTAATCCTTCTCGTGTCCAGGCCATAATTTTAACGCGATTAATCTGTGTTCTTTCAGATAACACATCAACATTAAAATAGGCGCCCTTAATGAGAAAATCACTATTTTTCATATCACAAGGACTAAATACATATTCCTGAGCAAGTTCTTGTAAGCTGTGTCCCGTTGTATGCTCCAATGCTCGTTGAAGATATAAAACTGGAAAGCCGGCGTAATCAAATGCCTCACCTGGCTTAAATAGAACTTCAGGTCGTCCGCTCCCCTGAGAACAATTAGAAATACCTGTTTGATGCGAGAGAACATGACCCACTGTAATTGTTTTGGCAAGAGCCCCACCTTCCTCAAACCCAGGTAATAGTTCATAAAGTGGCGTATCCAAACCAAAATTACTCAAACCTAATTTATGCTTTTTGGACGGTTCCTCTTCAATTAAACTTAATACCAAATAGAAAAATAAAGGCTTACTCAGTGAAGCGGCACCGAATTTTGTATTTGCATCAATAGGTTCAGGTTTAAACGCATGTTTGGTTTGAGATTGTATAAAAGCCAATTGTTCATTATTTAAGGCAGGAATTTCTTTATATTTTCCATAAGTAATATCATCTGCTACATATTGTTCTATGTTACTCAAAACTAATTTGTCTTGAGTAATAGTTTTTACAGTATTTTGAGCCAAATCATAGAAATATAATCCGTCATTTGTTAATAAATAACGGGATGAGTCAAACCGACTATATTTTTCTATCGTAGGAAGCTCGCCTTTTAAAAAATACAAACCACAACTTGTTGTTCCTATCACTGTTTCAGCAATTGTGCCATCAGCATCAATCTGAGCAATTGCAGCGGCCGGTATGTCTATTTTGTTCATGATTTCTAGAATATTTGCATTATCAAGCAATTTTTTCATTAATTCTTCTCGTTCTATCATTAAACACCACAGCATTTAAAAGAATGATTTTCAACCTAAATTATAGCATACGTTCACGCCTTAACTGCTCAATGTAGCCCCGACAGATGGCTAAGTTAATATGTGCCGGAGCAACATGAAAATGTCACATATTATGTGTAAGCGCCACATCACACCCATTCCCACAATGCCTGGTTGCATAATTAGCTTTCAAGACAACAAGCGATTGGTTTTAAATCAGAATAAGGCGTTTCCGGCAATAAACGATTGGTATAGCATTGCGATATATCAAAGGTTTCATCAACAATATTTAAATGTTTGGTATAGCGTCCAACTTTATCCCAATCCCTGTCAACATTAAGTAATGTACGGGAGAAAAATGGTAACGTATGCATAAAAATCTTTTGATACATCGGTGTACGCAACTGTGGTTTGGCTTGGCACAATAACTCATAGGCATCGAATGGATGCTCAGTTGTGAATGCAGCTCCTCGTTGCAAAGCTCTGAGAAAGCCTTGAATCAATTCAGGTTGTTGCAGGGTACGTTCTGGCACAATAAATTGAATCGAGCAAAAACAACAACACCCAAGCCCTGCTAATTGATCAATTCGCAAAAATACTGTTTCACCGCGTAGATATTCTAATTCAACTAGTTGAAAATTAACGAAGCCAATACCCGTATCAATAATATCTCGACAAATTGCATCGGTGACATTCATCCCAATACGGATTGTTTGGTAGCTGGCTGGATCAATACCTGCAAGCTTCGCTAAATCATCGATAATTTTCTTACCAAATTCGCCAATATAGCCAACTCGTTTGCCAACAATGTCATGAAATGAATTAATTCCACTTGATTTTAATGCAATTAAACCTGTGGGAGGTTCATTAAGTAAAGTACCGATTGATGTGACAGGATAGCCTTTAGCGACAGCTGCAACAGTATGAATCATGGCTTTTACACCAATATCTACCGTTCCCAACCCAACCAACTCTGTAACATCACTAGGATCAGCTGGCTCTAAAATGGCAAGTTTGATTTCTTCTTGCAAATAATACCCTAATTGCTGTGCTACAAAAATGGGCGTGTGATAAGGGTTTGTGTACCAGTTTAGTAACAAAGTAACTCTAGATTTTAGTGATGACATAACCATAACTCCTTATATTAATGTGTGAATAATATTGGAGATGGCAAAAGGGAACCTTACCACATAGAGAAAAATATGGGCAGGGATTTTTTGAAGGCGTCCTTACGCTGGTATGAACCAGTTCAAGTTCGACGGGTAATTCTCAGCCGGCTTTCCGACACCCCGCGCCATCTAACAAACAGTAGCATGCTAGATTTTAATTTTAAGTTTGTCAACTCTATAAAATTTTGCGACATAACGTGCTTTAATCATGTGTTTTTAGGGCACTTGCTTGTATGGTTTTTTATATGTCATCATTGATGCTAAATTACCAACATATTATGTAATTGCGAATTTTTCATATGATAACAACAGAAAGACTGCTCATTCGCCCACCAAAATTGGGGGATGCAAAACCACTAAACGATGCCATTAAACGCTCTCTACCAGAACTTATCAAGTGGCAGTCTTGGGCTTCAGACCCAAGTCTAAAAACCACCCAAGAATTCATAAAAAAAGGTATTGCTCACTGGAATAGTAAGGTACAAAAAGAATTTCCCATGATTGTTGAAATAAAGTCATCAAACCAAATTATACTTGCTAGTGGCTTCAATGAAAAAAGCCAGCCTGATGTGCCAATGTTTGAAATAGGCTATTGGATTGATACTCAATACTCTGGAAATGGCTATGTAACTGAAGCCGTAAATGCTATTACACAGTATGCTTTTGATAGGTACAATGCCGTTCGCGTGCAAATATGTGCCCAAGCCGATAATGTTAAAAGTCTCGCCGTAGCTAAACGTTGTGGCTATATCGAAGAAGCAATTTTAAAAAATATCCGACTTGACATTCAAAGTAAAAAACCTTGTGATGAGGCTATATATGCCTGTTTCTCTAAAGAACAGCTATCATTTTTAACACCAATTACAATAGCGTAAGATTACTTGTGTTTGAGGGACTTGACCTTTCGACACCAACTTTAGTCTCTTTTGAAGTCACCATTTCTTGTTTTATCTCAACCAGTGCATCCATAACTGGGGCTAACTGGAGTTTTGCATCCTCAAAACGTTTAGGGATAAATTCATCTGCATCACTAACAACTTCTCCAGTTCCAATGCCTCTTTCAAGAGCAGTGATAACCGTCCTAAGTTCTAATTCAAACGCCGATAATAGTTCATTATTGCCCCTTGCAGACTGCAGGACTCCATGCAATTTTTCCACTGTATCTTCTGGGATATAAAGAGTACCTTCACTACATTTTCTATATTCACGTTTCTTAATAGGTAATGAGAGTAGCTCATCGGCCTTGTGTTGACTCATCTGAAATATTTGTCTAACGGATTGCTTTAGTTCTAAGGGAGTTGGTGGCGAATCGTCATGTTTCAAAGATGCTAGAAGTTTATCAGCAGCAGTCACCCGTCCATCTTTACTATGTTCTTGCGCTATCTCGATAGGGGTGCATCCTTTCTCATTTTGCACTTCAAGACTAGCGCCCTCTTTTAGTAACTTTTTAATGAGATTCAGCGGCTCTTCTCTATAGTTATAAAAATTCTGTGTCGCATAGTGCAAGGCCGTCATGCCTTTTGCATCAGAACTATTGATATCAGCACCATGTTTTAACAATAAATCAATGACGCTAGCATTACTTGGGCCACCAATAAGGACTTTTCCACAACTTACCATTGCCAGGTTTAGCAAAGCTTTGTTAGTTAGAATTGACTCTAGCAAGTCTTCATTATCTTTAAATACAGAAGGTTCTTTTAAACCTAAGAGAAGTTCTAGTACCTCTCTGTCTGTCAGTTGTTCTATAGGGTCGGCCCGGCTTAAGATATCACGGACACGTATTAAATAATTTTCTTGCTCTTTACCTAATATTTGGTTTTCCTGTTCAACAAACGCTGCAATATCTTTCCCTTCAAATCGCAATTCTGGAAAACCATTAATTTTTTTTAAATCTTGAATATTTAAAATATCTCGATTTAAGGCTATCTTTGCTATCAGTTCATCGCTGGCGTCTTCACATAGAATTACACAAGCATATTCTATGGTGTTAACTTTTAATTCTTTAGCTGTTTGTGTTGAGGCAAATAAAGATTTTCGAACGGCAACTTGATATTCACCATGATTAAAAATAACGCTGTTCCCAGCCTTCCAAATATTTCCCGACATCGATGTGATAGGGGATGCCGGCGAAAGGGATCGGAAGCCGGTCTGTGCATCTTGAACATTCCACGGTCCAGTCCCACCAAACGTGATTTCTGGATGTTTCACTGATACTCTTTCTAAAAATGTTTTTTTCTGTGGGGGATTCGCTGTAGCAGCATTAAGTTGATTGTCTGTATTACAACCTTCTAAAGTCACAAAAACCTCGCCATGATAGGCGGGCAATGCTTGTTTAAAGCCATATAATAAATTATCAAAATTATCACCATATAACAGCTCACTTGGGCCATGACAATTACCCATACCATATTCACCACCACCAGCATGACCCATAATAAATAATTTGGGGTTTCTATCGAATATATTGTCTAGTTCTGCCGGTAAGTCTTGTTTGAGCTCATCCAAATTACTATAGATTTTTGGGGATTTATCACACTGATCGAAAAAATAATATCTCAAATCAGAGCCCTCTAAATAGACACCAATTGGACAAAATTGCTTAAACCGTTGTTTTAAGTAAGGGTTTACAACCACGCCTCTCTGATTTTCAGGCAGTGGGTGATCTGGATCTGGTTTATATATTAAGAATTCTATTGCAGCATCTTTCATTGCTAAAGTCGGCAACATTAGGTCATATGTAAAATTATAGCACTATGATCTACTATTAAACAAACAACAAACATATGTCGGAATGAATATGTTCATGAGTGTGGTGTGCTATAATATTGTGTAAGATAAGCGCATTTTGTGAAATATTATGATTGGTAATAAAATTTCATGGGGAACTGCAGATCAAAAACAAACAGAGTGGGCAATAGCTGAAGAGAAACTTGCTCCCGGAGGTGTATTGCGTCCGAATGGAAGTAAGTTTCGTCGAAAGGATAAAGATTCTGGTGTGACACATTCGTTTATGGTGATAGGGAATAAAATATTTGCCCTGGCTGGACAAGGCATTTATCTGGGAAAAACTGTTCTTAACCGTATAAAAATTGCTGAAGACGAAAGCGGCAGTGTATATGCGCTAAAAATATCGCGTAGCGATTTAGACGACGAAAGCCAGGTTGCTGTTAACCTTGGTATTAGTTATCCGGTGAGTAACAGAATAACTCAGTCGCCCCTTAGTTCGACTTATGGCCAAAGCCGTTCTTCTAAAAAATATTATCTGCCTTATGTTTATTTGGGCATTTCTTTAAAAGAATTCCTCGAAGCTAACCATTCTGTTGAGCAAAATGAGGTGTGTACTTTATTTATGTTATCTATTGATGAATTTAAAACACTTCTCAATAATATCCGCCTTAATAAGCGAGAGGCTATTTCTAACTATAGAAATTGTTATATTTGGCATGGTGAAGGACTTTATTACATGTCATATTTAGACGATATAAAGCCTATTATTACTTTATATAGTGGACTAAAACGTCTTGATAACGATGATGAACGATCTGTTTTTTTAAAAAGGATACAACCCATCACCGACCAATTGGTAAAAGTAGATCAAAAAAATCCAGCTTCAATAAATATACCTAAAAATGAGTTACAAGCATTATTGATGGTAACTCCAATATGGAAGAATTTATGCAAAAGCGAGCCGAAGAGGCCTGAGGATCAATTACGTCAAGAATTGTTGGAGTCGTATAGAGGTAGCTATTTAACTAACGACCAATGTTATGACTTGGGGATACAATCTGCATTAGTACTTCACTGGATGCACACAGGAAAATTCTCAAACAATAACAGTGGCTATACACATGGTGATCTGACTCTGGGCAATATTGTCAGGGATGATAACGGTAAGTTACATCTAATTGATTTCGGCTGCTCTACTTCATTAGACAAAAATTTTCAGCGTGATATCAAGCGGTTGTTGTGCAATCTGTTTTTTGATTTTGAAAATGAGCGTATTACAACAATTTTTCATGAAAAAATGCTGGCTAATAACGAACGACTTCATAGCTTACTCAAACTGGGTAGTTTAAATCTAAATAATACCGCTAACATTTCACAGATACCTACTGCCCTAACTGTTGCTTATCGATTAACACTAATCCGGTTTAAATTAGATGAGTTGCCTGCCTATCTTGAGACCATATCTGATATGGATACAGAAAAACAAATAGAGAATTTAAATAAAAGTGCTCCAGCAATACAAGCGACGTACCTGTTATTTAATGAATTAGAGACCATGGTAGCAAGCATGGATGTAGAAGAAACGGGATTATTGCAGTCACAAATCGCTCAATTTAAACAAAGCTATCAGCATCTTCTTATCGCAGACGCGCAGGGTGAGCAAGCGTCCATTAAAAAATGCTCAACTCAGTTTTATAACACATTTCAATCGGTTGATATTCAATCAGCCATGGGTGGTGAGGAGTATATAAAACTACGGTCTATTTTGGACTCTATTATACGTCAAGCTCCTGCATGGGTTGAAGAAAACCAATATAGTCGATCAAACTCTCCCACGTTTTTCTCCACATCAGTAAAGGCAGCAAGTCCTGAACTATTTCCTCAAGTAAAGGGGTCTATAAAATAAAAATGGCTTAAATTGACCCAAAATTAGGTTTGTCTTATAGTCGAGTAATTGGTATAGATAATTGTCGGTCAATTCCGTTGAGTAGTGTATCGTTCTTTCTGTAAATTCGGATTTATCCCATCAAGTTCATAGAATTTGTCTAAAGCTACGCCACTCTGGTAGTGGGGAGTATGTCACCCTTCGATTAATTGAAATGCGCACTACCCTGCTCAATAGTTAATTTAAATCCCAAACCTTTAAGAATCAAACCAAAGGTATCTAATCTTGGGTTACCTTTTTTGGATAAGATACTATATAAGTTTTGACGATTTAAATGTGTTTTGCGAGCAAGCTCTGTCATACCACCTTGCGCATCAGCAATATTGCGTAAAGCAATAAGAAGCGCTTCTGCATCGTTATCTATTTGATATTCTTCTACGGCAATCTGTAAATATCCATATGCTTCCGCAGGATCTTTCAAAGAAGCAATAAATTCATCGTGATAGCTTTCTGTATGTTTAATTATATTATCTTTATTCATGATCTCGCTCCAATAATTCCTGCCAATACATTTTGGCGGTTTTAATATCTTGCACTTGGCTGCTTTTATTACCACCGCACAGCAAAATAACAATCACATCGCCCTCTTCCGCAAAATAAATACGATATCCAGGACCAAAATCAAATTTCAATTCATAAATTCCATCACCAAGTGGCTTATAGTCACCATAATTCCCCATCTCTACTCTGTCCAACCGCCTTCTTATTCGATGGCGTGTTACAGGATCTTTAAGACCATTTATCCAATCCACAAAGGGAACAATTCCTGTTCGAGTGATATAGTTTCGTAATGTGCGATTTTTTATTATTTTCATAGATTAATTGTCGTATATAAACGACAAAATGTCAAATTGTATTACTTGATTTGTAGTATAGCCTTTTTAGGGCCTAGTGTGTACGTAGACCATAAGCCACCCAGACCAAACATAAAATGAACTTTCTTTTACTCAAGATCATGGGTTTTTGAGACATTAGCTTTATTGCTATGCTAATGTCTCAGTATCAAAGGAATTTGAAACTATGCATTGGATGCAATGTATTGTCTAAAGGTAGCGGCTAGTCGATTGGGTTTATTGGCATACCAAGAATTTAAAGCATGAAGATCCACGCAATGCATAAAGTGATAATTAGCGCATACAGAATATATTGGCCACAACTTTCTGGACAGCTGATAACCTTCCAATAATTTGGCTTTTGGCCACAAATCTAACCAATTTTCAATGCATGCTTCTAACATCTGATGCCATATTGAATCCTGTTCTTTTACACTATGATGAATAGTGGCTGTGTATAGAAAATTATGTAAAGAAAAGAATGGGTGTGAAATGGCCAGTTCACCCAAGTCAATAATTGTGAATTGCTTTGTTTCAGGACTAATTAAAATATTGTTTGTGTTGAAGTCTGGCTGGACTACTGTCTCATGGATGCCATATTGAGATAACACCTGAAGTTGTTCTGCTACAAGCGGGGATAAATAATTCAACTTATTTAGTTCTGCGTTTGTCAGCCCATCAGCTTTTAAAAAATCTTTGTCATTGATTATTTCCTCGTATAATTGAGGCAACTGATCTAATCGCCAATCAGCAATACCCAGCTTAAGAAGCGGCTGAATAGAACCTTCTGTGGATCGTTGGAACGCTGTGAATTGCTTGATTGCCTGGCACAGTAAAGCTGCCTTACTCTCTTCGTTTAGGTATTTACGCAGTGAAATTCCTGCATCTTTCATGAGGAAGCAGTGTAACGCATCATTATTAGCATCTATGCAAGGCACACATGCATTAAATTGATGGACCAAAAATTGGATAACACTAGCCTCCTTAGCCAGTAATGGCGCGGGCTGTTTTAAATAAAAATCACCATGCACGGTAGACAAATGAATCACATTTGACCATGGCGTTTCTTGAATGATTTCAGGCTGCCCTACCAAAGTACAACCTTTAGAGTTCAAAAAATCGGTTGCCCAATTGATAATGTCCGAATGACTTTTCATTTATAAACCTATTTATGATTTAATAACACCCAGTTTAATTCAAAAATAAGTTATATATCAATTTCATGTGTTTTTGGACTTGACCTCTACAATTGAGATGTAACTATTATTCCTTGTGTCTGTATTGCAAAATAGAAATGTGTGTGCCGCTACATTTTGATATGACTTATGTCGTAACAGGCTACAAAATTCGAAAAAGAGAAAGATGGATCCTATACTAAAAATAGGCATTGCTCGGAATTGTTGAACATCGTCGGAATACTCATTCGAGGAGTTATAATGCCAGAATCCATTCAAATACCAATTAAATGGAAAAGAGCAGAACTAGTTGAGATAGTTATAAGTGATGGGCCATCTGACTAATAAAAGAAAGCGACGGTCACTTATCACTCTGATTCAGGTGAAGTATCACCAAGAGAAATGCTATTTGGTTATCATGATAATACCTGTCAATGGATTAACGTTGAAAGTAGCAATTTTCGTATTCATCCCAATGTTAAGCCGGGTGAATAGAACATTAAGCCAGACATCATTAGTATTAAACTTTAAAGATTAGGAGATTTTATGCCTAAAGAAAAAAGAAAAACTAACAAAGCAGAATCTGCTTTTTTACCTATCGATGCTATTAAATTAGCCGAAGAATGGGCGCGTGCCAAGGTATTTTTTGGCGACTCTTCAGGGAAATTTTCGCGTAAAACTTCAGGACTTGAACATTCATTTATTAAAAGTTCAAATGGCATAATTTTAATGTTGGCAAATAACAAAGAGGGTGAGATAAAAGATGATAAAGGCTATGTGATTCAATTTTCTTCTAATGTTATAGGGGAAGGTGGCTTTGGTCGTGTTAAGTACGCCAAAGATGAAAAAGGGGCATTATATGCAGTTAAAAGCCTTGAACAATTTGATCCAGAGTGGGTTAAACGTGAAGCGAAGATCAATGAAAAACTGGGGTATGGTTTTGCTGAAATTATAGAACATCCTGAGAGCAAACGTCAAAAAATATATATAGTCATGAAATACCTGGGGGAGCCTCTGTGTGAATTCTTGGAAAAAGGCCATATTACAACATTAAATGATCGTCTTGACTTGGTCATACAAGCTGGGATTGAGCTCTATCATATCAATAAAAATGGTTATACACATCGAAATGTTTCTTTGCAAAATATGATTGTAGATGATCAAAACACTCTTCATATCATTGATTATGGTGATATGGGTGCAAATAAAGATAACCGTGATGTTCGTGCTTTGATAGATCTTTCAAAAACCAGCTTGTTACCGGAGTTATCAGATCCTTTACGTGCTTATATGAATTCACACAAACAAGAGGTAACATCTTTATATTTAGCTGCTGCTTTTATTCTATATCAATCCAAAGGTGCATCTCTTACCCTTAGTGATTTGGAGGTGTTGACTGAAAATATTGGTGAACAAGAAAATTTGATCTCAAACTTTAAATATGAGCGTCATAGAACATTGCAGGCGACACAGGCAATAGTAGCGGCACCTGAATCTTATGAGTTATTGCTATCATCGGAGGAAAAATTATTAGCGACACGTGAAATGATGCAAAAATTTAAAGTATCAATACCACATCAGGCTCCTGCTCCTGACGAAAATATTACGGAAAATGACAAAAAAGATGACTATTTGCCCGTAAAAATACCAAAAAATTAGCAATGATGGAATCAATTCTATTTATTAGATGTTTATATAAAATACAGCTTTAATTAATTGACCTATATTTTTCATAATACAACAACCTATATGATGCAACCTTATGCTGCTCTTACTTCAACCAGCGTGTGCAAACATTCTTCGCTAACGTGATGATTTTAATAAATTATATAATTACCTTCTTTTAGTGACAATGTCATACATTTTGTGTTTGAACTGGATGAGGAGGATAAAGCGACTAAGCAACATTCTTTCTGTAAATTCAGATTTATCCCATCAAGTCATTGATTAACATTCACCCATATTTAAATAATTTCTACCCTGATCCCACTCTTCATCCATCTCAACCAAAAGCGATCCCGCCCTAATTTGTCGGACACCCTGTAAGAGCAGTAAAATCTAAAGCAGCGTGTCCGACAGCTGTGTTGACAATTACCGACAAGTTAGGGCAGGATAATATAATCAATGTGGTATTAATATCACATGTTAAACAATTGAAATTGTGTATATAATTTTTTTGAATTGATCTAAAAAATCAATTAATTGTAAAATTTATTAAGGAAAATAATGCTAAATATTATGCTGAGTTCTGTTTTTATATTACTTTGTTGTATTTTTAGTTCACCTGTTGCTGATGCACAAGAAATTAAACGATTTAAAGCTATAAAATTAAATGCTGATAACGAACATTTCCCCCCTTTAATGTTACAGCAGGATAACCTGCCAAGAAGTAGTAATTATCCAACTCAAGTTATTCGCTTAACACTTGATTTATCTTCAAAAAATTTAAATTGTGACGAAGTAATGGATAAAATACATTCTTTGACTGATCAGTTAGATGGTAAAGAAATTAGTGGGGGTGGTTTTTCTAGTTGCGGATTATCGGCTGAGGGGAAAGAGACTTTTGTACACTCAGAATATATGGACCCTTACACTGATGAAGGAATAAAAAATTTACAACACTTTATTGAAGAGCTTAACGGAACAGACTTTTATGGTGTTCCTTTAACTATAGAGCCTGCGAAAGGAGTTATTGTTTCTTTGCGAGTAGATGCTGGGATTATTGACTCAGATGAAATTCCTTCGATTAGTAATTCCTTATACCATATGAAAAATCAATTATATTTTGATAGTTTATATGATATGGAGAATACTTTATTTAATGATTTTTTAAATCAGCTGTCCACCAATAATCCTGTGTTGATATCTTCTTTTATTAAACGCTGGTTACAACGCTATGCTAGAAATAATTCTATATCAACCTATTTAGAAAGTCTTGCAAACAGCAATGGCGTTAAGATTAGTCTTAAGTATACTTTTATAATGGACAAAGAACCTAAGGCATATGTTTTAGGGTTAAAAACCTCGTCTTTGCATGATTGTCGAATTTATCCTAGTGGGAAGTGCTTGGGATAATTGTGGGGGAAGTCAGGATACGTGTAAAAATAGAACTTTTCATTTTTAAAACAGCCTACTTTTATGAAAATTAGTTCTATTTTTTTGTAAATAATAGGAGTTTGATTTCGCTTGATTGTTACAGTTAGTTATTTTGTTTAAGTGCGGAGTACTAGTCTAGCTGTCAATAAAGCACGAATAACTTCATTATTTATTCAAGCTTTCCCTAAGAATTTGCCATCCCATCAGTTGCGAGCTTTTATATGGGATCTAGAAAACGTACCTAACTAACTATGAAATCCGATCTGGATTGCTTCACTGACGTTCGCAAAGACGACACTTCGGTTTGAAGTTAGTTAGGATCATTCAACGTTTTTTTTAATTAATTTTATATCAAAAGCAAAAATTAAAGACACTTATATTCCTAACATAAGATATACTATTTTTATAGTAGACTCTACTATAAAAATAGTATATCTTATGCAAATTACGGGAGGGTGTCATGCGAAATAAACAAAACACTTCGGCTCAAGATCGTCTACTTACGGAAGTAGAGCTTGAATTGATGACTATTATCTGGAACCTGAAAAAGATTACTGTGAAAGAAGTTGTTACTCATTTATCGAATGACAGAAGGTTGGCCTATACCACGGTGGCAACAGTCATGAAGGTACTTGAACAAAAGGGTTTTCTGGTTTGCCAGAAGGAGTCTCATGCTCATGTTTTTATTCCTTGTGTATCCAAAGAAGCTTACGAAAACAAGTGTATAGAACATATGGTGGAAAATGTTTTTGACGGCGAGCCAGTCGCGCTTTTACAAAGACTCATAAGTGCCCAAAAATTGGGAGTTGATGAAATTCAAACCATTGAGGATGCACTAAAAAAATTAACGCCAGTAAGGACGGAACTATGAATAATTTAATGCTGTGTATTGAGATATTCTTAAGCATCCATTTTTTATTGTTAGTTAGCTCATGGTTTATGCGAGGTTCCTGGTTGTTTAAGGCTCCCTCACTTAAATTGAAATTAGCGCGTCTTTTGTTAGTCAGTTGTGTTCTATCACCCCTTGCCGTCCACTGTATTCAGACTACAGACAAACCATTATTATTCAAATTTGTTGCTTTAGATGGCATACAAGATTATGCAAAACAACCCATTATTAAAGCACAACAGACGCCTGCCAAATTGCAATCTTTACCTATTGAAAAATTGAATACTATTAATTATTGGCAACTGTTCCTGATTTTATTTTGTATGGTGATTGGAGTACGAGGATGTAAGCTTTTTGCCGATTTGAAAAAGCTAAAGTCAATTTTACATACAGCTGTACCTTATAGAACCTGTGGCAGATTAGTAATCAAAGTTTCAGATTACTGCCATATCCCTTTTGCACTGCGATTATTTAATAAGGCGTACATTATTTTACCTGTTTCCATATTGTCCTCTACTCAAAATGTAAAAATAGCCATCGCCCATGAAGGGCAGCACCATAGAAATGGTGATTGTTTATGGGTTTATTTTATAGAGTGTATCCGCATTGTTTTTTGGGGAAATCCTGGTGCTGCTCGCTGGCACAGAATTCTCAACGAACTTCAAGAGTTTTCATGTGATGAAGCCTTGGTAGGCCACCAAAAAATTTCAGCGCATGACTATGGCCACTGTTTGTTCAAAGTTGTACAGACAGTTTCTCAATACTCTAAGTCTTGTAATCGGGAACTTGCATGCACGGTTGGTATGGCTTTGGGTAGCAAACAACAAGAAAATACAATGATTATCAGGAGAATTTCCATGTTACAAAACTATCAATCAAAACATTCCAGGCATGCATTTTTAGGTATAATGCTTGCGGGTGTCGCAATTACAGCGCCAATTTGCAGTGCTTATGCTGCAATGGGCTCTCTTACTGGTTCTAAAAATAAAGCATTAGATACTTCCTTTTTAGATCCGAAAATTCAGGCTATTGCGGTTGATGAGATTGCAGCTGCTATGAAAAAATACCATGCCAAATCGGCTGTTATTGCAGTAGCAGATCCTAGCACCGGCAAAATCATTGCTTTTGCTGAAGCAGGGGATGTTAATGGTGCCAAAAGCTGGACGTCGCGTGTTTTTGCGCCAGCCTCTACCATAAAACCTTTCGTTGCAGCAGTAGCCATTGATTCTGGTGTTGCTTCTGAGTCTAAAGTGTATGATTGTCATTCGCCTTATTATGTTGATGGCATGAAGTTTAACAATTATGATGCAAAAGTTGGCTCTGTTTCGATGGCTGATGCTATGACAAAGTCAGTAAATGTTTGTTTTATTAAAGCGGCTCAAGACACAGGCGCAGTGAAATTTCGTAAGAAGCTTGATGATTTTGGTTTTGATATGAGCAGTTGGTGGCAGAAAGATAAAAGTGATGATTTGCAATTGGCCCAGGCCTCAATGGGTGAGTCTATTCCTGTAACACTGGAAACTTTAACAAACAGTTACACTGTTCTTGCGAATAAGGGACATTTGTCTTCATCTAATTCCCAATCAATTATTTCTGAACCTACTGCAAAATCGGTAACTCACATGCTTGAGAAGGTAATTGAAGAAGGTACAGGAAGACAAGCTGCAATTCCTGGTGTTGCTGTGGCGGGCAAAACTGGAACACTTGTAGACACTGAGCATGGAACACACTTGGCACTGTTTAGCGGTTTTGTTCCAGCTGATGCACCTCAGTATGTTATGGTGGTTGTTATTGAAGAAGGCTCTATCACTAAACAAGGTAAAAAATCGATGCACGGTGGGGCGCTTGCAGCACCTGTATTCCACAATGTTGCTGTCAAGAGTTTAAGTGTTTTGAATAAAAAGTAAGATGGTCTTCCTCAATGGTGACTTATTTTTTTGGTAAAAAATTGTAAAATAGGCGGTTGGGCTATATCTCGTGTGTGTTTAGCCCTACCAATTTCAATTGCAGGTGTAAAAAAAGATTCAAAGTATAGTCTTATTAATCCAGGAAGACCTATCATTTAATTAGGATCCAAAGATTTTCCAACTTGATTATGCTCAAGGTATTTTACTACTTTTGAATGTAATTCATTTCCCTGAAATTTATGCACGATTGAGCGTACTTGTTCTTCAGTTAAATTACTAAGTTGCTCAACAGTGATATTATTATTACATAGACCTTGATAAATGTTGGAACATCGTAATGCGTTAATTACGAATGGTTTGTTTTCTTTTAGATCAATTAATGATTCCATGGAAACAAAACCCTTTGTCACACAATCAGTTAGCATGGAGCTATCTTTAAGTGCCTTTTTTAAATCTTCTGGGATAGAATGGCTTGACGTGGTCAAGCTTAGACCTAAGAGAGAAGGACTTTTTCTTAGAAGAGGGTGAAAAAACATATCTCTTGATGACTCAACAATAGGTATTGAGGTTGCACTTGGAGTTTTTGTTTCTAAATCTTGACTAGATTGAGGAGCTTGGTTACGTCGGTTGGTTGGCTTATCTATTTGTGAATGGCTTGCCATAGACCTAATGATTGCATTATGTGTAACTTGTAAATTAGGTGTTTGACGACGACTTAGGCCTCCGAACATAACCTGTGAGTTTGATGGTGCATAATCTGGTAACGTATGTCTAAGACCATAAAAGCGTTGTCCTTCAGATTGCAATACAGGTAAAATTTTATCTTTATATTCCATGCCAGTCACAAATCTTGCGCTTCTAGCAATTGCATCCTGCATTTGAAAGTTTTCAACATATTGTTTCTGTAAAGATAATTTTGGTTGATGCTCAGTAGTTAATAATTGAGAAATTCGTGGATTAGCTGCTTGTTTTTTACGATGAAATCCGTGGAAACGATGTTCACTGATTTCAGGAAGATTAGTAGAGAGTGACACCTCTACTGTTTGATGGGTTGGCTCGTATTTAAGTTTAAATTCAAAATCAAGAGGACCTGGTTCATACTCATAAAGTTGAAGGGCAGTATGATTAAATTTATTTAATCTGCCAGGATTTATCTTTTGAGACAATAATTGTTCAATGATATTGTCATATCGTAAAAGTGCAGCCCAGTGTATTGGCTCAGTTCCAAAACGGTCAGGTATAGAACCATCTGCACCAGCAGTGAGTAGTAATTCAGCCGTTTCTTGCATCCCTTTTTTTAATGCAAGTATTAGTGGTGTATTCTGCCAGTCTTGCTTTCTATCCTTTTGATTAAGTAATTGTTTTACAGTTGATGTTTCACTTGTTTTAATTGCATCAATTAGAAAAGCAGCATAAGCGGCATTTTTAAATGCAATAGTTGTATGCAAAACGTTATTTCCCGTATACGGATCATCTAATTCTAGCAATCCACCAAACCTTATTAACAATGTTGCTGCATCAGAAGCATTGTCACTAGCTGCTATAATTTGCAGTGGAGGAAACCTGGATTCACCTTCGTTACCCCATCGACTGGTGAAAGCTTGCCATTCATGTAGTGAATTAGCATCGGCTCCCTTTTTTAGAGTTTCTTCTAATTTTTCCAGATCGATATGACGGTTCTTTGGAAAACAAGTTTCAAATAACTCCTTATTCAGATTTTCTAGTTCAATAGATCCTTTTTCACGCATGATAATGCCTTTGTAATTTAATATCTAAACTATAGACCATTTATGTATAAAAAAATGTCAGCATGGCGTTGTCGGAGCAAAATATTAAGGATTGGGCAATATAATTATGGATTTCGTGGTGATTTTGGTGTTATCTGAGAGGGATTAAATCTATCACCTTCTTGTGCCTGAGATGTCTCTGAAGGATTCTGATATCCTTGATTAGTCTCCCTTAATTCTTGCGTTTTATTTCTGTATTCCTTGGTTGGCGAATCGACTTCA
>Ga0075163_10004523_pt1 | contig 18652 bp, 27 predicted proteins | sample JI1023141ADNA_FD_71478 | JGI IMG/M metagenome (GOLD analysis project Ga0075163, IMG submission 71478) | Wastewater effluent complex algal communities from Wisconsin, to seasonally profile nutrient transformation and Carbon sequestration -... | ecosystem: Engineered > WWTP > Effluent > Algae...
TTCTTGAAATCGAACCCCGTCAGCTCTTTGAAGCGGGCGCGCTCGGCAATGTGGCGCGCCTTCTCGTGCTCGATGGCGCGGCGGCAGAAGTCCAAATCGACGCGCACCCCCAGTTTTTCCATGGCAAAAAGGGTGGGGGTTAGAGCCTTTTCGTTAGCAACCACAGCAGCAATACGAGGCCAGCCAGCCATACGACTCGCATCTTCACGTTGGAACGCTGCCTCCTGCTCGTCCCCGAGCTTGTAGGTAATTTTTGCATCAATAAGAGCATAGTTGACGATGAGCGCGAGAGGCACTCGGTCGTAGTGGAGACGCGGCTTAAGCGTCTTACCAGGAAACACCTGCGGAGTTTTGAGACCGTGCTGGGTAATGTACTGCTCGACGGTCGCATCTTTTTCATATCCGATCCTTTTGCCTGAGCCCGCCAGCGAGTAGTCGTGCAGGTCATTGTACCGCACACGCTCTAGCGCCATGGTGCAGTGAATCTCACCCGCCACGTCGATCCCTTCGCGGGCGAGCATGGCGAGGTCGAATTTGGCGTTGTGCATGCGCCACACGCGGGGCTTGGCAAAGACGGGCTTCAGCTTCGGCAGGTAGACGGCAGGGTCCAGGTAACGCTCGTCGTCAGCGTCGCAGTCCTCGTATTGGTTGAAGTTGAAGTACCACCCGGCAGTGCCGTCGTGGAAAACCACGGAAAACAGCATGTCGCCGTGGTAGGCCCTTAAACCAGTGGTCTCGGTGTCAGCGGCTAGAACTTTGCGGCTCTGTAGCGTGTGAACCGCAAAGTCAAATGTCGTCCTCGTCACTAACATCAGGTGCGTCGTCTGGCTCGTTTTTTGCGTTTGGCTGCCGCTTCCTTCAGGCGTTCCTCGGTCTTGAACACCTTCTCGTCGAGCTTGTAGACGCGCTGTTCGCGGGCGGCGTCGAGCGCCTCGTTGATGATGGTCGATTGAAAATGGTTCGTTCTGAGCACTTCAGAGCCCACCCACTTGCTAGCTGCGGGGGACAAACGAGCGTACAAAATCTCAACGCGCTCTTTACGGGGCATGGTCGATCCTCGCCACCTTAAACGGGGCTTCAGCTATTTCCTTGTCCAACTCGTCCTCTTTGACGCGTTTGACCCAACTCTTGTCGTATGTTTTGCCGTCGCCGCAACTCTGCCACTGGTAGCGGCGAGCCTTGCAGAGATCGGTGTCTTTCTGGCCGTCGGGCTTGGTGTCCCGAAACGGCGGCGTGATGTCCATGGCGCGCACCACCACCCAAGGGATTTTGCTGCGGGCGATGATGGCGTGGAGGTCGTAGCGCTCCAGCACCTTGTACGTCGTGAACGCGTCGAACACGGCGGCGTGCGGGAACGGGTTCAGGATGCCGTGGCTTGCGGCGACGTTGATCAAGTTGCGGGGCTGGTGCTTCGGGTAAACGATGTCGTGTTGGGTGTCCAGCCACGGCAGGGCTTCAAAACGTGGGTCAGAAACGCCGTACTGCGAAGCGATCTCCAGCAGGAACGGGCGGTCAAAATTCTGCCCGTTGTGCGCCACGATGTACTCGACGTTGAACTTCACCAAGTCGTCGATTAGCTGGTACCATGCGTCACGGAACAAACAGCCAGCTTCTGCTAGCCACTCCGCCGTGATCCCGGTTATGGCCGTGATCTCGTCGGTGATGAACCCGTCGAGCATCTCTTCGGGTTGGATCGGGATGGACTTCAAAACGAGCGGCTTTGGTGCGCCAAAGTCCTTGATGACGTAGCCCAGCTCCGTAACTTCGCAGAGTTTCGGATCGAGACCATTCGACTCGATGTCTAGCGCACAAAGCCGCATCGTTTCTCCAAAATAATTGTGGTAGCGGGTGCAAGAATCGAACTTGCCTTATTTCGGCTTATGAGACCGATGAGATCCCAGATCTCCTACCCGCTCCAAGATCAATAATCGTCGTTTGCTTCTGCTGCTGGCGTGTCCGTTCGGCGTGGGCCGTCGGTGCTACCGGCTGCTGGATCTGCCACCTCGTCAACCTGCGCCTTACCGGCAGAGATGACTTGATACCAGTCGTAAGCCAGCTTCAGATTCTCTGGCGTCGTGCGCATGCCCTTGCTGACTTTGAACACGACGTAGTGTCCAAGGTCGTTGCTCTGCGCCTCAGTCGAAAGGCTAAGGCCCCAGTACGCTGGCGGTTGGTTGAATTTTCGGGCGTGCGCAATGTGGGTGGCAATGTCCTTGCCCGCGTTGTAGCTCGTCCGGGCGAACTCGATCAGCACTGGGATGCAAGCCGCGTCTGGATCTCCACCTTCGAGCAGTGCTTTTGCTTCGCGCTCGATGTCGGACGTGAGCAGGGCGAACACGCCAAAGATGCGGTCAGCGCGCCACTTTGTTTTTTTGTCGCCCGTGCCCTCTTCCCACTCCAGCGGGCGGTTTTTGTTTTCTTCGGTCATAGGCTCGATGCGGCGGAACTCAAACTTCGCGCCCTCCATCTCCATGACCCGCCAAGTTTTCCGCGATAATAGCGGTATGAAATGGACGTTTCCGCCACCTCGCGGCACCACCACCTCGCCATTGGTCGAGCGGATGATGTCGCCGATGTTGGCCTTCTGCTGCGCCACCAGTTCGCTCTGGCCTTGCATCAGCAGTAGCTTGGGGATCTTCACGTCCGACATGTCGAGACCTTCGGAACCCCACGAGCCCTGGCCAACCGGCGCAGCCGTCGTCAGCGCTGTCGTCTGTCCCGTCGGCGCTGGTACGCTCGGCGGCGCCTCCTGCGCTGGGGGTGGCGTCGCCGGTTTCTTTTTTCCTTTGGTCGCTGCTGCTTCTGTCGTCATCGTCTCTGCTCCATTGTTTCGTGCGCCTCGGGCGCGTTGGCGTCTGCGGTAGGGACTTGAACCCTACATCGTTCGACCGCGTAAGCCGTTCACGCTACACAGACAAAAATGTGACCGGCCTTCCAACCGATCAGGCGACATTCAACGTGGTCCCGTCGAGGTTGCCGCTCACCCACATTGCTACACTTAACCACGCTAGTGTCATTGGGCAGAGCCGAACTTACCCTTTGAAGTTTGCTCCAGGGCGCCGGGGCTGACGGTCTCGAATCGTCAGCGCTGGAGATCCTGTGTCGGGCAAAGAGTCGCTTACCTAGAACCATCTGGACGCGGTGGCCCAGGCGGTGCTTTAGCTGCTGGCGTTGGCGCCGACTCGGCGAGCTTCACCGCGTCGTGGGTGGCGGCGTCGTCCGACGACACTTCCCACCCAGCGCCCTTGAGCGCTGACGACAGGGTGACCGGCACCAGAGCGGCGTCCCGCTCAAGGGGCTCCACACCGTAGCCGCGAACATGCGGGTTCAGCTTCGGGATCTTCGGCTCGTGCACTGTTTTGATCTGCGCCGACTTGTGGACGTACTCCTGCATCTGCTGGTCTTTGCGCTTCTCGTAGGTGAGCGTCACCTCGACAAACACCTTCTGTGTTTTTTTGGTCCATGGCTTCGGCTTCTCTGCGGTGGTGGTCATGCCTTCCTCTTCTGCAAATGCTCGACGTATTTTGGTTTGCCGACACCCGGCACTTCAAAGTCTAAGTTGCCCTCTTCAACAGCGGCCTCCAGCTTGCCCTTATAGAAACTGTTGAACGTGTTGTAGTTGATCGACGCCATGTCGATGAAATTTTCCTGGCCCATGTACTTGATGAGCTTTTGTTTTTCCGCTGGGTCTTTCGGAAACGTGACCGAAAATTTCTCGGCGCGGATGACCATACCGAACGGCGTTTTGTAGCTCTTCTTGTTGAAATGCTGGAGCGTCGCCAGGATCTTCAGCTCGATGTCGTGCGCCTCTTTTTTAAGCGGCGTGACGTGCAACGCCTCGGCGGCGGCAATCTCTGTCTCCAGCTCGTAGGCGCGGCGAATGATGTTTTCAAAATCTTCGATCTTCTCGACGGGCATTGCCTTCTCTGGCTCATGCCCCCATGCGGCCTGTTCTAAATCTTGCTCAGTCACGAGACACCTCTTTGAGATTTGCGTGGGGAGGACACTGCTATAACTGTTTCACGATGTCTAGTAAAATTTGTGCCGCTAGCAAATTTTTTAAACGTGCGGCCATAAACGACGGTTCAAAATGGAGTAGATCGTAGGATGCCTTACGCCATAGCGCTTAGCCAGCTGCACGCCGTCGTACTTACCAGCGGCGTACAACCGTCGAATCTGCCGAACATCGCGCTCAGTCAACCGTGCGTTTGAGTTTCGCGTACCCACTTGGTCCGTCCCATGCGCACGCTTGTGCCCATGGTTTTCTGCTCTTGTCGCCCACTTGAGATTGACGAGCCGATTGTCTAAGCGGTCGCCGTTTAAATGCGCGGCGTCTTTGTTCTTACCGCTACCTTTGAAAGCAAGCAGTACCAACCTATTTACGCGCACACTTTTGCGCTCGCCAGCACGGTTGTAAATTGAGACGCGGTAATACCCGTCCATCCCAACTGTGAGCGTTAATAGCCGACTTTTAGATTTTCCTTTGTACCTCACGCTATTAATACGCCCCATCGAACTAATACAGTAGCGCGTAAACCCTGGAATTTTGCGCCAAACTTCTTTCATAACGCGGCTATCATCCCCAACAAAATTTGATCTGAGATGTTTGTTTTTTCCGTTAGCATTTTTGCCACCCGTTCATCAATAGTCCCAGCGGCAAGCAGGTTGATCTGAGTAATTCTCTCGTGCACACCACTTCCGCCCCTATAATTACGGGCTTGCGCTTGCAGGTACTGGATCATCGAAAAGTTGCGCGAGTAAAAAATAGAGTAGCTCGCCGCAATCATGTCAACGCCAACGCCACCTGAGCCGGGGTGCCCGAAACAAACCTTGATGTCGGGGTTTTCGCGGAACGCATCCACCGCTTTTTGTTTGTTGGCGGCGCTGACATCGCCATGGATCTCGACGTACTGGATCTTCAGCTCGTCGCAGACGGCCCGGATCGTGTCGTAATTCTCCTGCCAAACAGCCCACACCAGACATTTGGCATGCGTCGTAATCTCTGCCAAAAGGTCTCGTAGCGCCACGGCGCGGGGGTCGTCCTTAAAGCGCACTGTTGATTTGGTTTTTGTCCCGTCATCTTCCTGCACCTCCACGTTGGCAAAGCCTGAGACTATCTGCATGAGCCGCAGGGCTTTGGTCAGAGCCAAGTTGGCAACGCACGCGTCGCCTTCCACGTAGGTGATCAGATGGCGCTTCATCTCGTCGTGCGCCTTGCGCTGGGCAGCCGACAGCTCGACGTACACGTCCTTCACCACAAGTGGTGGTAGCGTCAGGCAGTCCTCTTTGCGGATGACCATGGATTTAGCGCGGATTTTGGCGTTGAGCCGCTCGTAGGTGTCCTCACGCGGCTTCCAGTTTGGAAAGTATGTTTGGCGCGGCATGTTGGCGTTGGCGTCGTAGAAGTAGTTGGCGCGAAACTGGATGAAGCTCGTGCCAAATGTCTCGCCACGGTCCAAGATTCTAAACTGCGAGAAGATGTCCATGGCGCCGTTGCCGATGGGCGTGCCGGACAAAAGCAGGCGGTGCTTGGCGCGGTCAGCCAGTTTCGTCACCAGCTTGGTGCGCCTACTGCTGCGCTCTTTGCAGACGTGCGACTCGTCCACGACAATGATTTCAGGCTCCCATTTCAGAATCTGTTTGTACAGATCCGTCATTAACAGTGACTCATAGTTGGTGATGAAGATGGTGCCTTCGGGATTCTCGATAGCGCGGGCGAATATCTCGGCGCGCTTTTTGCCTGTGCCGACTAGCGGAACCACGCGTCGCGGGTGGATCTTAGAGTACTGCCCAATTTGCCGCCGAAACTGCTCGATGACGATGGGCGGTGTCAGGATTAGCGTACGCAGGACACGCTTGTTTTGCTTGTACCACCAGCGCATGCAGTTGATTGTGGCGTAGGACTTGCCCGTTCCCATTTCTGCGAACATACCGTATTCGCCGACGCGTGTGGCGTTCTCCACCAACGCCCGTTGATGACCCCATGGTTCTTTACCGATCCACTCCATCATGGCGCCCACTCAAACCGGACAGCGCGGGCTCCAGTGCGGGGTCCGAATTTAAAATGCGACCGCAACCGACCGTGGCAGTGGTTGTAAACGGTCTTAGGGTTGACACCAAAGAATCTGGCCGCAACGGTTTTAGACGGGAACGTCCCTAGTACTTTTCCTTTAGCGTCAAACGCCCGCACCGCCCTGTGACTCTTGCCGGGATTACCGCAGCGCGCATTGCGTTCGCAGATATTGTCGAATTTTTCTTCTAGCCTGACGTTCCCAAAATAATAACCTTTATCGTGGTCGATGCGACTGACAGTTGGGCACTTCCACCGGGGCTTGCGTTTCATCTCGTGCAGCCACCAAGTGACAAATTCCCTGGAAGTGTAGCCGCGCACCATACCACGGCGCTTGCATCGGGTGCCTTGTTGCGACCATGACTCGTATGCTTTTAGTGCCCATTTGGACATCTTGTTCCGGTCTAAAGGCCCCGTGTAAGGCTTCATGGACGCGCCTCATAAACTAGGCGTGCCATCTCGCCGATTTTTTGGTTGTCACCGTGCTCGAAGAGCCAGTCTAGGTACTCGTCGTCGATGTCTTTGAGCGGCTTGCCCTTGTGTTTGCCGAACGGCATGACGAACTCTAGGGCGCGCTCTAGCGTGATTTCTTTTGGCACCCACCGTAGCAGGTGGCCGCACTCGCAGTACTCGCCAAGGTGCGGCCCCTTCCGGCGCTTGGTGCGCTGGAAGGAACCGCATTTACCACAGGGGCGAGGGACACCAATGGCTTGCTGATGGGTCACTTTTTGCTGTGGCCTTTAGTTGCCGTGGTTTTCCCGGCTTGCACGGCGCTCGGCGCGTGCTTTTCTTTTGGCGTCGCAGACGGCGCAGGGGACGACGGTGTGGCGTCCGGGTCCACGACCGGCGCCTTCGCTTCTGCTTCGGCTTTGGTCTTGTTGGCTTTTGCTGCGGCGCGCTGCTCTGGCGTCCGCTCTGCTGCCTTTGGGGTTTCGCGGGCCTTTGCCAGAGCTGCTGCGTTTTCATCCGCCGCTTTTTTCTCTTTGGCTTCGCGCTCTGCGATCTTTGCCGGATCGGCGTCGCGCAAACCAAGGCGCACACCGCGCACAGAGTTAAGCAAGTTGGTGACGGTTTTGTACGACTGGAGCCACTTGTGCTTTTCCACGTCCGTCAGATGCTCGTCGATGCTCCACTCTTCGGCTCCGACTTTCTTCAGGTGCAAGTTGACGGCGACGCCGCCCACGTTGCCGATGAAGATGCCAGCCTTTGGCCCACTCTCTTCAACGATAAATTTGTCAATGGGCATGTTCAGGCCCGCCGCATCGCACGCGTTGTACGCGAGCTTCTTTGCCATGTCGTCTGTCGCTTTGAATTTCATTTGCCCTGGCTCCTGTGATGCAAACACACGTTTTATAGGTACGACGGGCGCAACTGCCCGTAATGCCAAATTTTCAATGCCAATGATAAACGCATTGGCGTCGCTACGGTCCTCGTCTGTTGCCGAACCATCTCCGTAACTTAGGCGCGATGCAATGGCGTTGAGGCAGCGATGAAAATCACCGGGCAACTTTTTAATTGTAATAGCTTTGTTGATGGCTTCATTAAGACGCTTACACAACGCCAAGTCAGCAGCGCGTTCAATAGTAATTTTAAAACTCCAAAGTCGGAAACGGTTCAAAATTGGTAGCACTAGCAGTGTGTACGGTGCAAGCGTTTTTTAAGCACTTGACGACGCTGGGGGTGAAGCGGTTACGCTGTAAGTCCTTAATCGCTTCTTAAATCGTCAACCCCCTCGCACACGGCGGCATCTGTAACAGATGATCCAACTTCGCATGATCCGTAAGTACACCCCACGGGGTGAAACAGTAGAAAAGAGCACGGATAAAGTGTTCACGCCCGACATCGTGGCGACCGACCTTGCCGAGCTGTTCAAAGACTACAAGCGTTTTGTCGAGATGATGCCCGAGAAAGAACGCTGGAACGTCTTCTACACCGTCGGCCACGCGTCCGAATCGGCTTCAGGTACGGGGCGCACGTGGCGCTCGCAGGACGTGATCCCGTTTGACATCGACGGCATTGCCGTCACGCCCGACGGTGTTTACGACCCGCGCTATCTGACGCTATTTGCCAAAGCGCTCAAAGTTGACTTGGACAAGTGCGCTGTCGTCATGTCCGGCAACGGCCTACAGATTCTGATCCAGCTGGAAAAGCCGATCAAAGACATTCAGTACTTCAAGACGAACAAGTCGCACTACAAGATGGTACTAAACCGGCTGAAGCTGGAGTACGACCGCGCCGGTCTCGTCAGCAAGATGGACGACAGCTCGTTCGCCCACAACAGGGTGCTGCGCATGCCGGGCACCGAAAACCGCAAACCGGAACGGGGCGCGCCGCGCCAAGCGGTGGCGGTTAAGACGAACCTCCAGCCGCAGAAGTTTGAGATGCACGAGCTGCTGGACTTGCCGCAGCTGAAAGACACCGATTTCATGCCGCCGCAGGCGCTAAAACGCTTTGCCGTGGACGTGGAAGCGGTAGAGGCGGGGTGCGGGTTCCTAAAGCACTGCCGGGAAAACGCCGCCGACATCGTCGAGCCCGAGTGGTACGCCATGCTGTCGATTGTGGCGCGGCTCAAAAAGCCGGGTGAAGATGAGTCAGCCGCCCGCAAGCGCTGCCACGAGTACTCGAAGGACCATCCCAACTACGACGAGCACACCACCGACGCGAAGGTTGACCATGCTATTCATGCCTCTGGCCCGCGTATGTGCGCCAACATCGAAACGCTTTTCGACGGCTGCATCAGCTGCCCCAATTACAAAAAAGTTCCCACGCCGATCTGCATCAAAGGCCCCAACTTCATTGCTACGTCAGACAGTGGTTTCTATATGGCTGGACGCGGCAACGTGCTCATACCGCAGTTCGAGGATCTCCGCCGCTTCATGGACCAGCAGACCCCTTACCGAGTCAACAGCAAAACCGGACAGGTCTACGTCTACCAGGGGCTCAAGTACCTCCACCGCTCAGAAACTGAGCTGCGCAACTACGCTCATGAATACTTTGATCCAAAGCCGAAAGAGGCCACGGCAGCTGAATTTACAAAGTGGGTTGACCGGACAAACCTTGTCGAGCAGGAGTGGTTCGCTCGATCTACGGCGGGCAAGATCAACTTCAAAAATGGCGTACTCGACACGACGACAAAAACGCTGACCGAGCACAGTCCCGTCAACGGTTTCCTCTACTACCTGCCGTTTGACTACGACCCATCCGCCACCTGCCCCGTGTTCGACCAGTTCATGAAATCAGTCACCATGTCGGACGAGTCGCTCCACCATCTGCTCTTGGAGTTCATCGGCTACGCCATCTGCGACCAGTCGTACTGGCTGCAAAAAGGGCTCGTGCTCGTCGGCGAGGGCTCAAACGGCAAGTCTACGTTCCTAAAGATCGTGGAAGCGCTGGCAGGCCGGGAAAACACGTCGTTCCTGTCGATGAATGATTTGCATCAGGAGACCACGCGCTCTGGCCTGGAAGGCAGGCTCGTGAACATCAGCGACGAGCTGCCAAACTACTCGCTGAAAAACACCGAGATGTTCAAGAAACTCATGGGTGGCAGTGCGACAAGCCGCAAGCTCTATCAAGATGCGGGGAACCTAGACAACACCGCCAAGTTTATCTTCAGCTGTAACGAGCTGCCGATGACGACAGATGTCAGCCACGGTATGTTCCGCCGCTTGGCTATCGTGCCCTTTGCGGCGACGTTCAAGATGGGCGACAACGCCGACGTGTTCATCCTAGACCGGATGAAAAATGAATTGCCGGGCATCTTCAACCGCGTCTATAAGCACTACCAAACCCTTAAAAAACGCGGCAATTTGATCGAATCTGTCAGGAGCAACGAGGAGCTGGCGCGCTACCAGGAAGGCGTTGACCGAGTCGGAACCTGGATCAAAGAGAATCTTAGATGGAACGGTAAGTGGGACGACAGCGTCGGCTATGTAAAGATCAACGACGTGTTCGACAACTACCACTCCGACTGCAAGCGCTCAGAGGAAAAGCCCGTCAGCAAGTTCCACTTCACCCGACATCTGCACCGACAGCTGGACCACTTCAACGAACGCTACGTCAGGCGGGCCGAGGGCTCAGACCGCCCATACGTGCTCAGGGGTGTTTGGTTTGACAAGGACAAAACCAAAAGCCACGATAGGTACTAGGTATATCTTCTCCAGAATCACAAAAGCCCGCTGCATTGCAGTGGGCTTTTGCTTGGCAAAGTTGGCAGTCAATCTAAACCATCAAACCCCTTTGGCTGCTTTAGGCGCGACGATAGGCGAGACCTTGCCCGCCTGCACTAAATCGTTCAGCACCTTGAGCGCCGTTACTACCGCGTTTTGATCGGCGCGGACAAGTGGAATGTTGGACGTTATGCGGTCCAAAAGTTGGATGGCCTGTTCAGGTGTCATGGCAAGTCACTCACAACAGTTGCTCCTGCGAGCGGGTTACCCGGCGCAAAAGCTGGCGGTGTTTCGCGCAGCTTTGCGTAGAGGAGGTTCTGGTACTCGCGTGGGTCGGTGTCCAAGGCGATAGGGTTTTGAGCGCCAGACAACTCGCGGAAGAAATTGTGCACCGCCTTCTTGCCCGCCAGCGCGTCGGCTTTGGCTACGTAGCCGCCGATGCGCACTTTCGTGCGATTTGACTCGATGTCCACGTCGCACGCGTTGATGCGCCAGTAGTTCAGCGTGATGCCGGTGCCGGTTGGATCGAGAGATTTTTCCAGTCCCATGATGCGCCCTTTCAGTTAGGCGTTGATAGTTAAGACATCAGACCGAGGGCGCGCACCGCGTCGTAAACTTCTTGCAGCATCGTCTGTTCTGTCGCCGTGTACGCACCGCCAGCCGTTGCCGAGCCGCTGGATGCGGGCTGCGCGATAGGGGCCGTACCGTAGAAACCAATGTTTCCACCAAAAAGCGACACACCGTCAACCTCGAAGTTGTGGGTGGTGGTGTCTGAGCCGCCGATCTTGAGTGCGTTCGTCATGAAGTTGTATTTGGCGCCGTTGTCGTAGAAACCCCAGCTGTCGTCGGCCACGTCGCCCGCGAAGTAGTCGGCAAAAAAGCTGTACATGCGCGTGATGGTTTGAGTGCCGCCAAGCCCCACTGCGAGCGAGCGGGCGCCGACAAGCTGACCGATGGTACCGCCCGTGTTTGCTGCGTCGAACGTCGTGGCATACGCACACGCTGTCAGGTTGTCGAGGTTACAACCGGCCTCCATGCTGACGACGTTCGGCAAGGCCATCGACGCGATGCCGATGCCAAAGCCGCCAGACGTACCTTGGAAGGTAGAATCTAGGTTGATGAGGCAGGCGGTGTTAAGTCCAAGCGTGTCACAGTTGGCGACTACACCGCTGGCGTTGATCTGCGACACAAGGCCGTTGTTGGAACTCGGGTTACCGCCACCGTCAACGACGGTGAATGCTGAGAATGAGGCGAGCTGACCTATAGCCAATGAACCAGAAAAATCCAAATCGCCGTCAATTTCTACATCGCCAACAAAGTACGCGGCGCGGACTGTGCCGCCCGAGGTGACGCCCGACATGTTGACGTTAAGGCCGTCGGCGTATGCGCAACCGAGAACAGTTGGGTTGATGGACAAGCCAAATAAGCCACCCGTTATTGTGTCAAGATTGGGGTTATACGCCGCAGAAAAGTAATTATTTCCGATAGTACCGACTTGCTGATTGAAGTCGGTAAACACGTTAACGCCGTTTGTAACGTCGTCAAAATTGTGCGCCGATTGAAAGCTGGTCGCATCGCCAACTTCGCCATCGAAATTGACGCCCTGTACCACACCAAAGAATTGGTCAACATCATACGCACCGCCGTTGATGTTTACGCCTATGGCCTGCTGGTTGACGACAGAGCCAGTCTGCAAATTGAACGACATGTTGAAACCGAAAATATTTTCGACTTCAACACCACCCAAATTTAGCGACGGGTTGGCGTTGTACATCGTGACATTGCGGCCCGTCATGGGATCGGTGCCGTTGCCAAGCGTAATGTAAGAGTTGTACGGTGCGAGATTCCCAACATTCGACGAATTGATGGAACGCAGCGAGATGCCGATGCCGAGCATCGATCCGTCGGTCATGTCGCCGACTTGGTTACCGCTGTTGTCGTCGCCAGCAGAAAACTCGTAGAATTTCAGGTACCAGTTTTCATCTGCATCAGCGACCGTCGGGTTGAGCGACGCGTAGACGCTGTCTAGATTTTTGTAAGACCCGCCGTTTACCGGCACGATGACGTGCTGTTTGTTGAACCCGTAGAACTGCCCGTTAGCCACCGTCCAGCCGGGGATCGACTGGCCAACACCCGACGCGTCAAACCCAGGTATGCCATCGTTTGCACCAGTGATCTCAGCGACCGGCTTGGCCCCCGCCCGGATCTGCTCGACGGTGACGCGTCGCGTCGTGCCCGACTGGTTGGCTGGGATTTGGTCCGCGTTGGCGGCACTAGCTGCTGCTGGCAGGGCTGAAATCTTAGGCATGGTCCTACGACTCCGTTTCTATTGTGTCGTCTGTTTCAGTGAGTATGTCGTCAGAGGCTTCCGTTTGGATGGCGACGCCGGGGACTACGGGTGCTGTCTCGCCGCCGCTGCGCAGCAGCGTGGCAAAGAAGAGCGCCCGGTATGAGCCAAAACGTAGCATCAGTCTTGCACCACGCCGATCTTGAGCGTCAGGCCATCAGCCGCGTAGGTGGGGGTGCCGCGAGACTGGATGACAGCCCACAGATCCTTACCGCCACTTGCCTGGATGAAAAGACCAATGCCCGGCACGCACGCCACGGAGACGTTGGCGAGATCGGTGTAGTCGGCGGCGAGCACCTGGAGGCGCCCGATGCACTTCAGCGCCATCTCCGCGTCGGAGATGTTCAGCGCTGCGTTGTCGGCGCTGATCAGCGTTGGTTCGGAATTGAAGAGCAGGATGTCGAGCGGTTGGTTTTGTTTTGCCCGGTCGATGACGGTGAGCGACATAATCGCGCCCGTGTCGCTCGACTGATCGACGGCGAACGGAAGTTTGAAGGCTGTGCCGATTTGGTCGCCTGTCGCGTAGACAGAAGTACCGAGCACGGGGGTAACGGTTACAAGGCGGGCTTTGCCTTCCATAAAGTCTCCAACAGCGGGGTGTTGAGGACTATGGTACGCACAAAATGTAGCTAATTGCTACCCTTAAACTGGGCCTTCGGCTCATCGACGCCCGGACGCCCGTGAGGGATCGTATGGCGCAAATCCTTCTCTTTGTTGCAACTGCCGCAGCGCACTTTGCCGGTGTCGGAAATGGCACTCAACCCGCAAAGCCCGCACTGTCGAACTTTTCGAGCTTCATGTTGCGCAGCGTTTCTTGCTGCGCCGCCAAAGTCTTTTGGTGCTCCGCAATGACGCGCTGCGTGTTGAGGATCAGCGTGATCATCTCTTCGAGCACTTCCTGCTTTAACTTCGCTTCTGTCGTGTCCATCAGCCTAACCCCAACAATTTGTTAATGTCGCCCGCCAACGTGGCCAGCAACTTCTCGCGGCTAGCATGCGCCTCCGCTGATTCGTTCAATTTTAAATCTTTCCCGTAACCTTCGCCAAATGACTGCTTGGCAATCGGTTTGCCGTGGCTGCCCATGATTTGGAACTCTCCGTAGATGTCCCACTTACCTTCATCGTTTAAAACGTGCGTGACCGACTTGACGCGCACGCCAGCTAAACCCACACCCGACAAACTCATCCTACATCCCTCGCTCTTACGCGTTTCGCTCTGCGCTCTTCAACCCCCGGTCTCAGATAGCAGTCGATGTTTTCTTTGATCCACTTCTGCACTTCAGCACGGCGCGGGCTTATGTACGTGGGGCGCCGGTTGATTCGCTCGCGCCAGCCGAGATCGTCAGATCCAGGTACGTCTCGTGCATCTTCATCCACTGCTCGCGTGCCATCTGGAGCTGTGCTTCTAGCTTCTGGCATTTGGCTTCCTGCTTGTTCAGTAAGTGGTGCACCGCCGACTTCCGGCTCAGGTGGAGGTTGTCCCACTGATCTTTCTCGAAGCGGCGCGTTACCTTACCCCCAGCTGCGGGGCGCGTCCAAATAGATTTTCTGGTGCTCCTGATCACCAAGTATTCGGTGATGGTTTTGCCGTCGGCTGCCGTGTACCACACGCGGCCTGCTACCTTGGCGCGGGTCTGCGGGAACGCATGGATGCTCAGTCTAGTCATCGTCCAAGCCACCTTATGAAACGTAGAACGTACGGTTGTAGCCAGCGCGGGCAGTAGAAAGATTTGGTCTCTGGGTATTTTTCCGGGTCGTCTATGCGAGACATGACAACCCTTGGAATTTTGTCAGGTACGTCGAACTCTTCACCGTTGAAGATCATGGTGTCACAGCTCCGCAGGTCGACGTATTTCAGCGCCAAATCGTCGAACGCGGCGATGGTCTCTAAGTCGTCAGCGTGCTCACTATGGACGGTCTTACCGTACACACGCACACCACGGCGGTCGTAGAATCGAATTGCGATGCGGGGTTTCAAAATTTCCTCGTCCTCACGTGGTCGTCATCTTCCTCGGAAACGCAGATAGCGTAGCCCTGCTTTTTGCCTGAGTTTAGGCCCAGCTCGAAACACATCCACCCGTGGGTGATCACCACAAACAGCACCCCGGCAAACGTCCACGGTTTCACTTCGGGTTCTCCCGCGCTGCGCGCTCTTTGATCTGCGCCTCGATCTTTTTCAAGTGGCGGTGCTCCGACATGACGCGCTGCTGAAACTTCAGCTCTTGCAGCGTGCGGCGCATGTCCTCCAAGGCTTCTAGCGGGTCGTCAAACCCAGCGCACAAGTGGCCGATCTCATGAACGAGCGCCGATGTCCAGCAGTTGACCCAAATGATATGGGGCGTGTTGCCGTACTCGGTGTCGAGCCGCATCGACGCCATCGCCGCGTGATGTTTCTCCACCACCACCGACATGACTTCGCGGTAGCCCATGATCAGATCCTTGCTGATCTCTTCGATAAGCGGTGGCGCGCTTTTGATGTCGGCCAAGGTGAAACGGTGCGGGGGCTTTTGTTCGTCAGTCATTGTCATGCCCCGGATCAACCGCGCACTCTTTGCAAATCTCACTGTCGGCCATGTCAGCTAGTGCCGTCGATTCGCCGCACTGCTCGCAGACTTCTAGTTCGTTTGGTGCCGCCACGGTTTCCTCTGGTGCGGGGTGCAAGATCCGCTTAGTACACTTGACGACGCATACACCGCTAGCTAAATCCGTCAACCTCTTGAAATCCAGGCAATTCGTGCACTTCCCCAGCTGCTCAGACTTCGGGATGGCAGCTGGCATTTTGCCCGGTCCTTCATAAATGTCCTTGCGTTTTGGCGTCATCTCGGCACGTCCTGCTCGGTGACGCGCAGCATGCGCACTGCTGCCCGCGTGTGGCGCGTGTGTGCGTTGCGCAGCTCGCGGCGTACCTCCAGCCCCGCCTCGCGTGTCTTGTTGATTTTCTTGAGCAGCATGCGCACGCGTGACGGGATGCGGGTGTCGGGGAACTTCTGCTCGACCAGCTGGAGGTAGCCCGCAACTGCCGTTTGCAGCAGCTCCGACTCGGCCTTGCTGTGCTTTAAGATCAGCTCGCCGCTGTCGATCTTCTTTGGTCGTTTCATAGTTCGCTCCAATCCAGCGCAAAAGTCTTGTCGCAGCGGTCGCATGTTTGTTCGCAAGTACACCAGCCGCCGCATTTGTTGCAGATTTGTATATCGCGCAGAAAGTCACAATGCGGACATGTCGCGTGTGGTAAATTGAAAACTTTCACTGGGCCGGGGCGCGGATCTTCAACCGGCGACCCCGTCACCTCTTCTAGCAGGAACGAAATGGCATCGGCCAGCTGCTCCACGAGCGCGTTCTTACTCTGATCGGGGCGCGGCCCGTACATGATGCGCGTGTTCCGCAGCAGGGTGCGGGCTTCTTTGATGTTCATGGTTTTCCGCAGACCTCCGTGGTCTTGACGTTCTTGATGCAGGTGGCGTAACGGTCGCAGCTGATGATGTTTAAGAAAACGATCAAGACCGCCACGGCCACGGAAATAAACGAAACAACGGCATTAGTGCTCACTTTGAACCCCACGCGATAGCTAGTGCGATGCCAACGATTGTGAACGCCAGCGGCCAACTCATGTTGACCGCGACAATTTGCAGCAGTGTTTCTAGGAGCGTCACGCTTCCAACCAACGGATGCCAAGGAACAAGCGTTGGCAGATGCGCACGAACAAATTCGGGCGGTAGTTTGTCACCCAGTCGATCACTTTGTTTTTGTCGTCGCCTATGACCATGCGGTACTTTGCGCCGGGTGCCACCAAACAGAACGTAATGAACTGCTCGACTTTGTTGCCCTCGTGGACAAAATCAGGCGACGACGCGAACACAAAAAGTTTTAACGATTCAATACTCATAGCACCCCCAGCTTCTTGCGTAGTTTGTCGATCAACTTTTGTTCCGGGTGCATCTTGCCTTCTTGTTGCAGCTCGCCCATCGCCTCGTAGTCCTGCACCAGCATGTCGAGCGCCTCGACGAGCACGTTGATCTCGGCCTCGCTGACGCAGATGCGCTTGTTGCGCTTCTTAGGAGGCACCGACGGCTTGCGCCCGCGCCTTACAACCGGGCGCCCCATGACGCTCTTGATGACGAGTCGGTCCAGAAAACGCTTCTCCCGCGCAGCGTCCGGCTGGCGGTACTCGTCCAGCATCGACTCGGTTTTAATCCCCACTGTCAACCCCCGAATCGCGCTTTGATCATTTCTTCTTCTGTCAACGCCTTTGTTTCACTCGGAACCGCCACTCGCTCGCTCCGGCCTCTCTGCCACAAGTCTCCAAGCTCAACCTCGGGCATGCCGCTGTCCACGGCTTCAACAGCGGTCAGCTTGCCCCTGGCTATGGCCCGGCGTGCGATGTCCCACGTCCAGCTCTCGGACAGATCCTGCGGGATGTCGTCGTCGGTGGCCTCATTGGGGCCTGGGACGTGTTCTACCGCCTGACCCCACCCCAGTGGCATGAGCGCCTCCCCAGGCGGCTGGTTGGCCCATTCCGCCTCGCAGGTGCGGCGCCAGCGTGCGGCCTCGGACGCCTGCCCACCGTCCACCAGCTTGCGGTACTGCGCCCACCGGGTCTCTTCCATCCAGTCGGGCCGGTAGACGAGTGGCCTGCCCGAGATGCCCGCTCTGCGTGCGGCCTTCTTCATCTCGCGGCGGGTGGTCGTGGTGGCTGGGTCACGGCGCTGGTACCCCCAGCTCATGATGCGGGGACCGACCCGCGTCTCCAGGGCCTGCCAGTCCTTCTCAGCGTCGGCCTGTGTGGCGCCGCCTAAGATCTGGTGCTGGATGAACAGGCCCTTATTGGTTACGGTCGTGGCGAACCGAACCGCCAGTTGGATGAGGCGCACCGTGGCCGGTTCTATCGCCGCCCGCACCACTTCTTTAGTCTCGGACATCCCAGTACCTCCGACAGCGTAGACAAACACCCGTTCTCATTACTGATTTGTTGTCCTTCTCCAGGCTACGGGCGCAGCCCTTGCAGGTGGGCACGGCGATAGGCACCCCGGCCTCCACGCAGGCTCGGTCCAATTCCTGCTTTGCCTTGTGAAAATAGCGGTTTGTAAAGAAAGTCGCGTACTCGTTCCAGCGGAAATCCGTGATCCACGGTGGGCGTTCTAAGACTAACCACGCGTATCTACAGGCAGCCGGGCGGGGCAGCGTGCTCGGGGCGGGGTTTGTGTCTTTGTCGTAGTACGGCATCAGGCTCGGGGTAATATCAATATGCACTCTGGGTGTAAATAGGATATTAGGTTGATCGTGGAATGTTGCGGGGTTATGGGAACGGGGTTTGCCGGGCGCGTTTCTAGGGCTAGAATTGGCTATGGTGTTGGTAGTACGATGCGGGGCTCAGGTGCCGTTATATTCGATTGGACTAGCACGCCTAGCACTGGTGCGGGGTGCTGGGCAGCTGGAGACCCCCACTGCTCTAAGGTTTCCGGTTTCCGTACTTACTGTCTAGCAATATTCCTATCCTTTTAAAGAGTATTACATACAGTATACAGTAAGAGTACTTATCTGGATTAGGATATGTAATCTCATCCAGGACTTTCCAAAAGCATGGTGTACTGAGAACCATATTTGCTCTTGCGGACCGAATTTCACCTGCGACGGTGGGGGTTTACGCCTGCCCAGCATAACGCGGGGGCGTTGTATAACAAGGCTCGCACGCGCCTATGCTAGCGTTATCGTTGGTACTGTATGCTAGGCAGGCAGGCAGAAATAAGTTTCTTGACTTTTGGATTTTGAATTCCCCGTGGTGCTTCTAGAGAGGCCCCTCCCGTTTTGGGACCGCTGGCGGTACGTCCCCGAAAAAAATTGCGCCCCTGGGCGCGTTCGATTTTTCCCGGCCCGTGGCATGCCCGAACAAATAAAAACGCGCCACCGTTTGAATTTGCGCGCCGCTTTTCGTCGGCACGGTGGCGGTGCGCTGCGGTGGTGCGCTGCGGTGGTGCGCTGCGGTGGTGCGCTGCGGTGGTGCGCTGCGGTGGTGCGCTGCGGTGGTGCGCTGCGGTGGTGCGCTGCGGTGGTGCGCTGCGGTGGTGCGCTGCGG
>Ga0075163_10004524_pt1 | contig 18648 bp, 17 predicted proteins | sample JI1023141ADNA_FD_71478 | JGI IMG/M metagenome (GOLD analysis project Ga0075163, IMG submission 71478) | Wastewater effluent complex algal communities from Wisconsin, to seasonally profile nutrient transformation and Carbon sequestration -... | ecosystem: Engineered > WWTP > Effluent > Algae...
GAGGGCATGGACATCGATGCGAAGGGCGTGATCAGTGGCTTGAGCTGAGCATGTGATAGTCAGTTGGGGAGCAGCGTTACCCTCCTGTGCGTCGCGCATTGAGCAGGTTGTAACCAACATCCAACACCATGTTCACACATGCGCTCCTGCTTGCTGCCGCGCTTGTTCCCCTTTCGGCTTCACCGGTACACATACCCTTGCGCACCTGTGCCATTGTCGCAGTGGTCGGTGGTCCACCTCGGATAAGTCTGGCCGGCAAGGACAAGGGTGATATCACCAAAGCTGAGTGGTCTGAGATCAAGTCCATCGCGTTGCATGGCTGCATGCCCGATGCGCGTATATCGTCTGTCACGATATCCATCGCGGACAGCAATGGAAAGGAAGCTTCGGCGAGCGGTAGCGATGCGGTGATCCCAACGGCGATGCGCTCGATGATCGCAAACCTGCCCGCAGGCACACCCTTTTTTGTTGAAGTGAAAGTGGTGGACGGTAAAGGCAAGAACTGGCAAGTGCCGACCGCCAAGTTCGTTTGGAAAGGCTGAGGCTCGTCTTCGTGCGGCCTTCTGGAGATAGTGTGTTGGCGGCCAACGACCTTATTCGGATCCAGTGAGGCCAGGACGCTTCGTGTTCCAAACGAGCATCATCACCACGAATGGTAGCAACCACGCCGTGCGCGCCATGAATCGGCTGTCAACGGTACTCAGTGTGGCGCAGACCCAGGCACCGACGATCATCGTAGCCACCCCGAAGATCAGGAGTGGTGCGTTGAGCTTTCGCGACGTCCGCGAGACCAGCAGTGCGACACAGGCCAATAGTGTGAGTGTCATGAGGCCTTGATAGATCCGGTCGATCCACCGCAGGCCCAAAGTGCCTCGCCCGGTATTCTGGGCACTGTTCAGATAGGGCTCCAGGTGCTGCGGGGTCAACCCTGCGATGGACCCGTATGGTGCGCTGTAGTCCTGTCGGTAGTATTCACCTTCCAGCTCATCGGCCACGCGCCACAGGCCGAGCAGTTGCCATGTGGAGCGCAGGCTGGCGGCCACATGCATGGCGAGGTACTCCGGGTCGCTCAGGGTGCTGTTTATGATGGCCTTGTATTCCGTGCGCATCAACGGCCCACCGCCCTGCCAGTGCGCCGGGCTATGATCGCTCCACATGAAGATCCTGCTGTTGGTGGGTATGCTGTCCTTGTAGTTGCAGATGGTATAGGGCTCGGTCGCACAGTGTTCGTCCAGCCACTTCTGGAGGATCCCGCTCTCGGCCATTCTGCTCATGAGGAATACGTGCGAGTGGCGGGATATGTAGGCTTCGCCATCCACGGCCTTGTTCGCCAGCATCAGTCCCGGCCAGGTAGCGATCAACACCACCGCGAGGGAACCGAGGCGGGCGATGTCCACTGTCCATTTCATCCGCCACGCTGCGATAGCCGTTACCGAGAGCACCAGTGGAAGGATGAGGAGGTTGCTCAAATGCACCCAACATGCCAGGACGATGAGCATCGCGCAGAAGACGCGTTCCAACAGCCGTGACGGTGCCAGCATGAAAAGCAGTCCGGCAAGCAGGCCGATCACACTGAAGATATCCGCCACCAATTGACCGGCATACCAACCCAGTCCGGTACACGGTGCCAAGATGCCGATCGACAGTAGGAAGGTCCATGCGCGTCCGTCACCGAACGCGGACCAGCATCGCCAGAGCAGGGCGCTGCACAAGGCAGCTTGTACGATCACCACGCCCCAGAGCGTTGCTCCGTTCAGGCTCGTGACCTGGATGAAGAGCCCGTACCAATACGGCCGATCCTCCGGAACGAAACCCGTGAAGGCCGAACGGAGGTAGGTGCCGGTATCCGAATACACCAGCGGGAACCCATTGGCCAGCGCAACGCTCAGGACGGCGAGAGTACCCAGCACGATGGTCCCGAGATGCACGTACCACGATCGGTGCTGGATGGTCACGTTGGAAAAGTACACAGGGAAATTGAGGTCGGAGCGTTGATGGATACCAGTAAAGCGAAGCGACCAAGCGAAACGCAACTACTGCTGGCCACGCAGGGCCAAGAGCGCGTCATTCGGAACACGGCCTTTGGGATCAGCGCTCCATTCCGCTTTCAAGCGCAGCACGAAGTACATGTTCAACTCGCCCTTGCCTTTCACTTTGATGGGACCGCGCGGCGCCACTTCCACGTAGTCCATCACCTGCGCATAGGTAACGCCGGAGATGTTGAGACGGCCGGCTTCACCGTGGCTCTCCATGCGGCTGGCCAGGTTCACGGTATCGCCCCAGATGTCGTACGCGAATTTCTTCTCACCGACCACACCGGCCACAACAGGACCTGTATGGATGCCAATGCGGACAGGCCATTCGGTCATGCCTTTGCGCTCGCGATCGGCGTTGCTCTTTTCAACGGCCTCCAACATGGCGAGGCCCATCAGAAGCGCGTTCAAGGCGTGCGCTGGATCTGGCTCCGGTATTCCGCTGGCGCACATATAAGCGTCCCCGATGGTCTTGATCTTCTCCGTTCCGTAGATGTCCGTCAGTCGGTCGAACAGGCGGAAGTAGTGGTCCAACTCGCTCACCAGCGTGTCGCTGTCCATCAAGCTGCTGAAGCCGGTGAATCCCTTGAAATCGCTGAAGAGCACGGTGCAACTTTCATAGCGGTGTGCTTCCGCAGTGCCCTTCCGCTTCAACTCTTCCGCCGTTGATGCAGGCAGGATGTTGCGCAGCAGTTCGTCACTGCGTTCCTTTTCTTCGGCGAGTTCGCTCGTGCGTTCTCGTACCATGCCCTCCAGGCGTTCGCGGTCCTTCCGCAGTTTGCGTGTTCGGATGCGGACGATGCCGAAGATCGCCAGCAGCAGTACCGCACCACCACCGATGCGGAACGTGTTCGTTTGCCAGAACGGCGGCGCGATGACGAACGAGTAACTGATCGGTTCCTCATTCCAGATCCCGCTGGCATTGCGGGCCATCACTTTGAAGGTGTAATCGCCCGGCGGGATGTTGCTGTACGTGACGCGTTGTGTTGCGGTGATCGGTGACCAGTCCGGATCGTACCCTTCCAGGACCCAGCGGTAGCGCACCTTTTCCGGATAGGCCAGTGAGATGCCGGTGAAGGCGAAGGTCAAGTGGTTCTTGTTGTGCGGCAGTTGCAGATCACTGGGGAAACCGTTCCGGCCGAGCCCCTTGCACCACGGTGTCCAATCGGGTCTTTCGTAAAAGAGTTGAAGGTCCGTCAGGTGGATCAGCGGCTCGCTTGGATCCTCCACCACCTTGCGTTGATCGTAGCGTATCGCACCACGCACCGTGCCGAACCACAAGCTGCTATCAGCATCCAATAGGCCTGCACCGCGAAGGCTTTCGATACCGACGAAACCGTCCTCCGGACCATAGGCACGGATGTCCAACACCTGGTCCTGCATCACATCCAACTCCACTTGGTGCATGCCTTGCCGGGTGCCCAGCCAAACGTTCTCGTAGGCATCGAGCAATACCAGTTCCACTGCGGTGCTTTGCAAACCTGCATCCCGGCCGTATTCCTCCAACCGTGTTCCGTGCAAACGCAGCAATCCGCGTTCTGCTGAACCTATCCAGATGCTGCCCTGCGAATCGCGCGTCAGGTCGTTCAATGCCACCATCGGTACTTCCGCAATACGTTGCATCGTGCCCGTGCTTCCTGCGCGCAGTGCGTACAACCCGCTGTCCGTACCCATCCAGATCGAATCCTTGAAAGCCATGATGGCGAAGATGCTGCGCTCCGGTGCGCTCATCAAGGTGGCTGCTTTGCCGTTCAGCCGATAGAGCCCACGTCCGCTGCCTATGTACAGTTCACCGTTCGCCGTGCGCTGCACTGAGTGGATCCTTTGTGCGTCGCGATCTTCCGGTACCCAAACCGGCTCGAAGTGCTCGTTACGCAGCCGATAGAGGCCATGCATCGCCGTGCCAGCGATGAGATAGCCTTCTTCATCCTCTTCCAAGCAGGTGATGAAGAGCGATGGCAATCCTGCTTCGCGACCGAACAACTTGATGTCCTTGCCATCGGACCGTGCAACACCACCACCTTGTGTTGCGACCCACAGCATGCCGTCCGGCGTGCGGTGGATGGCGCTCACGATCCTCGACCCCAAACCATCGCGCTCGGTGAAGTAGAGGAAAGCATCACTGGTGAATTTGCTTACACCGCCGTAGCCCGTTCCAGCCCAGATACCACCGCTACGGTCCTGGTGCAGGCAGCGGACCAGGTCATGACCAAGCCCGTTGCGCTCTTTGATGGAGATCAACGTAGGCACGCCCCGCGAACGCATGATGTGGACCAGGCCACCGGGAGTACCAAGCCACAAATGACCTCTTTCGCGAAGAACGGAGAGCACTACGGGATGCGGCAGCACCAACGGTTGGAAGCCCGCGAAACGTTGCGCGATAGGCAATGGGACCAGATCGGTCCCCAGCTCCAGGTAGCCGTCGCTGGTGCCTACCAATACACCTGCGCTGTCAGCGAATAACGAAAGCACCCGGCGACCAGCCAGCTCTTTGCTGGCCCCCAAGGCGATCCATCGCGCACCATTCAATTGGAACAGGCCGCTGTCCGTGCCCGCCAACAGTACATCACGGTTCGTCTTCACCAACGCATTGATGCGCAGGCTCGGCAATCCATCATTCACTGCGCTGGTCGAATGTGCAGCCGTATCCACTTTCCAGACACCACCGCCGCGACTCGCCAACCACAGCGTGTTCCCCTTGCCAGGAAGCAATGCCCGAACAGGGAAGGTGGGAAGCGGTGTTATGGTCCTGAGGGCGTTGAAAGCGCCATTGTACCATACGGCGAGTTGGCCGCTTCGGTAGCCTGTCCACACAATTCCTTCGCCAGTGCTCGTGGTGCTTGCGAGCAGCGCGGTGGCTTCCGCATTCGGCGCGCCTTGTTGTTGATCGAACGCTTCGAACCGTGACCCCTGGCTGCGTGCAAGACCTTGGTCCGTAGCTACCCAGAGGAAGCCCTCGGTATCCTCGCAGATGTCGTTCACACTCGCGCTGGGGAGGCCCGCTTCCAGGGAAAAGGTCCGCAGGTCGTATTGTTGAGCGGCTGAAGACCCGGGCCAAAGCAAGCCGATCAGCAATACCGCACCAACGGGAGAGCGCATGGTTGGAAAGATAGCGCCGCCGCACCAAGATCATGCCGATCGGGGCTTGGATTTGCCCGAAGTTGGATATACCTTCAGGGCGTACCAACCAATCCCTTCCCATCATGAATATCACCTTCAACGAGCTGCGGAAGATCAAGGACACCTTGCCCGATGGAAGTATCCACCGCATCGCACGGGAACTCGACCTCAACGTGGAAACGGTATGGAACTATTTCGGCGGTTACGGCCATCCGGAAGGCAAGCCCATGGGCGTGCATCTGGAGGCAGGTCCCGATGGTGGCATCGTAGCGCTGGACGATACACGCATTTTCGACCGGGCACAACAGATCCTGGCCGAACAACACGCCCACGCCTAGCCGACAAGTTCCTAGTTGCCTTTGAGGCTGCGTGCCAGCAGCCGGAGTGAGCGGTCCATCAGATGGGCCGCTTTCTTTTTCTCCAAGCTTGGGCTCTAGCTGAATTGGTCTGAACGCAGCCCATGGCAAAGGACCACGTTCAATTCATCCCTACTGAAGGTGTGCGTGTTGCTACACGGGCAGTAACTATCTTGCGCATGGCGTCGAAGTCTCACCTTCCTCGTCGCAATGCAACTCTCTAACCAGCGGTCGAAAGACCCTCTAACACACTCTCATGTTGGAACGACTCTTTCTCTCCTCCGTCACGCTCACCTTGGCGTTGAACGCATCAGCATACCTTGCACCTGGCACCGATGCACCGCTCTCCGTGCACATGATGGAGGTGAACAAGGAATGGCAATACCATGCTGCCATAGCTCCTCAGGAAGACCGCATGGTGCGGTTCGAAAGCGACGTGCAGCGTATTGCCATGCATCTTGAACTGGTGCAGCGCGCTCTCTGGGCAAGTGATCCACGTACGCGCACTGATGCGCAGAATTTCCTTCGCAACGGATCGCTCCAGGAACTACGGACCTATGCGCAACGCGGTGTATTCCCGCGGAACCAAGTGTTGCCTTACCGCAATCCCGTTTTTATCGACCCCTATGGCACGGCTTGCGCGGTGGGCCAGTTGATGATCGCCAGTGGAAGTGCCGACCTGGCGCAACGCATCGATCGGGAAATGGAGACCGCGTATATCCGTGACATGCACCGCACCGATGTTTTGGATTGGGCTACCGAGCACGGCTTCACAGAAGAGGAATTGGCGTGGATCCAACCCGGTTACTCGAGCGATGTGCCCTGGACCTCATTCCCTGGTGCACCCAGCGGAGAGGTCAACACCGTGCTCGTGCTGGACAACGGAGACATGATCGTGGCCGGGACTTTTACGTCGGCCAGCGGTTTGCCGATCACGAACGTTGCCCGCTATGATGGCATCTTGTTCCATGCTATGGGCAGTGGAGTTCTGGGCACTGTGAACTGTGGGGTCGTGCATGAGGGGAATATCGTTCTAGGGGGCCAGTTCAATGGAGATGATGTGGCTGTGTGGGACGGATCTATCTGGACGCTAGGACGCTCGCTATGGGGAATGGGCACATGGGTCAATGCGCTACACGTCCACGAGGGTGAACTGTTCGCTGCTGGTTGGGGCTCAGGGGACTTTGGTCCATCACACGGTGTTATCTCCCGGCTTAGTGATGGCCTTTGGCAGGACTTTGCCACTTTCGATAGTGATGTGTATGCGCTTGGATCGTACAACGGTGCATTGGTCGCGGGCGGCTCTTTCACCACCCATGTAGCCATGTACGATGGTGATACGTGGACACAACTTGGAGATGGCCTTGATACCACGGTTTACTCTTTGAGATCTGTCGGAGGCGAACTCTACGCCGGTGGACTGATTTACGCGAATGGTGCCCCGACCTTTGGTTTGGCCCGGTTCACCAACGACGCTTGGACGACGGTGCCCGGATTACATGACCAGCTTACACCTTGGGCCAGTGGCACCACGGAGATCCGTGCACTGGCCGAGTACGACGGGGAACTGGTGTTCGGCGGATCGTTCAACGTTAACAGCGACTTAGTCGTCGGTAGGTGCATCGGCCGTTTGGGTACGAGCGACGAAATAGAACCGCTGGGTTTCTTCAACAATACCGTCCGGACCTTTGCTGTGGACGGTGTCAACCTGCTGGCTGGTGGCGATTTCAGCCAGGTGAACTTCGCTACGGCGCGCACGGTGGTGACTACAGACCTTACCACTGTTGACATCGCAGAGGCGGATCGGAATGTGGCCCATGTTCAACCCAATCCGGCCACAGACCAGTTGTTTATCGATGTTGAGGAAGGCACCCAACTGACCTCCATGTCCGTTGTGGATGGGCAAGGTCGAACGGTATTGCAGGCTGCACTGTTCACCGGCCATCGGCAGGTGCAGGATGTTTCCGATCTGACCAGTGGTATGTATTCCGTGGTACTGCGCGGCACGGATGGTACGCGCTACGGAGCACGCTTTGTTAAGGAGTAGATCACCATGGACGAATTGGTGATCTGTGCGTAAACAGAGGCTACGCGCTGATCGACATGCTTTGTTCACCTACCGCTCCACCACCCGGAACTCCACGCGTCGGTTCACTGCACGGTTCTCTTCACTGGTGTTCGGCTTCAGCGGTTTGCTTTCGCCGTAGCCTTTCCAAGTGAGGCGTTCCTTGTCGATCTTCTTCTTCACCAGATAGTCCACCACGGCTTTCGCGCGGTCGTCGCTCAACTTGGCGTTGTAGGTGTCGCTGCCTTGGTCATCGGTATGGCCTTCGATCTCGGCGCGCACGAAGGGGTAGTCGGTCATCACATCTACCAGTTTGTCCAGTTCCTTTTCGTAGCCGGGTAGGAGTGTGGCCTTGTCGAAATCGAACTGTACGTTGTCCAAGCGCACGCGTGTGCCCACGGCGGGTTCCACTTCGTGGATGTCCACGGTCTTGGTGCTCGCGTGATCGGGTACCACCTGCTTGGGTTTCGGTGCAACGCTTTCCTTGGGTTTCGGTGTGAGTGCCGTTCCCGGAGGAGCAATGCGCACGTTCACATCATCCACGAAGTAGTAGGCACCGCGTTCGCCGTCGGGTTGTTTTTCGTGGGTGGTCACCTCATCGCCGTAGAAGTTGCCGATCAACAGGTACTGTTCCTTGCCGGTGGCGTCGAACACGCCGCTCACCTTGTGCCAGCCGCCCTTCACCACTTTCTCTTCGTTCACCTGCGGGGTGATGTACAACGGCAGGCAATCGCGCGTGCTCACAGGTGTATCCGTGAGCACGATGCCGATGTTGTTGCTCGCTTCATGGCTGCGTGTCGCACGGAGAACCCAGCATTCGGCGATGTAGCGCGTACCGGCTGTCAGCGGTGTGGGCAGTTCGGTCTGCAGGTATTCGTGCCAGTAGGTGGGCGTGTTGCCCTTACCATAGATCTTGATCCCAGCCATCGCGCTGCCGGTGCGGGTAGTCTGTTTACCGCTACTGTGCTTCGATGGATGCGACCAGCATTCCGCATCGTTCTTCGTGCTGAAATGGTCCGGCGTGGTCTGGGTAGGAGAATTCCAGCCGCTCATGTTCGCATTGAACTTGGCGGGATCCTGTGTCCAGCTGCAGAAGGTGCGCACACTTTCCTCGAACCCTGGATTGAGAACGAGGTTGGGCATGGTGTCGTTCTGCAAGGTGCGTTGCAGGACATTCTGCGCAGGCAATACGGAAAAACCGAGCAACGCGGGGAAAAAGAGGACGATACGTTCCATGTGTGCAAAGCTATCGGGGTGGGGAAGGGGTGTTCCGTGGATCGGGGCCGTGAGTTTGAACGAGGCAATGTGTATGCCGGGATAGATCACGGAGAACGTTGACCACTCCCGTTCGCATTACAGTCCCCATCTTGTGCGCCGGGCAACGACGGGCTTTCCGTCAACGTCCAATGCCTCCGTCCTCATGCGCAAGCTCTTCGCACTTATCAAGGAAAGCCTCACCGCTGGTGAGGATACCGATTATACCGGTATCGGGGTGCGGCGCGCCATTGTGTTGCTCAGCATCCCCATGGTGCTGGAGATGGCCATGGAATCGGTATTCGCGCTGGTGGACATCTTCTTCGTGAGCAAGTTGGGCAAGCATGCCATTGCCACGGTGGGCTTGACGGAAAGCGTGCTAACCTTGGTCTACTCGCTTGCGTGGGGTTTGGGCATGGGCATCACTGCCGTGGTGGCGAGACGGACCGGAGAAAAGGACCCTTCGGGTGCAGCGCGTGCTGCCATGCAAGGCGTATTGCTGGCTATCGCCCTCGGCATCCTGATCGCCATTCCCGGTCTCATTTTCCCGGAAAAGATCTTGGCATTGATGGGTGCCGAACCCGATGTGTTGATCGAGGGACCGACCTACATGCGGATCATGCTCGGCGGGAACGTGATCATCCTGCTGCTCTTCGGTATCAACGCCATTTACCGTGGCGCAGGAGATGCCGCCATGGCGATGCGGTCGCTCATGCTCGCCAATGGAATGAACATCATTCTTTGTCCGATCCTGATCCACGGCTTGGGTGAGTGGGGTGGCTTTGGTATCATGGGTGCGGCCATGGCCACAACGATCGGGAGGGGTATCGGTGTGTGCTACCAACTGTTCCACTTGTTCGATGGACGCGGGCGTATCACGATCAAGGGAATACCGATGTCATTGGACCCTTCAGTGATGCTCAATATCGTGAAGGTCTCGGCGGGCGGCGTCATCCAATTCCTGCTGCCGTCGGTCAGTTGGATCTTCCTCTCGCGCATTGTTGCTGTATTCGGCAGTGGCGCCGTGGCGGGCTACACCATTGCGGTGCGCATCATGATCTTCTCGCTGCTTCCCTCGTGGGGTGTTGCGAACGCGGCGAGCACCTTGGTCGGTCAGAACCTGGGGGCGAAGCAGCCGGACCGTGCGGAGAGGTCGGCCTGGTTGTGTGGCCACATGAACATGTTCTACATGGTGTTCGTCGCCATTCTCTTTTGGAGCATCACATCCTGGCTGGTGAGCTTCTTCACAACGGATGTTGAGGTGGCCGGTTATGCGATCTCAGCGCTGCGCATCCTGTGCCTTGGCTACTTCTTCTACGGCTACGGAATGGTGTTTGCACAAGCCTTCAACGGTGCAGGAGATACCATGACGCCTACGTGGATGAACGCCTTCTGCTTCCTGCTGATACAGATCCCGCTCGCGTGGTTCCTCTCACAACAACTCGCATGGGGACCACAAGGAGCTTTCGCCGCCGTACCCATGAGCGAGAGTTTCCTCGCTGTGCTCAGTGCCTATCTGTTCCACCGAGGGAAGTGGAAGACGGTGAAGGTGTGAGGGAGCAATGATCCAATGGAGCAATGGCTCAATGGAGCAAAGGGTCTCCGTAGCCAGCGTCACGCACCCACCACGGAGTTTTGCTCCGTTGTCAAATTGGAACATTGCTCCATTTCTTCACTGCGCCACGAACCCCTTCGGCTTACCGGCCTTGTACCACTTCAGTAGCGTATCTATCATGTGCTCCATCTTGCGCGCATCGGCCCAGGTGCCGCGGAACACGAGGTTGCCTTCCTTGTCCACCAGGTAGGCGCCGTTGGGAGCTTTGCCATATGCGGTGAATGTGGCATCGTTCAATCCATCGACAAGCACAGGAAGGTTGCCGAGTTGCGCCAATTCCTGGGCGTAGGCCAACTTCTCGTTCTCACTTTTCGGTAAAGGATAGGCCTTGAAGTTCTTGTTGTCCCCGGGGTGCAACTCTGCACCATAGATCACGAAGAGCTGCACTTCTTCCTTCGTGTATTTCTTCACCAAACGGGTCCATTGTTCCATCTGCAGACGTGCCGGTGGATTGGTGATGCTGCCGAACATGAAGGCCCTGATCTTACCGTTGTTGGCCCCAAGTGTATAGGTGCTGCCGTCCTGCGCGACGCGCAGGCTGAAGTCATGCGTGTGTGGGTCCATGCCACCACCTTCGCTGTAGGTGCGCAGTTCCCGGATCGTTCGGCGCATGAGCTTGTCGAAGTTCATGTGCCAGATGTTCACCTGTTTGCGCATCTGCTTGATGTCCTCTTTGCTGTATGCATTGAGGTAGTAGTCCAGATCGTCATGGAACACCAAGGCCGTATCCGTCGGATACCACGATGGGTCCCAGTTGTTCAATTGGGCACGGCCAGACAAGGACAGTGCGAACAAGGCGACCAGGAGTAGAAAGCGCATTCTTTCGGTAGGTGCGGTAAATGTAACGGGTGCCGGTGGGGATGGAGTGTATCCAGTCGGTCGATGACCTCCGCTTTCAGCCATCGCACCTAACTTGCGCCCTCTCCTCTGCCCCCGTGTCCGCCAACGATGCTCCTTTGATCGCCGCCGTCCAACAGGGCGACCAGCAAGCGCTGGCCACCTTGTATGACGCGTACAGCGGGGCATTGCACGGCATCATCCTGCGCGTGGTCCAGAACACGGACCTTGCCCAGGAGGTCCTGCAGGACACTTTTGTGAAGATCTGGCGCAATGCTGCTGCCTACGATCCTTCGAAGGGACGGCCCTTCACCTGGATGATGAACATCGCCCGCAACACGGCCATCGACATGGTCCGTTCAGCAGGTGTGCGGCATTCAGCGTCGATCCGATCCCTGGATGACAACGTATATGGGGCAGGGCACGATGATGTGCGCGAGAAATTGGATGATGCCGGCGTACGCGATGTGGTGGTACACTTGAAAGCCGAACACCGCGAACTGATCGACATGGCCTACTACCAAGGCTACTCGCAACAAGAGATCGCCGATAACACCGGCCTGCCATTGGGCACGGTGAAGTCGCGCACACGCGCCGCCCTGCTGGAATTGAGGACCCTATTGAAGGACCACCGATGAACGCCGACGAACTCATCCGATCCGGGCTTCTTGAAGCCTATGTGCTTGGCCAAACCTCGCCCGATGAGGCGCGGTTGGTGGAGCGCATGCGCGGGTCCGAACCGTCCGTTCGTGCCGAGTTGGAAGCTATCGAAGCCGCTTTGGAAGTGCAGGCCATGCGCACTGCGGTTGCACCCCCGCCCGCAATGAAAGCCGCGATCCTTGGACGGATCGCACAAGAGCCGCGCAAAGGCGATACGCCGGTGATACCGATCGCCCGCGATCAGAAGCGTCCGTTCAATTGGCTGGCGGCAGCCAGTGTCGGTGGTCTTGTATTGAGCGGCCTGATGAATTTCCTGCAGTTCTCCGAATTACGCGAGGTGCGCACCGAACTGGCCAGGCTGGAGAACGACCGCAGCGTGCTTGCCGAAGAACTTCAAGTACAGCGCGCCAGTTTCCAACAAAGCCAGGAACAATTGGCCGTGGTCATGGATCCACGTCGCCAGACGGTATTGCTCAATGGCGTTGGCAATGCACTTGGCAGCAAGGCGCGCATCTACTGGGACAAGGACGCGCAGGCCGTACACATGGATCCGATGTCCTTGGCCGATCTACCAGCGGGTCAGCAATACCAGCTCTGGGCATTGGTGGACGGAAAACCGGTCGATGCGGGTGTCATTGGAAAGGGCGATGCGGCCCATGCCTTGCAACGCATGAAGGATGTGCCCAACGCCCAAGCCTTCGCCGTTACGATCGAGCAGGAAGGTGGAAGCCCCACGCCGACCTTGTCCGCAATGGTCCTGTTGGGCAACGTTTGACGACCTTTTAGAGCATTTCGGAAAGCCGCGTCACACGCGGCTTTTTCATTTTTCCGACGCCTTGGTGATCCGATCGAGGCATGCGTTCCGTAGGTATTGGTGAAGTCGGGAAAAGGACCGGCTGTACACGAAACCAACGAACCCTATCCCAATGGAAAAGCTGATGAAACCGATGATCGTCCTGGCACTGGCCGGACTGGTGGCCATGACCGCCGTAGCGCAGGACGTGAAGATGAAAGAGGGCACGAAGCCGACCGTCGTGATGGTGGGCGGTGAAGCGATGTATCCCATGAAGAACATCGTGGAGAACGCGATGAACTCCAAGGACCACACCACCCTGGTGGCGGCCGTGAAGGCAGCCGGACTGGTGGAAACACTGCAAGGCGCCGGTCCGTTCACGGTCTTCGCGCCAACGAACAATGCGTTCACCGCACTTCCCGCAGGTACGGTGGATGGCTTGCTGAAGCCCGAGGCGAAGGCTGCACTAACGACCGTGCTCACCTACCATGTGGTGGCCGGCACAATGGATATGAAGGCGTTGAAAGCCGCGATCGAGAAAGCCGGTGGCAAGGCGAAGTTGAAGACGGTGGCAGGCCAGGAGTTGACCATCTCCATGAACGGACCGAACAACATACAGGTATGGGACGTTACCGGTGCGTATGCCAACATCAGCACCTATGATGTGATGCAGAAGAACGGCGTGATCCATGTGATCGACCGTGTTTTGATGCCGAAGATGTGACCATTGGGCCGCGAGGCCCGAGGTTTGGTGGGGGGCCGTTCTCGATCCAGCGCAAGCCGGTGAGGGGGCGGCCCTGGGCATTTGGCCGGACCGTGATGAATGACCCTAACCGGCGAAGATGATCTCCACCCATTCATCTGTCCCAAGTCTTAGTTCGCGCAGGCGCAGTTCCACGGACCAGGAGACCACCGGTGCATCATCCCGCAATTCTACCGGTTTGTACGGCCAGCGTTCGATGTTCTTGAAATGCGGCTCGGGCCAGGATGCGTTGTACAGCAAGGCGAACCGCATGGCCTGGTGGTCCACGGCCAACCTGCGCTCATCGGGTCCATGGGCGATCGTCGTTACGACGAGTGCCGTGCGATAGAGGCGTTGCTGCCAGTTCGGGTCCGGTGTCCGGAACAAGGCCTGTTTGAATTCCAGCCGGGGCATCGTGCTTCCGGTGAAGCGGGCCTCGGGTCGTTCCCGGTCCAAGCGTATGTGCTGGATGGCCATGTCACAAAGGCATTTCCACCATCAACGTTCTTCCTTGTGCTCTTTGTCGTCAACTAGAACGTCCACCGCATTTGCAGCTTGATATCGCTGCGGCGTATGCCGGCGATCTCTTGCAAACCACTGCCGCTGGATGGCGTGTCCGGGTTGATCCACGCGCCATAGCGCAGCCAGATGTCGACCCGGCGCAACGGTGTCAAACGGGCCATGGCATACCAACGGATGCCACGACCGTAGTACGGCGGAATGCTGAATACGCCGATAAGGTCGTTCTCGTAAGCATAGATGCGTGCATTGTAGCTGTCGGTATCGTACAACGCGAAGCGTAGCGTCAATTCCAACGGACTGCTCAACGGACGGTGCACAATGTCCTGGTACAACAGGAAACCATGCTCCAACGGCGAAGTGCCGCGCTGGAAATCCACGGTCTCTACACGTGTCCTCAGGCTCAACGCATCGCTCACCTTGTAACTGGCGTTCACACGGTAGTTGGCTTGCACGGCACGCACGAGCGGATCGATCCCATCCTCGTCCAACGCGGTGTTCTTCGCCTTGTCCTGTTGCCTTGCCCGGAAATAGAGCTCCACTTTCTTGCTCGGTTTCCAATTCACCTGTGCCAGCCAATCATAACCACTGGACGGCGCATCGGTCAAGTAGCGCAACCACGGGAAACTGAACTGGTCGAAGTAGCCATTGAAGACCACTTTCCGGCTCGCCCGTATCTCGATGCCGGTGTAGAACCCTTGTTCGTTCCATGGTGTGCTGCCTTCCGCAAATGCCCTTGCATACAAGGCTTGGTAGTCCCGTCCGTAGTTGCGGTAGTGCAGGCTCAAGCTCACGCGCTTGTCCAACGCCACCAGCACCCCGGTGTTCACAGCCATGCCACCATTGTCGCTACGCGCCACCTCACCGAACCACGTGGTGTTGCGGTACATCACGTTCCAATCCACACCGGCCGTGGTGCTCTTTTGCGCGTTGAACTCGAACTGGCTGTATGGTTGCAGGTTACGTGTCAGCGGGTTACTGTATTCCACATGGGCGGCCGTGGCACCGATGCTATAGTTCGTCCGCGCATACCGCAGGTGGCCGCCAACGATCCGTTCGCCGATGGCATCCTTGTTCTCCAATTCGTTGTACGTGCGGTGGAAGCCGTCCTCCTGCAGGTTGCTGAAACCCACCTCGGCCCCTTGGTTGGTCCCCAAGCTGTCAACAATAGCCCCGTTCGTGGTCAGGTTGGCATCGATCCGCTTGCGCGATATGAAACCGGTTGCTTCGAAGTGCTTGCCCACTTGGAACGTGGCAGCTGCGCCCCGCATGAAGAGGTTCTCGTTCACGCTGGTGTATGGGGTCAGTCCATAACCGTTGCGTTTAACGTTCATCGTGTAGCTGCTCTTCGAGGAGAAGCCCAAGCCGTTCCAGAACACCAGCCCCTGCCCGAATTGCGCTTGGTAGTCACCCAGGGCCAGTGCTTTCAAACGCCCGATGTTGCGGACGAACAAATGCGCGCTGTAGTAATCGAAGCCGTTGGGCTGCGTGCCTTTGAAGAACTGCTCGCCTTCATCCTTCTCCGCTACGAACCCGAAGCTCACGTTCTGGCGGTAACGGAACCGGTAGCGCGTGTACACCCGGAACGGACTGCCCAGATAGAGCTGGTTGTTCTTTCGCATGGTGTCCACCAGGGCGGGATCGCTCAAGTTCGGTAGCGCGTCGCCGGAAGGATCATAATAGTCCTTGCCGAACATGTTGTCGCGGTCCATGAAACCCTTGCGCTCCTCAACGTTCATGGTACTGCGCAAGATCAGTTCATGGCCGCCTTGGGCGAAGATCTCTTTCAAGGTCGCGGTGCTTCCACCGGCGTTCTCGCGCACCGTTACGAACGGGCGTATGTTCTGGATGGTCTGTGGGTCCAGGCCGTTGATGGTCTGTAGTTCGTACAGGTTCAACAATTTGCCATCGCGCTGGATGTGCGTGAGGATCGCACTGATCTGCACGTCGCTCAACAACAACAGTGTCGAGAGTTCCAGCTCGTTGGTGTGGTTCAGGTCGATCGGGTCCAGATAGCGGTCCGTGAGTTGTTGGAAGATGTTCGTGAGATCTGCCTCGGTACCTAGCTGTTCCGCAGCGGCTTCGATCCGTTGTTCGATCACATCGCGCGATACGCCATCCACCTGCGCAGTGGCCTGCGCAGCGAACGCGATCGCCATCACCCCCCAGCCACGTTTCATTGGAAGCGATAGGTGATGCCGACAATGGGTGTTGCACCCAACTGCGAACGCACCGCAACGGCCAGGTCGATATCGAGTTGCTTCAACCGGAAGCCTGCGCCGAAGTGGCCCTGCACATCGCCGGTGCTGATGCCCGTGCGCAAGAATAGCACGTCGTTCGGATGGTATTCGACGCCGCAACGGACACGTTCCTTGCGGTCGATGTCCTTCTCGACCTCCGCCGTCATCAACAATTTCTTGCTGAAGGTGTAGCCCAATCCGCCGCGCAATAACGTGGGTACGGGTTCGTCGTAAGGGCCGCCCAGCTTCGCACGGTTCGGGTTGTATACATGTACCCCGATCCAGAGGGCATCGGTCAGTTTCGCTTGCAGGCCCACTTCGGCTGTGACCACGCTGGCGTTGCCATAGTTCTCGCCCAACCGTACCCCGAGGTAATCCATCTGTATGGCGGCACGCAGGCCCTCACCGAACCGCATGGCATACGCAGCGCTCATCTTGGTCTCGTTGTACAAGGAGTAACCGAACCGGTCGCCACTAATGCCCAGCGTTCCTTTGCCCAACGGGATCGCCAGCGCCAGTCCTTGGTGCGAGAGATCCTGGCTCAAGTAGTGACTTTGGTAGAAGGCCCCCGCCGTGGGTTTCTCCAGACCGGCCAGTCCGGCGGGGTTCATGCGCACGCTCCAGAGATCCACCAAGGTGAGCCCGGAATAACCCATGCCGGCAAAACGGGCACCGACCGGAAGCAGTTCGCCACCGGCGTGGGCCACGAACAAGGAAAAGGAGCAGAGCGCGGTGATCCCGATCCGCCGAATGCGAGCGAGCAAGGCTGTTCTGTTTTCGGAAGTGGTCAAATGCAATGTGGAAGAGTCGTTCGGTCCCGGCGAGCTACAAGCTCGATCATACCATGTTGGATACCGGGACGGGATGAATAGCGATCGCATCGCTCCGAAAGTAGCGTTTCGCCGCATTGGCCGGTCGATCCACTTCCCCGGCCCGTCCCCGCACCCGATCGTTACCTTCGCGCCCCGGCCCTTTGGCGCTTGCCATCGGCCTGCAACAGATGACACGCGTCCGGCTTCACGACCTCGAATTCGAACTCTTCATTCCCGAAGCTGACGTGAACGCGGCCATCGACCGGCTCGCGACCGATCTTCGGGTCAAGTATGACGGGAAACGGCCGCTTTTCATCGGGGTGCTCAACGGGGCGTTCTTCTTCGCTGCGGAATTGGTGAAGCGGTTGGACATCGAGTGCGAGATCACCTTCGTCAAGGTCGCCAGTTATCTGGGTACGAGCAGCACCGGCCGTGTCACCGACCTGATCGGGTTGAACGAGCGCATTGAAGGGCGGCATGTGGTGGTGTTGGAGGATATCGTGGATACCGGTAACACGGTGAAGCACATTCTCGATGCCCTGGCCGACCATCATCCCGCCAGTGTTAGCATCGCCACCCTGCTATTCAAGCCGGACGCGTACAAGCAGACCATCGCGATCGACCATGTCGCAGTGCGCATCCCCAATGCCTTCGTAGTGGGTTCAGGGCTGGACCATGATGGCCTCGGTCGCAACCTGCCCGGTATCTACCGCATCATTTCCGACCCCCAATGAGCAAGCTCAACCTTGTCCTTTTCGGTCCTCCGGGGGCTGGCAAAGGCACGCAAAGCACTTTCCTCATCGAACGTTACGGGTTGGTCCACCTCAGCACAGGCGACCTGCTGCGAGCGGAGATCAAGGCCGAGACGGAACTGGGCCTCACCGCAAAGGAGCTGATGGACCGTGGCGACCTGGTCCCCGATTCGGTGGTCATCGAAATGATCCGCAACAAGATCGATGCGCACCACGAAGCCAAGGGATTCGTCTTCGATGGGTTTCCACGTACTGAAGCGCAGGCCCAGGCGTTGGACACCATGTTGAACGCCAAGAGCGAACCCATCATAGCCATGCTCGCCTTGGAAGTACCCGAACAGGAATTGGTGAAACGCCTGTTGGGCCGTGGTGCAACGAGCGGCCGCGCCGATGACAGCAACGAGACGATCATCCGTAACCGCATTCGTGAGTACGAGACCAAGACCGCACCGCTGAAGCACTACTATACTTCCCAGGGCAAGTTCAAAGGCATCGATGGTGTCGGTTCGGTCGAGGAGATCACCGCGCGTCTGGTGAAGGCGATCGGGTAGTCCGCCTTCACAACGGTACCGACGAAGAACCCCGAGTTGCGGGATCCTTCAGTTTCCAGTGCCCACGTTATTGCTTCATGAACCGCTGGCTCGTGCGTACCTCGGCCTGTTCCACCTCTATCACGTACGGCCCAGGGGGCAAGGTCTCCACGTTTACCCAACCGTTCGCAGGAGTAGTACCGATCTGCACCTGGGCGCCGAGCACATCCATGATGCGGTAGCGCAACACGCCTGTACGATCACTCCGCAGTTGGATGCGATCATGTGACGGGTTCGGTATGAGGAGGAACTCGGACCCG
>Ga0075163_10004525_pt1 | contig 18648 bp, 23 predicted proteins | sample JI1023141ADNA_FD_71478 | JGI IMG/M metagenome (GOLD analysis project Ga0075163, IMG submission 71478) | Wastewater effluent complex algal communities from Wisconsin, to seasonally profile nutrient transformation and Carbon sequestration -... | ecosystem: Engineered > WWTP > Effluent > Algae...
CCGCGCCTCCCGTGCTGCCTGCGCAGGCTGGGGCGACGAACACCTCGTCCTCGCCTCCTGCTGCTTCGCCTCCTCCGGCCGCCTCCAGCGGCGTCCGCCTCGGCGTGTTCACCTGATCGACGGCTGCTCCTCGTTGAGCGGCAAACGGCGCCTCTGGGGGAGGCGCCTCCAACTGTGGACCAATCGAAGTCTGTCCGGTACTCTCTACCCACGGACGCCATGACTTCGGACGCTTCGGAAGAGATCAGGATTGAACCTTCGGCCTCGATTCGTCGATCGCTGATCGACGATCCTGAGGTGCTCTCGGAAGAGAGCAGCGGCGCGCTCGATTCTGTTCCTTCCTTCGTCGCTCCGCTGGTGGTCACCAGCGCGGTGTTCATCGGTGTGATGGTGATTTACAAGACGTGGAGAGATGCACGATGAGCGTCGAGTTGGTTCTCGCTTCTGGACAAGCCTCGCTGGTGCTGCCGAACACGGCGCTTCCTCCGGACTATTCGGTGGAGGACCGTTCGCGGAACTGGTTCTACTACACTCCTCCGATCGCAGGCGCTCAGCGTGAAGTCACCGTCGCGTCGCCGCGAGAGATTGTCCGCAAGGTTCAGGAGTACATCAACTCCCTTCCGGAAGGCACAGTCCCTCAGGCGCCGGTCCGCGACGACGGCGTCTTGGACACGATGACGCTCGATGCGGCCTCGAAGCTCATCCCGGAGCGATGGAACGGCGACCTTGCTTCGGGCGCGTCGTTCTCTCGTCACCTCGCGCAGTCAGCAGCGCAGAAGCGGCTCGATCCGGTGAGCTACACGGGTCTTATTTTGCTCTCGACCCAAGTGCTTCGCGCCGAGCCTCGCGCGAACATGGAGTGGATTCGAGGCGGAGGCGTCGCCCTCGGCGCGAACGCTACGATCGGCCAGGTCAAGTATCCTCTCGTTGTCGAGAGCAACTTCCTCGACAAGAGCGCGCCCCGCGTCTCCAACTTCGTTCGCAAGAACAAGGTTCCGCTCCTGATCGCTGGCGGGGTCGTCGCAGTCGCTGCGGTCGGTTCCGTGATCTACTTCAACAGCAAAGAGGTCTGAGATGTCACTCGCCTGGTTTTCCTACACGAACGTTTCTCGTCCGATCGACTTCGACCGCTTCACCCCCGACGCTGTTCTGCGTGCGGCGCAGCAGAGCCTCGGCGTCACGGCGGACGGCGCCTTTGGCGAGCGCACGAAGGCCGCGCTGCTCGCCAGGGCTCAACGCGATCAGGCTCCGGCCGACACGATCGCGGCGATCCGAGGGCTTCAGCCCGGTGAGACGATCAATCGCGTCGCGTGGACCTACCTCGTGGTGCTCGGGTTGACCCGCTTGGGCTTCCCGCTCTCGGCGGAGAATCCGATCAGCATCGGCGGGGCCGAGCCGATGTTCGCGCGACCGAGGGCTACGACGCCTCCGTCTACGCCTCGTCCGCAGCAGCCGGCGCCCGCGCCTCCGCCGCCGCCGCCACCGCCGCCGCCTCCGCAGGGCGGAGCGTCTCCCGCGAGCCTCGCTGGCTCGCTGGCGGAGTTCTATCGCAACAACACGACGACGGTGCTCGTCGGAGGCGTCGGCATCCTCGCGATCGCGGGGCTCGGCATCTACTTCGCGACCCGCGAGGACGACGAGCCCTCTCGAGGCGAGCTTCCGCCGCCTCGTCGTCCGATGCCCGGCGACATGGAGCGCGAGCGTCGTCCGATGCCGCGCGACACGGAGTCCGAGCGTCGTCCGATGCCGCGCGACATGGAGTCCGAGCGTCGTCCGATGCCGCGAGACAGGGAGCCCGAGCGTCCGCAGCTGCCCCGTACGATCGTGCGCGAGGTTCCTTCGCGTCCCTCGCAGTCGGTCATCAGCGCGGCGAACGCGCTCGGTCTCCGTCCCGACGCGGACGTGGGCTCGATCCGCTCGGCGTACGCTCGCGAGGCGGGCAAGTACCCGCTTCGCGACCCCGAATCCCTTCAGCGTCGCAATCGCCTGAAGGCGGCTCGCGACACGATGCTTCAAGCGCGCGGAGCGTACTGATGGACATCGTCCGGCTCTCTTCGACCATGGACGGCGCGGAAGACACGCTTCGCCGGTGGATGGCCGGGGAGGCCGCGACGGCGTTCGCGCACGACGACGTGATCGCTCAGCTCGGGCTTCTTCGAGACCAGCTCCTCTCGGGGCGTTCTCGATGGAGCCCGAGCGTGCGAAGTCTTCGTGGGACCTCCACGGAGATGATTCCTCTCGTCGGCTGGACGTGGGGCAAGATGCAGCAGCCGGACGCAGCCGGCGGACGTCTTGCGCCAGAGAGGCAGAGCGCTGCCGATGCGATCGGCTACGCGATGAGGACGATTCGCTCGAGCAGGCGATTGATCGACGCTGGCTCTGGAGCATCGGCGTCGCTTCATCCTCTCGAGGCGGGGGTCGTCGGAGAGCCTCAGCAGGCGCTTCTTTCGTCTTCGTCGCTCTCTGAGAACGCTCGCGTTGATCTTCACCCTGGAGTGGCGAGGTCTTCGCTCGAGGCTTTCCAGCGGGCTCGTCGCGTGCTCGAGGCGGTCAGCAGCGGGTCTTCTGTCGCGCCGGCGGGGCCTAGTTCGGTTGCGTGGATGTCTCGGGAGTACGCGACGTCTTCCACGTACGCAGAGCTCGCGGCGTACGCTGCGATCGCCACGGGAAGCGTTGTTGGCTTGTACTTTCTCGGCGCGTTTCGTTCGAAGAAAGAGGAGGAGCCTCCTCCTTCCTTTGGAGACGAAGAGGAGGATCAGGTCGTGGTTCGTCAGAAGAAGGCGCCGCCCGAGCCGAAGCGCTCCTCCTTGCCTCTTCCGAAGAATCCCTACGGCGATCCGATCTCGAGACCGGGCCTGGTCCCGACTCCGTTTTCCTGAAATTGACGGAGATGCCGACGACGTGCTTTGCACGTCTGCGATGGCAGACCCTCTGACGATGGATCCTATGCAGCTCGTCGATCGGGCGCTCGACAAGATCAACGAGGCGAAGGGCTGCGTCGAGCTCGGCCAGAAGAAGCGTGCGAGGAAGGCTTCATTGGAAGCGAGGCGTTTGCTCGAGGATCTCGGCAGGGTCTTGGCGCCGAGGAAGGCGAAGGGCCCCGATCCGAGGCAGGAGTGGCTTCCGAACGTGAGAAAAGCTTGAGTTGTTGTGCTCTCCTCGAGGATCGGTTATGGTCGAGCCGCTTGAAGGCTGTGTCTTGGTTGCTTGGGTTCAGCCAAAAGCAGAGGCTCTTCGGATCTTGTCCTTGTGACAGCGGTGCGAAGGGCCTCTTCCTATTTCGGCGTTGACCCATGTCTTGGCGGCTGCTACTCGGAGCTGGGATGCAATCAGACTCATCGCCTCCGGTGGACATGAAGAGCGAACGAAACACGTGGCTCGAGAAGGCTGGCAGAGTCTGCAAATCATGCGGACTCGAGCGGCAGAAGTCGTCTTCGGAGCTCGCGTTTATCCTTTGCGGAAGGTCGGTCCACGTCGTTGTCCCATCTCTCTCTTGCGGCTGCGAAGAAGGGTCGTTGGTGCACAGCTTCGATCTCGGTCGGGCGGAGCAGTTTGCGGCGCTCGAGGCGGTGTCAAAGCTTCCCGATCGGGTCGATGGCCGCACGGCCAGGTTTGCTCGGAAGAGCATGGGGATGAGGGCTTCTGACCTGGCGGTGGCGCTCTCCTGCGATGTGTCCTTGATCGAAAGCATCGAGAGGGACGACCAGCGACCGTCGAGGATGTACGTGCTGTCTCTGGCTGCGCTGCTCCGTTGGGCAGCAGAGGATCCATACTGGCGCATTCTCTCGGGTCGCCTTGTGTCTCTTCCTTGGCGCAATGGCCAGGTGGGGGTCATTGATCTTACGGAGCCTTCGCCTGTCTGATAGCCTGCGAGCATGGCTCACGACTTGATCTCGAGGATCGCGAAGGCAGGTCTGCTGGCAACGACCGCGCTCGAGGGCGCGGCTGCGCTGCAGCGCTTCGACGATCGCAAGGACACTTTCCAGCGCGCTTCGAAGCAGGCTTTGGAGCTAGGGAGAACGCTCGTCGTCGTCGGCGCTCCTCGAGCGGGGGCGCACACGAGAATCGTCGGCGCGTACGGCTGCGGGGACGTCTGCGTCGACCTCGGAGGATGCGACACGTGCGCGCGCTCGGTCGAGCACGACATCACGTCCGGCGCGGTCTCCGGCGTGCCCGACGACTCCTCAGTGGTGTTCGTCTCGTGCGTCCTCGAGTACGTGAGCGATCCTCATGCGGCGTGGGCCGAGCTGCTTCGCATGGCTGGTGATTCGTCTCGTGTCCATATCGTCAGGGTTCAGCCGTGGACCTTCACCGCGAGCTTTTACCCTGGAGCGAAGTGGCTCGTTTCTCGAGACGGCTTCGATCCGCCCACGTTTTCTCCCGTGACCACGTCGAGGAAGCTGGGCAGCCTGCTCTTCCTCGCTGGAACATCCGCGATGGCTCTCTCCAGGTAGCAAAATCTCAGACAGAAAGACAATCGACATCGCACTTACGATTTTCTTTGTCCTTCGATTTTTCTCATGGTAGGAGTTAACCCGTTCACGGGGCGAAACAACGCCAGCAGAACGTGAACGGGAGACAGAGCAACCATGAACCAGGTGACGTTGATCGGACATGTTGGAGCAGACGCGGAGCTTCGCGCCGCTGGCAGCTCGAAGAAGATCGAGTTCCGCCTCGCGACGGAAGAGCGCTGGAAGAACCAGAGCGGCGAGGTCCAGAAGAAGACGACGTGGCATCGTCTCGTGATGTGGGGCGATCGCGCCGAGAAGCTCTCGACGATGGTGGTCAAGGGCTCGCACGTCGCGATCACGGGTCGCATCGACAATCGCGACTACGAGAAGGACGGCGAGAAGAAGTACATCTCCGAGATCGTCGTCGACAACCTCGAGTTCCTCGGATCCAAGCCCGACAACGCCGGCGCGAGCAGCAACAAGCCAGCCGAGAACGCGTCTTCGTCCGGACGAAGCTCGCAGCGCGCGTCGACGAGCAAGGGCTCGACGAAGAACGCGGCTCCGCCGCCGGTCGACATCGTCGACGACGGTGACGTTACCGACGACCAGATCCCGTTCTGAGCGTCACATCTTCGCGTTCGACGCAGGAAGCCGATAGATGAATCCTGATGATTCATTTGTCGGCTTTCTTCATTTCTACAGCAACATTGAAGTTGCTTCTGCGTGCGTTTCTGGGCTAGAACGGATCGTCTCGTTGATCACTAGCACCCAGGAGGTTCGTGTTGGGTTACATTCTGTTTCTGATCGTGGCGGTGGTTCCCGTGGCCATGATCTTCAGGGCGATCTATGTGGGCCGGGCGAGGGGTCGCCTCGCGGCGAACCCTTTACTGACGAGTACCACCGAGACGCAGCCGCAACCCGCGGCCGATGGTGGTCCAGCGTCGACGTCGATCGTGCCGCCGCCGAGCGTCGCCGAGCCGCTCTCCTCGTTGAAGGTCGAGTCGCTGAGGCTCGTGAAGCAGTCCGTCATGAAGAGCCCGCGAGAGGCGCTCATCGACGAGATGCAGGAGCGGGCCGACGTTGGCGTATGCCTCGTTTGCCAGAGCCCGGCTCGCATGCCCGCCCCTGAGGTTCGCGTCGTCCCGATGGCCTTCTCGTGGCTTGCGCGATGGCTGGGGGCGATTCCGGTGGAGCGGATCGTGATCGATCCGCGCCCGGCGACGGGTCCGCTGCTCTTCTGCGTGCACCACCATGCGATGGCGCTGAAGCAGCTCGACGAGCGCGTCGCGAGCTGCGGCCTCGATCAAGCGGAGTTCTCGAGGAAGCAGAACGAGGCTTGGCGCACGTACCAGCGCTTCGGGCTGATCGAAGAGATGCGATCGCGTGAGAAGGAGATCTTGGCCGACGGCCAGAAGAAGAGGAAGTCGAAGCTCTCGGCGGTCCCTGCGGCAAACCAGGCGAACGGCACCGGCTAGGGAGCCTCGCGCTGCTTCTTTGGGGGTGATACCGTAGGCTCATGCCGCTTCAAGAAGGCGTGATTCTGCAGCGAACGAAGGTACGCGTCCCGTCGCCGTTCGTTCTGTTTTTGTCGCACTCCGCCGCGGGCGTGGTCGGCGCGGTAGGCGTCTCGATCGTCGCCGAAGCGCTGAGGCGAACGACTCGTCTCAGCCCTCTGGCTCGAGCTGCGGTCGTCGGAGGAGCGAGCGTCGTCGGCGGCGCTCTCGTCGGCCGAGACAGTCCGAGGCTTGGGACGGGCGTGCTGCTCGGAGGCGTAGCCTCGGCGGTGCCGGCGTTGCTCGAGAGCGTCGAGACCACGATGGCGGTCAGGGACGCCTCTCCATCGGCTCCGCCTCTTCCGGCAGCGGGCTCGCCCGTCGAGACGCCGTCTCGAGACGCATCGCAGCCTCCTTTGCTTGCGCCTTCCGGGCAGCTGCAGCGCTCTCATGCCGGCGCTTTCCTGCTCACTCCTCAGGGAGTCGTGATCCCAAAGTAGCGCTCGCTGTTGACTTTTCAACACGCCTTCGATCGCGATCGTTTCCGGCATTCCTGCAGATGCCATCGGGCTGCAAATTCCCAGTGCCTTGTCATCGTTGACGACTCTATCGATGCGAATAGAGTCAGTCTTCGAACAACGCAAGGGAAAGTCTCCCTTCGCAAAGGAGTCATTCGATGGAAGCCGACCTCACGATGCAGACCGCGCGCTCGTTTCAGGAGTGCGATCAGTCGTTCTCCGGAAACCTCCAGGCGACGATCAAGTACCTCCAGCTGCCCGAGAGCTCGATCGCCGCGTGCGATCGCCTCTTCCGCAACTTCTTCCACGGCGAGAAGGTCGACCGCTATTCGACGGTCTTCGTCCGCTTCGAGCGCGACGCCAACGGCAACCTGTTCCTCGCGAGCGGCCCGAACGACTCGGGCGACGGCATCGTCGGCGGCGCGCCCACGTACGAGTGGTTCGCGCACGGCTTGAGGCCGGGCTCGAAGGGCCAGACCGACCACCTCTACTCGGTCGCTCCCGCGACGCCCGGCACCACCGTGATCCCCGGCGAGGGCTCGCCGTGGGTCCTCTCGAAGTCGGACACCGACGGTCTCGACGCGGTCGACACCCGCGAAGCGGGCGCGGACCTGACGAGCAACCAGCTCGTGGACTTCTTCGTCTCGAGCGTTGGCGTCGAGTGGGTCGGCGTCTTCGAAGCCGTCGCCAACCCGATGCCGAACCCGACCGACGGAACGATCGCGCGCCAGCGCTCGGCGTGGGCGATCCGCGAGCAGGGCGCGTACACGCGCCGCATCCAGGAGTACCTCGCGCGCCACGCCACCGTGCGCATCGCTCGTGAGGGCGAGAAGTTCGCGAAGAACGGGCTCGACTACAACCTCGGCGCCTGCGCGGACTGGACCTCGTACGCGGAGTTCTTCGGCGGCGGCAACGTCAGCGGCGGACAGCCGATGATGTACGCGCTGAAGCTCCTCCCGCTGCCCCTGCTCACCGGTCGCGCCCCGAAGCTCGTGACGAGCAACCGGTTCCGCTTCCTCCTCGACGTCGACTCGGTCGGCGTGATCGACAGCGATCCGGTCAACCCGGTCCCCGCGGCGCTCTCGCCCGCGATCGTCAGCCAGTCGCCCTTCAACGACTCGATCTTCGTCGGGCTTCGCCTGAAGCTGACCGGCGGCATGATCTGCGTGAACGAGCAGGGCGTCCCCACGGGCCTCGAGTTCGAGGCGCTGAAGGACTCGATCGCGAAGCTGCCGGCCGACCAGAAGGCCCAGATCCGCGACGCGATCTCCGGTCGCTGATCTTCGCTCCGAAGACTCCGCTGATCGCGGATCCCCATCGGCACGCACCCTCGCAGTAGACGAGGGGCGTGCCGATGGCTTTTGTGCGGTACGCTTTCTTGCTACTATCGAAGAATGGCTCTCAACCGCACTCCGGTCCCTGTCGACTACCAGATCGACTTCGCAGATCCTGCTAGCTGCAGGAAAAACAAAGCGAAGTATCAGGAGTTCAGCTCTCTCGCCGTCAAGTTCATCGACGGCCAGATCAGCGCCGTCATTCCTGAGAGTCTCGAGAGCGACCAGTACATTGGCGTTCGATCGTACATGTTTGACCGGCCCGTCGATCGTTTCTCGATCTACGTGACTTTTTACGGCCCGAAGGCGAGAGCTGGGAATACGTTTCCGACGCTGAAGTGGCGCATTCAGCTGGGCATTGGTCCAGACAACGAGCGAGCGATCGAGGGTGAGTACACTCCTTCGGAGATGAACGAGACCGGGCTTCTCCTGTCGTTCTGCTCCGCGAGGATCTTCCGAACGCTCGACTTCTGCGTGAACATCGTCGACGAGCAAGGCGATACGCTGCCCAACTCTCCGATGCAGCTCTCGCTTGGCGGGTACGCTCATCTGTCGAACTCGTGCTTCCCTATCGCGACCACCGGCGAGGATGGTACGATCAGCTGGATCGCGAAGGACTATCGTCCGACTGCGGTGATCTTGCCCTGAGGAACGCCATGAACGAAGTGAAGTTCTACTACTGGCTCGACGATGAGAACGTGGTTCAGACGTTCCCGCAGGTTCGCCAGCCTACGATGGACGAGCCTCCCGCGCCTTTTGTCAGGGTGGCTCCCATGTGGAGCGACGTTTTTCCGAACAGGATCGTTCCGGACAACTGGGTGGGTCCCTCTGGCCAGGTCGGGACAGCTCCGTCCGGAACAACGCCTGTTCCCGGCGGAGAGAACATCGAGGCTCCGCCGGCCGAGCCCATGCCTCGGATCGCGACGCCGACGGAGACGCCGGAGCAGCGTCTCGAGCGCTTGAAAGATGAGCGAAAGCAGCACCTCGTTCTCGGGGGAGCGCTGCTTCTTGGGATCATTGGTGGGTTCGTGATCGATCGGAGGGCTTGATGTCGGTGGTTCAGAATCTTCAAGGCACAGCGTCGTCAGTTGCAGGGACTGCTTCGGAGATCGCTTATCCGGAGACGGAGTCGGATATTCTCGCGCAAACGGCGTTCGTGAAGATGGCGCTGACGACCTCGTCGACGTTTCTTGCGGGAGTCACCCTCGGTACGGTACTCTCGCGACTGATCGGGCGTCGCAAGCCCGAGCGCAGCTCGTCCAAAGAACCCTGATCAGGAGTCCTTCGATGCCCTTCAATACGTCTGACCCCATCTCCGCCGACAACCTTTCGATCCGCTACTTCGACGCGCTGATCGACCTTCCGGCGGCCTCGTCCGTGCCGCTGGGCACGCGTGCCTACGTGGCCGCGGAGAGCACCTACTACGTCGTGCAGCCGTCGCCGACGGCTCCTCATGCGGGCTCGTGGGTCGCGGACGGCCCCGGAAGCATCGGCGTGGCGAACGCCGTCGTTCCGGTGCTCGGCGGCATTCGCACGCCTCCGAGGCAGGTCGGCGACGCGAACTACTCGGTGATCGACGACGACTACCTGATCGAGTTCAACGCGGCCCTCTCGGCGCCGCGCACCCTCACGCTTCCCGCTCCGAACCTCGCCGCTCCAGGGCGAGTGCTGATCATCAAGTCGGCCAACGCGGTGAACGGGGCCAACGTGATCAACACCTCGCTCAACATCGACGGTGCGGCGGGATCGATCGCGGCGCCGTACGGTGCGCTTCGCATCTACGACAGCGGCACGCAGTGGCTCTCGTTCTGATCTTCGTCGACTGAGCGTTTTCGCTCGGTCATCGAACAGATCGCGGTGGGGACTGCGTCGTGTTTCCGATTTGCCGGTTAACGAGTATGATCGGGGCATGTCCTCCGCATCGCCTCCATCCGGACAAGCCGCGACTCCCACGACCACGGATCTCACGGATCTGAACCGACGCCTTCGCGAGGAGGTGTCGATCTACAAGACCGCTGCCGGCGTCGCGACGGCGCTCGTGGGCGTCTCTGTCGTCGCGCTCGTGGTCCAGCGGTTTCTCCTGAAGCAGGAGATCGGCACCGCGCGCCTCGAGTGCTATGCCCGTCCTCCGGTGCAGCCTGGCTACGGTTACGCGCCGCAGTACGGCTATCAGCAGCAGCCGCAGCCCTTCCAGCCCGGCTACTACGGGCAACGGTGATCGCCATGAGAATCCTGCCCAATGACAGCCGGTTCGAGTCGGCGCCGATGGCGCGCGGTCACGGCGTCTTCGCTTCTGAGCTCGACGCGGCTGTCGAAGACATTCTGCAGGATGTCCCTGCGGAGAACCGCAAGGAACTCAAGCGGCAAGTCAGCGATGGCTGGCGAGGACTTCACGACGACGGGGAGCCTTTGGATCCTTCCGGCGCTGCGGACTTCGCCGGCGAGGACGAGAAGCAGGGGAAGGACACCATCGTTCCGATGGGTCGACTCTACGAGATCGCGATGCTCGTCACGGGCCGCTGGGGCCGCTTGGCGCTCCCCAGCAAAGAGGATCGAGCCTTCGGTCCATCGGGGGAGGCTTTCCGACGCAGGAAGCGCTTGAGCGTGTTCCGTTCTGGTCAGGGCCCATCGGAGATGCTGTCGTTTCGAGATCGTCTGGAGAAGCTCGAGGCTCTCTTGTCGATGCGCATGTCGGAGGCGATCAAGAGCTATCGCAAGCGCGCCGGAGCGAAGGCTGGTTCGTTTGTTCCGGAGGGGAAAGCCAAGAAGTCGATGACGAACTGGATCGGCGTCTTCTCGACGATGCTCGAGGCCGTCCGTTTCGTGAAGAGGCAGCTCGAGCGAGATCCATCGGAGAGGACGATCTTCGGCCCTTCCAAGTCTGGGAGGCTTCTTCCGTTCGGGATTCGCTGGGGAGTGCTCGCCGGCGATGGCAACTCCAAGCTGCCTTTCTTGGCGTACAGCGAACTTCCGATGGCGACGTGTCCAGGCGCTGGAGAGTGTGGCGTCTACAAGAAGGACGCCTCGACAGGGACCATCGCCTCTGGATGGTGCTACTCCTTCAAGGCTTGGCGCTATCCAGCGGCTTTTGGGCGCCAGTTTCTGAACACCCTCGCTGCTTCCTGCTCGCGAATGTTCGATGTCGAGCGTCAGCTCGGAGACGGCGCTGCGGGGGTGAACTACTGGATGGACGTCGACGGTGGCTTCAAGAACCTCGATCGTTCCTGGCAGCAGTACGTGAAGATGTTGGTGCTTCGAAAGAGCGCCTCTTTGATCAGGTCCCATCTTCGGAAGGGCCGTGTCTCTCTGCGAGACAAGAAGAACCCTGCCGCCGGCGGACGCGTCGTCTTCTTTCGCCTCTTCGTCGACGGAGACATGGGCGATGCGGACACGGTCGCTTGCTGGATGAACGCGACGCGGCAGATGGCCGACCTGTCGGAGCGCGACGCTTCGATGGGCAAGAACTACGCTTCCGGCGAGCTCGGCGCGATCCAGGTCTACGGGTATTCCAAGGCTTGGGGCGAGTTTGTCTATGCGGATCAGCGACTGGGAAGAGACTTCTGGCCTGACAATTACGTGCTGAACCTCAGCAACGCCTCCACCTACGCAGGCTCTCCGGCGGAGAAGCTCATTCTCCAGCTGCCGATCACCAGGGGCTACTTCAACGCGATCGATTTTCGTTCGCAGCTGAGAACGATCAAGCAGATCGAGCCTTCTGAGCTGGCTCTTCCCGAGCAGCCTCCTCTGCCTGGCGTCACGCTCGATCAGATGCGAGGGATCGTCGAGCTCGGAGACGTGAGGTCCTTCGAGGACGCAGAGCGGCTCCTCTCGAGCCGCTTTGGCGTTGAGGTTGGAGGAGACGATTTCCGTCAGCTCGAGGCGCCTTCGGATTGGCCGGAGAGCCAAGAAGAAGCGGCGCTTCTTCGCTCGGAGTACGAGAGGGAGCGCGTTTCAGCGCTTCGTGGTCAGGTCTTGAACAAAGCGCTCGCTGCGATGCTGTCGGACGGTCAGATCTCTCAGGCTGTTCGAGAAGACATCGCTCGAGACGACGGGTTCTACACGCTGAAGGCTGCGGAGAAGTTCTACGCTTCGAAGAAGAAGGGGAAGTCTCCGACGTCTTCTGTGAAGACCCAGCAGAAGAAGCTCGTCGCGCTGCTCGTTCACTCGATCTTCGCGGCTGCTCGCAGGTCTAGCAGCGGTAGCTGCCCGTTGATCTGCGGCAACTGCTCGGACATGTCTCTCACCGCGGCGGAGCGCGCGATCGCGTTCTCGAGCCAGAAGTCGTTCGAAGACTTCCAAGCGATGACGGGTGCCGTTCACCGGTGTGCCTCGAAGGTTCCGACACTGGGCTATGTTCCGCCGGCGGGGAAGACACTTCCTCGCGGCGTCGAGATCCTGAGGTCTGGCCCAGACGCAGGCACGGCGAGGGGGTACCGTCGACTTCCGAACGGCCGCGTCGAGCTCAGCGTTGGCTACTACGGATCCGACATCCACATCGGGCTTCACTGATCGCTCGGGCTCTGGTACAGTGCTGCCATGGCTCGGAAAAACAAGGCTGTCGCCACGAGCATTGTGCCGCATTCTCGAGAAGAGGTCGTCCGCTACGAGGACCGGCCTGCTTCTGGCGTTGCGACGCGCGCGCGGCGCAGCATCGCGCTGGGCCTCGGTGTGTTCGTTGGTGTTCTCGTCGTTTCTTCGCTCAAGAAGGTCTGATCCATGACTCTCCTCTTCCCTCCTTCTTTCAATTCGGGAGAGCCTCTCTCGGCTCGCTTCATGTACAAGCGCGCCGAGGCGAACGGCGGTCGTTCGCCGTGGGTCTTTGGCACCACGGGGTACGCCTTCATCCGTCTTGCGTGGGATGCGCTGAAAAACTTTTCCTTCGAGGACAAGAGCGCGTACGCGACGCTGTCTCTCGATGGTCGTTCTGGACCGCTTGGTCTCAGCTACGCCGCGGTTCTTAATTCGTGGCCGGTGATCGGCGGCGATGGCGCGCGGACGTTTCGGGTCAACGCTCCGAGCGAAGAGGGGGCGCAGGGCATCTCTTGGGACAACGACTTCAACCGCGCGCTGTGGTCTTGGACGAGGCAGCAATGGACAGCGTCTCGGCGCGCTCGTGGACTTCAAGACCAGAGGGCTGAGTTTCAGAGGGTTCTTGGCGGAGGTCTCGCGGCTTCGGCGATCCTGCTTCCCCTCTTCCCTGTGCTCGCCGCTGGAGGCATCGCCTACGTTCGATCGAAGATGAACGAGCCTGAGTCGCGTACTTGGTGGGGCATCCTCGACGCGATCGAGCAGTGCGAGCTCGAGCAGCGAGTGAACCCTGTGGCGCTTCAGATGGCGTGCCTCTTGGTGGCGGTGAGGCTGCAGCTCGTCGCTCGCTCGGACGCGTCAGTGGTCTCGTTGATCTCGGCGGACACGATTCCTCTGCCGTATCGCAGGTCTCCGGTGAGGCCGAGCGATCCCACGGGAGAGATCGCGAGCCGTCGCTTTCGCACGTGGCCTTACCGCAAAAGCGACGGAGGAGATCCGCTCGCGGGAATGGCGGTCTCTGACGATCCGGCTCGTCCGACCCCGAGCGTTCCTGCGCAGCAAGGCACTCCGGCGCCTCCGGGGCAGGCTGAAGAGCCTTCGCGGGTGCTCGCGCCGTTCCCATCGAACGCCGCTCCATCGCCGGTCGTAGGGCTCGGAGCGGGCGAGACGGTCGCGATCAACGCGGGCTACGTGCTCGGCGGAGCGATGGTGGTCGGCGGCGCGATTCACGCGCTGCTCAACAACGTGCGCAGAGACCAGGCTGCCGAACAGATCGTGGAGAACCGCGGTTATGTTCCGACTCAGCCGATGCTGCCCTCGCAGACGCCCTCGCAGACGACCTCGCAGGCGTCGCCGCCGCAAGCCGAGCGCTCGGCAAGAGAAGACCGATGAGATCGATGATTGTCTACGGCACGTATTGCGTGCCGATTCTCTCCTCTGGGTCTCACGCTCAGGTCTCGGCGGAGAACGTGACGAACGCCTTCCGCACCGCTCCGACGGTGCAGAGCTGGGGCTCCTACGTGGGTCCTGCTCCGAGGATCACTCGAGGGCGCTTCGATCAGTGCGTCAACCAGGTCAACGCGTCGTGGCTCTTCGAGTACCCAGAGCCTTCTTCGCAGCTGTCTCCGGACGAGCTCACGCAGTACGACGACATCATCCGTCGGAATCTGCAGGAGCGATTGCAGTCGACGTTGCGCGATGCGACGGCGGGCGGAGGGTGGATGCTCTCTTTCCTTCCGTACTCGCCTTCGCTGCATGGTTCTCGAGACTGGTGGGCTTCTGGAGAAGCCTCGAGGACGCGCACGTATCAGTCGGCTGACTTGGGAGACCGAGAGAACCCCGTCGGACCGAACAGCGTTCACCCTCCAGAGGTCGGGCCGACGGATGCCCTTCGACAGTGGATCGCGAACAACAAGGGGATCGTGATTGGCGCCGGCGTCTTCGTCGGTCTCGGAGTGACCGCGATCATCGCCGTGAAGGTCATGGATCGAACGAAGAGGATGGACCTCGGGATGCCGTATGGACCCATTCCGCAGCCACCGTATCCGATCCAGTCATTTGGTCCGATCCAGCCTGGATTGCTGCCGCCGCAGCAGCCTGCGTATGCTCCTCCGACGGACAAGCAGCTGAGCAAGACGATCACGAAGTCGAAGTCACAGCTCGCGCGCAGGAAGTGACCGCTCTCGGCCGAGAGCCGAGCGGAGGGGCGTCGCTTGCGACAATCAGCTCGGTCGGCGACAATTCCGTCATGTCCTCGATCGCGATCTGCAACCCTTCGTACCGTGCCGGCGACCCAGACTTCGGCGGATCTGCGCCGCTGTCTGGACGGCTCCTTTTTGTGCGGAGAGGCACCAACGTCACGTGGGTCTGGGGCGGCACCGGCTACTTGGTGATCACCTTGGCGTGGGAAGCGTTCTTGGCGTCGCTTCCCCCTGGCGGGGCTGACGTTCAGGGCGTTGGCGGCTTTGGATCCTACGGGGTCACGGGATCCGCCGAACGCAAAACGTATCGGATGAACCTCGGTCAATCCACGTGGGATGCGGACTTCACGCGCGCGCTCTGGTCGTTCTACTTTCGCGCGTGGCAGAGCCAGGCAACAAGGCTCAGGCATCCGAGCGCGATCGATCAGTTTACCGGTCGAGCGTCGGCCGACTACACGCAGGACTGGATGGCGAAGCTCAACGCGATCCGAAGCGTCGAGCTGACGAGAACGATCACGCCTGCCGCGTTCAAGCTCGCAGCCACTGCTGCGCTCTCGAGGCAGAACCTGCTCGACAACGTCACGACCCCGCTCGTCCAGCTTCTCCCTCGGACGATGCTTCCTCTCTACGAGGTCGCGCTTCGACCGAACGCAGAGATCGAGAGAAACAACCGCTCCGCGCTCATCTGGCCAGCGACGGGTCCATTTCCGAACGACCCTCGCTGGGCGAACAATGATGGACGGGTCACGTACATCTTGTGCGATGAGGACGGAGATTCCCCAGCGTCCACTCCTCCTTCTCCTCCGACTACGACTCCTGCTCGAGTGCCAACGACACCATCTCCGCCTGCGGTGACGACGGGATCTTCGACGAGCTCGCCTCGTCCAGCAAACACATCGATCGCGCTGTCGGCACAGGCGGCCTTCGCGGATCCGCGAGACACAGAGCAGAAGGACAGCTCGAAGCCGGTCTACACGGCCGTCTACGTCTTGGGCGGAGCAATGCTCGCCGCGGGCGCTGGCTGGGCGGCGTTCTCAGCCTTCAGGGAAGGTTCTTCGGAGAGGTTCTGATCTTCCTTGACGCTGCGAGCCTTTTCTTGCGGTGTTGATTTTAGACTGAACATGACAGACAATCCTATTCATGATCAACCCAATTTGCGATGCTCGCTACAGAGAGGGCAACCCCGACTTTACCAGCTCTTCTCCATTGTCAGGCAGGCTTCTCTTCGTTCGGAAGCATACGGATCGGACATGGGTTTGGGGAGGATCTGGGTCACTTCTCTTCAATATCTGTTGGGCTGCAATTCTTCACTCAATTTCTTCCCATAGCGACGCTGGAGCTGGCATCTTCGGCAGCGGCGGGGTTTATGGTCCACCAGGCTCGCCTGATAGGCGAGGATTTTCTTGGACCTCTAGCAGTTTGGCTTGGGACGACAACCTTACGAGGGGGCTATGGTTGTTTTACCTTCACGCTTGGCATGACCAGACAGTGAGAATGCGTCAGCCAAGCGCCGCAGATCAGCTCTTGGGCAGAGCCACCTCGGATTACACTCGTGATTGGATTTCCAAGCTGAACAGCATCCGCAGCGTAGAGACTTCCAGAAGAATCACACCTTCGGTTTTCAAGCTCGCTGCTATGGCAGCCTTGTCGCATCAGGGTCTTCTCGATAACGTTACGACTCCTGTTGTTGACCTTCTGCCGGCGACGCGTCTTCCTGATTATGGGAGACCAGTTCCAGTGGTTACCGTTGTTTCGGAAAATCTCCAATCATCTTTGATCTGGCCAGCCGGATCGCCCTTCCCAATGGATCCCAAATGGGTATCGAGGAGCGGCGTCATCAGAGACGTTGCGTGTAACCCTCCTGCTGATCAGCCTGCGATCAATCCAACGTCATCGTCGAATACTGCTCGCAGTGCTTCGCCATCATCTACGCAGCGACCTGCTTCGACCACGACGCTTGGCAGGAATCCTACTCGTGACGCTTTTTCTGATATTTCGGGACCAGAGATGAACGAAGTCTCCAACATTGGGTATAATGTCTTCTACGCCTTGGGAGGAGCAATGGTTATCGGCGGCGCCGCGCTCGCTGCTTTTTCTCTGCGTTCCGGATCAGATCGCTTCTCATCTTGAGGACCGCTCCCTCCGGGGACTTCCTCTTCCATCTTTTTCTTCCGAAGCGAGATCTGCACGAGTTGGTCCCGAACACTCTCTCCTACCTCGCATCCTCGGCAGCCGATCACGTCTCCTTGTCGGAGGTGTTCTCCTCGGCGCTTCCTCAGCACCGTCATGGGCTTCTCAGCGGTCTCGAACCGAGTTCGGCATGCAGCAGCGGAGATGTTGGCTTTGTACGGCTCGCATGCGACCCGGCTCTTCTCGCTGTAGATCTTCGGCTTCACCTCGCAGAGCTTGTGTCACTCTTCTCTGTCGTGCCAATCTTTCGCCACTGGCGCTAAAGACGACTCGAGCGCCCGCTGCGTCTGGACCCACAACAGTGTAGGATCGCGCCATGGCGGCATCGTCATCGACGCGATTTTTCTCCTACCGGAGTCGAGTGCTGGACCTCGACGACGCTCTCGAGTGGGCGAGCAAGAACAGAGCGGAGGTCGACGAGGCCGTCCTATCCTCTGCTGTCTGCGGTTGCTTTCATTGCTTGGCGCTTGTCCCTGCGATCGACATCGTCGAGAACCTACCCGAAGACCCGTCGACCGTGATCTGCCCGAGGTGCTTCGTCGACTCGATCATCGTCGACTCTTCGGACCACCCAGTCTCGACTCGGCTCTTGGTGGTGTGCAAGGCTCGGCACTTCTGGTCTTGAGCTGGTTGCCGATCTCGGAGGAGATCGTGATAAGCTCGCGCCCATGGGTATCGATCCGAACAAGCCGCAAGCGGGCCGCGTGGACATGATCCAGGTGCCGCTTTTTGCCAACCTCCCCTCCGGCGTTCCTGCGTTCACTCACGCGTGGGTCGAGACGAGCGACGGCACGAACGACGCTGGCGAGTACGTTCGCATCATCGACACACCTTCTGGCGCGGCGCACTGGCAGTTCATCGGCAACGGCTCAGTGACCCCGGCGGCGGGTAGTCAAGTCTTCAGCGTGTCTGGCTCTTTCACCGTCCCCGCTGGAGTCACGAAGATGTTCGTCTTCGGGCGCCCTGGCGCCGTCGGAGGCTCTGGCGGATGCGGAGGCGCCGCGGGCTTTGGCGGCGGCGCGACCGGCGGAGGCGGTGCTGGGGGCTGCGGCGGCGCCGGCGGAGGTGGTGCGGAGCTCATTGGCCCATACCCCATCGACGTCACCCCAGGACAAGTTCTCACTGTCACCGTTGGGGCTGGCGGTGCGGGTGGCGGAGGCGGTCTTCCGGGAGCTGGCGGAGTTGGCTTTGGAGGCATTGGCGGCTTTGGAGGACAGGGCGGAACGGGCTCGGGCTCGTCGGTCTCTGGCACAGGCGTGTCGATCATCTTCCGTGGCGGCAGAATGGCTGCGGCGTCTTCCGATTCGGCGTCAAACGCGCAGCCGGGTTCTCCTATCGCAGGAGGCGCTGCCGTGGCGACAGTTGGCGCGATTATTCCCTCCGTTGGCTACGGTCAGCTCGGCTCTCCTGGCACGCCCAGAACCGCAGCGAACCGTGGCGTCGCCGGAGCAGGAGGCGCGCCTGGCGCTGCTGGTCAGAACAGCTTCACCTACGGCGTGAACTCGGCGATCGCGTTCTTGTACTCTGGAGCAGCCGCGGTTGGTCCTGGCTCGAGCGCCGGCGGAGCGGCGGCAGCGGGCCGTGGCGGCGGTGGAGCGGGGTCGGGCGGAGCGCCTGGCTGCCCCGGAGATGGTGGCTATCCGTCTCCGGCGACGCCGACGGTGGCGAATGGCCCTCTTGGCGCCGTGGGTGGCGCAGGGCAAGCCGTGGGCGCGGGCGGAGATGGGCTCGATGGATCGGCCGGCGTGGACGGCTCCAATGGAGGCGGCGGCTCTGGCGGAGCCGGCGGCGGTGGCGGAGGTTCCGGCTCGATCACTGGAGGCTCCGGTGGTAGCGGTGGCCAAGGCGGCCGAGGCTCTGACGGACTCATCGTTCTGACCTGGTGAGAGGAGATCGTTGTGGCAAATCGTCGTGTTGCTTGCGTTCACGCAGGG
>Ga0075163_10004526_pt1 | contig 18647 bp, 14 predicted proteins | sample JI1023141ADNA_FD_71478 | JGI IMG/M metagenome (GOLD analysis project Ga0075163, IMG submission 71478) | Wastewater effluent complex algal communities from Wisconsin, to seasonally profile nutrient transformation and Carbon sequestration -... | ecosystem: Engineered > WWTP > Effluent > Algae...
CTGCTCCTGTGCGACGTCGACTTCTTCAAGAAGGTCAACGACAACTACGGCCACCCGGTCGGCGACGAGGTCCTGCGCCGGGTCGCCAAGGTCCTGGCCGAGGTCGCGCGCAAGATCGACGTCGTCGCCCGCTACGGCGGCGAGGAGTTCGCGGTCGTGCTCGACGGCTCGACCGCCGAGCAGGCCCGGGCGGTGGCCGAGCGCATCCGCCAGGAGGTCGGCCGCCTGGTGATCGACACCGAGAAGGGCCCGCTGTCGGTCACGATGTCGGTCGGCGTCGCCGCGTTCCCCGAGGACAGCCGCGAGCGCGCGGTCCTGATCGAGCGCGCCGACCACGCCCTGTACCACGCCAAGCACTCGGGCCGGAACCAGGTCGTGACCTATGCCCAGTTTGTCGCGGCGCGCGCCAAGAAGGCGTCGTAGCCGGACACCGCGATCACGGTCGGCGGCGGAATTCCGCGCGTGGATCGCGGCCGGATCACGGCGCGGTCGTTCGATCAGGGTTTGGACTTGGCCCGACGGTCGGGCTCGGCCCACGATGGCCACATGTCCCCCCTCCCCCGCCGCCGCGCTGCCGCGCTGTCCGTGATCCTCGTCGCCGCCATCGCCGGGCCGGCCGCCGCCAACCAGCCGTGCGCCAGCGACGGCGTGGTGGCCGCGACGCCGGCGCAACCCGGCACGTGTCCGCTGACCTTCTACGCGCCGGCCGGGCAAGGCCCGCTGGCGGTGTTTCGCAACGGCGCCGAGGTCACCGGCTTCCCGTTCGTCGAGACCCGGCGGTTCGCGGTGACCCGCCACCGCGCGGTGTGCTCGAGCTCGGACGGGGCGTGCTGGCGCGACCTGACCGACACCGCGACCATGGTCGAGCTGACCTACACGCCGGGCACGCCGCTGCTCCCCGGCGACGTGGTCGGGCTCGGGCCGACCGGAGTCGGGCCGCTGGCGACCCTCACGATCGGCGACGTCGGCGCGTGCGCGGCGCCGGTGGCCTTGACCGTCGAGCAGTGCGCCGATCCGATCGGTGGCGACGGGCGTGGCCTGGCGTGCACCGGCGGCGACTTCGCGTGCGATGCCGAGGGCCGGCCTCTCGACGACGACGGCGGCTGCACCACCGGCGGCGGCGGGCCGGGGGCCGCCGAGCTGGGGGCGGCCGGGCTGGCGCTCGTCGCGCTGGCGCCCCGGCGCCGCCGGCGCTGACCGACCGCGGGATCGTCCGGCGCCGCGACAATGTCGGCGCGGCGGTTTGACTCGCCGATCGCTCGCCGCGACCATCGAGGCGTGGCGGTCAAGAACTACGTCCTCGACACCAACGTGCTCCTCCACGACGCGCGCGCGATCTTCGCGTTCGCCGACAACAACGTGGTGATCCCGATCTACGTGATCGAGGAGATCGACACCTTCAAGAAGGACCAGACCGAGCTGGGCCGAAACGCCCGCCAGGTCGCCCGCCTGCTCGACGCCCACCGGGTCGACGGCGGCCTGTCCAAGCCGCAGCAGCTCGACAACGGCTCGGGCGGCACGGTCCGGGTCGCCCTGGCCAAGAGCCCGCCCAAGAACCCGAGCTACGACTCGCGCTCGATGGATCAGCGGATCCTCGAGATCGCGATCGAGGTCCAGGACAGCGACCCGGCGACCCCGACGATCCTGGTGACCAAGGACGTCAACATGCGCATCCGCGGCGATGCGCTGGGCCTGACCGCGGTCGACTACGACACCGAGCGGGTCACGATCGAGGATCTCTATCCCGGCCATCGCGAGGTCGGCGCCAGCGCCGGCCAGATCGACGCCCTGTACGCCGACGGCGGCACCGCGGTCACCGTCGACGGCGGCCTGTACGCCAACGAGTTCGTGCTGCTCAAGGACGAGACCACCGGCAAGAGCGCGCTGGCGCGCAACGACAAGGCCAGCGGCAAGGTGGTGCCGGTCAAGAAGCTGCGCGAGGGCGTGTGGGGCATCCGGCCGCGCAACAAGGAGCAGCACTACGCGCTCGATCTGCTGCTCAACGACGACATCAAGCTGGTCACGCTGGTCGGCAAGGCCGGCACCGGCAAGACCCTCCTGGCCCTGGCCGCCGGCCTGCAGAAGGTCACCGAGGAGGACATCTACGGCAAGCTCCTGGTCAGCCGCCCGATCTTCCCGCTCGGTCGCGACATCGGCTACCTGCCCGGCGACATCGAGGAGAAGCTCAACCCGTGGATGCAGCCGATCTACGACAACCTCGAGCTGCTCCTGGGCCTCAACCGCTCCGACAAGAAGGAGGGGCGGAGCTACCAGGAGCTGGTCGATCTCGGCTTCGTCCAGGTCGAGCCGCTGACCTACATCCGCGGCCGGTCGTTGCCCAACGTGTACATGATCGTCGACGAGGCGCAGAACCTGACGCCCCACGAGGTCAAGACCATCATCACCCGCGCCGGCGAGGGCACGAAGATCATCCTGACCGGCGACCCGTACCAGATCGATCACCCGTACCTCGACTCGTCGAACAACGGCCTGACCACGGTGGCCGAGCGCTTCAAGCAGGAGGCCCTGGCCGGTCACATCACCCTGGCCAAGGGCGAGCGCAGCCCGCTGGCCGAGCTCGCGACCCAGGTGCTGTGAGCGGGCGACTGGCCCTGGCGGCGGCGCTGGTCGTCGGCTGCGGCTCGGCCCGCGCCGACCTGCCCGGCTTCGAGCTGCGGGTCGCCGAGGTGGTGACGATCGAGCTGGGCGGCGCGGGCGCGGTGTCGGTGGCCCTGGTGCCCGCGCCGGGCTACCGGGTGTCGGCCGAGGCCCCGGCCCGCCTCGCGGTCGAGGCCGGTGACGGCCTGGGCCTGCCGCGCCGCCGCTACCTGCGCAAGGACGCCGCCGATCCGGCGGCCGACGCGCCGCGCTTCGACGTCAAGGTCCGGGCCAAGGTCGCCGGCGACCACGCGCTCACCGTCGAGGCGCGCTTCTGGCTGTGCGCGGCCAAGACCTGTCGCCCGGTGGTGGCGCGGCGGTCGGCGACGGTCCGGGTGCCGGCGCCGCCGGTCGACGCCGGGGTCGACGCACCGCCCGCGCTGCCGCTGGACGCCGGGCCGCCGATCGACGGTGGTCGCCGGAGGTCGCGGTGAGCGCGCCGCCGCCGCGCCTGCCCGGCTGGCTCCTGGCCGCGATGCTCCTGGCCGGCGCCGCGGTGTTCGCGCCGTTCGCGACCTGGCTGGTCCTGGCGGTGTGGGTCGGGCAGCTCGGGCGCACGATGGTGCCGCCGTTGGTCCGGCTGACCGGCCGACGCCAGCGCGCCGCCGCGGTCTTGATCGCGGCCCTGATCGCGCTCCTGGTCGTGCCGGTGGCCCTGATCGTCACCACCCTGGTCAGCGACGCGATCGTCTTGGGCCGGCGCCTCCTGGCCTCGCCCGAGGTCCGCTCGGTCCTCGAGCGCCTGGTCACCGAGGGCGCGTCCGACGGCGCCGAGCGCAACCCGGTCGACCTGGTGGTGGCCCACGGCGATCGCGCATGGGGGCTGGTCAGCGTGGTCATGCGCATCGCCGCCGAGGTGCTGCTCGGGCTGTTCGTGTTCCTGTCGGCGACCTACGCGGTCCTGGCCGACGGCCCACGCGCCTACCGCTGGCTCGAGGACCACCTGCCGCTCGACGCGCGGATCACCCGCCGCTTCGCGGCTGCGTTCACCGAGACCGGGCGCGGGCTGTTCATCGGCGTCGGCGGCGCCGGCCTGGCCCAGGCGGTGGTCGCGACCATCGCCTACCTCATCCTCGACGTGCCCGAGCCGCTGGTGCTGGGCCTCCTGACCCTCATCACCTCGGTGGTGCCGTCGGTCGGCACGGCGATGGTGTGGGTGCCGATCGCCGGCGGCCTGTGGCTGACCGGCCGCCCCGAGGCCGCGCTCGGCCTGGCGGTGGTCGGGGTCGCGGTGATCGGCAGCATCGACAACCTGCTGCGTCCGATCCTGGCCCAGCGCGGCCACCTCGGGCTGCCGGCGCTGGTGATCATGATCGCGATGTTCGGCGGCATCGCGCTGGCCGGCCCGGCCGGCCTGGTGCTCGGCCCGCTGGTGGTGCGGCTGGCCAAGGAGGCGATGGTGATCGCGCGCGAGGCTCGCGAGGCGGAGGCCGCGCCGCCGCCGGCGTGATCGAGTAGGCTCGCGCGATGCTCCGCTCGTGCGCGCTCGTCGCGCTGTTCGCCCTGGCCTGTGGGAGCGCCCCGCGCGCCACCACGATCGAGAATCGCAACACCGGCGCCGAGCCGATCGCCGCCAGCCCCAGCCTGCGCGACGGCGCGCTGTGGTCGTGTCAGATCGCCGACTACGACCCGCAGCCGTGCAAGCTCAGCCGGGCCGGGGGCGCGTGGCGCCTGGCCAAGCTCCTCGGCTCGCAACGGTTCCGCGGCGAGCTGACGTTCGCCGCCGATCGCGCGACGTTTCGCGGCGAGTTCTTCTGCCCGTGGGGCGATTGCACCGAGCCGATGGACGTCGGGTTCGATCGCATCAGCACCGAGGAGCACTACGTGTCCCAGTTCGGCGGCGATCCGATCACGCTGCGCTACGACGCGCAGCTCGAGGCGGAATACGCGGGCGCGGGCTACGGCGGGCTGACCGGGGACGAGCGGTAGGACGGAGGAGACCGAGGCCGAGACCGAGGCGGAGGCCGAGACCGAGACCGAGGCGGAGACCGAGACCGAGACCGAGGCCGAGACCGAGGCGGAGACCGAGACCGAGACCGAGGCGGAGACCGAGACCGAGACCGAGACTGAGGCCGAGGCCGAGGCGTCAGGTCAGCGCCAGCCGTCGATGGCTTCGCGCAGCTCGCCGACCCGGGCCTTGGACAGCGCGCCGACGGCGGCCACGACCATGCCGCTGGGCTGGAACACCTGGCGGGCGGTGGCGATCAGATCGTCGGCGGTGACGCGATCGATCGCGGCCAGCCGCTCGGCCAGGGGCGGCGGCGGGTAGTAGAGCGCGGTGCCGCCGAACCAGCCGGCCATCGCGCCGGGATCGTCGAGGGACGCCACGGTCTCGTAGCGGTAGCGGGTCTTGATCTTGGTCAGCTCGTCGTCGCCGATCGCCTGCTCGCGCAGGCCGCCGACCAGGCCGAGGATCTCGCCGACCAGCCGGGCCAGCTTGCCGTTGGCGGTGGCGCCGGTGACCTCGAACAAGGCGGCGTCGGCCAGGGGCTCGATGGCGGCGCCGATCGAGTACGCCAGGCCTTGCTGATCGGCGAGCTGGTAGTGCAACCGGGTCGACATGCCGTCGTCGAGCGCGCGCAGGAGCGCCACGAACGCGGGATAGGCGGGATCGATCTCGGGCACGCCGCGGAACAGGAGCGCCAGGTTGGTCTGGCTGCCGGCGTCCTTGACGTGGCGCCAGCGGACCTTGCCGGGGATGGCCGGGGCCGGCGCCGGGGTCGCGACCGCGCCGACCGGCAGGGCCTCGAGGCAGCGCGCGGCGTCGACGATCGCGCCGTGCTCGACCGGGCCCGCCACGCACAGGATGGTGTTGGCGGCGCCGTAGAAGGTCGCGAAGTGGCGGGTGACGTCGGCCGGCGTGAAGCCGATGACGTTAGCGCGCGGGCCGATGATGCGCTGGCCCAGCGGGTGCTCGCCGAAGGCCAGCCCGCGGGCGATGTCGTCGACGTTGATCTCGACGTCGTCCTCGTCGTAGTCCTCGCTCATCTCCTCGAGGATGAGGGCCCGCTCGCGCTCGATGTCGCCGAACCGCGGCCGGCCCAAGAGCTCGGCCAGGAGCGCCAGCCCGGCGCCGACCTGCTCGGGCAGGAACGCCATCGTGAACAGCGTGTAGTCGCGGCCGGTCTCGGCGTGGAGCGTCGAGCCCAGGGCCTCGATCGCGGTGTTGAGCGCGAGCGAGTTGGGGTAACGGTCGGTGCCGCGGAACAGCATGTGCTCGACGAAGTGCGACAGCCCGCTGTCGGCCGGGACCTCGAAGCGCGAGCCGACCTTGACGAAGGCCGCCACCGTCACGGTGTGCAGGTGGGGCAACGCCACGGTGGTGACCCGGAGCTGGTTGCCGAGCGTGGTCGTGGTCACGGGAGGATCGACGGGCGTGCGCACCGTCGGCCCACTTACCACGGCCGGGCCGGCCCGGGCAGGCCTCGCGGTTGACGGCCGGCGACCGCGGGCGTATCACCGAGGCACATGTTCAAGAAGATCGTCATCGCAGAAGACGATGACGCCATCGCCCACATGGTGAGCATGGCGTTGGGCGATGCCGGCTTTCTGTGCCTGCGCGCCTACGACGGCGACGAGGCGCTGCGCCTGGTCCGGGCCCACGACCCCGATCTACTGGTCCTCGACTGGATGATGCCGCGGGTCGACGGCCTCGAGGTGGCGCGGCGGCTCAAGAGCGACGTCATGTGGTCGCGCACGCCGATCCTGATGTTGACCGCGCTGGCCACCGTCGAGCACCAGGTCGAGGGGCTCGAGGCCGGGGCCGACGCCTACATGACCAAGCCCTTCGACCTGCGCGAGTTCGCGGCCCGGGCCAAGGCGCTCATCCGCTCGACCCAGCGCGAGCGCGATCGCAACCCGACCACCGACCTGCCGGGCTCGCGGGCGATCGAGAGCCACCTGGCCGAGCTGCTGAAGTCGGGCGCGCCGGTCGCCGTCCTCCACGTCGACCTCTTGCAGTTCGACGGCTACGCCGACGCGGTCGGCTTCGCCAAGGCCGAGGACGCGGTCCGAGCCCTGGCCAAGGTCATCCTCACCGAGGCCCGGGCCCACGGCGACGGCGCGGCCTTCGTCGGCCACCTGGGCGGCTCGGACTTCATCGCGGTCACCGCGCCCGAGCGCGGCGAGGCCCTGGCGGCGGCCCTGGTCGCGCACCTGCGCGCCGGCAAGGCGACGCTGTTCCCCGGCGACGCCACGCGCCTGGCACCGGTGATCGCGGTGGCGACCACCGCCGAGCTGCCCGCGGGCGGCGCCGATCAGCTCGCGCGTCGGCTGGGCGCGGCCATGCGCACCGCCAAGCAGGCCGACGACGGCGGCTACGTGATCTGGCGCGGGTGAGCGAGCGAGCGTGAGCGCGGGCGACGCGCCGGGCGACGACCTGCCCGGGCCGACGCCGACCGTGGCCGTCGGCCCCGGGGCTCGGCTCGGCCGCTACGTCCTGGGCGACGAGCTCGGCGCCGGGGGCATGGCCACGGTGTATCGGGCCCGCGATCCGGAGCTGCGGCGCGACGTCGCGGTCAAGGTCCTGTTCCCGCACCTGGCCAAGAAGGCCGACGTCGCCCGGCGGTTCCGCCGCGAGGCCCGCGCCGCCGCCGCCCTCGAGCACCCCAACATCCTCCGGGTCTACGACGTCGGCGCCGACGATCCGCCGTACCTGGTGATGGAGCTGGTGCGCGGCCAGAGCCTGCGCGAGATCGCGGACCGCGACGCGCCGCTGCCGGCCGAGCTGGTCGCGGCGATCGGCGCCCTGGTGGCTGACGCGCTGGCGGTCGCCCACCGCGCGCGCATCGTCCACCGCGACGTCAAGCCGGCCAACCTGATGCTGGCCGACGACGGCCGCTTGCTCCTGGCCGATTTCGGTGTCGCCCGGGTCGAGGACGACGACGCGCTGTCGACCAAGACCGGCGCGCTCCTCGGCACGGTGTGCTTCATGGCGCCCGAGCAGGCCGCCGGCGGCGCGGTCGACGGCCGCAGCGACCTGTTCGCGCTAGGCGTGACCCTGTACCAGCTCGCGGTCGGCGCGCTGCCGTTCACCGGCCCGCCGGCCAAGATCATCGCCGACGCCCAGCGCGGCGCGGCCGTGACCGCGGCCCGGCGCTCGTCGGAGGTCGGGTTGCCGCTGTCGCGCGTGATCGAGCGGCTGATGGCGCCCGACCCGGCGGCGCGGCCGGCCGACGCCGCGACCGCGGCCGCCGAGCTGCGCGCGCTGGTGACCGCCGGCGGCCTGGGCGAGCCGCGCGACGAGGTCGCGGCCTTCGCCGCCGATCGCGCCGGGTACCGCGCCGCGCGCACGCCGACCATCGTCGCGGCCCTGACCCGCGCCGCCGACGCCGCGGCCGCCCGCGGCGCCACCGCCAGCGCGCTGTCGGCGTGCGATCGGATCTTGGCGCTGGTCCCCGATCACGCCGGCGCGACCGCGCTGGTCGCCCGCCTGAGCAGTCGCGGCCCGTGGCGACGCGCGACCACCCTGGGCGTGGCCGGCGCGCTGACGGCCGGCGCGGTGATCGCGGGGGTGGCGTATCGCCGGGTCATGCGGGACGCCGATCGGACGTTCGCGAGCCACAGCGATGCCGCCGTCGACGCCGGTGCGATCGACGCCGGTGCGATCGACGCCGCTACGATCGACGCCGCTACGATCGACGCCGCTACGATCGACGCCGCTACGATCGACGCCGGCCCGCCCTCCCGGCGCCCCGACGCGGGCGGCGCGCCGCGCCCGGACGCCGCCGTCGCCGCCCTCGCGATCGACGCCGGCCTCGCGATCGACGCCGCCGCGCGGCCGGTCGATGCCGGGCCGACCACCGGCGAGCTGATCCTCGCCCTCGACGCCTGGTGCGACCTGACGATCGACGGCGTGGCGCGCGGCCGCGCCAGCCGGGCGCCGCTCGAGCTGACCGCCGGCCGCCACGAGCTGATCTGCACCCAGGGCCTGGGCCTCGGGACCTGGCGCCAGACCGTCGAGGTCGTCGCTGGCGAGCGCCGCACCGTCACCGGCTCCCTGGTCGCCGCGACCGTGGTCGCCAACGGCCTGGCTCACCCGGTCCGCCTGCGCGACCAGACCCTCGCGCCAGGCGCGACCGCCGAGGTCCGCCCGGGTCGGGTCCGGCTCGATCGGGTCCAGGGTGGCGCGGTCGAGCCCGGGCCGTGGATCGCGATCCCCCGGGTCGCGCGCTGTACGTTGCGCGATCGCCCCACGCTCGACTGCTATCCGTGATCGCCGCCACGATCGCGCGACCGGCACCGACCGCGACGCCGATGTCCGGATCCGCGCCGGCGCCCGCCGCGGGCCGATGGGATATCGTCGCGTTGTGGCTGGCAAGCTGGTTGCACACGGTAGCTGCGTGATGGGACGCCCCGTGCTGGGACCCGCGCTACTCGCCCGCGCCTGCGTCGCCCTGGCCGCCGCGTCGGCCGGCGGGTGCGTGTACCTCGACCTCATCAACGAGCGCCCGAGCGCCGAGATCGAGCGCGTCGGCGACGGCCTCATCTACCGCGGCGACCCGCTGGCCTTCCGCGCCCTGGGCGACGACCCCGACGGCGATCGCCTGTCCTACGCCTGGCGCGGCCAGGGCTGCGATCGCTCGCTCGACGATCCGGCCCACGTCTGCTCGGCGGTCGAGACCGGCACCGACGAGCTGTTCACCTTCACCGTGCCGACGACGGTCGACGGCGCGCCGACCACGCGCCTGGTCGTGACCCTCGAGGTCACCGACGCCCGCGGCGCGGTCGCGCGCCCCGGCCAGCGCCTCGAGCTGCCGGTCGCCAACCACCCGCCGACCCTCGAGCTCCAGCGGCGCGGCCGCGAGCTGTCCGGCCAGTTTCCGACCGGGGTCCCGATCGTGGTGAGCGCCCGCGGCGCCGACGTCGACGGCGACGCCGTGGCCTTGAGCTGGACCTTGTTCCCCGCCGCGACCTCGGACCCCGATCGGGTCGAGTTCGAGCGCCTGCCCGATCCGGCGACCGGCGGCCAGGCCTACCAGCTCATCCCCGATGTCGCCGGCGAGTGGCTGGTCCGCGTCGACGGCAGCGACGGCCTCGATCCGGCGCGGGCCGAGCTGCCGATCCTGGTCCAGCCCGATCACGCGCCGTGCATCGGCGCCCTCGATCCGCCCGCGACCGACGGCGCGGTGGTCCTGCTCACGGCGCCGCGGCGCTTCGCTCTGCGGGTCGTCACCGACGACCTCGATCTCTACCCGCCGCCACCGCCCGGCGATCCGTACCTGGGCGCCGCGGCGCTGGCGTGGTCGATGCGCCCGGCCGGCGCGACCGCGTGGACCGCGCTGCCCGACGCCGGCGCCGCGGTCGATCTCGACCCCGGGCTGCACGCGCCCGGCGATCGGCTCGAGCTGCGGGTCGAGGTCGCCGATCGCACGCGGCGCTGGCCAGCCACCCACCCGGCCTGCGCGCCCGAGGCGGCCTCGTGCAACATCGAGCCACCGGTCGGCTGCGTGCAGCGCCGGACCTGGCTCGTGGAGGTGCGGTGATGTCGCCCCGTCGGCCCCTCGCCCTGGTCCTCGCGCTCGCCCTCGCCGGCTGTGGCGCCGAGCAGTTGCAGCCCGACCAGGACGCCCGCGCGTGTTCGCTGGCGGTGCAGGTCGAGCCCGGCGATCCGATCGCGCCGACGACCGTGACCGCGCGGGCCACGGTCACCGGGCCGAGCGGCGTCTTCACCTATACCTGGACCGTGCGCCACGACGGCGCCCCGGTGGCGGTGACCCCGCGCACCCCAGACAGTCGCGACATCGACTTCATCGCCACCACCGCCGGGGTCTACGACGTCATCCTCGACGTCGACGGCGCGGGCCCGGAGTGTACGCGCTGGCAGGGGTCGGTGAACGTCCGCGACCCGGGCGCCATGCCGGGCGCGCTGCGGCTGCGGTTCGCGCCGGCCCCGACCGCGGGCGCCCCGCTGCAAGAGCGGACCGTGGTCGTGCCCGGCGGCGCGGACTTCGCCCTCGGCGTGCTCGCCCTCGATCCCGGGGTCGTCGCGCCGATCCTCGTCGTGGACCCCGGCGGCCAGCGCGTGCCCAGCTACGTCCGCCTGCGCTCGCGCGCCACCCCGGATGCGGTGGTCGAGCTGGTCACGACCGCCGGCGGCGGCGAGCGCGCGACCCTGGCGACCGGGCGCTACGACGTCCTGGTCGTGCCCCTGGTCGGTGGCCTGGCGCCGGCCGCGATCGCCAACTGGGAGCCGGCGCTCGGCCCCCTCACCGTCGGGCCCGGCACCCCGGTGACCGGCCAGCTCGAGGACGAGACCGGCGCCGGGCTGGCCGGCGCGCGGATCGCGATCGCCGGCGACGACGACGGCGCGCCGTCGACCGTCGCGACCACCGCGAGCGACGGCAGCTTCGCGCTGGCCTGGCAGCTCGGCACCGGCGCCACGCTGACCGTGACCCCACCCGCCGGCAGCGGCCGGGCCCGCCTGCGCGTGCCGCTCGACCAGCTCACCGCCACCCGCCCGCTCACGATCCGCTACCAGCCCGGCCACCCGATCCGCGACCTGACCGGCACGCCGACCCGCATCGGCGGCGCCGCGCCCCCGGGCGGCCACGCCCTGATCGCCGTCGAGCTCGGCGCGATCGCCACCGCCACCGACGGCCTGGTCACCGTCGACGCCACCGGCACCCACCGCGATCAGGTCGCCCTCGACAGCGCCGGCCGCTTGACCAGCTACCGCCTGACCGCCGGGGCCGGCCGGGCCTACCTGGTGGCGACCGACGGCGGGCCGGGGGCGGTCGCGACCTTCGACGCCACCACCGCCACCCCGGCCGCGCTGGCCGGCGCCACGCCGCGCGCGGTCGTGGCGACGCTCACCGATCGCAGCGGGACGCCGATCGCCGGCGCCGCGGTCGACGCGACCGTGACCGGCGACCTCGCCCACCCCGGCGCGCCACACGCGACCGCGACCTCGGCGGGCGACGGACGGCTGACGCTGGCCCTGGCCGCCGGCGCCAGCTACGAGCTCACGATCATCGACCGCCGCGGCGCGCGGCACCGGCTGCCGATCGGCGGCGTCGCGGTCGACCTCGGGGCGATCGCGCTAGCGCCCAGCTCGCTCGTGCGCGGCGAGCTCCGCCTGGTCGGCATGAGCGTCGGGCTGGCCGACGCGGCGGTGACCGCGCTGTGCGCGAGCTGCACCGGCCTCGATCGCAGCCGGCCCCTCGGCGAGACCGCGACCGACGCGGCCGGCACCTTCACCCTCGCGATCCCGGATCCGACCCCACCGCCGTGATCCATCGCCACCGTCGCGCCTGCTACCATCGCGCGGGCGTGCGCGCCCTCCTCGCCGTCCTCGTCGCCACCCTGGCCGTGCTGGTCCCCGCCGCGGCGCGCGCGGAGCCGACCACCGTCGCGTTCCTGCCCCTCGACGCCGATCGGCGGCTGACCCTGTACAGCAACGCGGTCGCCACCGCCCTGGCCGCCGAGGTCCGCACCGCCGGCTTCCCGGTCGCGGTGGTGTCCGACGTCGCCGCGGTGCCGCGCGGCGCCTGGCTGGTGGTCGACGGTCGCCTGGTGGCGCGCGGCCGCGGCGCCGCGATCGAGCTGCGGGTCCGCGATCCCGAGGCCGGGCGCGACGTGATTCGCCTGGCCGAGGCCGCGCCGACCTTGGCCGACCTCGATGTCGCCACGCGGACCCTGGCCGCGGCCCTGGCCCGGACCCTGGCCGCCGAGCGCGCGGCCCGCACGCCGCCGCCGACGCCCCCGCCGCCGCCGACCACGCCCGACGCGCCGCCCCCTGCGCCACCGACGCCGCCGCCACCCGATCCGCGACCGCTCGCGACCGTCACCGTCCGCGCTCGCACCTTGCGCGATCGCGCCGGCCCACCGATCGACGCCGCAGCGCTGACCCGGCGGGCGCTCGGGCGCCTCGTCGACCGTCTCGGCTACCGGCTGGCCGGTGACGGCGAGGGCGCCGCCCTGACGATCACCGCCGACATCCTCGGGCTGACCGCCGACTTTCAGGGAACCGTGCCGATCGGCCGCGGCCGCCTGCGGGTCACGGTCGCCGATGCCCGGGGCCCGCTGTTCGACCGCGTCGTTCGCACCGACACCGTGGTCGGCAGCCGCGGCGACCGGATCGACACCCTGGTCCGTCTGGTCGCCGCCCAGGCGGTCGACGTCGCGCTGCCCCGGGTGCGCGAGCGCCTGGCCGCGCGGAGGCCGCGGTGACCCGGCGGTGGCCGGTCGCGGCGGTCGTCCTCGCCACGATGGGCGCCACCACCGCCGCGGCGCAGCCCGGCCTCGACGACCGGACCACCGCCGCCGCCACCGCCGCCGACGCCGGCGACTGGGCCACGGTCGAACGGCTGCTGGCGCCGGTGGTCGCCGATCCCCACGTGGCCCCGGGCGAGCGCGCCGAGGCCCACCGCCTGCTCGGGCTCGCGGCCCTCGCTCGCCGCGACCCCGCGGTCGCCGAGGCCCAGTTCCTCGCGTACCTGAAGCTCGACCTCGACGGCCGCCTCGATCCGGCGCTGTACCCGCCGGAGACCGTGGCCTTCCTCGAGGACGTGCGCGGTCGCCACGCGGCGCTGCTCCGCTCGCTGCGCCCCAAGCCTAAGGCTCGACGCTCGTGGGCGCTCAACCTGCTCCCGCCAGCCGGCCAGTTCCAGAACGGCCATCGCACCAAGGCCTGGACCCTGGCGGTGATCGGCGGCACGGCCCTGCTCGCCAACGTCGGCAGCTACATCCTCTTGCGCTCGTGGTGCGACGACGACGGCACCTGCGATCACAGCGACAGCGCGCGCGCCTTGCGCCAGGTGAACCTCGGCGCGGCGGCGGTCTTCGGCGGAGCGTACCTGTACGGCATGTGGGATGGATTCCGACACTTCCGGCGTACGTCCGAAGTGTCGGTGGCTCCCGTCGCCTACATCGGCGGTGGCGGTCTGGTGGTGCGGCTCACGTATTGACCATGATCGGGGGCCATAGACCATGGCTCTAGTCCCCCATCGGTACCTCGTCTGTCGTCGGATGTCGTCGAGAAACCGCGGCTAACTACCCCCGTTTCTGATTGTACGTCGCCGATCGCGCCGATAGGCTTGTCGACGTGCGGCAAGCCATCCCCTTCGGGAAGTACCTGCTCCTCGATCGCATCTCCGTCGGCGGCATGGCCGAGGTGTTCAAGGCCAAGAGCTACGGCGTCGAGGGCTTCGAGAAGGTCATCGCGATCAAGCGGATCTTGCCGTCGATGGGCGAGGACCGCGAGTTCATCAAGATGTTCATCGACGAGGCCAAGATCGTCGGCCAGCTCGCGCATGCCAACATCTGCCAGATCTTCGAGCTCGGCCGCACCGACGGCGCTCACTTCATCGCGATGGAGTACATCTGGGGCAAGGATCTGCTCCAGATCCAGAATCGCGCCCGCAAGCTGAAGCAGCAGATCCCGGTGTCGATGGCGTGCTTCGTCGTCGCCAAGGTCCTCGAGGGTCTCGACTACGCCCACAAGAAGCGCGACGCCCTGGGCCGCCCCCTCGAGATCGTCCACCGCGACTGCTCGCCGCAGAACGTCCTCATGTCCTACGAGGGCGAGGTCAAGATCATCGACTTCGGCATCGCCAAGGCGGCGTCGCGCAGCTCGAAGACCCAGGCCGGCGTGCTCAAGGGCAAGTTCGGATACATGTCGCCCGAGCAGGTCCGCGGCCTGCCCCTCGATCGCCGGAGCGACATCTTCTCGGTCGGCACGATCCTCTACGAGTGCCTGTCGGGCGACCGGCTGTTCGTCGGTGAGACCGACTTCTCGACCCTCGAGAAGGTCCGCAACGTCGACATCCCGCGCCCGCGCGAGGTGAACCCGGCGATCCCCGAGGCGGTCGAGGCCATCATCATGAAGGCGCTCGCCAAGGACGCGGCGGATCGGTACCAGTGGGCCAGCGAGATGGTCGGGGACCTGCAGCGGTACCTGATGAGCCAGGACGCCGTGTTCACCGCCAAGACGCTGTCGTCGTGGCTGAAGGACGGCTTCGCCCCCGAGATCGAGCGCGAGCGGGCCCAGCACGAGTCGTTCAAGAAGCTCGGCCGCGAGGGCCTGATCGCCAACGTGCCGATGGCCGAGGCCAAGCTCGACGTGGTCGAGCACCTGGGCGAGGCCGGCAAGGCCGACGACCCGACGATGCTCGGCGGCCCGAGCTTCGACGACATCATCGCCGACAGCGCCGGCCCGGCGCCCGGGTCGCCGGCGGCCCGCGGCGCGGGCCCCGACGAGTTCGCCGAGGAAGGGCCGACCGAGATCTTCGGCGAGATCAGCGAGGTCGGCGAGGCCCCGGCCCCGGTCGCCGCGCCGGCCCCGGCGGTGGTCCTGGCCCCCAACGCCCGCCGGCCGCCGACGGTCAACGGCCCCACGGTCGCCCCGCCGGCCCCGCCGCCGCCGCCCTCTCACGCCGAAGACCCGACGATCTCGCCGCTCGGCATGATGGCGCCGCCCCTGCCGGTGGCGCCGCCAGCGCCGATGCCGCTGCCGATGGCGCCGCCTCCCGGCGGCGGGGCCAACGCCAAGACCATGCTGGGCGTGCAGGCGCCCGTGATCCCGCCGCCCGGCTCGCCGGTCTATACGCCGGCCCAGGGCTATCCGCCGCCCGGCGGGCCCGCGACGCCCTACGCGCCGCCCGCCCCCGAGGCCGGTCCACCCGCTGGCTATCCCGGTGCGCCGACGCCCGGCTACCCCGGCGGCCCGGGACCGGGGTACCCCGGCGGCCCCGGCCCGGGATACCCTGGCGGTCAACCGGGGTATCCCGGCTACGGCGGACCTACGCCCTACGGCGGCCCGCCGCAGGGTCCACCGGGCGGCCCGCCGCAGGGGCCACCAGGCGGTCCACCGCAGGGCTACGGCGCGCCGTACCCGTACCAGGGCCAGCCGGTCGCGGCCTCGCCGAGCTACCCGAGCGCCAACATCCCGGCCGCCTCGGGCCCGGTCGCCGCGGTCGACTCCACCGCGCGGCGCAAGAAGAAGCCGTCCCTGGGCAAGGACATCGCGATCGGCGTCGCGATCGCCGCGCTGGTCCTGGGCGCGGCCGCGGCCGTGAAGTTCACCGTCCTCGACAAGCCCGCGAGTAAGCCGACCCCGAGCGCGGCGGCCACCGCCCGCCTCGAGATCGCGGTGACCGACGCCGGCGGCGGCACCGGCCCTGCGACCGTGTCGATCGACGGCACCGCGCGAGGCAAGACCACCGACGGCAAGCTCGCCGTCGCCGACCTGGCCCCCGGCTCCTACGCCGTGCGCATCGAGCGCGACGGCGCCGCCCCGTGCGAGACCACGGTCCTTCTGGCCGCCGGCGCCGCGATGCCGGTGGCGTGCGAACTCAAGCCTGCGGCCGCGGTGCCCCCGGTGGCCGACGCCGGCGTCGCAGTCGAGGACGCCGCGGTCCCGGAGGTCGACGCCGCCGCCGAGGTCGACGCGGCGGCGCCGATCGACGCCGCCCTGGTGGCGGTGGCCGATCCGCCCGACGACGATCCAACCGACCCCGACGACCCGCCGAGCGGCGGCTCCGCCAAGCCCGGCAGCGACAAGCCCGGCGGCGACAAGCCCGGCGGCGGCTCCGCCAAGCCCGGCACCGACAAGCCGAGCGGTGGCTCTGCCAAGCCTGGCGGCGGCTCGGCCAAGCCCGGCGACAAGCCCAGCGGTGGCTCCGCCAAGCCCGGCACCGACAAGCCCGGCGGCGCGATCGCGATCGGCCCAGGCTCCGGCTCCGCCAAGCCTGGCGACAAGCCCAGCGGTGGCTCCGCCAAGCCCGGTTCCGGCTCGGGCTCCGGCTCAGCCAAGCCTGGTTCCGGCTCGGGCTCTGGCTCGGCCAAGCCGGGCGGTGAGAAGCCCGGTGGCGGCTCGGCGACCCCGTCCGGCGCGGAGGGCTATCTGGTGGCCTACACCACGCCGTTCGCGGCGGTCACCGTCGATGGCGTGCCGCGCGGCACCACCCCGATCACGCCGCGCCAGAAGATCGCGCTGTCGCCCGGCCTGCACAAGGTGCAGTTCAAGGTCGGCAAGGACACCTGGCGGGTCACGGTGAAGATCGAGTCCGGCAAGACCACGACCCTGACCAAGGACCTCCCGGTCGACTAGTGGAGGGCCGCCCGTGATCGTCGCGTCAACCGTGGTGGCGGAGCTGGCGGCCCAGCACGCCCACCTGCGCCGGCTCCTCGACCGCTGCGACGCGCTCCTGGCGGCCATCGACGCCGGCGAGGTCGGCGCCGCCGCCCTGTCCGCCGAGGTCCGCCGACTGCGCCAGGCCTTCACCGATCACCAGGCCTTCGAGGACGATCACCTGGCGCTCTTCGGCCCGACCGATGGCCATCGCGACCACCACGCCGACCTGGCCGCCGGCCTCGCCGACGATCCGGCAGTGTTGGCCCTGGCGGTCGTGCTGCGCGACCTGCGCGCCCACCTGACCCACGAAGACGCGCTCCTGGCCGCCCTGATGCCCTCGACCTGACCCGGGGTCGGGTTCGGGATCGGACTCGATCTCGGACTCGGACTCGGGTTCGGACTCGGACTCGGTCTCGGACTCGGTCTCGGATTCGGGATCGGGATCGGGATCGGGATCGGGGTTCGGGATCGGGATCTGGATCGGGATCGGGATCGGGATCGGGGTTCGGGATCGGGATCGGGATCGGGTTCGGGTTCGGTCTCCGCCTCCGCCTCCGCCTCGGCCCCCGCCTCCGCCTCTCGCCTCTCGCCCCTGAACCGGCCCTGCGCGCTAGCGCGCAGTCGGCGCGTCTCCGACGGCGTTTCGTCGCACTGCGGCACGCTGCGGCGGCTCGCCGCGCGCACGCCATGCGCGGTTTTTTTTCGCTCCAACCACGCGACGCAGTTCCTGCGCAGAACCACCGTCTGACCCCGGCACGATGGTTGCTGAAGCGCAGCGTCGATGAAGCCACCAGAGACCTTGCGCTACGACGACGCCATCGTCCGCAAGTTCGTGGTCGCAGCGGTTGTGTGGGGCCTCGTGGGCATGATCGTCGGTCTGCTCCTGGCCCTCCAACTTGCGATCCCGGACTTGAACTTCGCGCCCTACCTGACCTTCGGTCGACTGCGACCGCTGCACACGAACGCGGTGATCTTTGCGTTCGCGGGCAACGGCCTGTTCGCCGCGGTCTACTACTCGACGCAGCGCCTGGTCAAAGCCCGACCGCTGTCCGACGGGCTGTCGGCGTTCCACTTCTGGGGCTGGCAGGCCATCATCCTGTCGGCCGCCATCACCCTGCCGCTCGGCTTCACGCAGGGCAAGGAGTACGCCGAGCTCGAGTGGCCGATCGACCTGGCGATCGCGGTCGTGTGGGTCGGCTTCGCGGTGAACTTCTTCGGCATGCTGCGCAACCGCCGCGAGAAACACCTCTACGTCGCGGTGTGGTTCTACATCGCGACCATCGTCACCGTCGCCATCCTGCACATCTTCAACTCGATGGCGGTGCCGTGGAGCCCGCTCAAGAGCTACTCGATGTACGCCGGCGTCGAGGACGCCTTCATGCAGTGGTGGTACGGCCACAACGCGGTGGCGTTCTTCCTGACCACGCCGTTCCTCGGCCTCATGTACTACTTCCTGCCCAAGGCGGCCGAGCGCCCGGTCTTCAGCTACCGGCTGTCGATCCTGCACTTCTGGTCGCTGGTCTTCCTCTACATCTGGGCCGGCCCGCACCACCTGCACTACACCGCGCTGCCGGCCTGGGCGTCGACGCTCGGCATGGTGTTCTCGGTGATGCTGTGGATGCCGTCGTGGGGCGGCATGATCAACGGCCTCCTGACCCTGCGCGGCGCCTGGAACAAGGTCGCCGCCGAGCCGGTGCTCAAGTTCTTCGTCGTCGGCGTGACCTTCTACGGCATGTCGACCTTCGAGGGACCGATGCTGTCGGTGAAGAGCGTCAACGCGCTGTCGCACTACACGGACTGGAACATCGCCCACGTCCACGGCGGCGCCCTGGGCTGGGTCGGCTTCATGGTCTTCGGCATGGTGTACTGGCTGATGCCGCGGCTCTACCAGGCGCCGCTCTACTCGAAGGCCCTG
>Ga0075163_10004527_pt1 | contig 18646 bp, 17 predicted proteins | sample JI1023141ADNA_FD_71478 | JGI IMG/M metagenome (GOLD analysis project Ga0075163, IMG submission 71478) | Wastewater effluent complex algal communities from Wisconsin, to seasonally profile nutrient transformation and Carbon sequestration -... | ecosystem: Engineered > WWTP > Effluent > Algae...
CCTTTGCGCGCATAGACGTTGCCGATCGCGGCGGAAAGCACGCCAGCCAACGTGAGGCCGATGCCGGCGAGCGCGCGATTGCTCAACTCAGCCGAGGATATTTCCTCCCAGGACAAAAACCCGACACCGAGAACACCGAGGCCGCCTGCAGCCCAAGCCAACAAGGGCGCGCGTTGGCCAAATGCGAAGCGAAACACGACAAGGTTCATGAATGCCATTGACGCGAACACAACGGCTACAACCGCAGACGTCACACGCTCTTCGGCCCAATAGACAAACGAGTAATCAACCGCGAACGTGAAGAAGCCGACGCCGAGCGCGGCGAAATGTTGTGCGCGAGTGAGTGCGAGTTTTTCACGCCGCAGCGCGCCCCACGCAAATAGCAACACCGCCGCGAGCGCGAAGCGATACGTAACGGAGACAACCGGATCGACGACGCCGAGTTGTTTGGTGATCGCAAACCACGTCGTTCCCCACGCGAGCGTGCACACTACAATCGCCGCAAGGTCGAACCATTGCGTGCGTCGCGGCGATTCAGCTGCTGGTGTCGTTGCGCTCTCGTTGGCGCTCATTGCGGCTCCCCGGCGCCAACATGGTGGTTAAGCGACATAAATCAAAGAAAATGACGGCGAGAAACAACGCCGCATCGCGTTGACCCACACCCCTACGAGGCATACCTTTGTTATTGGCATCGGGGCGCCTTTGGGGGCGGCGCGAGCCCCGAGAGCGCCATGGGTTAACCAGGAGGCTCCTTTATGCGAATTCAAATCGCTGGACGGCAGATGGACGTCGGCGAAGCTCTCAGAACTCGTATCGAAAACGAACTCGCCAGCGGCGTGGGTAAGTACTTCAACCGCGCGACGGACGCAGTGGTCACAGTAGGCAAAAACGGCGGCGGCGTTGGCATTGCGGTGGATTGTTTGGTCCACCTTCCATCTGGAATTTCCCTACAAGCAGAAGGCCATGGCGGCGACGCGCACAGCGCGTTCGGTGACGCTTTGGAGAAGCTCGAAAAACGGGTGCGCCGCTACAAAAGGCGCCTGCGAAATCATCACGCGGACAACAAATCTCCCCTTCCGGCTGAGGACGCTTCGTCCTATGTGCTCGCCCCGTTAGAGGAAGAAGCTGAGGACGACGGCGCGGACGTGCAGGCAAATGGCGAAGCGGCGCCTCTGGTGATCGCGGAAGTCACGAAGTCGGTGCGGACCATGACGGTGTCCATGGCGGTGATGCAGCTCGATTTGACCGAATCACCGGCGCTGATGTTTAGGAACGCCGCGAATGGCCAACTGAATGTCGTCTACCGCCGGCCTGACGGGAATGTTGGTTGGATTGATCCTGGGCGCGGGAACTCAAAAAACGGCGCCTGAGTTATTTGCTCCTTCAATGAAGGAGCGGCGCGCAGGGTGAGAATGAACGACCTAACCGATTTGGTTGCGGCGAACGCCATCATGCCACGCTTGCTTGCAACCTCACGCAGGCAAGCGCTTCAGCTTATGGCTGACACGCTGGCAAAGAGCGCAGGCATTGACGCGCGAGCGGCATTCGACACCGTGCTGATCCGCGAGCGCCTGAACGGCACCGGACTAGGTGAAGGCGTTGCAACCCCTCACGGACCGCTAGCCGGGCTAACGCGCCCGATCGCTGCGTTCGCGCGCCTCGATCCACCGCAAGATTTCGAGGCGATGGACAATCGTCCCGCTGATCTCGTGTTCATGCTGCTCTCACCACCGGACAAGAGCGCCGATCACTTGAAAGCGCTGTCGCGGATCTCGCGCTTTCTGAAGCATGCGGATGTGCGCGCGGCTTTGCGTGCAGCGCGCGGCGCCGATGAGCTCTACGCGCTGATCGCCGGCGCCGTGCACAGCGACGCGGCATGATGACCGCGGCCGACAGGCTGTTCTCGTACTTCCCGCTGCTGATGACAGTGCTGTTGTTGGTGGCGCTCGGCCTGTTCGCGCAATGGCCATCGCTATGGACCGCGGCACTCGTGTTGCTGGTCAATTATTTCGTGCCGCCCATGGTGCAACGCGTGATGCTGCGTTGGGCGCCGTTGAAAGAGGGTGTCAGCGAAATCGACGGACGCAAGTTCTCGCCCTGGCTGGCAACCCGGCACATTCAAGCGATGTACGATGCGCTACCCTTTCTAGAGTCACTGCTGCGGGTGTTTCCCGGCTTCTATTCGATGTGGTTGCGGATGTGGGGATCACGCGTCGGCTACGGCGTTGAATGGCCGGTGCGCATGGATGTGCTTGATCGGGGGTTGATGGATATCGGCAACCGGGTTGTGTTCTCTCGCGAGGTTGAGCTGGCGGCGCATGTCCGGCGGAAGACCGATGGCGGGCGCTCCCGCGTGCTGGTGCGAACGGTGCGGATCGGGAGCTACGCATTTCTTGGCGCCAATGCGCGCGTCAGCGCCGGCGCTAGCGTGCCGTCCAACGCTGCAGTGCCGGACATGACGCATGTCAGCGTGAACGAAGTCTTCGGCGATGCGGTGCGCCACCACGAACAAGCGGAAGCTGAGTTCGCTTAGCCTTTCTCGAGTTTCGCCAGCAGCACACCTTCACTCACTTGCGCGCCGGCTTTGGCGTTGAGTTCGGCGAGCTTACCGTCGAACGGAGCCGTGAGCGTGTGCTCCATCTTCATGGCTTCGAGCACGAGGATGGGATCGCCTTTCTTCAGCTTGGCGCCGGCTTTCGCCGCGACGGAGACGATCTTGCCTGGCATGGGTGAGAGGATCGCGCCGTCACCGGCGGTTGCTTCGTCCGCGCTGCGTTCGCCGGTGTCGAGCGTGAATTCGTAGGCTTCGCCGTTTTCGAACATCAGCACGGCGCCACCAGGGCGGATGAACCCACTTCGCGTCGCGCGCTCATCATTGATCCCGACCGCGTAGCTCTCACCACGCCAACGCAAGCGTGCGATCGCGGAAGGCGCTGCGTTCAGCCGGAAGCCGCGAAGCTCGCTCCACGGAGAACGGGCGAGCAGATCGGGCGAAGGCCAGCGCCGATCTTCATCGAAATCGTATGCGATCGTCAGCGCGGCGTTGAGCACGGTCTCCGCGCTCGGCGGAGGCGGTACGGTGAGTTCGACACCACGGGACGCGATAAGCGCTGTGTCCACATCGCCTTCCGCGAACCGAGCGTCCGCCAAGCATCGACCAATGAAGCCCGCGTTGGTCTTGATCGGCCAAATATATAAACCGCTCCACGCTTCACGGAATTGCCCAAGCGCCGCGTCTCGCGTGGCGCCGTGTACGATCACTTTCGCGATCATCGGATCATAGTATGGCGTGACGTCGTCGCCCGGCTCGACTGCAGAGTCGATTCGAACGGAGGGGCCGAGGTAGGTGCTGAATGATTCCACCTGACCAATTGATGGCAAAAAACCGGCCTCCGGATTCTCCGCATAAAGCCGCGCCTCCATCGCCCAGCCGTTGATCTTCAGCTCTTCCTGCTTCAGCGGCAGCTTCTCCCCACTCGCCACGCGCAGTTGCCATTCCACCAAATCTTGCCCGGTGATCTCTTCCGTCACCGGGTGCTCGACTTGCAGGCGCGTGTTCATTTCCATGAACCAGATGCGGTCGCCGCGGAGGCCTTCGCTGGCGTCGGCGATGAACTCGATGGTGCCGGCGCCGACATAGTTCACGGCGCGCGCGGCGAGCACGGCAGCGTCGGTGACGGCTTTGCGCGTGGCCTCGTCCATGCCCGGCGCGGGCGCTTCTTCGATCACCTTCTGGTGGCGGCGCTGCAGCGAGCAATCACGCTCGAACAGGTGCACGACATTGCCGTGCGTATCGCCGAACACCTGCACCTCGATATGGCGGGGGCGCTGCACATACATTTCGAGCAGCACGCGATCGTCGCCGAACGATGACGCGGCTTCGCGCTTGGCCGATTGGAGCGCAGCTTTGAAATCGGTCTTCTTCTCGACCTTGCGCATGCCCTTGCCGCCGCCGCCGGCGACAGCCTTGATCAGGACCGGATAGCTGATCGCGTCGGCCTCCTTCTGCAAGCGCTCTTCGCTTTGATCTTCGCCGAGATAGCCGGGCGTGGTCGGCACGCCGGCTTCGGCCATGAGTTTCTTGGCGGCGTCCTTGAGGCCCATGGCGCGGATCGAGTCCGGCTTCGGGCCGATCCAGATCAAGCCCGCATCGATCACGGCCTGCGCAAAATCGGCGTTCTCGGAGAGAAAGCCGTAGCCGGGATGGATCGCCTCGGCGCCGGTTTGCTTTGCGGCAGCGATGATCTTGTCGCCGCGCAGATAGCTTTCCTTCGCCGGCGACGCGCCGATGTGCACGGCCTCATCCGCCTCGCGCACATGCAACGCTTTGGCGTCAGCGTCGGAATAAACCGCGACCGTGCGCACGCCAAGACGCTTGGCGGTGCGAATGACGCGGCGGGCGATTTCTCCACGGTTCGCAATGAGGACAGATTTAAGCATCGGTGCCAACCGCCCAAAGCGCGTTGATGACGAACAAAACGACGAACAGCGCGAACGGCGCGAGAATGAGCAGCGCCGGTCCACGGCTCTCCTTCTTGAGGAAAGCCGGCGCGACGCTGACGATCGCACCAGGCCACATGAATATACCCGGCACGATCGCCGCGACGAGTTGCAGCGGCGAAAACTTGTGACCAAGCATCGCCGCTGCGCGCAAGAAGCTGGTGCAGAGTAGAATGCCGAGCGTGAGATAGGACACGACAAAGTCTGAAAGCGGCGGAATGTGGACGAGATTGGTGAGCAAGCCGAACACGTTTGCGAAATGAACGCTGATGTTCTCGGACCAGAAGTTCACGAGATAGCCGATCGGCCCGTGCCATTGGACAACGCCAGACACCATGTTCGCGATTTCGATCGGCCCGCCGAAAAGACCGATGGGCGCGAGAACGACAGAAAACCACCAGAGCAAGCTGCGGTGTTCTGTGGTTTGAGCAGGCCGAGCTTCGATGGTCATTCTTTGCTCAGCAACTCAGCCGTTATCACGATTGTTGCGAACTCGCCGTTGAGCGCAGCGAGTGCGTGGTAATGCATGCTCTCGGCATCGATTACTGCGCCATCTGGGCCGCGCCCGGCGTGCGCGGCGGTAGCGTCAGAGACCACGCTCGTGGTGAAGTCAAGATTTGAGGCCATGCGCGCTGAGGTAGAAATGCAATGCGGCGTGGTCAGGCCGACGATGACAACGTCTTTGACACCGGCATCGCGCAGACTCGCTTCGAGATCTGTCCCGATGAAGGCGCTGTTGACGTCTTTACCAAAGCTTGGCTCGCCTGCGAGCGGCGCGGCGAAGTCCTTGAAGGCGTTGCCGGGATCGGACGGATGCAGAGGTGAGCGCGCTAAGCGCGAGTTGTGCTTGATGTGAAAGACTGGGCGCTTTGCGGCGCGCCACGCGGTGAGCAGACGCGCGATGTTTGCTTCAGCGTCGGGATTATTGCGTGCACCCCAGTACGGGTCGTCAAAGCCTTGCTGCACATCGATGAGGAGAAGCGCCGGTGTCGTCATGGTTGCGATCCACCATTTCTCGACGCGATTTCGGCGCGGATGCGCTCCATTTCTTTGTCGACGTGTCCGTCACCACCGTCCTTGCGAGCGCGTTGCCACTTGCGGAAGATAATGAGCGGTGTGGCGATGGCAGCGAACACTAGATCGCTGATTGCCACACTGATCAGGTATGGCGTCCACATCTCCGCCGTGAAACTCCAACCGATCATGAGCGTATAGAGCGCGTTGTTCGCGAGGATGAAGAACGCAAGAAATTTGAACTCCGGCACGCGCCAGAGGATTCCGAGGATCAAAATCCAGAAGATCAGTGAGATCATCTTGGGCTCTCTCCTACATTCTGAACACGCCGAAGCGTGTTTCCGGGATCGGCGCGTTCAGGCTCGCGCCAATCGCCAAACCGAGCACATCGCGTGTTTGTGCTGGGTCGATGATGCCGTCGTCCCATAGCCGCGCAGTTGCGTGATACGGGCTACCCTCTTCTTCGTAGCGCGCGCGGATCGGGTCTTTGAATTTTTCTTCGTCGGCTTTCGCCCAGCTCTCGCCTTTGGCTTCCATGCCGTCGCGCTTCACTTGCGCGAGCACGGAGGCTGCTTGTTCACCGCCCATGACGGAGATGCGGGAGTTGGGCCAGGTGAAGAGGAAGCGCGGTGAGTAGGCGCGGCCGCACATGCCGTAATTGCCGGCGCCGAACGAGCCGCCGATCAGCACGGTGAATTTCGGCACTTCGGCGGAGGCGACGGCTGTCACCATCTTCGCGCCATCCTTGGCGATGCCGCCAGCTTCGTATTTGCCGCCGACCATGAAGCCGGAGATGTTTTGCAAGAAGAGCAGCGGAATTTTCCGCTTGCAGGCGAGCTCGATGAAGTGCGCCCCCTTCTGCGCGCTTTCGCTAAAGAGGATGCCGTTGTTGGCAAGGATGGCGACGGGAAAGCCCCAGATGCGCGCGAAGCCGGTGACGAGCGTTGGGCCATAGAGCGGGCGGAACTCGTCAAGCTCGCTGCCGTCGACGATACGAGCGATGACTTCGCGCACGTCGTAGGGCGTGCGCACATCGTCGGGGATCACGCCGTAGATGCTTTCGGCGTCGTACGCAGGCGCGATCGGTTCGCGCAAATCGAGGCCGACTTGTTTCACCGTGTTCAGGTTCGCAACGATGCGGCGCACGAGGTGCAGTGCGTGCGCATCGTCCTGCGCGAGGTGATCGACGACACCGCTCTTGCGCGCGTGCATATCGCCGCCGCCGAGATTTTCGGCGCTGATCACTTCGCCGGTGGCGGCTTTCACCAGCGGCGGCCCACCGAGGAAGATCGTGCCTTGGTTGCGGACGATGACAGTTTCATCGCTCATCGCCGGCACGTAGGCGCCGCCGGCGGTGCATGAGCCCATGACGCAAGCGATCTGCGCGATGCCTTCAGCGCTCATGCGCGCTTGATTGTAAAAGATGCGGCCGAAATGGTCGCGGTCGGGGAAGACTTCGGCCTGGTGCGGCAGGTTCGCGCCGCCGCTGTCGACGAGATAGACGCACGGCAGCTTGTTCTGCATCGCGATCTCTTGCGCGCGCAGGTGCTTCTTCACCGTCATCGGAAAATAGGCGCCGCCCTTCACCGTGGCGTCGTTGGCGACGATCATCACTTCGCGGCCGGAGACGCGGCCGACGCCGGTGATGACGCCCGCGGCGGGCGCTTCGCCGTTGTAGAGGTCGTAGGCGGCGAGCGCGCCGATCTCGAGAAAAGGCGCGCCGGGATCGAGCAAGCGCTCAACCCGTTCGCGCGGCAGCAGCTTGTTGCGCTTGGTGTGCCGCGCGCGGGATTCTTCGGGGCCGCCGAGCGCGATCTGTGCAGCGCGCTCGCGCAGCTGCTGAGCCAAACCGCGATGGTGCGCCGCGTTCGTTGCGAAGGCTTCGGAGTTTGGATCGATGGAGGATTTGAGTTTCATGCGAGTCGGACGTTACCGCAGCAATTGGAAAATACGAGCGCCCAGCCCCTCCTCGACGGAGGAGCTGTCAGCGCGAAGCGCTGACTGAGGAGGTGAGGCCAATGATCTAGAAGGCTGAGCCTCTGGAGGCGCGGCCTTCGCTACCGAGCGCACACTTCCTCCGGCCGCTTCGCGGCCACGTCCTCCATCGAGGAGGAGGTTAGGCCCCACCAATGATCTCCCGCCCGATCAAAAACCGCCGCACTTCATTCGTGCCGGCGCCAATGTCGTAGAGCTTAGCGTCGCGTAGGAAGCGCTCAACTGGGAAGTCCTTGGTGTAGCCTGCGCCGCCGAGGGCTTGGATGGCTTCGAGCGAGGTTTTCACTGCGTTCTCTGAGGCGAACATAATGGCGCCGGCCGCGTCGTGGCGCGTGGTTTTGCCGGCGTCGCAGGATTTGGCCACGGCATAGACGTAGGCGCGCGACGAATTGAGCGCGACGATCATGTCGGCGACCTTGGCTTGGATCAGCTGGAACGAGCCGATCGGCTTGCCGAATTGTTTGCGCTCGCGCACGTAGGGCAGCACGACATCGAGGCAGGCTTGCATGATGCCGAGCGGGCCGGCGGCGAGCACGGCGCGCTCATAGTCGAGACCGCTCATCAGCACGGCGACGCCGCGATTGAGGCCGCCCATGACGTTCTCTTCCGGCACTTCGCAATCTTCAAACACGAGTTCGCCGGTGTCCGAGCCGCGCATGCCCATTTTGTCGAGCTTTTGGCTGACACTGAAACCCTTCATGCCGCGCTCGATGATGAACGCAGTGATGCCGCCGGAGCCGGCGCCGGGTTCGGTCTTGGCATAGACGACGAGCGTGTTGGCTTCGGGCGCGTTGGTGATCCAGAACTTCGTGCCGTTCAGCACGTAGCGATCGCCCTTCTTCTCGGCGCGCAATTTCATCGAGACGACATCGGAGCCCGCGCCCGCTTCGCTCATGGCGAGCGAGCCGACGTGTTCGCCGCTGATCAGCTTGGGCAGGTATTTCTTCTTCTGCTCAGGCGTGGCCCAGCGGCGGAGTTGGTTCACGCAGAGGTTCGAGTGTGCGCCGTACGAGAGGCCGACCGAAGCGGAGGCGCGGCTCACTTCTTCCATCGCGACGACGTGTTCGAGATAGCCGAGGCCGAGGCCGCCATCTTCTTCGGCGACAGTGATGCCGTGCAGGCCAAGCTCGCCCATCTCGGGCCAAAGCTCGCGCGGAAATTTGTTGTCTGCGTCGATCGCCGCGGCCATCGGCGCGATGCGGTCAGCCGCATACTTGCGCGTGGTGTCGCGGATAGCGTCGGCGGTTTCGCCGAGCTGGAAATCAAGCTGATAGGAATCGGTCATCGGCGTCTTCCTCCTGACGCTTCTACGTATGACGACGGCCTCTAATTGATTTGGTTCGCCAATGGAAATTGAACGTCGCGAACAAGACTGATAGATATGGTCTATGGATCGATATCTGCTCCGCTACTTCCTGGCCGTGGCCGAGCTGGGGTCGTTTTCGAAAGCGGCGCAGCGCGTCTCAGTCACCCAGCCCACGCTCTCAGTCGGCATCGCCAAGCTGGAAGAGCAACTCGGCGCGCGGCTTTTCGAGCGGACGACCCGGCGGGTGTCGCTGACCCCGGCTGGCAGCAAGTTCCTTCAGCACGCGCGGCGGATCACGCAGGAGTACGAGGCGGCGCTCCGCGAGGTCTCCGAGGCCCCGCAGCTGAAGCGGCTGCGCGCGGGCATCCTCTCGACCATCCCTGCGCGCGATTTGGAGCGCGTGGTGGCGCAGCATGCCCGGAACTCGGGCGGCGAAGCACTGGAGATCTTGGACTCGACCGAGCGCGACATCGCCAACCGGCTCTCCGATGGGCGGCTCGATGTGGCGATCACGATCCTGCGGTCGGGTTTGGAGAGCTTCGCGCAAGAGGAGCTTCGAAACGAACCTTATGTGTTGTTCGTCGCCGCTAACCACAAACTGTCGGGGGTGGAGGAGGTCGAAGGCGGCGAGCTAGCGGGCGAGACGATGATCGTACGCCGCCAATGCGAAGGTCTGCCGGAGATCAGCCGCTACTTCACCAACCGCGATGTGCGCCCCTCGTTCAGCTTACGCACGCTGAGCGATGATCGCGCCATGAGCATGGTTGCGGCGGGGCTCGGCGTCACGGTTGCGCCTGCGAGCTTCAAAGCGCCGGGACTCGCATCAGTGAATCTTGCTGGCTTCGAGTTGAGCCGCGACGTCGGGCTCGTTTTCTCAGATCGCGTGCGCGATCGGAGCGGCGCATTCGTCGATGCAGCGCGCGCGACTTACAGGGCCAAAGCGAAGGCGGTCGCAAAGCCGTAGCGATGTTTCGCGGGAGGCTCGTGAAAAGTAAGGTAAACGCTAACCACGCGCGTTGTGAGCAATCCACAGTAATGTTACGCTGCTGGAACGTCGAGTCTCTCAAGGGCGTTGAAGTTTTATGGCACCTCCAGCTCGTCCTGTATGGACCGGGCAAATCCGGCTCGCCCTCGTCGCGTTGCCGGTGAAGCTCTATTCGGCCTTGGATTCCAAGGAGAAGATTTCGTTTAACCAGATTCACGAGCCTTCTAAGCAGCGCATTCGCTACGAGAAGGTCGCGCCTGGCGTTGGCGCTGTGGCGAACGATGAGATCGTCAAAGGCTACGAGTATTCGAAGGGGCGCTACGTGCTCTTTTCGGACGAAGAGTTCGATGCGCTGAAGGTCGACTCCAAGAAGACGCTCGACATGATTCAGTTCGCACCGGCGGACACGATCGACCCGATCTATTTCGACAAGCCGTACTACGCCCTGCCTGATGGCAAGATGGCGGACGAGCCGTATCGCGTCGTCTGCGAAGCTTTGAAGAAGACCAAGACTGTCGGCCTCGGTCAGATCACCATGCGCGGGCGTTCGTACATCGCGGCGGTGAAGCCTTACGAAGGTGGGCTGACCGTTGAGACCGTTCACTATGCGCAGGAGCTGCGTAAGGCGAACATGTTCTTTGACGAGATCCCGAGCGGCAAGCTCGACAAAGATCTGATCGATCTCGCCGAAGAGTTGATTACGCGGAAGAAAGCCAAGTTCGATCCCACCAAGTTCGAGGACGAGTACGCAATCGCCATCGAACGCTTGGTGAAAAAGAAGATCGAGCGCCACGGTGAGCTTGTCCTGGAAGATCAGGAAATGCCGTCCAACGATTATGGCGACAACGTTGTCTCGCTCGTTGATGCGCTGAAGAAGTCGTTGGCGAAGAAGTCGAAACCTATCGCCGACGAGGAAGAAGAAGCACCGGCGCCGAAGCGCCGCGCCGCCGCAGAACGCACGAAGACGCCGCGCGCGAAGGCGCCTGCGAAAGCTCCGGCGAAGAAGCGCGCGAAGAAATAAGCCAATGCGATGGCGCGCAAGTCTGTAAAGGCGGGCGATAAGGTTGGCGATCTCGCCGACTACGTTCGCATGCGCGATTTCAAAAAGACGACGGAACCTGCTGGCGGCACCGTGAAGGAGGCCGGCGGAATGTTCGTCGTGCAAAAGCACGCGGCGACACGGCTGCATTACGATTTTCGGCTTGAGCACAACGGCGTGCTGATGAGTTGGGCCGTGCCACAGGGCCCTTCTCTCGATCCGTCGGTGAAGCGCCTTGCGATGCGCACTGAGAACCATCCAATCGAATACGGCTCATTCGAAGGTGTCATTCCGAAGGGTGAGTATGGCGCCGGCTCGGTGATCATCTGGGACACCGGCAAAGTGAAGTGGCTGCTCGATCCCGATGAGGGCATGGCGAAGGGCGAGTTGAAATTCGTGTTGGCTGGCGAGCGGCTGATGGGCGAGTTTCACATGGTCAAGATCAAGCCGCGCGAAGGCGAACGCGGCAATCCTTGGCTATTGTTCAAATCGAAGGACGCTTTCGCCGGCAGAGAAGATCCAGTCGCGCGCAGCCTGACGAGCGTGATCTCCGGCCGCACGATTGAAGATGTGCGCTCTGGCGGCGCGCGCGTGTGGAGCAAAGGTGGAGAGCGCGCACCGAAAGCGGCGAAGCCGCCAAAGTGGGCCTTCGTTGAGCCGGCATTGGCGACGCGCGTCGAGAAGGCGCCCGAGAGCGACGCCTGGATCCACGAGATCAAGTATGACGGCTATCGCATCCAGGCAGCCGCGAGTGGCGATAGCGTGCGGCTTTACACGCGCACTGGATTGGACTGGACCGGCAAATTTCAATCAGTCGCGGATGCGCTGGCGGCGCTAAACCTGAAAGACGTGTTGCTAGACGGCGAAGTCGCTGTCGCGCAGGCGAGCGGCAAGACGGATTTTTCGGCCCTGCAAAAGTCGCTGGAGAATGGCGTCGCTAAAGGCGTTTCGTACTTCGTGTTCGATTTGTTGGCGGATGGCGCGAAGGACTTGCGCAAGGCGCCCTTGAGCGAGCGCAAGGAGCGCTTGGACAAGCTACTAGCGAAGGCCAAGGCGCCAATCCGCGTCAGCCCCTACTTCGAAGGCAACGGTCCGGACGTATTGGCGGCGTTTCGCGAACAAGGCCTTGAGGGCGTCGTCTCAAAGAAGGCGAGTTCGACCTACTCAAGTGGTCGCACGAATTCGTGGCTGAAGGTGAAGCTCGTCAACGAGCAGGAGTTTGTGATCATTGGCTATCAGCCTTCGCTGAAAGGTCGCGCGTTCGCGGCGCTGATGATGGCTGATCGCGTCGACGGCAAACTTAAGTATCGCGGCAATGTCGGCACCGGATTCAACGATAAAACGCTCGCGTCGCTCTACGAAAAGCTGAGCAAGCTCGAACGCGCCAAGCCGGCGTTGACTGTGCCGCGCGAAGCAGCAAAAGGCGCGAAATGGGTTGAGCCGGAATTGGTGGCGCAGGTGAAGTTCGCCGAGTTCACCAGTGAAGGCGCAATCCGGCACGGCGTGTTCTTGGGATTGCGCGGCGATAAAGCCGCAAAAGATGTGCAAGCCGAACAAGCGGCGCGATCGATGCGAACGCGCGTCCGGCTAACGCATCCCGAGAAGGTGCTGTTTCCGGAATCTGGTGTCACGAAAGCTGAACTAGCGGCGTATCTCGACCTGGCCGCCGATCGCATGGGCACGCACTTGTTTGGCCGGCCGGTAAGCCTGGTGCGCGCGCCGGACGGGGTCGGTGGGCAAACCTTCTTCCAGAAGCACGCCATGAAAGGCATGCCCAAGGAGATCAAACTCATCGATATCGCGGAGAGCGACGGCAAGCCGGAAGAATACATCACGCTGCCCGATGCGACTGCGATTGTTTCGGCCGCGCAGATTAGCGCCCTGGAATTTCACCTCTGGGGCTCGAAGAACAAGGATCTCGAGCATCCCGACCGCCTGATCTTCGATCTCGATCCGGATGAAGATCTGGATTTTCAGATCGTGAAACGCGCCGCGTTCGACATCAAAGCGCTTCTTGAAAGCGCAGATCTGACATCATTCGCGATGATCACCGGCGGCAAGGGCATTCACATTGTACTCAATGTGAAGCCGAAGCTTGAATGGGATGAGTTCAAGCAATTTTCCGGCGACGTCGCAGAACAGATCGCGGCGCTCGATCCTAAACGCTTCGTCGCGAACATGTCTAAAGCCAAGCGCAAAGGCCGTATTTTCATCGACTATTTGCGCAACGGTCGCGGCGCGACTGCGATTGCGCCCTACTCGCCGCGCGCGCGCGGGACGGCGCCAATCGCAGTGCCAGTAAGTTGGGATGAGCTGAAAACCATCCCAGCTGCGTCTGTGTTCAAGCTGAAGGACATGCACGCGCGGCTAAATGAGCCGGACCCGTGGGCGGACTATGCCAAGAGCGCGGTGAGCATAACCAAAGCAACGCGATCGAAGCTCGGGCTCGATTGACGGCCTGCCTCGGCGTCGCCAATGCTGGTGCCGATGGATCGCGCACCGGGCTGGGGCCCTTTACGATCACTTCCGACCTGGCTCGAGATGACGATCATTGTCGTCATCGGCTTCGGCGCGTTCATCTATAGCAGCACGTACTATGCGCTGGACCCGAGTGACGCCGCCGCCGCAAGCGCGGACGATTTTCTCTGGCTGATGCTCGTAGAAATCGCACAAGGTGCATTTCTTGCTTTATTCTTATGGGCGCGGGGATGGACGCTACCGCAACTAGGTTTTGTCTCATTTGGCTGGCGTGATTTGCGCCACGGCGCGGGGCTTCTTGTTGCGGTCATCGCGCTTGGGTGGATCGCGTACTATGTCGCAGTGGCTATCCGGCCCGAACTTGAACTTCGGAATGTCGATATCGAAGAAAACGCCGCGCCGCTGGCGCTAGCGTTAGCGTTCTCAGCTATCAACGCGAGCTACGAAGAGCTTTTCATTTGCGCCTACATCGTCGCGGTGTGGCGTGGCCCTGATGTCTGGACCGCAATCGCGCTTAGTTCGGTGCTGCGCCTTTCCTATCACCTCTACCAAGGACCGCTCGCGATCGTGATGATCTTCCCGTTGGGCGTTCTATTCGCCTGGTATTTCGCGTCACAACGACGATTGTTGCCGTTGGTGCTCGCGCACGCCGCCCTCGATCTCTTGGCGTTCTTCCAAGAAAGCTCATAATTGCGGCGCTGTTCGCCCGCAGTATAACTGCCGAACCGGAGATGTTCCGCATGCGCTACGCTCTTCTCGCCGCTGCCGCCCTGCTCACTGCATGCGGCCAATCGGAACCGCCGCCGCCCCTTCCCGAAACGACGGTGCAAGCTGTCGCTGCGCCGTGGTTCATCTGTGATGCGATCAACGCGCCGGTGCTGTTGGTGTTCGAGCGCGATGAGAACACCGCGCACGTGGCGCAGTACGACAAGCCAAACGGCGCACTAATCCAGCGCACGGACTATCAGATCGGCGAAAGCGATGGCGCCGCCGGCAGCATCTACATGCCGTTGTCGCAAAACAACGTCGAAGCGGGCCATGTCCGTCAGATCAACTCGGGCATGTTGGAAACGCCAGGCGCGGCGTACACTGAAGTCTATTCGAGCGTGCGGCTGGGCGAGCGTGAGCTTTCGTGCCGCTGGCTGCCCCGTACGCGGCTGATGGGCTTCACCGGGAGGCGCACGATTGTCGTCAGTGAAGATGGCGACGGCGATTTGCTCTATCACTCATACGACTTTGCTACCGCCGCGAACGCGCAGCCGATCGACATCGCCGAAAACGGTCGCACCACAACGTTCTCGCTCGAAGTGCGCGATGGAACGGAGCAAACGGATGCAAACGGCGCGCGCTACCAATTCCAAGCGGATGCCGAGACCCAAATCGCTGTCGTCGCAGGACGCGATGGGCGCGGACGCGTTGACGTAACCCGGCATGGTCCGAATCCGGCGCAGAGCGAGGATTTGATCGCTTACGTAGAGGGTTCTGGGCCGGAGTAGCATTGGCGCCGGAGGGCTGATCGTCTAAGCCACGCGGAGATTTCCGCGGAGCTTCCATGACGTTCGCCACCTACGAAAAATCCGGCCGAGTTGCGACGATCACGTTGAACCGGCCCGAGAGCCGCAACGCCATCGCGACGCAAGAAGATTGCGATGATCTTGCCGGCGCGCTGTGGAAGGCGAACGACGACGAAGGCGTCAACGCAGTGATCCTCACCGGCGCCGGTAAATCATTTTGTGCGGGCGGCGATCTCAAAGCGATCCGCGAGCGCAGCGGTATCGGCCCGCGCGCGACACCGGACGGCACGCGCGCGAACTATCGGCGCGGCGTGCATTCAGTAATCAAGGCATTGGCCGATGTTGAAGTCGCGACAATCGCGGCAATCAATGGCCACGCGATCGGCTTGGGCCTCGACATCGGTGTGCTCTGCGACATCCGGCTCGCGGGCGCGTCTGCGAAGATGGCGTCTAGCTTCGTGAAGGTTGGCATCATTCCGGGTGACGGTGGCGCTTGGATTTTGACCAACGCGATCGGCGCCTCGCGCGCGGCGGAATTGGTGCTCACCGGCGATACGATCGACGCGGAGGAAGCGGCGCGCATCGGCTTGGTGTCGCGCGTGGTTTCGGATGACGCGCTGATGGACGAAGCGCGCAAAGTCGCTGAGCGCATCGCGGTGAACCCTCCCCGCACTGTGCGTCTGGCGAAGCGCTTGCTGCGCGAAGCGCAGCACGGACGCCTAAGCGACGTGCTGGAACTCTCTGCCGCTTTCCAAGCGCTGGCGCACGAGACGCGCGACCATAAGGAAGCGGTCGACGCGTTCACCGAGAAGCGTACCCCGAAATTCACAGGCGAGTGAGATGACGATCCGCGTTGGAATCGGTGGCTGGAGCTTCGAGCCTTGGGAGGAAACGTTTTACCCGCCCAAGCTCGCGGCGGCGAAGCAGCTTGAGTATGCCTCAACCAAAGTGACGGCGATCGAGATCAACGCGACGTTCTATCGAACGCAGACAGCAACTTCCTTCAAGAAGTGGGCAACGACGACGCCGGACAATTTTATGTTCTCGGTGAAAGCGCCGCGCGCGGCGGTGCAGCGCAAGGATTTGCGCGAAGCGGCGCAATCGATCGAATGGTTCTTCAATAGCGGCGTCGGCGAACTGGGCTCAAAGCTCGGCCCGATCTTTTGGCAGATGGCGTCGTATAAGAAGTTCGATGCCGACGAGATGAACGCTTACTTCGACATACTGCCGGAGAAGCTAGGCAAGTTGAAGCTGCGCCACGCGATCGAAGTGCGGCATGCGAGCTTTACGGATGAAGCGTTCTTGAAGATCGCGCGCGATCGCAACATCGCAGTCGTCACGGTTGAATCTGAGAAGCACCCGCTGATCGTCGAACCGACGGCGGACTTTTCGTACGCGCGCTTGGAGCTGACGCAGCCTGATGAACCGACGGGCTATCCGAAAGCGGCGCTGAAGAAATGGGCGAAGACGGCGCGCGATTGGGAGAAATCAGGCGAGGTGTTCCTCTACTTCATCAGCGGCGCGAAGGAGCGCAATCCAGCGGCAGCAATGGCGATGCTGGACTTGTTGAAGGCGTAATTGCGGCAACGCCCACGCGCCTTGCCTAACAGGCGCCGCACGCTCACATTACGAATCACGAGGGCGTATTCGACGCCGACGAAGCAAACATGTCCGAAAACCGCATCGGTCACATCCGCCTGACTTCCCATCCGGGGACCGGCGCTGCTGTGCGTTTCCCAATTCATTGGGGCGCGCCGAGCGCGGCTGAGCGCGGTCCGGTGATTGGCTCAGTGACAACGGAGCGCAACGCGATCGGCGCTTACGGCGGTGCGTATTCCGTGTATCGCGCACTAGCTGTATCAACGGGCGCGTTAAATCCGAGTGTGCGCCCGGATTTGAAAGACACCTCCCCGCTCGTGCAGATGGGGCCGTTTCCGCAGTGGGGCGATGCGAGCAAGATCGTGTCGCTCGATCCGTGGGGTCACTTGGTTGCCGATGCCTTCAAGACGGAGATCGACACGGGCGTCGATATTCGGCCCACGATCGCGATCACGAAAGCGCGTTTGTCGCTCCCGGAAGTGCGCGAGGCGATCCGGCTTGAACGGTTGAAGGTTGACGGCGCGATCGTTCACGAGAGCGGCGATGTCGCGGTGACGAAAGCCGCGATTGATCCGGTGTGGCACTTGCCGGGCGTAGCCGCGCGGTTTGGCGTGAGCGAAGAGCGCCTGCGGCATACGCTGTTTGAGCAGACGGGCGGCATGTACCCGGAGCTTGTGACGCGGCCAGACCTGAGTGTCTTCCTACCGCCGATCGGCGGCATCACGCTTTACATCTTTGGTGATCCAGCTGCGATCGCCGATCCTGCGCGGCGATTAACGTGCCGGGTGCACGATGAGTGCAATGGCTCGGACGTGTTTGGCTCAGACATTTGCACGTGCCGCCCCTATCTCACGCACGGCATCGAGGAATGCGTGCGCGAAGCGCAAGCCGGCGGCGCGGGGCTGATTGCCTACAATCGCAAGGAAGGCCGCGCGCTTGGCGAGGTGACGAAGTTTCTCGTCTACAATGCGCGCAAGCGTCAACCGGGCGGCGATCAGGCTGCGACATACTTCGAGCGCACGGAATGTGTAGCTGGCGTGCAGGACGCACGGTTTCAGCAATTGATGCCGGACGTGCTGCATTGGCTTGGCATCACGCGCATCGATCGATTCGTCTCGATGTCGAACATGAAGCACGACGCGATCACGGGCGCTGGCATCACGATCGGCGAACGCGTACCGATCCCCGCAGATCTGGTGCCGTCGGATGCGAGCGTTGAGATGGAAGCAAAGAAGGCGGCCGGCTATTTCAGCGCCGAAGCTGCGCCGACCGAAGAAGATCTAACCCGCACGGTGGGGCGTGACCTCAAAGACTTCTGACGCGCGCACCCTGCTCAGCGCGGCGGCCGTGCGTTCGCGCGCGAATGAAGCGTTCGCGTTGGCGGAGGCAGACGAGCTCGACGATTGGACGCTCAATCTCGATGCACTGCCTGCGTGCGCGGACTTTGTCGCCGAGGTCGTACGCAAACGTTACCCCATGCTCGACGTCCCATTCCACGCGCGCTGGCGGCACTTCGTGTTCGGTGGTCGCGACCTGTGGCGAGAGATTGCCAAGGAAGTTACATGGCGCGACGCCGACGCAAAGGCGCGCGCTGAGTTCGATCTGGCGATTACGTCCGTGCTTCTCGATGCAGGCGCCGGCGCCGCTTGGCGATTTGAAGATACCAGCACAGATTTGGTTGCCGCGCGCTCTGAAGGCCTAGCGCTCGCGAGTTTGCGGCTGTTCGAGTGGGGCGGCTTCTCAGCCGATCCGACTGATCCATTGCGCGCAGATGCGGAAGGGCTGGCGCGGTTGAACGGCGCGGCCCTCGCCGATGCGTTTCAGGTGCGCGATAGCAATCCTCTTGAAGGCCTAGATGGCCGCGCGCGCTTACTCAATCGGCTTGGGCAAACGGTGGATGCGCGCGCCGCTCTCTTTGCGTTGCAAGATGCGCCGCGGCCTGGCGGGCTCTACGATCTCCTGAAGGCCCGCGCGACACACGGCGTTATCGCCGCGCCGATCATTCTGGAAGTGCTGCTCGACGCGCTGGGGCCGATTTGGGAAAATCGCCCCTCTCTCGATGGCGTCCCGCTCGGTGATTGCTGGCCGCATCCGCAGCTTGGCTATGTGCCGCTGCACAAGCTCTCGCAATGGCTCGCCTATTCGCTGATCGAGCCGCTTGAGGTTGCGGGTATTCGCGTTGTTGAGATCGATGGGCTCACCGGACTCGCGGAGTA
>Ga0075163_10004528_pt1 | contig 18645 bp, 14 predicted proteins | sample JI1023141ADNA_FD_71478 | JGI IMG/M metagenome (GOLD analysis project Ga0075163, IMG submission 71478) | Wastewater effluent complex algal communities from Wisconsin, to seasonally profile nutrient transformation and Carbon sequestration -... | ecosystem: Engineered > WWTP > Effluent > Algae...
AGCCCTTCCTGGTGCTGGCCACCCAGAACCCCGCCGACTACCAGGGCACCTATCCGCTCCCGGAGGCGCAGCTCGATCGCTTCATGGTGCGTCTCTCCATCGGGTATCCGGACCTCGACGAGGAGCTGGCCATGCTCTACGCGCGGCGAACCAGCGACCCGCTCGACGACGTGGCCATGGTGTGCACCCAGAACGAGCTCATGGATCTCCAGAGCAAGACGCGCGCGGTGGAGATGAAGCCGCTGGTGGGCCGCTACCTGCTGCGCATCGTCGATGCCACGCGCAAAGACGCCGACCTCGAGCTCGGCGTGAGCCCGCGCGGGAGCATCGCGTTCTTTCGCGCCGCGCAGGCCCACGCGTTCATCGCCGGCCGGGCCTACGTGAGCCCGGAGGATTTGCAGGCCACCGCCGAGAGCACGCTCTCGCACCGGGTGCAGATGAAGTCGGAGCTGCGCTACGCGGGAAAGACCGGTGCCCAGGTCATCACCCGCATCGTGCGCGGGGTGAGCGTCCCCACGTGAGGCGGCGGTCCGCTGGCCGGGCTTGCGCGCCGTGAAGATCACCACCAAGATCAACTGGGCGCGCCTCAACTACGTGCTCATTCCTTCGGCCCGGCGAAGGGTGGCCTGGCAAGAGGCCTGGCCTCCCAGCACGCGCATCGGGAACGCGATCTGGCGCTTCTACGGAGCCTTCACTCGCGAGGGACGGCTGGTGTTCGTGGCGTGCCTGCTCACCGGCGCCTTCGGAGTCGATGTAGCCCACACGCAAGTGTACGTGCTCTTCTGCATCCTCGCCGGGCTGCTCTTCGCCTCGCTGGTGGTGAGCCGGGTGCTCCGCGTGCCCGAGATCACCGTTCGCGTGCATGCCCCGCCCCGGGTCTACGTGGGCGACGAGGTGGTCTTCGCCATCGAGTGCCAGCGGCGTGAGGCCGGCCCCCCGCTGGCGCCGCTGCGCATCGAAGGTCCATTCTTGCCCTACTTCGGACGCTGGATGGCGCGACCGCGCACGCTCGACGAGGTAGGGTACGAGGAAGGGGGTCGCACCGAGGCACGCGCGCGCTTCTCCGAACGTGGTGACCTCACGCTCGGCACCTTTCGCGCGAGCGCCATCGTGCCGCTGGGGCTCGCTGCGGGCCCGTACGTGGAGAGCGCCAAGGTGCGCCTGCGGGTGGTGCCGCGTCCGGCCAACGTGGTGCGCCTGGCGACGCCCATGGCCCAGAAGCACCAGCCGGGCGGCGTTGCGCTCGCCTCCAAGACCGGGGAGTCCATGGATCTCCTCGGGGTGCGCCCCTATCGCCCCGGTGATCGCATTCGCGATCTCTCCGCACGCACCTGGGCTCGCACCGGCACGCCTGCGGTACGCGAGTACCAGGAGGAGTACTTCACCCGCATCGGGGTGGTGCTCGACTGCGGCGCCGCCGGCGAAGCGACCTACGAGGCGGCCGTCTCCCTGGTCGCCGGCATCGTGGCCCACCTGGGTCGCGGCGAGGCGCTCATCGATCTGCTGGTGAACGGCCCCACCATTCACACGCTCACGCTCGGCCGAAGCCTCGGCTTTCTCGACCAGGCGCTGGACTTCCTTGCGGTGGCGGAGCGCGCAAAGGACCTCGACCGCGTCAAGCTCCTGACCGATCTGGGCCCGCACCTGGCGCAGCTCTCCTGCGTGGTACTGGTGGTCGACGGCTGGGACGCGAGCCGTGAGGAGCTGGTGCGGGGCGTGGAGCGGTTCGGCGTTCGCGTGGTGCGGGTGGGCGTGGGCGTCGACGTTCCCCTGGGAACCAAGGTGCCGGTGGCGACGCTGCAGGCCGGGGAGCCGGTGGCCCTATGAGTGCGCGCATGCTCCGGGTGCTCCCCTTCGCGCTGGTGGTGGTGCTGCTGGCGTTCGGCGGTGCGCCCTGGTTCTGGTGCGTTCCGCTGGGGCTCGCCGGGCTCGGGGCGTTGGTCGTTCCGCCGCGACGCGAGGTGTCGACCTTCGCGGAGCTGGTGCTGGTGCTGGGGATCGCGTTCGTGCCGGTGGCCTGGGTGCGCGCGTCCGACGAGGACTGGGGGTTGGCGTTGCCCCTGGCGCTCATCGTGATGGCCATGGCTGCGGTGCGCCTGTACCTGGACCGCGGCCTCCTGGGACCCACCGCGGACGCAGCGCTCCTCCTGGCGGTGGCGGTGATTGCCGGCATCGGTCTCAAGAGCCCGGCCTACCCGTACCTGGTGGGTGCGCTGGCCCTGGTGCTCCTCGTCTCGCGCAGCGGCGTGCGCCGGACCATCCTCGCGTTGCGGCGAACGTCGAAGACCGCGCTCCTGGTGCTGCTACTCCTGGGAGCGAGCGCCGCCGCCATGGGGCTCTATGCCCTGCCGGTGCTCAACGATCTCACCAACCGTCGCATGGGGCGCCTCTTCATGGGCATGCGCCGGAGCACCGGCTTCTCGCCCTACGTGCGCCTCGACGGGGAGGGCAGCATTCGCGAGAGCGACGACGTCGTGCTTCGGCTCACCGGGGCCCAGGCCGACTACCTGCGCGGCGCGGTGTTCGACTCCTTCGACGGAACCTACTGGACCAGCAGCCGGAGGCCCAGCGTGGTGGCGCCGGCGGAGTCCGAGCCGCAGGGCCCGGAGGCGACCCATGTATTATCCATGGATCTCACGGCGTGGGTCCTGACGCCCATGGGGAGCCGGGTGTTCGTGCCGGCGTCCAGCAGCACCGACCCCTTCGGCGTGCACCGGGTCGAAGGCTCGAAGCTCACGCGTACCTGGTCGTTCGTGCCGGGCGACGCCGCGCCCACGCCGCCGTCGGCCATCGACCTGGTGGTGCCGGCGTACCTGGTACCGGACCTGCGCGCCATCGCCCTCGAGTGGACCGCTGGCGCCACCACCGACGAGGAGCGCCTGCAGCGCATCGAAGCCCGCTTCGCTCGGGAGTTCCGCTACACGCTCACGCGCAAGCCCTCGCGATCGCGCTCGGTGCTCCTGGAGTTCTTGCGCGAGAACCGCGAGGGGCACTGCGAGTTCTTCGCCAGCGGCATGGTGGTGCTGGCCCGCTCGCTGGGGATTCCTGCGCGGCTGGTGGCCGGATACCGCGTGGTGGAGAAGAACGGCTTCGGCGACTATCGTGTGGTCCGCTCCAAGCACGCGCACGCTTGGGTCGAGGCCTACGTGGAGCACGGCGGAGCCATGGGCTTTCGCACCTTCGACCCGACGCCGCCCAATTCGGTGCTCGCGGCGCCCGATGCCCGCAGCGCGGCGGCGTTCTTCGACTACCTGCGGGTCGCCCTCTCGCAGGCCTACCGCGACGCGGTGGAGCGCCCGGAGCGAGTCGTCGGGGTGTTGCTCGTCCTGGTGGTGCTGGGCTTCTTGGTGCGCGCCATTCTGCGCCGCCGTCGCGCGCGGCTGCACCCGCCGAGCGCCGTCGATCTGCCGCCGGAGATGTTCCTGCGCTTCGAACGCGCGCTCGCGGCCCGAGGCCTCTCCCGCGGCGCAGCGGAGACCCTCGAAGCCTTCGCAGACCGCGTCGGGAAGGTCGACGCGGAGGCGGCGCACGTGCTCCGCCGCTACGCCGAGCGTCGATACGGCCCGGGAGAAACCTGGGAAGCGATGGCCGCGGAGATGGCCGCCGAAGAGTGACGCTCAGCCGCGTAGCAGCGTCCAGGCCACGCCCAACACGGCGCTGCCCACCAGCGTCTTCGGGAGCCCGACCTTGAAGCGCAGCATCGCGACCATGGCGATGGCGGCGATGGCTGCGGCTCCGCCGTCGATGGACCCGAGCTCCGGCACCAGCAGGTGCACCGGCCCGTAGGTCACTTCGTGAAGGCGCCGGAACACCACGTGGAGGCCGAACCAGATGGACAGGTTGAGGATGACCCCCACCACCGCCGCGGTGATGGTGGAGAGCGCCGCGTGGAGCGGCCGGTATCCGCGCAACGCTTCGATGTAGGGTGCACCCACGAAGATCCAGAGGAAGCAGGGGACGAACGTGACCCACACGGTGACGATCGATCCGAGCACCCCGGCCGTCACCGGCGCGAGGCCGCCCGGATGTCGGAATGCGCCCATGAAGCCCACGAACTGCACCACCATGATGAGCGGGCCGGGGGTCGTCTCGGCCAACCCCAGGCCGTCGAGCATCTCGCCCGGTGCGAGCCACCCGTAGGTCTCCACCGCCTGCTGCGCGATGTAAGCGAGCACCGCGTAGGCGCCTCCGAAGGTCACCACCGCCGCCTTGGAGAAGAACACGCCCTCGCGGACGAAGACCGAAGCGGCGCCGAAGCAGTGCCGGAGCGCGACCAGCGGCGCGGCCCACACCCCGGCGAACACCGCGAGGAGCCAGAGCGTGCGCGCGTGACGCGGCTTGGTGTGTGCGAGGCGCCCCTCGGCTTCGAGGCGCTCGATCACGGTGCCGGGGACGGTCGACCCCGCCACCTCCGGGAGTGACGGAAACGCCTGCGGCGCCAGGCGGCTGCCAGCGAACCCCAGGAGCCCCGCCGCCACCACCACTGCGGGGAAGGGAACCCCGAACAGGGCCAGGCTCACGAAGGCCACGACCGCCACCGCCACCATCAGGGGACCCTTGAGCGCACGCTTGCCGATGCGCAGCGCGGCCTCGACCACCAGCGCCAGCACGGCGGCCTTCAGCCCGAAGAAGAGCGCGAGCACCAGCGGCTGCTGGCCGTAGCAGGCGTACACGATGCTGAGGCCGAGGATGGCGAAGAAGCCCGGCAGGATGAAGAGCACGCCCGCCACCAGGCCGCCGCGCGTGCGATGCATGAGCCAGCCGATGTAGGTGGCGAGCTGCTGCGCCTCCGGGCCCGGGAGCAGCATGCAGTAGTTCAGCGCGTGCAAGAACCGCGCTTCGTCGATCCACTTTCGGCGCTCCACCAGCTCCCGGTGCATGAGCGCCACCTGCCCGGCGGGCCCGCCGAAGCCGAGCAGGCCGATCTTTGCCCAGACCCAGGCGGCTTCCCGGAGCGAGACCAGCGTCGGGGGAGGGGAATCGGGCACGGAACTACGGGATATCTCTCCTCTTCCTGGAAGCCAAGGGGACCTTGGAAATAGCGTGCGACCCTGGCGCGAAGAGAGCGTACTTCCATCGATGAGCACGCGTATCTCCCGGCGACAGGCACTTTCGTACGGCGCGGCCCTGGCGGCCGGCACCTCGGTGGGCTGCGCTTCGGGGCCCGAGGGCACTGCGCCGGAGGCCGACCAGCAGACAGAGGCCTTGCAGGGAGACCGCCGGGTGGTGCGCGGCAGGCGTCGGCACCCGCGGGGCTACGTGGTGGAGGTACGCCATCCGGGTGCGGTGGTCGGCGGAATTGTGCAAGATACACCCGTTCGCCGGATGATGGCGCGGGGCATGCAGCTGCTCAGTGGCGAGGCCGACGAGGCGGCTGCCTGGCGGGCGTTCTTCGCGCCCGGCGATCGCGTCGGCATCAAGGTCAACCCCACCGGGTATCCGCAGGTCATCAGCCAGATCGAGACCGTCGCCGCCATCGTGCGTGGGCTGAACCTGGCGGGCGTCCCCAATGGCCAGATCGTCGTGTTCGATCGCTACCAGGACTCGCTGGACCTGGTGGGGTATCCGGCGAAGCTGCCCCCGGGCATCCGCTACGCATTCGCAGCGGCCGCCTACACCACCGAGCAGACCGGTACCGAAGGTTACGATCCCCAGACGTTCGTGGACCTTCCGCGCGTGTATCCGGGCGACGACGCGAGCGACCCGCGGAAGCGCCGTTCGTCGTTGTGTCGCGTGGTCAGCGAGCAAGTCGACAAGGTCGTCAACGTGCCGACGCTCAAGGATCACACTTCTGCAGGCATCACCATGGCCCTCAAGAACATGACCTACGGCCTGGTGAACAACGTCGCGCGAACCCACGCCGCGCCCGACAACTGGACCCGAGACTTCGTGCCGGCCATCGCGTCCATGCCCATGCTCCGCCAGAAGGTGGTGCTCCACATCGCCGACGCTCTGGTGGGTTGCTACGACGGCGGACCCTCTCCGGACCATCCGAACTTCTCGCCGTTCACCTACGGCGCGCTGATGTTCGCCGTGGATCCGGTGGCGATGGACCGCATCGGCTGGACGATCCTCGACGCCAAGCGAAAGACCATGGGGCTGCCGCCGCTCGACCAATGTGGCCGTCTCCTCGTCGACAAGGGCTACGAGCCCTTCGACCGCAGGCAGCCGGACCACGTGCTCACCGCCGGCGCTGCCGGTCTCGGCATCGCCGACCTCGCCCGCATTCGCCATCATGTCGTCTCGCTCACCTGAGGGCGTCGGCTACGGCGTGTAGCGTTGCTTCGCGTCGTCGAGGAGGCACTCGACGTCGCCCGGCTTGCCGGGAGGAATCCCTGCCCAGAGGCGCTGCGCCGGCGAGTCGTTGCGAAGCGCGCCCTCGCGCAAGAGCGCAGCCCAGGTGAGGGTCGGCCCCTGGCCGGTGAGGATCGATGCGGCATGCGGATAGTTCGCGCCATAGATGTGCACGCCGCGCGCGCTCACGTCGAAGGTGTGGCCGTCGGCCATGATGGCGTTTCCCTTGGGTGCGTCGCCGTAGGCCTGCACGCAGCGCTCCACCAGGGCGGTGGGGAACCGCGCGAAGAGGTCCTTCTCCCCCAGGGGCTTGCCGGTCTCGAGGTCCCACGTGGTGCGTGCATAGTCCACGAAATTGCCGGGATGGGCTGCGCCGTCGTAGCCGGTGCTCCCGCCGGACTCCACCGTCACGAAGCCGCGGAAGGTCGCGATGATGGTGACCGCGAAGGTCGCGGTCATCCCCGACTCGCACTTCTTCGCGTCCTCGTAGGTATCTTTGGAGACGATGCGCGGCGTCAGCGCCCGCGCGTCTTGCTGGTTGACCCGCGCCTCGGCTGCGGGGTTCTTCGCCCCGAACAGCTCGAACACCGTTTGCTCGTAGACGCACTCCTTCATGCCGAAGGTGCCCACCGTCTTCACGGGACGAACGAGCTTCAGGCGCTTGGTGGCCACCAGCGGATTCTCTCGCGGGGCCACTGCCTGCAGCGAGAACGGCTGCGCGGTCTTGCCGTTGCTCCAGGTACCGGAGACGACGCCGTCCACGCAGCGCCCGGTGAAGCGACCCGTCGAGTGGGCGGGGTCGCCCTCCACCAGGTCGACCTCGCCGCGGCCATCGACGTGCCCGGCGAGCCCGATATCCAAGCCCGTTCGCGCATAGAAGTAGCGGCCGGCGAGGGCGTGGTCCTTCGGGTCTTCGCGCAGGCGCATGTACACGTCCTGGCCCGCCACGGTCCCGTGGAAACCGGGCGTGAAGTCGCACCCTCTCCCGTCGCTCCCCGCCTCCACCTCGGCGTGGGCGCCGGCCTCGGGCGCTCCGGCGTTGGCCGGAGCCGTCGTCGCGGCATCCCGTTGACCGGGCGTCGCGTTCCGACCGCACGCCGCGCCGAGGATCAGGAGTGCCAGGCCGAACCCGAGCTTCATGGCGCCCTCAACGCCCGAAGCGCCTCTCCCATTCATTCCGCGCGCAGCTCCCATCAACGGCTGGAAGACGGCTCGCCACCGCCGCCGCCGCCGCCACCGCCACCGCCCCGCGAGTCCGGGCCCCGGCTGGCCCGCCGGTTGATGCCCAGCGCCTTGAGCAGCGAGTACATGTGCGAGCGCGCGATGTCGAGCGACTGCGCCGCCTCGAGGACGTTCCACCCGTTCTGGTCGAGCGCCTGCATGAGCAGTCGTTTCTGGAACTCGCGCGTGGCCTCCTGGAAGGTGACCTCGCGATCCCGTTCGGGCCCTCGATCGGGAAACAGCTGGGCCACGCCCACCGTGGTGACGCCCTGGCCCGCGGCGCGAATGGTCGCAGCTTGCATGGCGTGGGCGAGCTGGCGCACGTTGCCCGGCCACTCCGAGAGGTGAATGGCCTGCAGCGTCGCCGCCGAGATCTCCAGCCGCGAGAACCCGTGCGCCTTGCACGCCTGGTCGCAGAAGAAGCGCGCGAGATCGGGGATGTCCTCGGGGCGCTCGGCGAGCGAAGGAACGCGCACCGGAATGACCTGGATGCGATACAGCAAATCTTCTCGGAAGCGTCGATCGCGCACCGCCTCGGCCAGGTCGGCGTTGGTGGCGGCCACCACCCGGACGTTGGCCAGCACCGGTTGGTTCTGGCCCAGCGGATAGTACTGTCGCGACTGGAGGAACTGCAGGAGCTTGGCCTGCGCCGTCGCCGAGAGCTCGCCGATCTCGTCGAGGAAGAGCGTGCCGTGATCGGCGGCTTCGATCTTTCCCGGCACGCGGCGGGCGGCGGTGGAGTGGCTGCCGAGCGCCGCGCCGAACAGCTCGCTCTCGATGAGCGAGTCGGGCATGGCGGCGCAGTTGAGCTCCACGAAGGGCCCGCGAGCCCGCGGACTGTTGTCGTGGAGCAGCCGCGCGAGCTGCGTCTTGCCGGTCCCGGAGGGGCCAGTGATGAGCACCGTGACTTCGAGCGGCGCCACCAGCGCAACCTGGGTGAGCGCATCGGCGATGGCTTTGCTGCGGCCCACGAAGCCTTCCGCGCGAAGCTGCTTGCGTACGTCGGTGGTATAGTCGTGGACCAGCTCCGACCGCGAGCGCGCCATGAGCCGCTCGGCCAGTACCCCGATGTGCTGCGCGAAGAGCTCGATCTGCGCGATGTCGGCGTTCAGGAAGGGGCCGAGGTCGCCGCGGTCTTGCAGGTACACGACGCCGATGGCCGGCCCCTGCCCGATGGGGGCGCAGAGGACCGCTTCGATGTTGTGTCGCCGCACGCTGCCGCGATCGCGAAAGCGTGGGTCGAGCAATGCCGACGAGGTGACCACCGTCTTGCCATCGGCCATGGTGGCGGCGACGATGCCGCGCGACACCGCCGAGGCAATGCTTTCGGCCTCGGCGGCGGAGCAACCCTCGGCGGCGGTCCACATGACCGGCCGAGATTCTCCCTCCCGTTCCTCGATGAGCTCGAGGTACCCCTTCCGAGCGCCGCACGCTCGCATGAGCAGCTGGAGTGCCTCGCGGATGAAGGGCTCGATGGCCTGCTTGGCGCCCAGCTGCAAGAGGGCAAGATAAAGGTCCCGCTCCTGCCGCACCTTGTCGTCGAGGGCATCGTTGGGTGCGGCGGGCTCCGCGCGCGCGGAGAATCGACCCGGCTCCAACGGAGTGTGGGTTCCCCGGTCCGCTCCTTCACCCCTGGCCGCCATGTCAGGGCTTGCAGAGTTTGCGACCCACTCGCGGTCTTGCCTCGGCCGATCCGTCACCCGGGAAACCCTACCATAGGCTCATGATTCCGCTCGCGTTGCTCTGGTGTCCGGAATACCGGACACGCCCGAGGGTGCGAATCCATGAAACCGGACACATCAAGGGAACTATGCGCTTTCGTTCCGGAAATTCGGGCCATGGCACGACTAGTGCAAGGAAATAGGGGGGGATCGAATGCGCGCCGCACGAAAATCTCGACGTCGCCGACATCGACGTCCATGGATGCCGATCGGAGCCAACAGGTCGCGGAGGTAGTGCGGAAGCCTACGCCCAGATCGCGGGCGTGGTGAAAAGCTGTGCGGCCGACGACGTCTCGCGCGCCGACGACATGACCTGGAAGGGAATCGGATCGGCGCGGAAGGCGGGGACGCCGCGGAAGAACGGATGGTCCGCGAAGGTCGACGCGACGGCCGGGGAGAGGTGGACGTTGGCGGTGCCCCACCAACGAAAGAGCCTTCGCTGGAGTGGCTCGTCCCGAGGCTGCGTCCACACCTCGGTGGTGAAGGGGTAGAAGGGGAGGGGAATGCTACCCCGCGGCTGGTGCCGCAGCGTCACGACCGGGTGCCCTCGTGCGTCGCGAAAGGCGAACTCTCGCCGGTCCTTGTCGGCCGTCGCCGAAAGGGGTGGCACCAGCACCTCGAAGCCCTCGCGCGTGTTGAGGTCGAGAAACCCCTGCTGGTCGGCCGCGAGGTTCATCTCGAAGAACGCCATGCCCCATCCCTTCTTGCGAGCCACGCGGATGGCCCACGATATCTCGTGAAGCTCCGGTAGCCCGTGCGACGCGCGAAAGTGCACGTAGCCTACCTCGATCTCCGCTCGACCCTTTCTATCTGTGTAAAGTACAAGTTTATCGGGAATGTGCCCGACCACGTGCTCGGCCGCGATCTTGAAGAACGCGGTGCACGCATGGTGGCATGGCCAGCGGTCCCAACTGCTCCCACTTGACATGAAGCCTCCATCCTTCAATGTAAAGCTGGGCCCGCCCATGAGCCACGTCGTAGATTTCATTCGCCGCGTGATCGATAGCGCGGAGGACGAGTGCGAGGATCTGGTCGAGCATTTGACCGGCATCGACTCGGCGCGCGATCGCGTGGCCTCCATGCAAGAGCTGGAGGACGCGTTCCCCGGTGCGAGCGAGGTGTATCGAACGCTGCAACACATCGAGGCGCCGGTGTCGTACCGCGATCCGAGCGGGGAAATCTCCGGCTGGCGTTACCGGAACATCGAGCTCGACTGGGAGCCCCGCGCGGTCTCCTGGGCCTGGCCTCCTCGCAGCTTCGTGCCGTACGACGAGGTCCTGCGCGAGTCGTCGGCTTCGCCACGCAGCGGCGCGCGCGGTGTCCGCGTGCTCGGGTCGTGCTGGGGCATGTCTTCGCTCTCGCATCCCAGGCCCGGCGGCAACCTGCTCTATCGCGGCGAAGATACCTCGGTCGAGGCGCGCGCCGAGTGGACCGACGACGGCCACGTGCGTGCGCTGCTGGGCGCCACCTTCGAAGAGGTGCTCGACGTGCTGGGCCAGCGGGGGATGACCCTGCGCAATCAGCCGGGGTACGCGTCGCTCTCGGTGGCCGGATGTGTGGGGACGGGGGGGCACGGCTCGGGCGTTCGTGCGTCGGCACCGCTGGGAAAGCTGGTCACTGCGGTGACCATCGCCAGCCCCGAGCCCGGCGTCCACGAGGTGACGCGCTTCGCGGTGGGCGACTCGGAGTTTCCCCGCGCCGTCACTCATCTCGGACGTCTGGGGCCGGTGGTGGCCATGGAGCTCGCCGCGGTGCCCGCCTTCCACATCGCCGAGCATCGGGAGATTCGCCGGCTCGGTGCCGGAGCTGCGCACGCGGAGCAGCTCCTGGGCGAGGTGCTCGGCGTACAGCTCGAGGCGTCGGTGCATTCTGCGGAGATATGGATCGCTCCCTATGCCGACCGCCACGGCGACACGGTCGCCTCGGTGGGCATTCGCCGGACCACCGCCGAAGCACCGAGCGGCGGCGCGCAGCGCCCGGCGGTCCTCCGCTGCAAGCTGCTCCAGACTCTCTCGCAGATGGCCGCCGTGCTGGTGGACCGCGTGCATCCGCGCTGGATTCGGGCGGCCCTGCGTCAGGGGGTGCTGGCGACGGAGGCCAAGAAACCGGTGGTGATGAGCTCCCGCGACGCCCTCGATTTCGGGGTGCTCAATCGCAGCCGCGTGGGCTCCATCGAGATGGCACTCCCCGTGGATCGCGCCGCTGCGGCACTGAGCGCGCTGCTCGCGGCGCTGGAGGTGGCGGCGCAGCGCGGCCACTACGTGTACTCGCCCATCGGCGTTCGCTTCACGGGCGCCGGCCTGGGGGGAACGCTTTCGCCGCAGGCGGATCGCGACGTGACGGTCCACGTGGAGATTCCCACCTTCGCGGCGCCGGCCTTCTGCGCCGACCTCGTCTTGCCGCCGCTGCAGGCCCTTCTCGCCAGCTACGGCGGCAGGCCGCACTGGGGACAGCGCGTGTATCTTTCACCGGGCGAGCTCCGCGGCCTCTGGCCGGCTTCGTCGATCGCGGCGACCGCCCGCCTGGTGCAGCGTCGCGACCCGGGCGGCCACTTCGCGAGCCCGCTCCTGGATGCGGTGCTCGGCATCTGAGCCCTACCTGCAGGTGGAGACGGCGAGCTCGTGGGCGATGTGCTTCGAGTTGAAGCCGCCGGTCGCGGCGGTGGCGCCGAAGTAGACGGGGCCCGAGGGCAGCGCGGCGGTCGCCCCGGCCGTCAGCACCATGGTCGCGTCGATGGTCACGCTGAATGCCGCAGGTCGCAGGCTGACCGCCAGCGTGTGCTGTTTTCCATCGATCAACCCGGCGGGGAGCGGGGCCACCACGTTCGAGCCCGCCGCCGCCACCGTGCTGCAGTCGCTCACCCGGACCAGGCGCACGCCGCTTCCGGTTCGGTAGGTATCGACGAGCACGGCGTACCCTTCCAGCGACTTGTGGTCACCATTGCAGATGCCGAGGTTGCCGCTGGTGTCGCCCACGCCCGGCACGGCGGTGCTCGCCACCCACGCGAGCGCGAGACCGTCGGCGGCGATACCGCTGTTGACGACGGAGAACGTCAGTTTGGCATCGAAGCCCTGAAGGCCAGCCGCCGCCGGCGCGTTCCACCACACGGCGCCCTTCTGCGCGCCGCGGTCCTCGGTGAGCTGGACGACCTGAACGCCGCCCAGCGCGACCCCCAGCGCGTTGCCCCGCAGCTGCCAGTTCCCGGCCGTCTCGAAGTCCGGAGGGACGACGAACGGAGCGCAGGCGATGGTCGGCGCGGCGTCACGCAGAGGTTCGGGCGCATCCGCGTGCGCATCGGGGCCGCTGTCGCCGCCCTCTGCGTCGCCCTCGGACCGACCCGCATCGATGCCTCCACCATCGCCTGCGGGCGTGGCGACCGCGATGGGCGGAATCGCATCGATATCGACGCCACACGCGACACTTGCCAGCAGGAACAGGACGAGAACGTTGTTGTGACGCATTGTGTCACGTATTTTTGACATGGCCGGGCGCCGGGCACCAGGTGCTCCCGCAGCGCGTTCGAAGATCGGCGCGCTGGGTCAGCGGTGGCGCGCGATGAAGTAGCCGAGCCGGTGGCCAGATATGAATGCACTATACATGTTGTTCGGACCCTGCATCGTTTCTCCGGACCTTCGCCGTCGATCTGCGGTAGGACGACGGCAGCCCCGACTCGATGCCGCCTCCTCCCGATCACCTGGCCCTGCTGGATAGCTCTACCGTTCGCGCGCCGAAGCCGGGCGTCCGCCCCGGACGCCGGGTGGCCGAGCTCCTTCGCCGCGAGGTGGCGCTCGCCGACGAGGACTTCGACGCGCTCTATCCGGAGGCCGTGCGCGAGGTGTCGTCTCGCTATTGGACGCCGGTGGCCGTAGCGATGCGCGCGGCGCAGCTCCTGGTGACCGATCGCTCGACGCGGGTGCTCGACGTGGGGTCCGGCGCCGGGAAGTTCTGCCTGGTGGGTGCCCTGGCCACCGGTGCCTCGTTCACCGGCGTGGAGCACCGCGCCGGTCTCGTGGAGGTGGCGCAGGCCGCGGCGGCGAGCCTGGGGGCCCGGCGAGCGCGCTTCGTCCACGGGCGGTTCCACACCGTTCAGTGGGAGACCTTCGACGCCTTCTACTTCTTCAATCCCTTCGCCGAGAACGTGTTTCCCGCGTCGGAGCACCTCGACGCGTCGGTGGAGCTCTCCTCGGATCGGTGCCTTGCGGACCTCACCTTCGCGGAGGAGCTCCTGGCGCGCGCCAAGGATGGCGCCCGCATCGCGACCTACCACGGCTTCGGCGGACAAATGCCTGGCAGCTACGAGCTCCTGCGTACGGAGCCGCTGGGCTCTGACTACCTCGAGCTGTGGGTCAAGCGCCCGCGGGCGTGAGGCTCGCGCCTCCGGAGCGACGTGAGGCTCGCGCCTCCGGAGCGACGTGAGGCTCGCGCCTCCGGAGCGACGTGAGGCTCAAGGCGCGGGGCGGGCGGCGGTCATCTCCACGATAGCGGCATCGACCGGGTGCTTGGTGGGCACGCGCGCCTTGGTGGCGGCCACACGGGCGGAGAGTGCCGGCGTCTCCGCGAGGAGGCGCTGCAGCGTGCCGGCCACGTAGGTCTCCAGCAGCTGGTAGCTGCGCGCCTGGCCTTCTTCGACCGCCAGCGACGCCACCGTGTCGTAGCTGGTCACCAGGTTCACGTCGTCCTCGCGGGGGATGGCGGCCGGGCCGAGCTCGAGGTCGATGTCGACCACCACCTCCTGGAGCACCGATCGTTCGGCCCGAGATGCGCCGATGCGCGCATCGAACCGGACTCCCTTCAGACGCAGCCAGTAGCTTCCCATGGGCCCTTCGTGTACGCCCACTTGCGCTCCGTGTCATGCGTTGATCGCGGCACGCCACCAACTCGCAGTCCCGTCATCCAAGGAGGACCATCATGAAGAAGAAGAAGATTTCACCGCTGAAGAAGGCCGATCTGCTGGCGCAGCGGTCCGCGCCCCTGGCCACGCCCACCGACCTCGGGGCAAAGGCCACCAAGGACATCGCGGCGGCCATGAACGGGGTCCTCGCGGACGTGTTCGCGCTCTACCTGAAGACCAAGAACTTTCACTGGCACGTGAGCGGGCCGCACTTCCGCGACTACCACCTGCTGCTCGACGAACAGGCCACGCAGATCTTCGCCATGACCGACCCCATCGCCGAGCGGATTCGCAAGGTGGGCGGGCAGACCATCAAGTCGGTCGGGCACATCGCGCGGACCCAGCGCATCCTCGACAACGACGCCGACTACGTGGAGCCTTCGAGCATGCTGGCCGAGCTGCGCGACGACAACAAGGTGCTCGCCGCCGGGCTGCGCGAGGCCCACGAGGTGTGCGACGAGCACCGCGATATCGCCACCGCCAGCCTCATCGAGAACTGGATCGACGAGACCGAGCAACGCACCTGGTTCCTGTTCGAAGCCGGTCGCCGGGCCGACTCGTCGGGTCACTGAGCCATCGTCGGCCGGTCGGCGCTGTGCGACAAATTGCCCCAACCGGAGGGCACTCTCAAGAAACGCCTATCGCTGGCCGTACTCGGAGCTATGAGGGACCTGGTAGCAGTATGACTCCCGATCCCCGCCACCAAGGCACGAGACGGCCAGTGCGAGCGTCTTCCCCATGAACCACGGGATCGTTCGGGTGCTCATCGTCGACGCCGCCGCGAGCGTGCGGCAGACGCTCCGGGAGATCCTGGAGAGCGATCCGCGCATCGTGGTCCTCGGAACCGCGGCCGACGCGGGCGCTGCCGCGCGGCTCCTGGAAGCGGAGCGGCCGGACGTGATGATGCTCGACCTGGACCTTCCGGGCGGAGGGGCGGGGCCGCTGCTCGACCAGGTGCTTCGCGAGCATCGCTTGCCGGTGGTGGTGTGCTCCCACTTCTCGGGCCCCGGTACCGAAGCGGCGGCGGCGGCGCTGGCGCGGGGCGCGGTGGAGGTCATCGGCAAGCCGCAGACCGGTGTGCGACGCTTCATCCAGGATAGTCAGGACCACATCTGCGACGTGGTCTTCGCAGCGGCGCACGCCGACATGGGGCGCATTCACCGACGTCGACTGCGGGCGTCGGCCGACGTGATCCTGCCGGCGCCACAGGTGGGCAAGGCGTCGCTTTCGGCAACCCGGGCGATGGTTGCCATCGGCGCCTCCACCGGCGGCACCGAGGCTCTGGCGGAGATCCTCGCGGCGCTCCCGGAGCGGTCGCCAGGGGTCGTGGTGGTGCAGCACATGCCGGCGAAGTTCACCGCGCAGTTCGCCAAACGCCTGGACGCCATATGCGCCATGGACGTTCGCGAAGCGAAGGGTGGCGACCTGGTGCAGCCGGGGCGCGTCCTGGTGGCGCCCGGGGGCAAGCACCTGCTGCTCCAGCGGAGCGGGCCGCGGTACTTCGTGGACGTGCGGGAAGGGCCCGAGGTGAACGGCCACCGGCCCTCCATCGACGTCTTGTTCCGGTCCGTGGCTCGCTACGCGGGGCCCAACGCCATCGGCATCATCCTCACGGGAATGGGCGACGACGGCGCGCGCGGCCTGGGCGAGCTCAAGGAGGCGGGCGCCCACACCATCGCCCAGGACGAGGCCAGCTCCGTGGTGTTCGGCATGGCGCGCGAGGCGATACGCCGGGGCGCCGTGGATGCGGTGCTCGGCCTCCCCGAGATCGCCGCAGCGGTGCGGCGCCGCTACAACCTGCTGCCCCGCCCGCCGGTGCGGACGCGCGCGCTCACCTCGATTCCTCCGCCGCGCCTTCCGCGGCGGAGAACCAACGCTCCGTAGTGCCCTATTCTGCCAGCTCGATCTGGACCCGTCGATCGGTGGGCCAGTCCGCGGGCGAGGGGCTCGCATCATCCTTGCCCAGCGAAGAGGTTTGCACCCGGTCGGCGGCCACGCCGTTCTTCACCAGATACTTCTTCACCGACTCGGCGCGCTCGAGCCCGAGCTTCTCGTTGTACTCTTCGGTGCCGCGCGGGTCGGTGCGACCGATGAGGCGGATGGTGCGCCCCTTGAGCGGTCCGGTGGCGAGGCAGTTCGCCAGCGTCTGCAGCGTGGGGTCGGCCTTCACCGTATTGGCCGAGTCGAAACGGAAGAACGGCGCAGGGCCCGAGCAAACGGAGCGAACGCCTTCCGTGAGGTACATGCTGTAGAGCATCCCGGTCTCGTAGCGCGGCGGAGCGCGCCCGAGATCCGGCGTCCGAGGGGGCGCCACGGCCTTGGTGAGCCCCACGTCGGGACTGCGCGGCTCTTCGGAGTGGCAAGCGGCGCCGAACATCGCGAGGGTGATGGTGAGCAAGGGGGCTAGGAGACGCATGGGACCTCGGAAGTCGGTGAATGAAGGACGCGAGCTCGAAGCGAGCCCGAAGAGGCGAATGCACGCGGCGCGCCCGACCACCGTCGCGTGATCCACGGGAAAATCCCGGGGGTCCTGCGCGCGGCGCGGGGCAAAGTGTCTCGCGTCGGCGATTTCGCCACGCGCACTCAGGGCTTCACGTGGCTTCCGACTCAGGCGCAGCGAGGTGCATGCCCGCCCAGTGGCCCGGGTCGTCCACGCCTTCGGCTGCGAGCACCGCAGCTGCAGCCGCGAGCCGCTCCGCGTCGCCCGCCAGCCTTGCCTCGTGCCAAGCTGCGGCCGCCGAATGCACGCGCATCTCGGCTACCTGGTAGGTCTCTCGCGCGCGTGCGAACGCCGCGATGGCGCCCGCTCGGTCGCCGTCGAGGCGGGCAAGGCCGGCGCGCAGCATGGTAGCCGGGGCGATGGCGTAGCCCGGGCCCTCTTTCTCGAGATCGCGAATGCATCGCTTGAGGGTCGCGCGCAGCGCCTTTGCACGCGCGACCTCCACGCCACCCTTCGCGAGCGCTCCGAAGGCGGCGCGACCGGTCAGATCGGCAGCCTCGACCCGGACCAGTTGCATCGCGGTCAAACGCGCGGCCTGGGCCTTCGGGACCTCGTCCGAAAGTCGCTCGAGGGCGCGCTCGAAGTCGCCCGCGTAGAGGTCGGCCATGCTGCGCATGCGGAGACCGATCCAGTGCTGGAAGTGGTACCCCACGTTGGTCCAGCGGGCCAGCGCCTCGTCGGCGTACGCATGGGCGCGCGTCACGTCGTCGCTCATGAGTGCGGTCACGGCGCGGTACAGTGACGACTCGACGCCCAGCGCGAGATCACCGCGATCCTCCGCTTCGCCCGTGAACATCTTGGCGCGTCGTGACAGCTCGCGCAGGCCTCCCAGGTGAAGGAGCACCACCAGCGAGGTGGTCTTCGCGGTGTCGACTTCCCAGGCGCTGCCCGCGTGCTTCTCCGTCAAGGTCGCCACCGAGGCGTCGAAGGTCGCGAGCGCCGTCTGCCACTGGCCTGCGCAGCACGCCACCATTCCGCGCGCCAGCTCGCAGAAGGCCATCGCATGGCCATCGTCCCGCTCGCCGGCGATGCGCTCGCCGGCGGCGATCCACTTGTGCGCGCGCGTGGGCGAACCGCCGAACCCCAGCAGGGTCGCCACGTACGCGATCCCGCGCACGGCGCGCGGCGCGTCGCCGATGGCCAGCGCCCGGCGTGCGGCACGCAAGAAGAAGAGCGTGCCCAGGGTGCCGTCGTACGACGCGTATCCCTTGCCGATGGAGAGGAACGTCTCGAAGACCAATTGCTCCCGTGCGCCCTGCGCGCGCGGCTTGCCCAGCACCGGCCCCCGGAACAGCAGCGGGACGACCTCGGCAACGAGTGCAACCTGCACGCGCCACGATGCGGTCGGTGCGGACACCCCCAGGGCATCCAGCAGCCGCTTCATCACTGCTCGGCCGTCGTCCACGCGACCTGCCACCAGGAAGTGCTCCATGGCCTCGCGCCGAAGGTTCTCGGCCTCCAGTCCCTCGGTGCGGTCGGCGCACGCGAGGAGAATCGGAGCGGCCTCGGCGCAGCGGCCGGCGCTCGCCAGAATGCGACCGCGCTGGAGCTGCAGGGCGTGCCGTTCGGTCGCCGCATCGGCGTCGGTGCAGCGCGACGCGAAGTCGTTGCAGCGAAGCGCGTGATCGAAGGCGAGAGCCGCGAGGGCCTGGTCGGCGGCGCGCGTGGCGAGGCCGCGTGCGCGATGGTTCTCGCCGACCTCCGCCAGGTGCTGTGCGGCGGCGTAGGCCTCACCCTCGCGCTCGGCGAAGAAGGCGCCGAGCGCACGATGTACTTCGTGCTTTCTCGAGGGATCCATGGCCTGCACCACCAGTTCGCGAATGCGATCGTGGTAGGGCTCGATGAGCCGTGCGGACGGGAGCGACGACGGCCTTACGAGGCGCGAGCGGGCGAGCGCGTCGACCAGGGGCCACGCGCGCCCGCTGACCTCGGTGCCCGCGGACAGGGCGGCCGCATCGAGTGGTTGCCGCGCGAGGCACACCGTCTCCAGGATGCGCAGGCCCTCCGGAGGGACCGCG
>Ga0075163_10004529_pt1 | contig 18641 bp, 15 predicted proteins | sample JI1023141ADNA_FD_71478 | JGI IMG/M metagenome (GOLD analysis project Ga0075163, IMG submission 71478) | Wastewater effluent complex algal communities from Wisconsin, to seasonally profile nutrient transformation and Carbon sequestration -... | ecosystem: Engineered > WWTP > Effluent > Algae...
TCGGCGAACTGCTAGCCCGGTGATAGCCCAACAAAAAGGGCAACCCCGGAGGATTGCCCTAAGTGCTTTTTCTGTTGGTGCCGCTGACCGGAATCGAACTGGTGACCTTCGCATTACGAAATCGCAAAAGCACAGATTTATCGGCGTTGATCGCCATGCCAAAAATGGTGAAAATCCTTTGAAATAAAAGGGTTTTCCATAAATTTACGTTGAATCGCGTTGATCCGGATTGGTATAATTTGGCTACACCGTGGCTACACGAAGCGCCTGTGTAGCCAACTTGATCGGAGCCCGCCATGAAACGCGAACGCCTGACCCCGGAGCGCATCCGCCGCTTTACCTGCCCCGTCGACACCAAGCAAGCTTTTCTGTGGGACACCGAAGCTCCCCGGCTGGCCATCCGCGCTACCGCGGGAGTAAAGGCGTTCATCTTCGAGGCCAAGCTGAACCGGCAGACAGTCCGGGTCACCATTGGCGACGTGAAGATGTGGAACCTCGACGATGCTCGTGCTGAGGCCCGCCGACTGCAAACCCTCATCGATCAAGGCTCCGATCCGCGCCAGGAGAAAGTCGAGCGCCTTGCCGCTCTTGAGGCCAAGCGTGAAGAGGCCCGCCGGACGGAAGCCCCCGCTCTCGACACCTGGAAGGCCTACATCGAAGCCCGTACGGCCCGGTGGAGCCCACGCACGCTACTGGACCACCAACGCCTGACCGACCCGGGGGGCAAGCCCAAGACACGCGGGCGCAAGAAAGGGGAAGGCGACACCACGCAGCCCGGCATCCTGCTGGCGCTGCTGTCGAAGCCCCTCAACCACATCGACGCCGCCGCCGTCCGCTCCTTCCTCAAGGAAGAAGCCGAGCACCGCCCGACACAGGCGCAGAACGCCTTCGTTCGCCTGCGTGCCTTCCTCAACTGGTGCGAGGATCAGCCAGACTACAAGGGCCAGGCTCACACCGATGCCTGCGCGTCCCGCATGGCCCGCGACGAGTTGCCCCGCGCAGTCGCCAAGGATGATTGCCTGCAACGTGAGCAGCTCAGGCTGTGGTTTGAGCACGTCCGCAGGCTCGCCAACCCTGTGCAGTCCGCCTACCTGCAAATCCTCCTGCTGACCGGTGCCCGCCGGGAGGAATTGGCAGGACTCGCGTGGGGCGACGTGGATTTCCAATGGAAGAGCATGACGATCCGCGACAAGGTGGACGGCGAGCGCACTATTCCGCTGACGCCCTATGTCGCGGATCTGATGGCAGCCCTGCCCCGTCGGAACGAATGGGTGTTCAGCAGCCCCGGCGCCAAGTCGGGTCGACTGCAGGAGCCGCGCATCCCGCATAACAAGGCGCTGACGACCGCCGGCCTGCCCGCCCTCACCCTCCACGGCCTGCGAAGATCCTTCGGCACCCTGGCCGAGTGGGTCGAATGCCCAACCGGAGTCAGTGCACAAATCATGGGGCACAAGCCGTCGGCCCTGGCAGAGAAGCACTACCGTCGCCGGCCTATCGACTTGCTGCGCATGTGGCACGTGAAGATTGAGGGATGGATTCTGGAGCAGGCCGGCATCGAGCAGCCGGGCGAGGGGCAAGCACCTGGCCTGCGGGTAGTGGGTTGATTGACTACTTGTAATCTATAATCTACAAATGATTGAGATACGCGACTACCTGACGCAAACCGGGCGCGATCCGTTCAAGGATTGGCTCGGCGACCTTGCCGACAGGATGGCCCGCGCCCGTATTCTGGCGAGGGTCGGGCGGATGGCCGGCGGCAACTTCGGCGATTGCAAGCCCCTGGCCGGGGGCGTCTGGGAGCTGCGCATTGACCACGGCCCCGGCTACCGCGTTTATTACGCCAAGGCGGGCGCCCGGATCGTCCTGCTTCTGGTGGGCGGAGACAAACGCCGCCAACAACAGGACATCGAAACCGCCCTAACCTACTGGCAGGACTGGCAAGAGAGGAATGAACGATGAACCCCGCATCCCGCCCCCACGATGAAGCAGTAGTTGAGATGCTGCGCGAAGACCCGGCGTTTGCTGACGAATACCTGGCTGTGGCCCTTGAAGAAGCAGACGAAGCCGGCGGCCAGGAAGCTCTGCTGCGGGCCCTGCGTCACGTCGCCGAAGCGCAGGGCATCGCCAAGATTGCTGAGCGTGCCGGCCTACCCCGCGAGAGCCTATACAAGAGCCTGAGCGCCAAGGGCAATCCAACCCTGAAAACCCTGCTGGCAGTGCTTGGTGCCGCCGGCCTGCGCCTCTCTGTGACGCGCGATGACCACCACCAAGGCGCAGCCGCATAGCGAAAAGCCCGCGCATCTGTGAGCCAAGCTCACAACTGGGATCAACGACTTGCAACGGGGTTCCACGTCTGGCAAAGTCTCGTGGTCAGGGCGCAACCATGCCTTGGTATCGGGATCGAGCATAACGCGAGGAGTACGCGGCACGAACACCCGGTCGATGTGAGAGACAGGCCGTCATTTGGCTACTCAAGACGCCTGCCCGCCCCCTGGTTTGCAAGTCCCGGTGATTTACGCTGCACTGGGTAGCGATCAGGCGCAAAAGCGACAACAGCCGCCAAAGTTGCGGTTACAGCGGACCAGCCCAAGGTCCGTCTGCCGTTGCCGTCTTATCTGCCCGCCAGCCGGACCGCTCATTCTGGAGCGCTCCGAATGTCTCAAACACCTAACTGCCTGCAATCTGCCAGCGGTGCCCGTGCGCCTATCCAGGCCTTTTCCCGAAAGCTCGACACCTCCGAAGCGGCGAACCTGCTGCGCGTCCGCCCTCAGACCTTGCGCCGTGCCTTGTGCATCAACGGCCACTATCTCGGCCTGAAGCCCACCAAGCTGCCGAGTGGCCGTCTGCTATGGGATTCCGCCGATCTTGAAGCCCTGATCGAAGGGGGCGACTCTCGATGACCAGCCAACGTGATAACGCCCGGCAGGCTGGGGGGCCTGACCGGGCGTCGAATGCTGTGAAGAGTGCTCACTCTCAGGCCCAAAATGTAGCACATGCCGGTGTAGTCCGCATTGCAACGTGCGGCCTGCCCCTGCCCCGTCCCGATGGCTGCAAAGGTCAGCTCCTGGCCTCCCTCATGCGCCAGCCCGAAGGCGTCACACACCGCACCTTCGACATGGGCGCCAGGACGATGCGCACGGCAGCCTACATTGATCGTCTCCGGAAAGACGGCTGGGACATCGAGACCTTGATGTGCTCCGGGCAGAACAACTACGAGAAGGTGCGCTACGCCCTGTATCGCCTGAAGCCGATCAAGATGGGCGAAGCGGAGAAGCACTTCCTCATGGCGTGTCAGCTCGTTGAGATGGGGGTGTGGTGATGGAGCCGCGCACCTACTCCCGTGCCGAGCCGCAGCTTCAGCAGCGCTACCCTGAAGTCCCCCGTTTCGGCACTGCCGGGCCTGCGCTCCTGCGGGCCGGTTTCCAGCCCATCCCCGTCAACGGCAAGCGCCCTGTCACCAAGAAGTGGGAAGAGGCGCCCATGCACCCCGACCAGATCGCGTTCTGGGCGTGTGAGTTCGCAGAGCTCAACACCGGCCTGCGCACCGAGGATCTGGTGGCCGTCGACATGGACATCTACCACTACGAGGTGGCCGACGCGGTGGAGAAGGCTTTCGTGGCCCGCTTCGGCCCCGGCCTCAAGCGGCTGGGCCAGGCTCCGAAACGGCTTCTGCTTTACGGGGCTAAGACACCAGGCCTCAAGATCACAAGCCCGGTTTATCGGACCATGGATGGGTTCGAGCACCGGGTGGAGATCCTCGGCATAGGGCAGCAGTTCGTGGCCTACGGGATCCACCCGGACAGCTTGCGCCCCTATCAGTGGGTCGGTGAAGGCCCTCTCGACATCGAGCGCTGGCAGCTGAATGTCCTGGACCGGGACGAGGTGGCACAGTGGGTGCGCAGCGACCTTACCCGTATCCTGGCGGTGAAGGGGTTCACTCCCAAAGAAGGCGGCTCCACGGCTTCCCACTCCGGCGCCCCTCTCGACCCGGACGACCCCTTCGACCGTGTCAAGCAGCGCCATGATGACGTGTCCCTCGTCGATCTGGCGTGGATGCTGGAGCACCTCGATGCGGACCGCTGTGACGACCGGGACGACTGGCGCAACGCGATCTTTGCGGTCCAGCACCAGTTTCACGAGACGGAACAGGAGGAGGAAGCCTTCGACCTGGTGGACGCCTGGTCTCAGAAGTCCGTGAAGTACACCGCCGGCTGTGTGCGTCCGATCTGGGATCGGGCCAAGGAGCAGCGGATGGGCCTGGCCACCATCGGCACCCTCAAGGCCTGGCTGGGAGATGCGTGGAAGGGCTACAAGCGGACGGCGGTCTCCGTGGAATCGGTGGCCCAGTCTGCAGACTGGGCATCCCGGATCCGAGTTGCCGACGAGGCCACGCTGCTGGGCGGCCTGGCTGCGGAGATCCGGGATGCCAAGCTGACCGACATCGAACGGTCGGCCCTGGTGAAGCACTACCAGAACCGGCTCAAGGAACTAAAGGGCGTAGTCATCCCACTGGGGGAGGTGCGCAAGGCGCTGGCGCCGGTTCGGCCCGAAGCAGATCCAACGGTGCTCGGCCCCGCGGTGGACGATCCTTTCTTCCTGGGGCCCGACTGGGCGAAGGAGTGGTTCTGGATCGCCTCTGAAGGTCAGTTCTTCAATCGCAAAAACAAGCAGCTGGAGACCATCATCTCCTTCAACAGCCGGTATAAGTGGGATCAGGTCAATCTGATCGTGGAAGTGGATGACGAAAAGGTCTTCTACCCCCCTTACGAGCGGATGGTCCAGCACTGGCGCGTACCAGTGCTGGACCGGATGGCCTACCATCCTCAAGCAGGCGAGACCTTCGTCCTCGGTGGCCTCAAAATGGCCAACACCTACCGGCCGGAGCTACGCGTTCAGGCAGACGCGGCCTACACCCCGGAGGGGAGGCTCCTCGTCAAAGCCTTGGAGCGACACCTATCAGTTCTGATCCCAAATGCCAGGGAGCGGAACGTCTTCAAGGCCTGGCTCGCCTTCAACTACCGGAACCCCGGCGTGAAGATCCGCTGGGCGCCGCTGATCAAAGGCGCGGAGGGGGACGGGAAGTCCATCTTCGGGGAGCTCCTCCAGAACCTGTTGGGTCACGATAACGTCCGCACCATGTCGGCGGACACCATCCAGACCTCGCCCTTCTCGGGCTGGGCCACGGGGCAGTGTGTCGTCGTGCTGGAAGAGGTCCGTTTCCAGGGTCACAACCGGTTCGACATCGTCAACAAGCTCAAGCCCTACCTCACGAACAACAGCGTCGAGCTGCACGCCAAGGGCAAGGACCCTCGGAACGCCCTGAACGTGTCGAACTACCTGCTCCTGACCAATCACGACGACGCCATCCCCTTGACCGACGGGGACCGCCGGTATTTCGTGCTGCGGACACCCTATCGCAACCTCCTGGACCTTGATGCGTTCTTGAAAGCCGTCCACGCCATCACCCGGAACCAGCATTTCGACGAGATCTTCGCGCTGGGCCGCGCGCATCTGGGGCAGGTGGCGCTGTGGCTGGAGGAGGTGGAGTACCCGGCGGAGTTCAACCCGAATGGGGAAGCGCCCCGTACCGACGCACGGGCACTGATGATTCAGTCCTCGGCCAGCGACGTTGAGGCCTTGGTCCGTGACATTTTGGACGATGGGGGCGCAGCGGTGCGCCAGGCGGACGCAGAGGAGGCTATCAACGCGCTCCTGGATGGTCTGCAAGGTGCCGATGCCCGGGCGCTCCGAAAGCGTGCTGAGCGAGCCTCTGTGGCTGCGGAATGGCCCGCTCTGCCGATGGGGGACACACCGGAGGTGCTGGCGGCCTACCTGATGGAGCAGCAGATGCGCTTCGCACGTGTTGCAGTCCCGGGGGTTGGGCCGGACGTTGTGGCCTTTGAGTACCTGAAGGCCGCGGTGGAAAAGCTTTCCACGCGCTCCCCGTCGTCTCGTTCTGTCGGTGACGCGCTCAAGCGTGCGGGCTTTCAACCTCTCGAGGGGCCGAAGAGCCGGCCAGGCAAGGCGCGGCAAGTTCGGTGGAACGGTGCGCGGCCCGGAATCTGGGTCCTGGAGCATCTTGCGGACATTCGAGAGTCCGAAATCTGCGCTTATCTCGACCGGACAGCCGTTTTCAACTGACTGGTTCCCTTCCCTCAAGACCAAGGGAACCACCCGAAACCCGCGCCACTACTGGGTTTCGGGCTTTTGGCTCCCTTGGTTCCCTTCTCATCTGATCGGCCTATACGTGCGAGAAAAAACACGGGCGTGCGGCCTAGGCTACAACCCCTGTTTTTTCTCCTTTTATGGGTAACTGGATTCAAGGGAACCAAGGGAACCAGAAACAGTGAAACCCAGTAGTGGCGCGGGTTTAGAGGTGGTTCCCTCCTGTGGTTCCCTTCTGGTTCCCTAGTCGGCTCGGCTGTCCAGCCGGCCCCCATCGGCAAGGAGTGCACCGCCCGCCTTGTGATTCAAATCACAGCGTCCCGATGCTCTCCCCCGATTTTCGCGCCGGTAAAGGCATCTCCTGTTCGATGCCCACACCGACCGAATCAGCGGAAACCTGTTATTTGAATCACAGGCTGATGAGCTGCCCGAGCTTGTCCAGCAAGTGTTTGATCGCCTCCACGCTGTACCTGCTGCAGATCACCATCAGCACCAGGCCGAACAGGACGACGAGGAAGGGCGTCACCGCCACGCCGCCGACGGTGAGCAGTGTTGCACCGGCTCCCGTCACCACCCCCACACTCGCACCCGCAAGGCTGGTGAGCGCGCCAACCTCGAAGCCCAGCACGCCAACCATGTGCTTGAACACCTGGGGCCGCGCCTCGGTCTCAAGGAAGTCACGACTGATCCCCTCAATGCCGTCTGTGGTGTCGCCGGACGAGGCTAGCACCTGATCCAGGCGGGCCGTGAGCCGCGCCCGCGCCGACTCGACAGACTGTTCCACCCCATCGATCATGTCCCGTACGTCGGCCCGTGACGCGTTCAAGGCAGCGGCGAGCCCTTCCGATGCCAGTACGCTGATAGCCCCCATAGCAAGCTCCTCCCGGTCGATGCCCGCCCCCTTGGCGGTGCGTAAACTGAGTCTAGCCGGCCGAGAAAATATTTCTCTGAAAAGGGGAGTGATGCTCCCCTGGCTGATCTGCTCTCCCCTGCTTGAAAGCCGCACGGGCACTGGGATTCCCCTCCATTTCGGTGGAATTCCAGGGGAGTATTGCTCCGCTGACACTACGCTTCGGCGGTGCCATGATGCAGTCACACCCACCTACATCAAGGAGCGCACCATGAACACCATCAAGCTGACCACCGCGGCCGCCGTTGCCACCTTCACCCCCCGCTTCGAGGCGCTCAATGCCCTGGACGAGCTCGACATCCTTGAGCGTGCGGCCATCGCACGCAACCAGGCAGCGATTCAGGCCTGCGCTCAAACGATGGCTTGGATCCGCGGGGAGCGGAACAAAGAGCCCCGGACGAAGGGGCTGATCAGCCTGGCAAAGGCGGTAGCGGCCCGCCGTAGCGCCCAGACGGACCTGGAAGGGGCGATGCCTGCGATTCAGGCGGCAATGGATGATCTACGGGGCCGGCTGGCGGCCTGATCGGCAGAGGGGCCTGCAGGCAAAAAAAAGCCCGGCACTCTGGCCGGGCTTCTCTCCTTCAGGGGCCAGTCAGCGCGCCAGCTCATCAAACACGAGTCGCCATTCCTCCGGGTTCAGCACGTGCATGTCCTTCTGCTCGATACCGGCTAGCCGGCAGCTCCTGACCAAGCCGGCAGGCGTCAAATAGCCCCCCTTAAGATTGGCCAGATCTCCTGTCGGGCGCCGCAGGTGTCGGGCGCCAGGCAGGTGGCCCGAGGGGTGCAGCGGACGAACCGTCACCGTCTCGCCGTCCTCTCCGTGTTCATGCAACCACGCGACGACGGGCTCTTCGATGAGGCGAATCGCATCGCCGCGCTCGTCCTTCTCGACGAAGAGTACGGTGTAACGCAGGTCGAAGTTCGGGGTGATGGTCTGGGTCATGCGTTGGTGTCCTTTTGAGGGAGGGAGGCAATCCAGGCGTTAATGTCGGATCGGCGCCAGGCGATAGCCCGGGCGCTGAGTTTCACCGGCGGAGGGAATGTCCCGGCTGCAACTCGGACTCGAATGCGAGAGAGCGAGAGGCCTACTCGTTGTGATACGGCAGGCGCCCGAAGGAGCTCATCGTCGGGTGTGTTCATATGTACGTTCAGCCCAGTGCAGCCTGGAGCTTCAGGGGCCACAGCCGCTCCGCAATCTGGATACCAAGGGGCTCACTGCGTTCCGCAGCGAGCCGGATCTGACGCTGCAGCTCCTCGCCCTTCAGCTCAAGGATGGCCAGAACATCACTGGCCGCCTCGGTCTTGAACGTCAGGTTCAAGGCACGGAACCGGCCGTCCGCTGCTGCGGTGAACTCGAGGTCAACGTTGCCCAGATCTACGGCGGCCAGACCGGTAAAGCCGACGCGCACCTCCGCCTCCTGCCCGATGAGCTCCAGGAGACGGCGCTGGAAGACCGCCTTGGTCTCCTGGTGAGCCGCAAACTCGGCCTCGGCACGGGCGAGCACCCCCTCGGCCTTATCCCATTCGGCCTTCAGCGGCGCGATTTCAGGGTGGTCGTAGAAATCGCTGTCAGGCAGCCGGCGGGCTTCCGACACGGCGCCCGGGTGGTACTTCTCTTCAATCTTGCTCATGGTCGTCCTTTCCGAGTTGGAGCCCATAGGCTACCCAAGCCCCGCCAGCTTGCTAGCGCTCTAGAACGACCCGGAGCGCTCTACAGCTGACTATTACCGCAGGTTGGCGAAACGCCCCTCCTCCCGCAGCCCCTCATGCTTCCGGCTCAGGTAGACGCCCTGCTGGATCTGCTGCTGTGCCCGCCGCTTCGCTTGCATCGCCTTCTGGAAGGTGTCCGGAGTGATGGCGAACTCCCGGTTGGTCCGGCTGAACTGCCACGCGTCCGCCATCGCCTCCCGCATTCCTTCCGGGTCACTGCTGAGCTGGGCGGACACCCACTCGTTGATGAGCTCTTCGCGCCGGCGCTGCAGCTGGGCTTCCCGCCCCTTCACCGCGGCACGCGCCTCGTACATCTCGGCCAGTCGGCTGGGCTGGAAGCCGGCAGCGGCCCCGAGCAGATCAGCCCCGGAGAGTTCCACGCCCAGGTCGTCACCCGTCCAGGAGCGCACCCCCTCGCGCTCGTAACGCAAGGCCTTGATCGGCGCGCTGAGCATCTTCGGCATCAAGGCCTCAACGCCCCGAGAGAACTTGCCCTCGTCGAATGCTTTCACCGCCGTACCCACGTTGGCCGCGTAGCCAGCGACCGGGCCCAGCAGGGTCAGCATCCACGCCTCGACCAAGTCCCGCCCCTCTGCATCCTTTTGTGGAGCCCGGATCCAGAGATCCCCCAGACCGACGCGAGAAGCGAAATCCACGTTGGAGATGAGGCGGAGCGGGCCATGGGCAATGGCCTCGCCGAGATCGGTCCCGACGGTGTCCGCGAGCATGTTGCGGAACTCGGTCTCCCAGTCCCACGGCTCGTCGTCATCACCCATGCCTGCCGCCAAGATTGCAAGCAGCGGCGACACCCCGAACACGCCCAGCGGAAGTCCCATTGCGCCCGCTGCAGCAAAGTGCATGGAGGCGACACCCAACAGCATCCGGCGGGCCTCCCGGCGCACCGCCGGCGTCTCGCCCTGCAAGGCCTGGTGTGCGTTGCGCCACAGGAGGTAAGTCACGTTCTGGCTGTACTGCTTGAACATGGTCAGCACCCGGGTGACATTGCCTGCCATCAGGCGGGCCCGGTTACTGGCGCTGTAGTCGAAGTGCGTCCGGATCAGCGCCTGGCGAGCCGATTCGATGGCCTCCGCGGGGTCGTGTCCCGCATTCCGGGCAAGTCGATAGGCGGCCAGCGCGGACACCTGGCGGTTGAAGACTTCGGGCAGGTGGAAGGTCCAGCCGACGATCTTCATGGCCCGGTTGATGGCGAAGGCGCGGGCACTGTGCGTACTGTCCGTGTTGGCCGCCCCGGCCAGGTCGTGTGCCTGGGTGAGGTTGATCAGGCCGGCCTTCTCGAGTTCGCGGAGTGCATCCTGTTCGTCCGGTGCAAGCTGCGGGTTGTCCTGCATCACAAAGCCCGACCACTTGTCCCATCGCCCGCCGAAGTAGTCGGTGGACGCCTTCGTGAGTGCCGCCGATGCCTTGTCGAATCCGAAGCGTGCCCCGAGGAAAGGGAAGGTCACCAAGGGTGTCTGGGTCAGGTTGGTGATGCCCGAAGCGAGCGAGCCGCCCAGGCTCATGACGAAGCCGACCTGGCCGAGTGCCGCAGTCACCGGGTGGGTGGTCGGCTTGAGAAGCATGTCGAGGCGCCGAGTCAGCTCATTCACCACCTGCTGCCGTTCCGTCATGTCACCGCCGGCCCCGCGGATATAGGCCTGCATGTCTTCCAGGAGCGTGGTCAGCTCGTCGGCGTGATTGATCCGGGCAATGTGGTGCGCGGCGTGCTGCTGGGCGCTGGCGAAGGCACGCATGGCATCGTTGCTGAAGCCAGGCGTGCCCTTCCGATGGGAGAAGTGCTTGCGGTAGCTCGCATCGGGCAGCACCGAGATGGCCAGCTGGTTCAAGCCGTCCATCAGATCCGCCTTCTCCTGCGGGTTCATGTCGAGACCGGCTATCCGCTCCAGGACATCGCCCACGAACTTGCCGGCTGCCCCGTCCCGGGTCGACGAGTAGGTTTGTCGCGCCGTGGCCTTGGTTGTCCACCCCTGGAGCTTCAGGGCACGCTGACGCATCTCCCGCTTGAGACTGGACTCGAAGGCTTCGACGATGCGCTCCTCTCCGCGGTCGCTGATCAGAACGAAGTCACCGAAGCGGGCCAGGCTGAAGTACGGCCCCTGGGCCAGGTATCGGTCGAACTGGAGCCGAATCTCTGTGGCAATGCGCACGCCCCCCTCGCCGGCGCGCTCAGCCCTCGCCGCCAGCCCATTCCGTATCTGCAGGAGCGTTGCCCGGTACTGGTCCCGCACCTCTCGGTAGAGGGCACGCGCATCCGGCGACAGTGCCTGCCAGTCCCGCGTAATCTGGATCTGCTCCGGCCCGGCCGGTCCTGTCTGGTCCGGATCGAACTGGGCCAGGGTTGCAACGTGCATCAGATCGGCCAGGCGATCCGACATTGCACCTGGCAGCTTGCGCCACCGTTCGACCAGGGCGTCCGCCGTCTCGGCAATCTGGTTCCGGGTGACGTCCATCTTCTGAACGACACGGTCAAACTGATTCACCTGGGGCAAGGTCCGGCCGTAGATGTCGGCCAGCTGGTCGCGGGTGAGCGCCCCCATGGCCCAGCCCCGATGCTGTTTCACTTGGTGCTTGATCCAGTCCCGAAGGGTGGCCCGCGGCGGGGCGACGGTCTCCACGGCGGGGGGATCCCCCTCGGCCACGCGCATCGCGTCCTTGGTCTTGTTGTCGAGGAAGTCACCCGGAAAGAATGTCCCCTCGTCACGCATGGAGCGCCCATCCGCCGACACCACATCGGTGAAGAGCCCTGTGGTGACCAAGTGAGACATGCTCTCGAATTCGGCCCCGGCCGGCACCACCACGAACCTATTGCCGCCCGCCCCCACGGCCCGGGCCAAGCGACGAAGCGCTGCACGTAGCGCCTGGCGCCCTGCGAAAGTCGCTTCCTGAAGCGCGGCCGCCGGCATATCAGCCAAGAGCTGCACTTGGCCGTGCCGGCGGGTGAGCACTACGGTTGCGTGCCCCCCTTCGATCTGCAGCGCCTTCGCGACTTGGGTCACCTCGCGGGGCCCATTGATCTTGACCCCCAGCAGCTCATGCTCAAGCTCCGGATTCGAGTGAAAGTCGATCCCTGCAAGCTCCGGCGCCTTGATGGTGGCCATCTCGCCATTTGCGTCAATGGTGCTGTACTCGTTGTGGTCAATGACCACATGGCCGAGGAAGCCAAGAACCTCGCCCGCCACCCATGTGGTCAGCTTCATATCCGAAGGTGATGGCCGAGACTCTCCGCTCGGATGGTTGTGGAGGATCCAGAACCCGTCGGCGCCGAAGGCGTTCTTGTCCTTGGCGATCTGGTCGGCCAGATTGTTGGGTATGAAGACCGCTGCGGGCAGCCTGCTGGAGTAACCGGCCTGCCCCACGACAACGTTGCCATCTGTGTAGAAAACGCGGAAAGTCTCGAAGCGCGGGTCCCGGAAGACCTGCGCCAGAGCGGCCAGGTCGGCAGGAGTTTCTACGCGTTGGCCGGTGAGGTCGACGCCTCCGGACTGGGTGAAGCCCTTGTAGAGTCCGGCGCCAAGTAGGGTGACTGCGGGTCGAACTTCCCCACCGAGCCGTCGGGATACCACTCGAGCCTCGACCCGTCGGAGAAGGTCTCGCAACGCGTTCCGTCCGGTCGCACGCTGACGGTCTGCGGTGTTTGGTCGAGTGTCGAGCTGGGCATAGGGATCAGCCTCCGGTTGAGGGGTGGCCCGGGGCGCCTCATTCTGTGCGCCCGGAACCTTCTTCGAGGATAGCGGTTTCTTCGTATCTCCGCTGGCCAGCCAACCCTTGAACTCATCGAGAGAGAGGCGCGATACGGAGCCGCGGCGTTTCGGCCCGGACCTGTCACCGAAGTGCGCATCGTAGGCCTTGGCCGCCTCGGCCTGGCTGCCGTAGCCCATCAAGACTTTGTGCTCGTCGAAGGTGCCCGTCGCGGGGTCGTACTGGTCCACCACGAACACCGGGCCGTCATGCTGCGGCTGTGTTCCGGGTTTCACGTAGACATCGACTTGATCGCCGTCAGCACCGGTGGTGCGCTTCAAGTAGCCATAGTGGGCCTGCATCTTCGTGGTCCAGGCCTTGCCGCCCTCCACCCCCGAACGACTCGAACCGGCCGGGTTCTCAATGGCCACCTTCAGCCCGCCCACCGTGATGTGGCCCTTGGTGTAGTTGCCGGCCTCCTTCTGCTTCTCCGACGGGGCGGTGTTCGCCTGGCTCGCAGCGGCATCCACACTCACCTCAACAGGGGCAGGCACGCCAGCGAAGCCCTTGGAGCCTCTCACGCGCGTGCGGAACTGCTCAAGGTGCTCCGGCGTGTTCAGTACCTTGAATTTGCCGTCTCCCGGCACGTCGAAGGTCACGTAGCCGATGCGGCTCCGGAGCGCAGGCAGTGCCTCCGCCTCGGTCTTGTTGGCCCAGTTCGTGAGCATCGTGGCCTTGGCCGGCTCTGTTTTCTTGAGCGCGGCGACCCGGCGAGCGTCGTCCACGCGGGCCATCAAGTCCGCATACTCGGTGATGGCAGTCTGATCGCCCGTCGAAGCCAGAGCCTTGTCGATCTTCGTCACGAGCCACGCCCGGGCCGATGCGGGCGCCTTGCCCGTCTGCGCCAGGGACTGCCCGACAACCGGCGCGGTGACGGATTCAGCCTGGCGCCCCTCAACGTGCATCAGCTCCGGCGTGGCGAGATCTGCAGGCAGGCGCGGCGCTGTCGTTACAACCCCGCCCGCCACGCTGCCCTTCGGCTGGAACTTGCCGAAGGCGTTGAGCTGCGCTTGGGAGAGATCCGCCAAGGGAGCAACACCGAAGCCTTTGCCGGTGGGACTCGGGATGACGGCATGTTCACTCCCTTGGCTGCGGTACATCCGAACGATACGGTGTGCGTTCTTCAGCGGAACTGGGGTCTGTTCAACAAACAGCGCGTCCAGGTTGACGCCCGGGCCGGCTGGCCGTTGCGGCATCGAACCGGTATCGGGAGCACTCAAGCCTGACGCCTCCGGGACGCCCGGCTGCGGGATAGTCGCCTCCGGGCTAGAAGGCGCAACGGTCAAACCAGGAGCCGCCCCCGACGGAACCTGATCCTGTTGGCCTGCGGTGACGAGCTCGTCGATGGGCACAACATCGGTCTGCTGGGTGCCATTGACCACGCCCTGGACCTTCACGTACTGGCGCCCGTCCATGCCCTGGTGCGGCATGACTGCGACAACCTCGACCGGGTGGTCGACATTGTCATAGCGCCAAATCGCGGGAGCCCCTGGGGCAATCGACGTGGCCCGCTCAACGCCTTGACCAGGGGGCGCACCAGCGCTGCCGGCTGGCATGACCCCCGCAGCATCCGCCATTGCCGAGAGATCGATTGCCCCGGGGTCGGGAGCCGTCGGTTCCGGCACGCGAGGGGCGAGGCTGGCGGCTTGTGTCAGCGGCCCGGGCGGAGGCCCTGCCGGCGCGCGCTGAGGCAGTGCACTGAACACGCCTCCCGTGGTCATGCCTGCCAGCATGCCGTCAACACCCCTTCGCAGCACCCCTTCCCCAAGCGGTTTGCCTTCCGCCGCGTTCTGCCACACCTGCTCCTGCATGGACTGCGGCATCTCTTCCAGGAGGCCTTCCTGCGCCATGCTCGCGGGCAGGCGCTGGAGCAAGGACAGCAGGGAGCCCCCCTTTGCACCGGCCATCGCCATCTCAAGATCAGGCAAGCCAAGCTTGGCGGCGATCCGCCCCGACGTGCCCCCGACCAAGCCCGTGACGACGCCGGCCCCCGTGGCAGCCCCGGCTGCAGTGAGCGGGTCGACACTGGGGTCAATTTGGCTCATGACCTGGCCGGCTGTAACGGAACCTTCTCCGATGCCGGCCCGCGTTGCGGCGGCGCCAATGCTGCTGCCGGCCAGGCCTTCCAGCCCAGCAAGGCCGGCGGCAGTCTTCACACCTTTGCCGATCAGGCCTCCCGTCAACATGCCCGGCAGGGATTCAACCGCCATCGACCCGACGGCGCCGGGGTTCTGCACGATCTCCTTGGCGAGGCTCTTGCCATCCAGGGCGTCCCACTTCTGACCGAGCTTGTCCCACTCCTCGGGGCTGAAGAGGGTGCGGGACAGATCGTCCACCCCGGAGTCCTTCCACGCGTTGCCCAGTGCGGCCTGCTGCGCGTGGTACCCGGGGGAGTGTTGGGCATCCGCCTCCTTCGCCCACTTCTCCGGCTGGAAGCCCGTCACCTCACCGGCCAGATCCGCCAAGCGGCTCATCGGGCGGTTCAGGCCTGCAACGGCAAGCGGAATATCGGCGAGCCCTGCAAGCATACTCGGGAGCCGCTGCACACCCTGCTTGAGGGAGACAGCCAGGTCCTTGGCCTGGATGCCTGCGGCCGGCGCCGGGGTGTCGAATTGGTCAAAGGGATTGCCGGTGGTCGCTTCGTCGAACTGGTCGAAGGGGTTCACTGCGCGGCTCCTTTCAAGAGCGCGGCGGCAGTGCCTGCGCCGTACTTGGCATCAAAGGAGGCGGCGAGCTGGGGGTTCGCCTTGAGGTGCGAGACCGCGCCAGCGGGAGGAGCAACGGCAGGAGCGGGAGCACCCGACCGAGGGGCAGCCGATGCACCCATGGCGTGGGCCAGGCCCATCTGGATGAACTCGTCGAACGGCATGACTTTCTTGTCCCCGACCATCGGCGGGTTCGTTGCGTAGGCCTTTGCCAGATCGCCGATGAGCGCAAACTGCGCCTTCTGTATGTCCTGGTTCCCCTGGCGCGGGTCCTTCCCCTGCAGGATCAGGAGCTGCTTGCCGATGGCCTCGCGCTTCGCCGGGTCGGCCTCGGTCAGGTACTGCTGCTGCAGCCCTTGAAGCTGTCGCTGCTGGTCGACTTGCACGGCAGTCAGATCCTTGCGCCCCAGGGATTCAAGCAGCACCGCCTGGGCCGTCTGCTGCTTAATGCCGCTCTCCTGCCCGGCGTTGAGCAGGGAGGCCAGGAGCTCGCCTTGCCGACGGGTTGCACCATTCCTCCCAGGCGTCAGCTCCCGAATCAGGCGGTCACGGGCGCTCTGTTCCGTCGTCTGCCCTTGCCAAGTCCCGCCGCCCTTCTGGTAGTGGTTCTGAATCGCAGCCCAGTCGCCCCGCTCCGCCGCGGCTTGGAGGGCCGCGGACACCTCCGCGCTACCCGATCCGGGGGAACTTCCGAAAGGGCTCACGCCAGCCGGCACGACCCCGATAGGGTTGCCTTTCATCTCTGCCACGGCCGCGGCCGGGTCGAGGTTGGTGAACAGCGGTGCTTGCCCCTTCTGGTCGATGCGCTTGATGGGCAACGCAGATGTTGCGCGGACGCTGAAGTCCGGCGTGACGCCGGGAGTGCCCTCACCGCGGACCGGGGCCTTCTCTGCACCGGTTGCGGGTACCCGGGGGGCAACAGGAGGCGTGACAGCCGGCGGTTGCGGAGCCCCTCGCAAGAACGTCGAGACGGCGCCCCCGACGTCCGGAGTCAGGTCGCTGGCGATGGCGGGGAGGCCTGCCAGTGTTGCCCGCGCCAACATGCCGACGGCGGGCCCTGCTCCGCGGGTTTCGTAAGTGCGCCGGACATCGGCCGCACCTTGCTCCAGGACCGACCGGGTGTTCGGCATGAGGCCGGGTCCGGCGGAGGCAGGTGCACGAGGCGCAGGAGGTGCAAGAGAAGCCAGCATGGAGCTCGACTTCGTGCGCGGCGAGCTGGCGGGGGAAGTGATAGAGTTCGCCACAGTGCTGTAATCCAGCATCGTGGGTCGGCTCTCCGGATAGATAGTCTGGCCCATGTCGTAGTCCTCGAGTGAAGTCCTTCGAGGCTACGACACCCCCGCCAGCGGTCAGGCCACCCCGCTGAGGGTTAACTCCGATCCTGTGTGTCTGGTTGATCGTGCGGCTGTAGCGAACCTCGGTCAGAGACCGTACGAGTTCGGCCCGACCATCACCATCTCCAAGCAGTACTCCCACCCGCCCTTCAGGATCTTCTTCCTGAACCAGGGACCGGTATAGTGCCGCGAGACGAAGAGTTCCACTGCCCGGCGCTCCTGTGGCGTCAAAGCCGAGGCGCCCTCGGAGTTCACCTGCCATGCCCTCGAAATCGTCTCTTCCAAGGTCAGCTCCGGCACGCCGGAAACGTCCGGTATCCAAACTGAATTCGACATCCTTGATCTCCGGGTAGGCGGGGTGCTGCCGCTACTCGGCGGGCTGCAGGTCGGCGGGTTTCGCTTCGCTGGCTGCGGCTGAAGCGGATCTTGCCCCCTCCGTATCGGTCGGCGAACGTTTGGTTAACGCGCTCCACCCGGGGACGGAGTTGACTTTCAACCCACTCTTGTAGATCGGGTCGTCCGGACCCGCGTGATCCCAACTGATTACCGGCATGAATAGCCTCCTTGTACTGGGCGCTGTCCGGGTGAGTCCCCCAGTCGTTGCAGACTGGGAGACTATCAGAGGACCTACTCCCTCGTATCACGCCCCCGCACCACGCGCGCAGCACCCGGCGGCAACACTTTCGGCAGGGGCTGTGGCAACGGCCCGAGCTGGCAGATCCCCACCCATTGGAACATCTTGTAGGTCACCACCCGAGACCGAGCGCGAACCTCGTCGACCTCGCGAACCCTCACGATGTGCTTAGCCGCCAGGCGCCTAAGCGCCGGCGCTACTTGTTGTAGTGGCAGGCCTGCCAGCTTTGCAGCTCCGCTGCTCTTGAGATATCGCCTCTCCCGTTTGAGCACCTCGAGGACACACGCCTCTATCCTCAGCCGCCGCTGATCCCGCGATTCCGGCATCGCGCCACCTCCCGCCTGGTTTCAGACCTCGGACGGAAAGGTACTCAAGCCCCGCCAGCCAACCGCCTACACGCTCCGGTCCTCAATCGAGGCTGCCAACGAGTTCATCCCCGACAGCGCGCTACTCGCCATCTTCCCGAACACCTCCGCGCCCGACACCCCCACTCGCGCCATGTCGTTCATGCGTTTGTAATTCATGTCCATATTCGCGAGCACGATGTGAGAGTTCTGCTGGTAGGCCGAGATCGTCGCCTGGGCGTTGGCCTGGTTGTTCGCGACACGCACCCGCGCCTCGGCCTCCTTCGCTTGGATGCCAGCGGTCCACCCCTTCAGTGTGCTCTCGAAGCTCTGGATCTCGGCCTGCACCGCGGCGCTGCGCCCACGTACCAGCGCCTCGTAGCCCCCGACCGCGGCCTGGTAGGTGCGGGCTGCCGACTCGTTGGCTGATGCGACAGCCTGGAGCTCGGCGCTCTTCGCCTGCACCTCGGCCTTCCATGCGTCCACCTCCTGGCCGTGGGCCTGGGTCTCGACCTTGTACGCCTCCACCTTGGTCATCTCGCCCTCGAGCTGGGCCTTGTAGCCCTGCCACTCGGCGTTCTTGGCCTGCACCTGCGCCTGGTAGGCCTGCACCTCGGCACCGAAGACGTCGACCTTGATCTTCTCGATCTGCGCCTTGGTGGCGATGCCGTCGATGACCGCCTTGTAGGCGTTGGCCAAGGTGGCCAGGGCGCCGGCCTGGGCCTCGAAGGCCTGAACCTTCGCCATGTCGATGCTGACCTGCGCCTTGAGCCCCTCGATCTGCGCCTGGTAGATCTCGTACGCCGCAAGCACGGCCTTGAGGCGGTGCTGGTAGACCTCCGCCTCGGCCTGGTAGATCTGCACCTGGAGCTGCACGATCTTGACGCGCACGTCGAAGAGGCCGATGGCCGCCTGGAGCACGCCCTGCGCGAACTCCAGGGCCTGGCCGTTGATCTGCACCAGATTGCCGGCCCATGACTGGGTGGCCTGCAGCGCCACCTGGCGCAGATTCGTCGACTGGGTGACCGCGAACTGCAGATTGGCTTGCTCGATCTCGGCCTGCTTGATCGCGATGTCCATGGC
>Ga0075163_10004530_pt1 | contig 18641 bp, 17 predicted proteins | sample JI1023141ADNA_FD_71478 | JGI IMG/M metagenome (GOLD analysis project Ga0075163, IMG submission 71478) | Wastewater effluent complex algal communities from Wisconsin, to seasonally profile nutrient transformation and Carbon sequestration -... | ecosystem: Engineered > WWTP > Effluent > Algae...
TGAAGTATATGACAAAGAAGACATAAATCAAACTTCTGGAATTTGGAGAGGGTACCCTTAAATACAAAAACATAGAAAATTGTATTTTTAATAGTGTGGTTTATTTTTATCTGTCTGTGGTGTAATTGTTGATGCAGCGAATGCTGGTATTGGATTTGTTGTATTTTTAGTTGTTGTTTTCCAACCTTTTCCTGCGCCTTCTACAAGAGTACTTTGAATTCTCTGGAAGTTCATTCTACTTAGATAATCTTCATCCTTTAAAAGAGCAGTTTCTTTGATGCCGCGAAGAATAGGAGCATGGATGATTTTATCTTCAGGTTTAGCCAAAGCATTAAACTCTTGTACTTTATTAAGAGGAAGAATATCACCAGTTAGATGTTCAGATTTACCTGGATCGTGTACCTCAGTCAGGTTTGTTAGATTTTTAACTACTACTTCAACATTTCTCCGACGAGTGCCTCCTACATTTTTATATATACTGTGTAGTTGATCAGTTAGGTAATCACGTACAGCATCCATGTTCTTATACTGAAGCAACTGACGAGGATTAATAACACCGTCTGATAAAGAATCGCCCCGAGAAATATCGTCCCCGGCTTTAATAAGAAGTTCTCTAGAAGGAGGTACATAGTGTTTGTGCTCATCCTTTTCGGCCTTAACAAAAATATAGTGACCATTGGTAGAAGGATCTTTTTCAATACGAGAAACAGTACCAGAATGCTTCGCAAGAACAGCAGAGTTAGGAAGCGTCTTAGGCATGTTAAATAACTGTTGGGCTCTCTGTAAGGCGCTCACGCTTTGTACGCCTCTACCTGTGGCAATACCTCCAGAGTGAAAACTATTATGTGTTCTAATACCGTCCGCTTCATATGCTTTGGTTACTGTAGAAACATCGTACAAAAACCCTTCATATTCAACCTCTTCGAGAGAGACAACTTTAGAATAACCCTTCTCCGTCAGAACCCATTTATTCATTAGTTCAGAAAAAGGTACCACTGATTCACCTACATCATTTCGGGTAATCATGCACCACGACGGATGAGAGTGTTTCATTACACAAGAGAAACCATTCTCCGTCGTCATTTTTAGAACGTTGGCGTCTTTAGGATATCTTTGAACAGTTTCTACGGCAGTGTATTGTTTACCGTCCCAAATACGTACTCCAGTAACTTTTTTTGTTTCTAAATTTTCAATAGACATTGTGGTGCATTTTAACATTTTTCAAAAAATTCTCCTATAGTTAGATGTTCCTCTTCTGTATCAATCTTGATTTTGATCATAGTCAAAATCACCGTTGAATCCATTGCGATTTGTATTGCAGGTTCACTGAGAGCTTGACTGGCTAACATTCCAATATTAGTACCTATTTCATGATGAGTTCCTTCTGAACTTGCTCCGATACACTTTTGACATATACCCACTGGATCTTTACATCCTAAGGGACTTCTTACTTCAACTTTTTGTACGCCGGCATGTTTCATCTTTGCAAAAAGATCCGGCGTAACGAAAGTACCTGCTTTAATATGTAAATTGTTATGTGTTACATCCTTAGCTAAATATCTATCAGTAATATCAATCTCTTCTCTTCCATCATGTCCAATTAAATTGAGACTGTGCCCTTTTGTAGTGCCGCAATCGTGCGAGGCTATGGTTGTAGCTACGTTAATATTGGATAGTTCCTTGGCCAAAGCTCCAGGAGCACTTGTGCCTTGGGCACGAGAAAGAGTACCCATACGAGCACCGTAAAGCGTCTTCCAATATTGATCCACACTCAAACCTTCTGAGTAACTCTTAGTTACAGGTTCAGGAATTACACCATTATTATCGGCCATGAGCATTGGAGCAATTACTGTTTGTCTAAATTGTCCAAAGTTACCTCGCGCCTTAATATCAACCATTTTATGCATATGGTTGTTCTTGTTTCTATAATACTCAGTGAACTCCTTTTCTAAATCCTTTGTGGCTTTACCATACAATTCAATTGCCTTGTCATCTTTTTCCTGCGCGCCGAGAGAAGAGGCTCTAACTTTGGCAACTTCTGCATGATATGGGTTTAGAATTTTGTCTCTTAATTCTTTATTTGGCTTTAAATCCTCTAAAGAAAAAGAGAAACCAGCTTTATAGGCAGTCTCATTACCAACATTTCTCCAACCATCTACAAGAGTTGGATGATTCTTTTTATCCACTCTTGCGGCGGATTCCAAATAATCGTGGATACTTCCTTTCTTAAAGTTAAAAGAAGAGTCGTGCAGGAGCTTGTCTTTTTTATCCTGTGGAAATTCACTAGGTAAATGAGAAGCTAGTAACGCTCTACCTTTTGTAGTCTCTTTTTCTACGCCGCCAATTTTATATTTCACAACATCAGAACGATGAAGTGTCTTGTCATTAACAATGTCTTGTAAGGAGCCATACGTTTTATCCTTTTTGCCGCCCCAAAAAGTAGCCAAGTGAAGACCAATAATAGATTCTTGATCAGGAGCATGCATAATTCCATAATTAGTAGAAGAGAACAAATTCTTAGAAGGAAGCATTTTATCAATAGCCTCCTTCCGTGCTTCCTCGGTTAGTGGAAGATATACGGCCATAGTATTAGAGCGAACCACAAAGTCCGCTCCACAGAATGTTTCAGTTTCAGGAACAGTGATGTCAAAGCCTTCCTCGTAAACCCCAGTTCTTTCAACAGATTCGACGATTTCCCATGTGACACCTTCTTGAAGGACCATTTTAATCAATGGATCAAGGAAAGTCAGTTCTTCTTGTGTGAATGAACTCCAAAGATGGTGTAAAACTGTTTTTGCACATTGTCGTGTAATGTAGCGTCTGTCGGCGGAGTTTTTAACAGAAACGCCCAACGAAACTCCGTTATCTACGGTATTACATCGTGAGATTCTCCTTAAGATGTCTCTGTATTCAGGATGAAATGGGATAATATCTTGACTAATAAATGAAGGAGTTTCCCGTGGGCTGTCTCCTGTCTTTAGGTAATTCCAAGCAGTTAGTCTGTCAGGATTTACTACAGTGAGGTCTAGTAGATATAAATCTCCGCTAGAAAAACTAATTACCCAACAATCGTTACCTTTTGGTGTTTTCGCCGCAGTTACAGAAGCATTCACATTCAAGCTTCTACAAAGAGCTACAATATCTAGAGTAAGTTGAATAGACGTGGTTGACAAATTACACATAAACTGTGGCTTTGCCTTACCGTGACTAATGGACATACTTCCATCTGTATCAATTAACCCAGCTAGTACGCCCATTCTAAATTCTCTACAAGAAGAGAAGGTAAATGGGGGAAGTCTCTTATTCTGGGCACCTTTTCCAATCCATTCTCCAATGAGATCTTCAAATCCGGCGGCGTTTAGAGAATGCCTTGCATGTTTAATTGGAGCGCTTAGTCCAAATGGTGTGTGCTCAGACTCATGTGAAGATAGGTGCGCATTTTCAATAAAGAAATCCATACCTCTTTTGTACTTATTAACAACTTCTGGCTCAATATTTGCTAGAACAACTTGTTTTGATGCAGCCCAACCATCACCAACTAGACACCCAATAAAGTAACCAGTTTCATCATTTAGAGGTACTACTTCCTTGATTCTTTTAATCTTTGTCTTATCAAAACGTAGTTCTGTTTTTCCACCAACAACTTCAAAGTGTTTTACACAAGGAACCAACTTACCAATACTTTCTTCTGGCCGCCAACGACCAAAAATTCTTAGATCTGGATCATATCCGTATACGGCACGAGGATCGTCGTCTACAAAGCTTTGCTTCCGCCCAGACATATTTACGATATATACTTCCTTTTTAGAGTGTACTGAGGTGTGTGTAACTTTAGCCAGCTTTGGTTCAAGAGTATATTGATCGTAACTAATTACATGAATACCTTCAGGAACAGTATAAAACTTTTTGTCAGCGTCTTTGTGTACTAGATCTCCTCGTGGGAAATCGGCCATGTTTAAAACATAAAAATCACCATTGTTATCGATAATAGGGAGAGACTGATTAATGAACGGCATTTTTCTTTCCTCGAAATATCGATTGGTCAGTTCTACTTTGTTTCCATAAATGTTATACCAACATTTTCCCGAGAAATTTCGCTCTATCTCTTCACGACTCTCCTTATTCATGTATATGATAATTAAACTCAGATTTTGATCGCCATCGAAATCACTATTAAAGGCAGCACATGCTAGTGGATGTAGTCCAATTGACTTTCCTTCTTTCAGAACAGGGTAGTATGCCTGGATGTTGTATTTATGTAGTACAGGATCTCTCTTAATTAATACAGGGCGTTCCTTGATCGTGTGCTCTAGAGCTTTCCAGGCCATAGGAGTTTGTTCTTTAACTTCCTTAGTGGCCTCGATCAAGTCTTTTCCTGATTGAATTAGGGTTCTGATTACGAATGGTTTATATAGAGCCATTGCAGAATCTCTTGGAATACCTACTTGATCCATTTGTAAATCAGGCGCAGGAGTAATAGTTGATCGCATAGAAAGATCCTGTCTTCTTTTCATAATTTTGTTCTGGAAGAATCCTGTCTTTGGATTATCTCCTGCAATGCTATGAGCAAGTCCTTTTAATTCTTTGTTTCCTTCATATAGTGGCACTGAGCCTATTCCGACGGCGGCTTTTAGTTTATCGTAAACAGCGGCATTCAGTTTTTGATATAATTCAGGGTTGTACTTGAGAGTTTCTTTATCCTTTAGTGCATTGTTATCTTGAATGATGTGTGCATATAAGGTGTTAATATCAGCACTTGCAATTGAACCATCTCCCATTGGTACTACTGGTCTAAAGATTGGAGGTATTACTGGAAATTGGTTCATTACATATGCTTCATGTGGTTTCATATTAAGATTTTTTAAGGCGCGCAAAAACTTTGCTTTCTTGTTGGCCTTATCAAGAACGGTACCACTTAGATTTTTTAGTTCTTCTTTTGTCTTTTCAAACTCTTTATTTACATCAACCTTCTTTAGCAATTCATTGATTGCTTTTCCACCAGTTATTTCTTTGCCGGCGATGTTGATGTGCTTCTCACCGTGAACAACCTTTTCAAAGTCATCGTACTTTAAGCCTGACAATACAACTGCTGGTCCAGGTTGAGCTTTTGTTCCAACAAAGAGAGGATTTGGAAATGGTTCTGCTAGAGAAATATGACTGTTGAGCTTCCCAGAGGTGCCGCCCGTAATTTTCTTATCGAACAATCCTCCAGCAATTTCTAAATCATCTTTTCCTCGGAGCATTTTACTGTTGGTTATTTCTCCGGCGGAAAGGTGTAAAACACCTTTATCTGTAAGAGGAGTTAATACAGTATCGTACCCTTCCTTCTTAAGATTTAGTCCCATACCTTGAAGCATTCCTTCAAACTTCTTATAGGCAAATGTTGCCTTTGGAGGCTGTAAAGGAAGACCCAACATAATACGGTTCCAGAAATCTGTATCCGCCATTGTTTCAGAGTTGTGTTGACGCTCAGCTTTGTAGCTGGTCATCTCTTTTAAGTTTGCTCTTGCTCCATGCGCCAAAAGTGCGTACATATCTAGTTGAGCAATTGCTTGGGCACCTTCTCCACCGCCACGAGAAGGGTCTTCATTGATAGAATATTTTCTAGCCAATGATTGATCCATACCACGAACAGATTCTTTCTTTTCAACTTGATGCTTTAACTTAAAGATATACTTGTGTCCTGTCATAACAGGGTTTTCTAATGATTCTTTTAATAGTGGGTCATAAATAGTATCTGTATCAGAAAGACCGTGTTGCTTCATTTCTTGGCGCAATTTTTCTGCATAATCAACACCATGTTGAAAGTTATTTGTAACATATGGCTTACCTGTTTTATTGGCAATCTTCGATGCAGACAATTCCAACATTTGTCCCAGGTTGATACGCGAATTTATGCCTGTTGGCGACGTGAGCATATCTAGAACTGGTCCTGTTGCTCCACCTACTCTTGGCATATGCTCGTCGGGAAGAATAGCTCCAACAATATTCTTGTCGCCATGTCTACCTGAGTTACCTGACCACACAGTCTTTCCATTTCTTCTTACATATAGAACGTGGTTAGGAACAGTAAGACAGAATACAGGACCATTAAATGGAACAATAACGGGAGAGTCTACTAATACTTCTTCTGTTTGAGTTAGGTAGTAAACTGGCTCATTTATTTCTCTGGCGGCGCGGAGAGAAAAAGACTGTTCCGAGGGCTTTCTTACATACATTTTATGGCCAAGTGTTACAAGAAGATCAATTTTATCATTCTCGACTTTGTACATATACTCCATATCTCCTTCTGGATACCAATGTAGTACAGAAGGATTCTGATATTCAATTTGATGTGTAGCTTGATTCAACGTACAAATTTCGTCATCAAGAGTTATTTCCTTGATATTTTTCCAGCCGGTTTTTGTTAAGACCTCTGTTTCTTCGTCATAACAAAGCTTGTCGCCCACACGCATTGGTTCAACAGTCTTTACGTGTACTGAGTAACCAGTTTCTCCTGGCTTCTTAACAACCTTGATAACTTCGCCCTCATGTTCATTGTCCCATACAAGGGATTTGTCTCTATATGGAAGAATGGCTCCTTTTAATCGAGCACCCAATTTAGCTAGGTCTTCTGGTACTTCATTCTTACCTACAGCGGCAACAAGAACATCTCCTGGTTTTACTCTTGTTCCAGGTTTAATAATACCTTCAGTATCAAGGTGTTGTAGACGATCTTTGGTAATTTTCTTTCCGGCGCTTGATGCGTAAGCAAGATACTTATTAAGACTTACTATGTCACCAGGATTTGTTTCTAGAGTTGGTCTATGTAAGTGTGTGGATGATAATTTCTTGGCGGCAGATTCAGAAATAACTACCGAATCTTCGTACGAACTTCCATAATAATTCACATAACCTGTTCTTAAATTTACTCCCGTCGCTAAAGTTCCATTTACTGTATAATTGGTATCAGAGATAGTCTGACCTTTCTTTACCACGTCACCGACGGAAACATTTGGTTCTGCGTGAATATACGTTTTCTTTTCATTGAGAGGAAAGTGGTTGTAGATCTGGACTTTATGTAGTTGTCCTTTTGTATCTTCTACATGAATTTCGTCGGTGTGCCCTAATTTGTCTTTTACAATATCGACAATCTTTCCATCTTCTGGTGCCGAATGAGAAAAGGCAGAACCGAATACCTTCTCGAAGCTATCCTTAGTATTACTTTTAACTTGTACTAGAGGAGCTTCCCTATGTACTAACGAGACTCCCTGAGTTGGCTGACGAGAACCTGTCATGGTTCTGTTACCTTGGTTACACTGAAGAAACGGAATGGCGTTAGCTGATTCAGAAAACAGGTGCCTTGGAGACGGTATTACGTATTTAATTTTAGAAAAAGGCGTTTCTACGAACTCATGTGTCTCTGGAGACATTGCTGTAACAGAAGGTTTTACAGGAATAGGTTCGCCATTCTTCCAAGTAATTTGATCGGGAGAAGCTGTCCATTCTCCGTGTACTTCTGCGGGATTTCTATATACGAACTTCTTTTCTTGCATATCATACACATATGCCTTTGCTTCTTTACCAATTTTTCTGACGCCGATCGGTAGATGAAGAGAAATTCCCGTATGCTCTCCCTCGGGAGTAACCAAAGGATCTACGAAACCCATATGAGTTTGGTTCACCATCTTCATTCCTGGGCGAAGTTGGTGAGTGGATGTAATACCACCTGGACCCATAGAAGTTACTTGAGACTTACTAGCTAAAATATCTAGTGGATTTGTTTGGTCGGGTCTTTGAGAGAGCGCGTTACTATAAAATACTTGTGCTAGAGGTTTTGAGAAAAGATCACTAGAAATAATGCTGGAGATTTTATCTTTCCTATCAACATTGTTTCTAATCTTTTGTTTCATAGTCATACCAGTCTTTGGTGAACCAAATTTTTCTGCAATAAAGTCATCCAGTCCCAGGAGTTGTTTAAATACCATTGATCCCATATCGTCTGGGGATTTTTCTCCTCGGGCCGTTTTTAATACGTGAAGAGATGTCTCAAGTAAAACATTCCCATTTAGCTTCTCAACAGGTCTACCAAGGGTCAGTTTAGTTGTCTCAGGTAACACTGCGGATTTGGCTAACGCTTCTGTAACAGCGTTCTGAATATGCTCAAATGAATCTCCTCCTACAACCAATCCTCTACCCTTCCACTTCTTGTCATACATCTTTTGGATGTCTGCTTGCCAATTCTTTTTAGCGTTAGCCTTCCAAATATCTTCTCCCCAGGTTTTTTTCATAGCTTCGTCACTAACACCTACACATTTGAGCATTGAATACAGAGGGATGTTATTAGTAGCATAGCTAAAATTGAACTTCTTCTTTTCAAGATCAAAAGGAATTTTTAGACGGGCCTCTTTAACGAAGGCATTGTTTCTACCATTTAAGTTGATTTCGGCTAGGTGTTCTCCCTTTTCGTTTACCTTACTATAGATACCTGACTTAATACGTTGCTGGTAGGCGGAGTTATATTCTCCACCTCCAATAATGTAAGTAAATCTTTGAGTCATTTTTGGAAGAACGGCAATTTTCTGGCGCGATTTGTTTATAACATTTCCTGTTTCCTTGTCTCGAAGAATGAATTCTCCAAATACAGGAATTCCCCAAGTCTTCTCTTGTTCTTTTGCTAGCTGTTGAGACTTGATATCAGATTCTTTATTCTTTGAATCGTCGTATGTAAGATTGACTAACTCCAACGTATTTTTGCGCCCAGAGATAGGGAACATCTTATTAACGCTTCCAGCAAAGCTGTCTTTGATTTGTTCCCACTGAGAAAGTACTTGTTCTTCGGCCCGCTTGAAAAGCATACCTTGAATATACACACGTCTGAAGAGAGATCAAATATGAAATTTTGTCTTTAAAAATGGGTATAAAAGAAGTATGGATCAAAACGACAGTATTCCCGTATTAGAAGTGGGAGATCCTATTGAGAATTTTCATGATACGTTGAACGAGATGGATACGGATACTGAAGAGCCTGATTCCGAACAAAAAGAACCTGTAAAAGAGGAGTAAGTCATGGGACTGTTTCTACTAAGAGTAGGAATTGGATTTGCGTTCTCATTCCTATACAACTTACCCTCAACTTTGAGGGAAGGTTGTTACAGACCAAATAACTAATAATATTATTTTAAGCGGCAAAAGGACAACATGAGCTTAATCAAAGAAAACGGACTCGTTATAATTTCAGACGATAATTATTTTAATACTGATGAAAATGCGTATGGGGAAGGATATGTAACTAGAGAAACTCTCTTATTTGGTGAGTACAGGAAACCTTTGGGAGACTCTTTAAAAGAATTATCTGAAGTCGTTACTAAGTATGGAGATAAGGTGGTTTTGAATGTATTTGCTGCGCCAGGATTTTCTGATTTTGATGGATTTGGCGGCGACTATGTGCCACATTTCCAAATAGTACGCCCGTCTACAGAAGGTGAAATCAAAGAGTTTAAGGAATACATGAAAACACAGAGTTCGCCAGAAGCAGCGAAAAAAGAGCGCATCAAACAACTTGAAGAAGAATTGAAGCGGTTGAAGGAAGAAACTGTCGACGAAGACGGTGTTAAAGAACATTTTCCAGCAAAACCTGTTGAAGCTTTTATTTATAAAGCGCCTCTAGAAGAACAACCTGTCATGATTCTTCCGTCGGAGTCCATTATCAAGAAAGAGAAACCTCCAACTACTGAAGAGAAGATGGAATTTTCTAAGAAGCTATCGACGGCATTTGATATGACAACTGTGTATGCAGAACAACAAAAGAAATTAGAAGAAGAGAGAAAACTCCTAGAAAAGGGTTTAAAAAGAATCTTAAAATGAATGAGATAAGAAAAAACCCAGACGGTACGTATGTTACTTCATGCGAGGCTTCTATAGATGGTTATGAGATAGAAGGTAGGTTAGCTACATTAAAAGATAAAGTTGACGTGTGGTTAGAAGAATATGGACAAGACGCAATACTTTCCATTTATTATTCTGACGACACCTACGAATTTCAAGGGGTAGGTATAAAGTACTGGCGACCTTCTAAAAAATCTGAAATCAATTTCTATGAAAGGATGGAACGCTTAAAAAAGTTGGAAGAAGAAAAGAAGTTGAAAAGGTTAGCAAAAGAAAAATTGCGCTTAGAAAAAAATGAAAAGAAGGATAAGAAGAAGTAGTGTCTAAAAAACACTCTCATCTATGTATCTTTCCTAAAGAACTTCTTCCAGGGAATATTTATAAATGTGCTGTAGAAGGGTGTAAAGCACAGCTTCATATAAGTTCTAGGGTTTCTGATAAAATCTCAAAAGATACTTTTCCGCCGGCAAAAAATATCTCTTATAAAGAGTAAGTAAAATTTCTTATCTTAGAAGACTTACTCATGGAAACAGAAAAGGAATTCGCAATGTTACATTTCACTAATTATTTTTCTAAGAAAGACGTTGACCCATTTGATGAAATTACATGGGAAAATAGAACAGCTTCTATCGTAGAAGACGGAAAAACTTTATTTAAACAAGAAGTAGAAGTCCCTTCTTTTTGGTCGCAGAACGCCACAGATATTGTAGCTCAACACTACTTCAAAGTAGTTGGAGGAGTAAAAGAACACTCTGTCAAACAAAGTATTAGCAGAGTAAGTAGAGCCTTTGCTAAGGCTGGATTAAAGAGGAAGTACTTCGACAAAGAAACCAGCGAAATTTTTGAAAAAGAACTACGTTGGTTACTCGTAAATCAGTACGCTTGCTTCAACTCTCCTGTCTGGTACAACTTGGGCCTCGATGAAAAAGGTGGATTAAGTGCTTGTTATATTCAGTCTATTGAAGACTCCATCCAGAGCATCCAAGAGCTACAAACGAGTGAAGTTAAATTATTTACCGACGGTTCTGGAACAGGTACCAATTATTCTCCTCTAAGAGAAAAGAAAGCTACTTTATCGAAAGGAGGAACTACCTCTGGTCCTATTTCTTTTATTAAAGGATTTGATAGTAATGCTGGAGCTATAAAGAGTGGCGGAAAAACTAGAAGGGCTGCTCGAATGGTAATTCTAGATGTAGATCATCCCGATATTGAAGAGTATATCGATACTAAAGTACTGGCCGAAAAGATGGCCAAAGATCTTGTTAAGATGGGTTGGCCCTCTGATTACAATGGAATTACATACTCTTCATTACCTTTTCAGAACGGAAATCATTCTGTGCGCGTTTCAGATACTTTTATGAACGCCGTAGAAAACGACGAGGAGTACTCCCTTAAATATTATAAAAATGCCCATACAAAGCACTTAAAAGCAAAGGAGGTATTTGGTAAAATTGTGGACGCTGCTCATTATTGTGCAGATCCAGGACTACAATTTGATACAACCATTAATGATTGGCACACTTGTCCTAATAGTGGAAAAATTAATGGATCAAATCCTTGCCAACCTAGTTTTGCGACGGTACTTACCCCGGAGGGTATTAAAACTTTCGGAGATATTCGAGAAGGGGTTATTATTTGGTCAGGAAAACAGTGGACAAGAGTGTTGAAAAAATGGAGTACAGGAGTAAAGTCTGTATATAAATACTGTACCCATGACGGATTTTTTGTAGGTACCTCTAATCATACTGTTATTTCTAATGGGGATAGAATATCTGCTGACGACTGTACTTCTATTGATGTTTGTCCAGATCCCCAAATTTGTAATATTTCTGTAATAAACGACATTTGTGAATTTAAGAAAAAAGCAGGGTTAAATCACACCCCCTTTGAAAGAGGAGGCAGAACTTCAGAAAATTATTTAAGAGTATACTTGGGTGATATGGAGGTATTTGATATTACAGTTGAAGCTGAAGAGCATACTTACTGGACGGGAGGGTTATTGGTATCCAACTGTTCTGAATATATGTTCCTAGACGACAGTGCCTGTAACTTAGCCTCACACAATCTACGTAAGTACGATACTGACAACGGATTTAATATAGAGGCGTTTAGTAAAAGTACTGAGATTGTTATCACTGCTATGGAAATTGCCGTCGGTATTTCTGTATATCCTACAAAGAAGATTGACCAGAATAGTAAGAAATTCCGTCCTCTAGGTATCGGTTGGTCTAATGGCGGAGCATTGCTTATGTCTAGAGGTCTTCCGTATGACAGTGAAGAAGGACGCTTCTTGTTAGGGTCTATTACTTCTTTAATGACTGCTACTGCTTATAAACAATCTTCTATTATTTCTAGAGATTGTGGTGGTCCTTTTGAGGAGTTTGAAAAGAATAAAGAACCTTTTATGAGGGTTATTCGTAAACACTCTGATGCTAATCAGTCTTTAAGACATATTGCTATTAAGAACGATATTTCTAACAGGGATATTCTTTTTGCCGCCGAAAAAGCTTGGGAAGTAGCCGAGAAAAATGGATGGTTGTATGGATATAGAAATGCTCAAGCAAGTGTATTGGCTCCTTGTGGGACAATCTCATTTATGATGGATTGTGATACTACTGGAATTGAACCCGACATTGCTTTGGTAAAATATAAGAAGTTGGCTGGTGGAGGATATATGAAGATAGTTAATGCTAGTGTAGGAATTTCTCTAAAAAGACTTGGTTATTCAGAAGAAGAAATAGATCTTATTAAAGAGCATATTCTAAAATATGAAACTATTCTTGGCGCACCTTCTTTTAGAAAAGAGCATATTAAGATTTTTGATTGCGCCGTTGGAACAAGAAACATTAGTGTTGATGGACATTTGCTGATGATGGCTGTTTGTCAGCCCTTTTTATCTGGAGCTATTTCAAAGACATGTAACCTGTCAAATGAGGCTACATTTCAAGACGTATTTGATGTATATATGAACTCGTGGAAGTTAGGATTGAAGGCTATTGCTTTATATAGAGATGGTTGTAAGGCAAGTCAGCCCTTAAATGTAAAACAACAAGAATACGGACAACCTTGTAATTTCTGCGACGGAAAAACTATCAGAACAGGTTCTTGTTATACCTGTACTAATTGTGGTATGACCACTAGCTGCGGATAAACAATGAGCAAACGAAAATACAATATTATTCTTCGCCTCGGAGATCCGTCAGACGATGGACATGGGAAGACTTGCGAGTTTAATTACGTATTCAACAAATCTAAAGATGATATTTTTGCTGCCTATAAAGAAGGTGTGGAGAAAATAGGTTTTGATTTTATTAATGAAGTTGCAGTTGAATATGAGGATTCGTCTTTGGACGATGATTCCTTTAGAAAGTTAAAGGAGGCAGGTTTTGATTGTTCTTATTTTTATAATAATGGGCATATGGATAACCATGATGAAGGAGACGCTGAATACGTAAATTACTTAAATGAAGAAGATTACATTAGTATTTTCTTATTTTTTGTTAAGGTAGGCGACCCTTCTATTACGTATATGGATCTTAATTGTGCTGTTATGGATATTGGTGGATATGGTCTTTTTCATTAGCGGCAAAAAGTTATAATGAAATTATTGTTTATGTAATTGGTATAACTTCTTTATGAAAGAGTTGACCGAACTTATTTATAACATTATCGGAGAGTTAATAAAAGACGTTCCTGATTTTGAAGAGAAGGAAGTCCCACGATGAAAGACTCATCAAAAACACGAATGCTATTAGCAAAACTACGTAGACTAAGAGTAGAGATTGAACGAATCAATACAGGTATTATTGAAGCTTCTAATGAAATGTATTTGACGGCGCGAAAACAATTTGAAGATCTGAAAGCTCAACTAGCAGCTCTTCCCCATATTCCTAATAAGAAAGAAAGCAAAGAGTTGAGACAAAAGGCCGCAAAGAAATGTCGTTAAAAGATTTACTAGAACGTCTCCGTTATCTATGTGTATTAGAGAAAGGTTTTCAAATACACGATAAAGTAAGAATTAAAGGTTCTAGAAAGGTGTATACGATCTATGGAGGTCTAAAAACATACACTCTATCTGAGGAACTATTTACATACTATATTGAGGACAGCGACGGAAATTATAAAGAAGTACTTGGAAAAGATCTACGTAAAGTATTCAATACCCGCTGTGAACGATGTGGAGACAGGTGTAAAAAATGTTAGTAGCTAAATACAGAGTTGGCGAAAGTGTATACTATTGGGTAAGCGGAAAAATAACTAAAGTAACTATAACATCCTGTATTATAGATGATGAAATTGATTATACAGCGATGGAACAAGGTAAAGAAAAAGGGTCGACATTTTGTGAAGAGCAGTTATTCCCAACTGCTCTAGATGCCGCCAAAGAATATAAAATATATCTTCTAAACCGAATTTCTGATTTTGATAAGTGCAAAGAAGAGCTTGTTGCTGATCTTACAAAACTACAAAAAGAACATGGTTGTTAGATAGGCTCATGGAGAATAAAATTGTAGATAGGTTTTTATATGAATCTCTCGTTACTGATGAAGTATTAGTTAAAGTAGAAAAGATAGTTACTGATTCTTTAAAACCATTTTTAGGTACACTAATAAATCCTCATACAGTAGCTGCTGTAGAAGGAACCATAAAAAGTAAACTTGATGAGCTAATGCGTTTAGAAGAGATCCCTGATTGCTTTGGATCTTTTTACTGCGCCAAAGATATAAACGATCCTTCTAAAATAGACGTGTATTATCGCAAGCCATACTTTACAAAAACTCCAACATATTCAAAAGGACACACTAGGTATTCTATAGAAGATGGAGTATTGTATAGATATGTAGTTAAAGAAATGTGGCAAGAAAAAGAGTATATTATGTATAAAGTAGAAACCACAGATATGAAAACAAATAAAACTATCACTGAACAAATGATGGAATATAACTTGCTATATAAATACCCCAGTATTTCTGATGCCAAAGAAGCTGAGAGAAACTATGTTCAAAGTGAGATTGACCACCTTATGGAAAAGATGGATGAACTCGACTCCATCGAGGAGGATTGATGGAAAAAACAGTTTACCTGTTTCCAAAGAAAAACCTAGTTGTCACTAAAGGTAATTTACATAAGCATCATGACGAATACGTTGTTTTAGATAACTCGCCTATTAATGAACTTACTATTATTAGCATTGGTGGAAAAAGAATTAAAGTTAGTTATAAAGTAAACGGTAAAGAAGTTACTGCTTATACTAGAACTAATATTAATGATTTTATTTCTGAATGTGTTATTGATGACAAAGTTATTTATGGTCCTTTTGTCTGGGCGCGAATTAGTATTGGATTGGAATTAGTTAAAGTAGGTTCTGATAGATATAAAAAATCACAAGAAGTATATCAATATGAAACCAGTAAAGGCATTCCTGTTAAGGATTGGATCATTGGAGGTATTTATAAAAATAATTCTCAGAAACTAAGATACCTGGGAGTTTGTTCTTATTGGGATACTATTTATTCTTGCGACAAAAAGGCTCGTAAATATGTAGCTACCATTAAAAGTTACAAGAAGCATACATGGGAATATATTGGTACAGTAAAATGGTTACATAGATGCTATAGGCCAAAAGTAACTGAGTTACTTGAAATCTCAAAAGACAATATTATAGATGTTCTAAAAGGATATAGAAATCAATATAGCGGTAATGCTAATATGTATACAGGTCGTTTAAAGGACTATACAATTAGACCTATTGGATACTCTCTTGTAGGAGAACCTATTATGGAATACCTCAACAAATTTAAAGACGGAAAAGCAACCTTTTAAGGAAGGAAGACATGATGAAATTAGCAGGACTTGTTTTACTCACAGTGTTTTTTCTAACAGGTTGTTCCAACAGAAACACTGTACCAACTTGTGGGTGCCCTTCAGATAAAGGCGCACTAAAAACACATAGAGACCCTTTCGTTCCTCTCGACTAAGGATCACAAAATGACAACTAAGCACCAAACTCTAGAATCATTTAAAAACGACCTTACTCTTTCTATGGCCGCAAAAACACCGTTTCTTATTGAAGTACCTGAATTTCTAACTAATCCTCTTATGACCCGTTTTTGTCCGACGCTAAGAAATTATCCTATTACATTGCGAGTACTGTTTGACGAAACTATGGCGGCGGAGAGTTGTGCCTTGTTTCATTCTGACTTTACTCCATACATCGTCGTTGAACAACAACCTCTTCTAGAATTTGTTACGAACTATAAGAAGGTACTCGACGAGGAGCTTCCAAAGCCTGCCCTGGAAGATAAGTGGAATTATGAAGCCTTTGCTGAAGAAGCTAAAAGGACACGTAATCCTCAACTAAACTTCAAAGATCGAATTATCAATAATGCTTTTGGACTTTCTGGAGAAGTTGGTGAGTTTGTTGATCTTATGAAAAAGGCCCTATTTCATGGCACAGAAGTTCCAAAGGAAAAGATCGTTAAGGAACTTGGTGATATTCAATACTATTGGGCAGAAACTGTTTCTACTTTGGGGGAACAGTTGAAGTTTACTGTTCAGGATGTTCTTGACACTAATAGTAAGAAGTTACGAGAAAGATATCCTAACGGCTTTTCTTTCGCCGCCGCAAATGAAAGAAAAGATGAAAAGGTAGAAAAGATTACTAACGCAGATAATGAGAAAGCCGATCTATATAAACTATATAGTACCTTGATGGATGATATGTTTGGACCAAGGTTCTAATGATCTATATATTTATAATCATTTGTTGTCTATTGATGTATTTTCTATGGCGAAAAAATAGTGAAAGCAAAGCAAAAGATACTAAATTAGCCTCTTTAGAAAAATCCTTAGAAAGAGCTCATATGGATATCTCCAGTTTACATGCGTCCATAGAAAGTTTAACCATCACCCTTTCAGAAAAAGATCATAGATTCCAAGAAGATCGAGTTCTATATAAAAAGAACTTAGAAGAACATTATACGGATCAAATGGAAATATGGAAGAAAGGTGAACTTGAAAGGGCTGTTAAAGACTCAGTAAATAAAAGTAGAAGCATTCTTAGAGGGAAAACTACAGAACAACTTGTTCCTCTAACAGAGGAATTTCTGAAAGAGTTTATTCCCTCTGATGCTAAGTTTCTAGGGAGTCCTATTGATTATGTTATTTTCTCTGGCGCCGGCAGTATTACTGACGGAGAAGAGAAGGATATTGAGATCATCTTTATGGACATTAAAACAGGTAAAGCAAGATTGACCAAAGTTCAACGTGCCATTAAAAAGGCCGTCGAAGAAAAAAGGATAAGATGGAAAACTTTCGAGATCACATAAAAGCGTTTCTATTGTTAAGTGTTTTCGTTATTTCATGCTCCGAACCTGTAAAGGTTTCAAAAACACCTGTGGAAGATCTTAAAGCCAACTATTGCGCACAATATGTAGAGAGATTTGTACAGATCGCCAAGGTAGTTTTATCCCCGTACCAGGGGGTTACATTAGTAGATCTTGGCACTCTTCAGTATTCAGATTTAAAAGAAAAATACAAAAATGAGTGTGGCACATATACTTCTGAGTTAAATTCACGAGGAGCGGATAGTATTAAAAAAATTGACGAGTATATAGCAGAAAAGACGGCCAAAAAGGAGCGGGAAGAAGCGCTTAGTAGAAATAGGAAAACAGTAACAGACTTACTAAATAGTTTAGATGAAGAGGACATTCCAAACTTGTTAAAAGTTATTATGGAACTACAATCTTGGGAAGATAGTGACGCACTAGAGGATGATGTAAAAGATACAATTAAACATAGAGTAGAGTACTTATCAAAAAAATATAGAAAACAATTGGCAGCAGAGTTAGCTTGGGAAGTGTATAAAGAGCAATGTGGAGCCCCACCTAGAAGATCTGCTTGGGACAACTCCATTTCTGTTGTTCATGAGTTTGTAAAAACTATGGCAAATGATCCCAGTAGTATTGAGTTCATCGGTTGTAGTGAACCTTTTTTGGAAAAGAAAAATTGCTACCGAACAGTGTGCGTCTTTAGAGGTAAGAATGTATTCGGAGGGACAGTTATAAATTCAAAGACCTTCTACATAACTAACACTAAAATACTGAAAGTTATGTAAGGTTTAATATGAATTTTTTACTTACATTTAGGTAAAAGGTATTTGTACACAATCTATAACTCACCTTTTTAACAAAACATCAAGAAGCGTAGTAGAGGAAAAGTAACAAATGGGTCGTCCACGTAAGAATTTTTCAAAGGCCGTAGAAATTAAGAGTTCAGAAGTTCTTGAGAGTGTTAAGAATATTACTCTCGAAGGAATTAGTAAGAAGATTGCGGGAGTCCAGGTCGATGTACAACAAACTCTCGCTAAGCTGTCGACGGAGCTTACTCAAAATCTAGAACAACTTAATAACGTAACTGCCGCTATTGAATTAAAGCAACAAGAGCTGCAACAGTTACATGATATTGAAGTTACCAAGACTTCTCTAGACGATCTAAAGGCGGAGATTGATAATCAACGAGTTCTTTGGACAGAGGAGCAGATTCGTCGAGAGAAGGATACCGTCATTGTAAATCAAGATCGACAGCTTCGATGGAAGCGTGAGGAGGAGCAATATCTATACGAACGTGCTCAATCTCATAAGAAGTTAGAGGATGATTTTGCGGCCAAGCTAGCCGAAATTGAAAAGGCCAATAGAGAACAACAGGAAAAGCTAGCCAAGAATTGGTCGACGAGAGAAGCTGCTCTTCAAGAAAGAGAGACTGAACTTGTTTCT
>Ga0075163_10004531_pt1 | contig 18636 bp, 14 predicted proteins | sample JI1023141ADNA_FD_71478 | JGI IMG/M metagenome (GOLD analysis project Ga0075163, IMG submission 71478) | Wastewater effluent complex algal communities from Wisconsin, to seasonally profile nutrient transformation and Carbon sequestration -... | ecosystem: Engineered > WWTP > Effluent > Algae...
CTGGAAAAGAGATTGCTGATGATGTATTAAAGCAAGTGCTTAAAGACCAAGGTTTAGGTACTCCGGCAACGAGAGCATCAGTTATTGAAACTTTGATTAGTCGTGAATACATTATCCGGGACAAGAAATCACTTAAGCCAACAGATAAAGGTAAGCTATTAATAGACTTATTACCCTCACCACTACTTAAATCAGCAAAATTAACTGCTGAATGGGAGCAAAAGTTGGCAGAAATGGCTAAAGGTAACTACTCTCTTCAAGCTTTTATGGCTGAGATTAAAGAAAAGACTGCTGAGTTAGTCAAAGAAGTTACTACTGCTAATATTGCTGGTGCTGCTCAAGTTGTTGCTAAGGATAAGCAGGCTGAACAAGCCGATGATGGCATTATTTGCCCTAAATGTGTAATAGAAAAGAGAAATGGTCGTTTAGTAGAGCGTACTGGGCAATATGGTAAGTTTTTATGTTGCTCGTTAGGAAAAGATACTTGCAACTATATTTCTAATGTTCCAAAGAATCAGAAACAACGCAAGGCTTTGGTAGAGGCTAGATGCCCTAATTGCCAGGGAGCAACTAAGCTTTATTTACCCAAGGAAAAAGATAGATTACCTGTTATGCTTTGTCTTAACTATAATGAGTGTAAAGGTATAGTTAGATTAGAGGAGCTTAATAATAAAGATGTTTCTGTTTCTGATAAAAGTGCTAATAAGCAAGGAAATGTGGGCAATAACCAAACCAATACAAGTAATAAGCAGGCAGATCTAGGTAGTAAACAAGCCGATGTGGGTAACACTACTGGAACAATGGCTAAAAGTAACCAAGCAGAAAAAGGGTTATCTTGCCCAAAATGTGTAATAGAGAAAAGAGAAGGTCGTTTAATAGAACGTAGTGGACAATATGGAAATTTTCTGTGTTGTGCATTAGGAAAAGAAATATGTGGTTATCTTTCCACTGTTCCAAAAGACCAAAGACAGTGCAAAGCTTTGGTAGAAAGTAGGTGCCCTAATTGCAAAGGTGCAATTACGCTTAACTTCCCAACTGGAAAAGACAAATCACCTCTATTACTTTGCTTAAATTATAATCAATGTAAAGGTTTTATCAGGTTAAACGATTTTACTACCATTAGTACTATTAGTCCTTCTGATAAAAACATTAACGAAAATACTACTAGTAGTTTTCTTGAACCAGCCAACTATTCAAATTCAGATGAGTTTAATAGCTCAAGTAACTCAAGTAATTTAACTAATAACAAGCAAAATAATACATCCCAACAACAAAGCAAAGACGATTCACCGTCCTGTAAAGTTTGTGGTAAACCTACTGTTAAAAGGTCTTTTAAGAATAAACAAGGGAAAGAAGGGTACTTTTTTGGATGCTCCGCCTGGCAGAGAGATGGAAACGGATGCAATGCTCAACCTATTTGGATTAATTAGTAAATATCAATAAATCCAACAATTGCAAAAAGCACGTAAGTTTCTATAGTTTTTCATATGTAAAATTGTGACCTATACTTTACATATGAAAAACTATATACAATACTGCGGACATTTTTTGTAGCCTATTGATTTATCAGGGTTTACAGAGATAATGATTTTATGTGCTAAGTATATTCATTTTCAAATACTTATAATTCTATACCTCTCTAAACATTTTAAACATTTAAAAATGTCCACAGTATTGTATAAGCAAACATGGAAAATAACGATCAGTGTATAGTAACACACTTTACTTGCATGAATTGTTATAGCCTCTACAGACACATTGTTTAGAAAAACTCGATCCTCAAGTTATAAACCTACAGGTACAAATGGTCTATAAGACCGCAATGATCCTTGACCTCCATTCAGAGCCAGAGTAGACTTGGGCAAAAGTTTTTCCTTGCAGCTATCTTCTATCTTTTATCTTTTATCTTTCTACTTGGTTGCAGAGTAAGAAGCCAATTTAAGAAGAGGTGATAACATGTCTGAATCTGAAACCCAAGTTCTAACTTCTTATGGAGTTGAAACCCGAACAACTGATTCTCCAAGCCAACCCTGTGTGATGGTCATCTTTGGAGCATCAGGCGATTTGACCAAAAGGTTACTTGTACCAGCTATTTACAACCTAGCGTGCGATGGCCTGCTTTCCGATAACTTTGTACTGCTTGGGTACGCCAATTCGCAACTAACAACTGAAACGTTTCGCGAGCAGATGAACGACGATATTAAGAAATTTCACACACGCCAGGAATTTGACCAAGATGTGTGGGACAAGCTGGTGAGTCGGTTCTACTATATGTATGGTGAATGTGATGACCTTACCTATTTCGAGAAACTAAAGATAGAAATTGCCAACCTTGACTTGCAGTACAAAACAAGGGGTAATGTGCTTTTTTACTTCGCTATGGCACCGCGCTTTTTTGGCAGGCTCTGCGATAACCTGTACAAAGTCGGCTTCCGAGAAGGTTCAGGTTGGCGGCGTATAATTGTTGAAAAACCCTTTGGTACTAATCTTAAGTCGGCACTCAAGCTTAATGAAGAAGTGCTTGCGCACTGGGATGAAAACCAAATTTATCGGGTTGATCATTATCTTGGCAAAGAGACAGTGCAGAATTTGCTAGCTTTTCGCTTCTCCAACGGTATTTTTGAACCATTGTGGAATAATAATTATATCGATAATATTCAATTCAATGTTTGTGAAGAGGTGGATGTTGGTGCGCGTGGTGGCTACTATGACACTTCTGGGGTGCTTCGGGACATGATGCAAAATCATATGTTCCAAATGCTGGCCTATCTTTGCATGGAGCAGCCAGGATCGTTTGAACCCGATGCGATTCGTAACGAAAAAGCCAAGTTGTTGCAATCAGTACGGGTTTACACTCCTGATGAAGTCGAACGTTATGTAGTGCGGGGACAGTATGGCCCCCAAGTGGATGACATTGGTGCAGTTATCAAAGCTGGCTACCGTCAGGAAAAGGATGTCCCTTCAGAATCCAGAACCGAAACATACGCCGCCGCACGATTACACATAGACAACTGGCGTTGGCAGGGCGTACCTATTTATTTACGTTCGGGGAAAGCACTATGGAAGCGCGGCACTGAGATTATTGTAGAGTTCAAGAAACCACCACAGGCACTTTTTCGCGGTACACCCATCCCACAACTCCATCCCAACCGCTTGATCTTTCACGTCCAACCCTACCAAGGCATTGAGATGCAGTTTCAGGCAAAGGTTCCAGGCCCCACACTGCAGTTGCAGCCAGTCAACATGCGCTTCTCATATGCAGATGCATTTAAAGCCTCTCGTTATACGGGCTATGAAGTAATGCTCTATTCCTGCTCACATGGCGATGCAACTCTTTTCTCGCGTGGTGATTTAGTCGAGGCCGCTTGGCGCGTTGCACAGCCACTACTGGATTACTGGGAAGCGACTCCAGCAGAAAACTTTCCCAATTACGCACGAGGAAGTTGGGGTCCTAAAGAAGCTTCTGACCTAATTGAAAAAGATGGCCGACGCTGGTTTGAAGTGGTTACAGATGAGTTGCTGAAACGAGTAGCCCTTTTCCAGAAAGGAGACATGCTTTTCCTATCTCAAGTTATTCAAGCATTGCGCCCAAGAATGGCTGAGGCAGGCGAGACAATCATCCGCAAAGGCGAGATAGGGTGCGAAATGTATTTGTTGGCCCGTGGGGAGGTTGAAGTGCTAGATGATTCAGGCAAGGTCGTGAAGATATTGAAGGATGGCGACTTTTTCGGGGAGGTTGCACTAGTGATGTCAACACCACGTATGGCGAATGTCCGCGCCCGCACTGGCTGCGATCTGTTTGTGCTGAATAAGGTAGACTTCAACCGGATTTTGCACGATCACCCACAGTTCGCTCAAGGCGTAATGGAGGTGGCTAAGGAACGCTACAGCTTGAAGTAAGTCAGCATCATACTTAAAAATTTACAGAATTTTTAAGTGGTGGAGGTTTAACTTTAACGTTAACTTTAACTGTTTTAGTTATAGGAGTTTGAAATGGGTGGTAATACAAAACTTCCTCCTGGACAATATGAGTTGGATGCATTTCCCCGTTTTGGATTGAGTCAATTTGCTAATCGATTTCCAAAAGAAATAAGTAACATTCAACTGAAAATTGATGGAGATGTTCAAACGCCTATTACTTTATCCAATGAGTTAAAAGAACTTCCTCGAGTTGAACAAATATCTGATTTTCATTGCGTTACCACATGGACTAGAAGGTCACTTACATGGAGTGGTTTTAGGTTCTCAGATTTTTTTCATCAAATTGTTGTACCTAAAACTAACCCTAAAAAAGAAGCAATCTTTGTAATTTTTAGATGCCAGGATGGTTACGCACCAAGCCTACCACTTGTAGATTTGCTTGGTGATACAGTTATTCTTACTGATAGCTTAGATGGTAATCCATTAACGATTGAACATGGCGCACCTTTACGGTTGATATAGTGTTCAAGAAAAATAAAAAAGGCTGAATTAGGCAGCTAAAGGCAAAATTTCGTTAATAGAATCATAAAAGCCAAATAAAGCCAAAACAGCAAAAGGTTGAAGAGAGAAATCAAATAAAGCTTGATTGACTTTAGATTGTAAAGAATCAAAAGAGGGAAAATGATGAAGATGAATGTGAGATTTTTTCATATTTTTCCAAAGCTTTTCAATAGGATTAAAATCAGGAGAATAAGTTGGAAGTTGAAAAACAGATAAGCAAGATTTATTAAGGTGAAAAAAGTTTTTAAGTTGTTTAGAAGTATGATATTTAGCACCATCCTGAACAAGAATAATGTGTTTAGAAGTACGCCTTATAACAGAAGTAAGAAAAGCCTGGTAAGTATCACTATTAAAATGTAAAGTAGTAGCCTGGTAAAAAAATCTACCAGTAAAATAATCGATTAAGCCAAATACACGGAAGGATTTACGAGTACCAGAAGTTTTAATAGTAGGCTGTTGACCACGACGTGCCCAAGTATAAGACAAACTACCCCATTGAGGAAAACTAACTTCATCTCCAAAAAGTAAATAAGCCCCTTTTTTTCTTGCTAAATTAAAGATTTTAGGCCAAGTTTCTTCTAACCAAACTTTTCTCTTATCTTCATCCAAATGGTCTGAAATAAATCTTGCTTTTTGAAATGAGAATCCCATATTTTTTAATAATTCTGCTATATAAAAAACACTATATTTCACTCCATATTTTTCCCTTATTAACTCTACTATCATTGGGCTACGCCAGCATCCTCCACTGAATCCTGCTTGGCTTGGGCCATTTTCTATTATTTCTGCTAACTCTTCTTTTTGTTTCTTATTTAATTTGCCTGGCCTTCCACTTGATTTTCCTTTTTTTATACTTTCTATTCCCCTAATTAAATAATTTTTTATATACTTATTTATTATTTCTTCTGTTATTTCTAGTACTTTTGCTATTTCCGCTATTTCTACCTCTTTGTTTATTGCCAGCAATGCCATTATCTGCTTGCTTTCCCTTAGTTTTCCCAACTTTTGGTACTCTCTTAATTTTTTCTCTAGCTCTTTTTCCTGGCTATTTGTTATTCTTAATCAGAATATTAGCATTGAGAAATCTCCTTATTCTTTTTTCAAATCTTAGAGATTTTCCTTGCTTTTTCTTTTTTGCTCAACTTTTCTTTCCCGAACTTCTTTTTCTTGAAGTCTATATCATTTCATAATTTCAGTTTCTTCTTTTGGGCTTTGATTTCTATGGGAAACAATTTAATGGTTGTTTAATGAAGATTCAACTTAGGCTGTTGCACTTTTTAGACTGCAACAATGGGTTTTTCAAAGCCAAAGTTTTCTTGGCAAAGCTGCCACTACTTCAACAATGGTGTATAATCGAAAAATGAGCCAGCAATTTATCCAACTACAAAACAACAGAGTGCAGCAAGTCCAGCGCGGGCGCAATCTCGAGTATATCACCATTGGCTATAACAGTCTGGAAGGGATTATTGCTATCATCGCAGGATTAACGGCGGGCAGTATTGCTCTGGTTGGGTTCGGATTTGATAGCGTTATTGAAGTCTCTTCCGGCGCAGTGCTGTTGTGGCGGCTTTACACCGATAAGGACGAAGCCCAACGCAACCAGGTGGAAGCAATCAGCCTGCGCTTGGTCGGTGTCTGCTTTATGGCGCTAGCTGCTTATGTTGCCTTTGACTCAATTTCTTCTCTAGTACGCCGCGAAGCACCAGACGAAAGCTTGCCAGGTATCATTCTAGCAGCACTCTCCCTCATCATTATGCCGTTGCTAGTTCGTGCAAAAAGAGAAGTGGCACGCAATATTGGCAGCAACGCTTTAGCGGCTGATGCTCAACAAACCCAGTTATGCGCGTACCTCTCGGCCATCCTGCTCGGCGGCCTCTTGCTCAATGCTTTGTTTGGCTGGTGGTGGGCAGATCCAGTGGCGGCACTAATTATGCTCCCTATTATTGCTAAAGAAGGCATTGAAGCTTTGCGCGGTAAATCCTGCGGCTGCGATAAGAGAACGTGCCATTAATTGTGCCTTTGCTCAAAATAAAGTAGGTTTTGAGTTTGAACAAAAAAGGTCTGTTCAGATATAAAGGCTGGATAAACCAGTTGCATCGACTTTTGTATATTCGCACCACTTTTGTATGTTCGCATCCTCTTCTGGAATTCACAACCATGATCGCTAAACCTTGTGTAGTCATGAGTTTATTGAAGGACACTCTGGAAAATGGAAGACGTGTAAAGGGTGTAGGAAAGATTTTGATACAGAAATGTATGTTTTGTATGGGACAAATGAATATAACTTTTCCAAGCTAGAAACCAAATTCTATTTTTCACGCGACATTTCTTCTTAATGCCAAGTAATCCCCAGTTTTAAAATGGTTTAAAACTAAATATACTTCTTTGGGATTTGCCGGATCCCATAGTTAACCCTAAAATGTTTATGAAGTATAATTTCTTAGCTGAGGAATTAAAATGAAACAACCACCAGATTTTAAAATTACGAGTAGAGGTAAAAACAAAGAACTCCCTATTGGTGAACGTTTTGTTATTGAAAAAGAACTTGGTTCAGGAGGATTTGGAGTAGTTTATCAGGTTTATGACAAAGAACACCAAACTTTGGCTGCCCTTAAAACCCTGAGTAACGTAGATGCTGATGCACTTTATCGTTTTAAGAGAGAGTTTAGAATGTTGGCTGATATGGTTCATCCTAACCTAGTTAAACTTTATGAACTTATATCAGATGGTGAACAGTGGTTTTTTACTATGGAGTTGATTAATGGTATTGATTTTCTTAAGTATGTTCAACAGAAAGATACTCCTAAAATAGATACTCCTAAAAAGAATGCAAATTCGGCAATCGTTACTACCTTAAAACTAGCTCAGGTTGAAAGCCTAGATAAAGTTCTAAATTTACTGCCTGATAAGCAAGGGTTTTCTAATCAAAAAAAATTACCTTTTGATGAAGAGAAATTGCGTAAAGTGCTTTATCAGGTAGTTGAAGGAGTAACTGTTCTACATGAAGCAGGAAAAATACATAGAGACTTAAAACCCTCAAATGTATTAGTAACTAACGAAGGAAGAGCAATAATTCTAGATTTTGGTTTAGCTGCTGAGCTTGCTCCTCAAGGTACTCATAAAAGCATGGAAATAACAGGTACGCCTATTTACATGTCTCCAGAGCAAGGACTTGGCAAGCCTTTAACAACAGCAACGGATTGGTATAGTGTTGGCACTATGCTTTTTGAAGCTCTTACTGGTACTTGGCCTTTTGATGGGACTTTTGGTAACATCATTATGGAAAAGGCAACTTCTGATCCTTCCCCTCCTAGCGACTTAGTTGAAGGTATACCAGAAGATTTAGATCTATTATGCCAAGATCTTCTAAGGCGTAATCCTCAAACTCGTCCTTCAGGGCGTGAGATTCTTAAACGCCTAGGTAGTTCTAATGCTGATTCACCTTTATATATTTCCTCTGCTGCTACTTTACTTAGTCCACAAAATTTATTTATTGGACGGGAAAAACAATTACAGATATTAAAAGATAGTTTTAATTCTTGTAAGCAGGGGCGTGCAGTAACAGTATTTTTACAGGGTCGTTCTGGTATTGGAAAGAGTATGATTATTCGTAACTTTCTAGAAAATCTCAAAGAGCACAATAATGAAGTAGTACTGTTATCTGGTAAATGTTATGAGCAAGAAACCGTCCCTTATAAAGCTTTTGATAGTGTTATTGATTCTTTAAGTAATTATCTAAAACAGCTACCACGCTTAGAAGTAGAAGCCATTTTACCTTTAGATGTTCTTGCTCTTGCTAGGCTTTTTCCTGTCTTAAAACAAGTTGAAACCGTAGCCCAAGCTAGAGGTAATGTACTATCTATTCCTGGTTCTCAGGAACTACGCCGTAAGGCTTTTGCTTCACTGCGTGAACTTTTAACACGACTGGTATATAGACGACCAGTGGTAATTTACATAGATGATATACAGTGGGGTGATATAGATAGCACAGCACTCTTGTGGGCGCTTTTATGTCCTCCTGATCCTCCTCCGATTATGTTGATTTGTTGTTTTCGTAGTGAAGAAGCTGAAAGTAGTTCAATGATTAAAACTATTCGATCCTGGAGGAAAACTCTTAGCCTGGATGTTATCTTTAGTGAAATAAATGTTGAAGAACTTAACCCTACTGAAGCAAGAGAGCTATTTCTTTCATTACTAGGTGACCAAAGTGTAACTGGCGTAAATCATGCAGACGAGATAATTGCTGAATCAGGTGGTAACCCCTTCTTTATTAATGAGTTTGTTCAGTACTTAAAATTTTCTGATACAACTGGCCAACAACTTAATGAGAAACTAGAAATAAGTCTTGATAAAGTCATTCAAAAACGGGTTGGAAGTTTACCTGAAGAATCACGTCGTTTACTAGAAATTATTGCTGTTGCAGGCCATCCGCTTGAGCGAATGATGGCTAAACACGTTGCAAACCTAAATAATGATGAGCAAGCCCTATCCTTACTACTTGCTACACGCTTTATCAAAAAGAGGGTAAGTGATAATTTTGAAGAAGTTGATACTTATCATGATCGTATTAGAGAAACCTTAAGTAGTTTATTAGATAAAGAGAAGCTAAAAGCCTACCATAATAGCTTAGCCCTAACACTAGAGATAGCAGAAACTCTTGATGTAGAGAGTTTAGTATTTCACTACCATGGTGCTGGTGAGCATGAAAAAGCAGCTAAATATGCAATAATAGCCGCAGATCAAGCAAGTGAAGCTCTTGCCTTTGATCGGGCAACTCACTACTACCGAATGGCACTTGATTTACAAGCTAGCGAAACAAATGAAACTCACAGTCTTCGGATAAAACTGGGGGAGGCTTTTGTAAATGCCGGTCGTGGTGCAGAGGCTGCTCAAGCCTATTTAGCTGCTGCTGAAAAAAGTAGTTTACTTGTAGCTATTGACTTGCAAAGGCGAGCAGGTGAACAACTACTGCTTAGTGGCCGAATAGATGAAGGTGTTGAGATGATTCGCAAAGTTCTAGCAAAAATAGATATAACCTTAAATGAATCACCAAAACGCGCCTTTTTATCGCTCTTACTACAAAGGGCTAAGCTATGGTTTAGGGGCCTAACTTTTCAACAGAAAAATACCAGTAACATACCAAAAGAAGAGTTAATTAAGATTGATATTTGTTATTCCGCCTCTGTTGGCTTAAGCATGATAAATCATATTTATGGAGCTGATTATCAAACACGAAGTTTACTTTTAGCGTTGGAGACAGGTGAACCTTATCGTGTTGCACGTGCCCTAGTTTTTGAATCTGCCTTCTCCTCAATGTCAGGAAATAGTAGTAGTAACCGGACAGAAGAACTGATACTAAAAGCTAAAATAATAGCAAGAAGAGTAAATGAGCCTTATCTCTTTGGGTTAACTAAGCTTATGGCAGGTGTAGCAGCTTTTATGGAGGGGCGTTGGAAAAAATCCTATGAGTTATGTAGAGAAGCTGAAACTATACTACGTGAAAGATGTACAGGAGTCGTTTGGGAACTAGATATAGTTAATATCTTTGTGATGCGTTCTCTGTATTCTTTAGGAAAATGGCGTGAAATATCTTTTCGAATGCCTACCCTCTTAAAAGAGGCACAGGAAAAAAACAATATTTATGCTGAAACTAATTTGCAGGCGCGGATTTCCTATATCACACTACTTGCTTCTGATAGAGCAGAAGAGTCGGAGCAAACTCTAAAATCAGCCATTGCTCAATGGTCAAGGCAAGGCTATCAAATACAACACTACTTTGCTCTTTTAGGACAAATAGAAACTGCTCTCTACTCAGGTAAACCTAAAGATGCTATGAATATGGTTGTTGAACAATGGTCAGCAATTAACCAATCTTTATTACTTCGTTCAGAACTTCTAAGAATTGAAATGCTACATGCAAGGGCACGTCTTGCTATTGCTTGTGCAGTATTAGCAACAAATCCAGAAGAGCTACTATTAAAAGCAGAAAAAGATACAAGAAGTATAGAAAAGGAAAAAAACCCTTGGGGAAATGCCTTTGCAAATCTGCTTCGTGCTGGTATTGCTACTGTAAGAAATCATACTGAACAGGCTTTAGATTTATTAGTTATTGCAGAAAGCAAGTTTGAAGCTACTGATATGGCACTGCATACGGCTGTTGTACGTCGCCGTCATGGAGAAATGTTAGGTGGAAAACATGGGTGCGAATTAATTAAGTCCGCTGATGAGTTTATGGCCAGTGAAGATATAAAAAATCCTTCAGCTATTGCTAATATTATTGCGCCAGGAAAATGGTCTAATAACCATTAATAAGCAAACTATAAGAGTAAAGCATAGGTTTTTAACAATTTTGTATATACAGTAGCTCCTTTGTTTAGTTAAGCTGTCAATTTCCAGAGTTAATGCGGTGCGCCAAGAAAAGCTAAGTATATCTGAAGCGGTGAAAGTCCGCTTAGGGAAAGGAGTAGTCAACCATCCATATCGAGTGTTGCAAGTGTAGAGGAAGTGGAGTTAAAAAATGAAAAATGGGCATCTCCACTGATGATTAAAGGACAATGGGAGGGTTTAGGTTACTAATTCACCAAACGGAAGTTTGGGCGTCTATCCAGGCGCTTAGTGAACAATGGAGAGCAATCAAAACACCAATCCACCATCTATTATTTATAGTTGGGTTATCCATAGACCAAAGCCCAAATTTAGCGGCTTTTGCTTCCTCTTGGAGTTTGCCTAAGGTTTCATCGGAGGAATATCGTTGATACCACCAAGCCAAACCACCTTTTATTAGTTCTCTATTAAGAGAGCGACCATCTGGCAAAATGATTTCTGCTACACTGCGACCATAGTGATCTACATCTTTAACTAGAACCTTAACATTCTTACCAAAAGCTAATTCGGAAGTAAACATTTTTGCTTTTTGACCAAAGTCTTGACTTGATTCAGGGCAATCAATTTTTGCTAACCTTATTCTGATCTCTCGGTTATTTTCTAGTACTTTTATTGTATTACCATCTGTTACTACTACCACTTCCTCTGAAAACTCTCTTTTTACTGTTTGCCATTCAGGGTTTCCTTGGTCTTCATCAGCTACTGAATTGCCTTCAGCGTTTTTAATTACTGATGCTTTGGTAGGTCTATCGCTTTTTTAAGTTGGTGAAGCTTGTTTGTTTTCGACTTCGCAGCCTAAAAGCCCTACTACTAAAAAAGTTAGTAAGATTTTTAGTATTAAGTTTTTTATTTTTTTTGTCGTCAAAGTAAATACTCCAATATAATTTGAACGAACTGTAAAAAATTAAATCCAATAGTAATAAATCGTTAGTATATTAACATACAATAATGAAGTGACAAGGTTAAGTTTTTAACTTTCTACAAAAGTAGAAGATGTATTAAACTAACTAATAAACGGAGATGTTAGATAGAAAACTAAATATGAGATCAGAAAAAGAAAAGATGTTAAGTGGTGAGTTATACTTATCTGCTGACGAAGAATTAGTAACAGGGCGAAAAATAGCGAGGAAACTTACAAGAACCTTCAATTCTACAACAGAGGATGAAGTAGAAAAGCGGTTTAATGTACTCAAAGAACTGTTAGGGAGTATTGGTGGAAAGATAGAAATTGAGCCGCCTTTTTATTGTGATTATGGTAAAAATATTTACGTAGGAGAGAACTTATACGCAAATTTTGGGTGTGTTTTACTAGATTGTAATAAAATTGAAATTGGCAATAACGTAAAGTTGGGGCCACATGTGCAAATTTATACAGCTTATCATCCAACCAATCCTATTTTGAGAAACTCAGGTAAAGAACTAGCAGCACCTATAAGCATAGGAAATAATGTTTGGATAGGTGGTAACACAGTAATTTGTCCAGGTGTAACTATAGGCGATAACACAACTATTGGTGCTGGCAGTGTCGTTGTTAAAAATATTCCTGCTAATTCAATCGCTGTTGGCAATCCTTGTAAAGTTATTAAATCTGTTGTCTAGCTGCTAATTGGGAACAAAAGCTTATTACTATAGAAAAGGGTTATCATTCTTCAATGGCCTTTGGATGAAGTTAAGGCTATGGTAAAGCAGCTAGTAAAAGATATAGCCACCTCTGATATAGGTAGTTTAATTGATGAAGAGATGGAAGAATCAGGAGAAAACGTTCCTTGCCCTAAATGTTTAATAGGTAATGGAAAAGGTTTACTTAAAATCATTAAGTCAGATAAAGGAAACTTCCTTGTCTGTACGCTAGGACGTGACAAATGTGGTTATTTATCGAGTGTGCCAAGAAATAAAAAACAAACTAAAGCTCTCATTTCTAATAAATGCCCTAAGTGCACTGGCGCTCTAAGACTTTATTTGCCGAAAGAAAAAGGTAAATCTCCTGCTTTATTCTCTATTAAAGGAGGTTGTAAAGGCACTCTTTGGTTTAATGATAATGGTGGTCTAGTTGCTGCTAAAAGTAACGATAGCGCTAATAGTGCTACTACAAATGGGAAGGGTATTGGTGTTGGAGCAGCTTCTAAACAAGAAATTGGTGATCCTTGTGCTAAATGTGGCAAACCAACAGTTAAACGCTCTTCTTAAGAGAAAAGATGGAAAAGAAGGACAGTTTTGGGATGTTCTAATTGGGCAAAAGGAAAAGGTTGTTATGTTGCACCTATTTGGATTAACTAACTAATATCACATAAGTGTAAGATTAACGTAGAAATCTTTTTGAGTAGATTAGCTATAATTATTAGCACTAATAAATTATTACAGAATTTGTAGACTTGATCCTTTAGCCATAAAATGGACAAAGAAGAGAAAAGAAGTCCTACATGTGCAAAATAGCAAAAAGCTATAGTAGGTAATAAGAACAAAGAAGTAATTGAATAAAAAAGGGTTATAGGAGGTAGATATGGTAAAAATTGAAAAGATAAATGAGGAAGTAATATTTGAAGTAGAAGGATGGCATAAGTTATGGGCATTTCGTAGAAGGATAAAAGTTAGGTTAGAGAGTATACACAATGCAGAAGCAAGAAAGCCAAGTATACATGAGATAATAGGGAGTAGTAAGTTAGGGAGTGAGGGGATGGTGGTATTAGGAACAAAGGTGTTAGGAGTTATTAAGGCAGGGACATTTTATGAAGAAGGAAAATGGATATTTTGGGATGTAAGTAATAAAGAAAAAGTGGTAATAATAGATTTAATAAATGAGAGATACAATAAAATGATAATAGAGGTAAATGATCCAGCAGAAGTAGTAAAGCTTATAAGTAGATGGAAATTAGAAATTCTTAAAAGGCATAAAATCTGTAATTGGAGATAAAGGTTAGTACACTGTAAATTAAGTAATCTTGTGTTTTCAATAGTGCGGACATTTTTAAATGTTTAGAGAGGGTATAAATTTATAAGTATTTGAAAATTAATATACTTAGCGTACAAAATGGTTGTTCCTGTAAACCTTGACAAATCAATAGGCTACAAAAAATGTCCACAGTGTTGTAAAGAAATGTTAGTTAGTATTATAGAAAAACATTTTTTTCTTTGACGGTTTTCTTTGTAAATAACGTTTATACCAATCAAGAAGCATTAAACAGAGAGGTATAGGTTTATGAACAAAATTAATTATTTGGAATACATTACCAATGAAAATACTACCACCAATTCAATTAATATCATTGAGTTTCCAAAACAAACTTATTTAGGGGTTAATCTAAATAAGTTTATTGTAGGAGTATTCATTCCTAAAAGAATTAAAGGTAAAAAGCTAAGTACTCGACTTTTACCAAATTAAGCAGTCCAAATGTTACGTAAGTTATTGAAAAAGCTGTTATTTTTAATTTTAGAATAGTTTCTCAAAGCCAGCCCTTCAAGAGAAAGTTCAAGAAAAGAGTGAGAATAAAGATCCAAAAATTTAGCCATTCTGCCAGCCGAAGGTTTAGCTTTGAGATCCCAGGGGCCAACAGCAACAGGCTCACAACTAGCAGAGATAACTTGCAACAAACAAGAAGCTAAAAGGCTAAGACCAACCCTAGCTTCAATAGCGTTTTTTGTCCAAGCACGAGGCGAGTCCATAGCACAACTATCTTGACCTATAAAAAATAAAGTTTCTATAGGCCAACGCATTGGGTAAGCACTGTAAATTTCTTCTGTAGTAAGCTCCCTAGCTGTAGTACCTACCAATAAAGGTTTTTTATATTTTGGGTCATCTACCCTTAGCACATCTATTTTTACTTCTGGATACTCTTGAAAATGTAACTTGTTGTATCTTCTTAAAGTTATTTCTCCTTCTGGCGACTCTAAAATTATTTTCTGGTCTTCTTTAATTTCTACTAATTCTGCTCCTGGGTGGATTATTTGCCCATGTATTGACGGTCTTCCTCTGCCGCACTTCTTTATTGGCTCAGTTCTCATTTTTTGATTTATTCTTAATCTTCCTAGTAACGCTTCTTTTTCTGATGCTCTTGAAAATTCTTCTTTTGAAGCTATTCCTGCATCTACTACTATCAATTTTTTATTTTCTGTTTTTCTTAATTCTGTAAACACTTCTTCTACTTCTGTAAACACTTCTTCTACTGCACTTTCTGCACTCTTTGTCATTTTTATTTTTTGCGGTAATCCTAGACGTATTCCTTTTATCATGACTATTTTACTGGCTACTGCTACTACATTACATTTGACTGCTTTTCCTACTTTTGTCCAATATTCTTTTGCTTGCAAGGCTGATTTTTTTCCACTTCGCATTCTTGCTATTACTGATGTATCCAATGCTATTACTTGCCTTTGTTTTTCTCCTATTTTTATTTCTTCTACTTCTAAACTACTTATACACCAAAAATTTGCTTGCTCTAGCATTTCTTCTATTTGGACTTTCCCCCTTTCTAAACTTCTGTGTGCTCTATGCCATCCCCATTTTACCCTCCATACTAGTGGTTGTACTGCTCTGGCTAAACTTCCTTTATTTGCTACCAATCTTCCTGTCATCATCGTTACTAATATTATTATTACCCAGTATGCCGTTGCTTTACTTAATGGCTTTACTACTCTTTTCATTGCACTTGCTGCTAGGTATACTGCTTCTGTTTTTGGTTCTTGGTTTACTTGCTTATTTTTCATTCATCTAGTATTCCGAGAACCTTTATTTTTTGCTATCTTCTTTTCCTTAATTGGTAAAACTCGAGTAAGTAACTATAATAGTAATTTAATGTTTATTGTTGTATTGATAAAACTTAGAGCAGCATTTGATTCTATAATAAAGAAAAATAGACTGAAATTAAGTTTAGAGGAGATGGAACGTATTACAGAACAAATGGCTAGAGAATATTGTAGGGGATTAAAGAGTGTTGATTAGTCTAATAGCAAGTCTTGTTTTCTAATTATACTATCTTAGCCGTGCCATAAAATAAGGTATAAGGTTAACCTAAAATGTTTGTGTAAAAATGCTCGGCTTTGTCTATGTCTGCTGTGCAAATGATTGCCTGCAATTTAGAATTGGCAAACATGATTTTCTCCTTTAACAAGTTTGGAAATAATCGATAAGCATAAAGTATTTTAGTAGTTAAGGGAATGTCAAACATTTAAAATATTAAGCTATTCTAGTTGTTTTCAACTCTCGTTGCTTACGTAAACAAGACCTACGCTTACAGGGTCTTGTTGCACCGTTAAAAACAGTCCAATCCAAAACTTGGTATTGGAAAGTCTGCTAGTTCTTCAACTAGTTTTATATTACCTTCAGATTTTGCATGTCTAACTAACACTAATAATTTGGGACAACCTAGATTAGTTTCCCTCCTAACTTATACTTACAATATTGGGGATTTTTAGATAACTCCTTTAGTAGAAAGTAATTATAATAGATTAAGTTCTGTTTGTACGTTTGTAAAGGAAATAGCTAAAAAGTTACAGAAATGGTATGGAAAACAAGAAGATAAGCATAATATTTGATATGGAAACAGACGATCCTGATGACTTTTTAACCTTGTTGCTTTTACTAGAACATCCTTTAGTAAATCTCAAAGCAGTTACTGTAATTCCTGGTTCACAACAACAAATTGGACTGGTAAAAAAGGCTCTTCAATGGTTTAGTAAAAACATACCTATTGGTTCTTACAACATTAATACAGAAAAGGCTTCTGTATCTGATTGGCATTATCAAGCTTATGGAGACATTGTTCCATCAAAAGATGTTGAACCTGCTACTGATGTCTTACTTAATTATTGCACCACCGACACTATAATTGTGACTGGAGCAACATTGCGTAATATAGAAAATACTATTATGTTTGCTGAAAAGGAACGGAAAGTATTTACTCCTTTACAAATAGTGGTGCAGGGAGGTTTTGCAGGCGAAGGTGTAGTTCCTACTGAAAAACAGTTAGAAAAGTTTAAAGGACAACGTACAGCTATTAGCCACAACTTAAGCAAACATCCTAGATCAGTTTTTGCTGTGTTAAATTATCAGGGTTTTAGTATAAGAAGGTTTGTATCTAAAAATGTATGTCATAAAGTGGTTTATGACAAAACTATGCATGATTATATTAGTAAATTTAAGCAACGAAGTTTATCGCTAAAATTAATATGGGAGGGAATGGAGGTATTTTTGCGAAATTACCCAACAGGAAAAATGCTTCATGATCCTTTGGCTGCATGTTGTGCTATTGATCCTTCTATTGCAGCCTGGCTAGCTGTTGATATTTACCAAGAAAAAGGAGCTTGGGGCGCAGCTTTATCCCCTTCTTCAAATACTTTTATTATTGTTGATTATGACCAAGACGCTTTTTTAAAAGTTTTTACAGGGACTTAGAGCTATAGTTAGGATTTTTTATACAAGTAAACTTTCTTTACTGCGATAGATAAAACATGATAGGAGTAAGTACTAAGCATTTTTTGGATGTATTATTTATTCTTAAACGGTGTAAAGAGCTATTTATTAAACCGTTTTAGCCTACCATTGTATAACTTGTATTTATATGATTTTTCAATACTAGGGCAACAAACACCATCATTAGGAGCATACTCATAGGCTTTACAATAAATTTCAATTTTATCAAGAGATAGTTGTTCGCCTGTAGCAGTACCAAATGCTCCAGCATCTATTTTGGTTTTATATTTTAATTTTCCATCAATGTTTAGGAAAACAGCAATAAATGAAATAGTTGCATTTCCAGGATGACCTATATTTACATCATACTCAATTAACTTATCTTCTTTTCCATCATTATCAATATCTCCTGTTATTACTTTACTTACCTCTACAGGGGATTTGTATTTTCTTTTTTCATTTTTGATAAATTGGTTAATAGCTTTGCTACTTTCTAGTTCTTTCTCAATATTTTGTGTTTGAGAGGGGTAAGCAATAATTGTTCCTATAAATATAATTATTAAGCTAATTAGACCCTGTATAAACCTATTCATTAGAGAAGCCTCTTAATATAGTTATGTATTTATTACTTACAGTATTTACAAGACAAACTTTTGCATTAATCGAGTTTCGATTTGTAACTTAATGTAAGTATAAACCTAGTACATTTATCGTTTTGCATTTCGTAAGAAGTCAGTTACTTTTTTGGTAGCTTCTTCTACAGTTACAACACCATCTTTTTTGCCATTAATAATACCATCTAAGCCTTTATTTTTTTCATAATACTCACTACCTTGAGAAAATACAGTAGCATTAGGTGTATTACCTTTACCGACTGCTTGAGGGAATAAGACAGAAAGATAAGCATCTTGAGGGTTATTAAGTTTACCTTTGTATGGAAGAAGATATTGCTTTACATAATCAAGTTGCTCTGTGCTAGTCATGTTTTTGAATGTTTCTACAGCAACGTCTTTAGTTATTTTGTCATCGACGGCTTGTGGTAATTTATTTATCTCGCTTAATACTTGCTTCTTTTCTGCTTGTAATTGCGACTTTTGGGTCAATACCTCTTTTAACTAAAAGCTTATCTCATCTTGTTTTTCTTTGGGTAGCTTTTTATCTTTTGCTTCTTTCATTTGACCCATTAATTCTTTGCTTTTGCTATAGATTTCAAGAAAAAGAAAACCAGGAAATAAAAGTTGAGTGAAAAATAAAAAGCAAGGAAAATCTCTAAAATTTGAAAATAAGATAAGGAGATTTCCCAATGCTAATATTTCGATTAAGAATAACAAATAAGCAAGAGGTAGAGCTAGAGAAAAAATTGA
>Ga0075163_10004532_pt1 | contig 18635 bp, 13 predicted proteins | sample JI1023141ADNA_FD_71478 | JGI IMG/M metagenome (GOLD analysis project Ga0075163, IMG submission 71478) | Wastewater effluent complex algal communities from Wisconsin, to seasonally profile nutrient transformation and Carbon sequestration -... | ecosystem: Engineered > WWTP > Effluent > Algae...
ACCCGGCCAAGCAGGGCGCCGGCGACCAGGGCCTGATGTTCGGCTACGCCTGCGACGAGACCAAGGAGCTGATGCCGCTGCCGATCCAGCTCGCGCACCAGCTCGCCTACCGGCTGGCCCAGGTCCGCAAGAAGAAGACCGGCGGCGTCGACTTCCTCCGCCCCGACGGCAAGACCCAGGTCTCGGTCCGCTACGACGGCGATCAGCCGATCGGCGTCGAGGCGATCGTGGTCTCGACCCAGCACGCCGCCAGCGCCAAGCAGAAGCAGATCGCCGAGGCGATCCACGAGCTGGTGATCAAGCCGATCGTCCCGGCCAAGCTCATCACCAAGGCGACCAAGATCCACGTCAACCCGACCGGCAAGTTCGTCGTCGGCGGGCCGCAGGGCGACTCGGGCCTCACCGGCCGCAAGATCATCGTCGACACCTACGGCGGCATGGCCCGCCACGGCGGCGGCGCGTTCTCGGGCAAGGACCCGTCCAAGGTCGACCGCTCGGCCGCGTACTTCGCCCGCTACATCGCCAAGCACGTCGTCGCCAGCGGCCTGGCCCGCCGGTGCGAGGTCCAGTTCGCCTACGCGATCGGCGTGGCCCAGCCGGTGTCGATGCTGGTCCAGACCTTCGGCACCGGCGTGGTGTCGGACGACAAGCTGTCGGCGGCGGTGAGCCGGGTGTTCGACGCCCGCCCCGGCATGCTGACCCAGGAGCTCGACCTCCGCCGGCCGATCTACCGCAAGACCGCGGCCTACGGCCACTTCGGCCGCGAGGAGCCGGAGTTCACCTGGGAGAAGACCCCCAAGGTCGCCGAGCTCAAGGAAGCCGCCCACGCCGGCAACGGCGTCGCCCACGGCGCGACCAACGGCAAGGCCGAGCCCAAGGCCAAGCCGGCCCGCGGCACCGCCGCCGCTCGCGCCTGAGGCTCCGAGCGAAGCGAGGGCCGAAGGAACAAGGAGCGCGGCTGCCGCCTCGTAAGGGCGGGCCGCTCCTCCCGCGATTCATCACCGGCCGAAACCGGCCTCCGGGCGGGTAGGCGGCGGCCTACATCGGATCCTGCCGCCCAGGCGCGGCAGACCGGATGGCTACAGCTTGGGCGCTGTCAGGCGCGTAGGCTTGAGGCCTCGGGTGCGGCAGGGAAGACTGCCGCACGCAGCGTGGGCGTGCCCCACGCCGCCGACCGATCGGTCCTGGAGGCCTCCATGAAGTTCCGGCTGCGCTCCCTCGCCCTGACCCTGCCCGCCCTGCTGTTCGCGGCCGACGCCGCCGCCGTCCGGCAGCCCGAGTACCTCGACGAGCGGCCGGTCGAGACCGCCAGCGGCGCCCGTGGCCGCCTGGCCCGCGCCACCGGCTGGGACGCGCCCCGCGCCCAGGATCGGCTGTGGCAGGACTTCGCCGCCGCCCACGGCGACTGGCGCGCGGTCTGGGACCTCGACACCGGCGTGCCGCTGCGCATCTACGGCGAGGGCGTCGCCGCCCCCGGCGCCAGCGCCGATCCGGCCAAGGCGCTGGCCGCGGCCCGGGCGCTCCTGGCCGAGCGCCTCGCGCTGCTCGCGCCTGGCGCCGCCGTCGACGACTTCGTCCTGGTGGCCAACGTCGTCCACGGCCCGACCGGCGAGCTGCGCACCGTCGGCTTCGCCCAGACCTACCGCGGCCTGCCGGTGCTCGGCGGCCAGGTCAGCTTCCTGTTCAAGCGCGACCGGATGATCGTCATCGGCTCCGAGGCCGCGCCGCGGGTCGACGCCGCGATCCCGTTCGTCGCCATCCCCGCCGGCGAGGCCCTCGGCCGGGCCCAGGCCTGGATCGAGAGCGCGTACGGCGCCCGGCCGACCCTGCTCGCCGACAAGGGCCTGGCGATCCTGCCGCTGGTCCGCGACGCCAGCGACGGCGGTCAGCGGCTCGAGCACCGCGCGGTCCGCATCCTCACCCTCGACCTCGACGACCCGCGCGCCCGCTGGGACGTCTACGTCGACGCCGCGACCGGCGCGCCGATCGCCCGTCACCAGACCCTGATGTTCGGCGCCGGCACCGTCCGGTTCAACACCCCGGTCCGCTACCCGCGCGCCGTCCGCCAGGACGACGCCGCGCCGTTCCTCAACGTCACCGTCAACGGCACCGCCGGCACCGCCACCGCCGCCGGCGGCGTCACCTGGACCGGCACCGCGCCGGCGATGGTGATGAACGGCGTCGCCGGCACGCTGGTCCGGGTCACCACCGGCAACGGCAGCGGCGCCACCGCCAGCAACACGATGTCGATCAACGACGCCGGCGCCGGCGTCTGGAACGCCAGCGGCCAGGCGACGGTCGACTCGCAGCTCACCGGCTACGTCCACGCCAACAAGATCAAGGCGTTCGCCAAGGACGCGCTCAACCGCAACCTCGGCTGGCTCGACGCCCAGATCCAGGTGAACGTCAACGAGAACGGCAGCTGCAACGCCTACTCGACCGGCGACGACATCCACTTCTTCAGCGCCAGCGGCCAGTGCGAGAACACCGGCCGCCTCCCCGATGTCATCTATCACGAGTTCGGCCACTCGCTGCACGCCAACTCGATCATCCAGGGCGCCGGCGCGTTCGACAGCGCGATGTCGGAGGGCGTGTCCGACTACCTGGCCGCCACCACCGTCGACGACGCCGCCATGGGCCGCGGCTTCTTCAACGGCAACGCCAGCCCGCTGCGCAACCTCGACCCGGTCGGCAGCGAGGCGCGCTGGCCCGACAACATCGACGCCGATCCGCACGAGACCGGCCTCATCATCGCCGGCGCGCTGTGGGACCTGCGCAAGGAGATGATCACCGCGCTCGGCGCCGGCCCCGGCAAGCAGAAGGCCGACCTGTTCTACTACGCCACGCTGCAGCGGGCGGCCGACATCCCCGCCACCTACGCCGAGATCCTCGCCGCCGACGACGACGACGGCAACCTCGCCAACGGCACGCCCAACAAGTGCGCGATCGATCGCGCGTTCGGGCCCCACGGCCTGGTCGATCCCGCGCTCGGCCTCGGCCTGTCGGCGCCGGTCCGCGACGGCAACGACGTCAGCCTCAGCATCACGCCGCCGCCCGGCGACTGCCCGCCGCCGCAGATCACCAGCGTCGTCCTCGACTGGAAGCTGCGCGGCGCCGGCGCGCTGCAGTCGGTCCCGCTGACCCGGACCGGCAACGACTACAAGGCGTCGATCCCGACCCAGGCCGACGGCAGCCTGGTCCAGTACAAGGTCACGATCACGATCGCCAACGGCACGACGATCGAGTACCCGGCCAACATCGCCGACCCGCTGTACGAGTACTACGTCGGGCCGCTGGTGCCGGTGTACTGCACCGACTTCGAGACCGATCCGTTCGCCGCCGGCTGGTCGCACCGCTCGGTCGCCGGCAACGACGACTGGGAGTGGGGCGTGCCCAACGGCAGCCGCGCCAACGGCGACCCCGACGTCGCGCCCAGCGGCACCCACGTGATCGGCAACGACCTCGGCACCGGCAGCCGCGACGGCGTCTACTCGCCCGACATCAGCAACTACGTGCTGTCGCCGGTGATCGACACCAGCCACGCCGTCGGGGTCCGGCTGCAGTACCGCCGCTGGCTCGGCGTCGAGGACGGCTTCTACGACGACGCCGAGATCTTCGCCGACGACACCAGGCTGTGGAGCAACTTCGACACCGGCAACCAGGACGGGTCGACGTCGCACACCGATCGCGAGTGGCGGTTCCAGGACGTCGACCTGTCGGCCCAGGCCGCCGACGGCTCGGTGCAGATCAAGTTCGCGCTGACCAGCGACCAGGGCTTGCAGTTCGGCGGCTGGAACATCGACGACTTCTGCATCATGGCCCGGACCAACATCGCGCCCGGCTGCGGCAACGGCACGATGGATCCCGGCGAGCAGTGCGACGACGGCAACAACACCGCCGGCGACGGCTGCACCGAGTCGTGCACCACCGAGCCGGGCGTCAACCCGCCCGACGACGGCGGCTGCTGCTCGACCGGCGGCAGCCCGGCGGCGCCGATCGCGCTCGGCCTGTTCTCGGCCGGCCTGCTGATCCGCCCGCGCCGCCGCCGCAGCTAGCTGCGGGCGGGCTCGCCGCCGAGCGCCCGCTCGAGCGCCGCGACCAGCTCGCCGAGCGTGAACGGCTTGCTGAGGAAGTGGTCGATCGCGGCCTGGTCGAGGCGATCGCCGCTGGCGGCGTGGAGGTAGCCCGACGACAGCACGATCGGGGTGGCGGCGCCGCTGGCGCGGATCCGCCGCGCGACCTCGAGGCCGTCGAGGTCGGGCATCGTCATGTCGAGCAGGATGACGTCGGCGCCGAAGGCGGCGAAGCAGGCCAGCGCGCCGGTGCCGTCGGCGGCCTCGCCGACCTCGTAGCCGCGCAGCTCGAGGCCGCGCCGCACCACCGAGCGGACCCGCGCCTCGTCGTCGACGACCAGGACCTTGCGCGGCCGGGCGACCGGCGGCGGCGGCGGTGACGGCGCGGTGATCCGCGCGCCAGCCGGCAGCGCCACCGAGAAGCAAGTGCCGACGCCGGGCGCGCTGTCGACGAGGATCGCGCCGCCGTGCGCCGCCACGATGCCGAAGCTGGCGGCGAGGCCGAGGCCGTGCCCGCCCGGCTTGGTGGTGAAGAACGGCTCGAACACCCGCTCGCGGGTCGCCTCGTCCATGCCGCAGCCGTTGTCGCGGACCTCGATCAGGATCCAGGCGTCGGCGACCGGCCGGCCGCCGATCGCGTCGTCCCAGCGCGGGTCGAGCGCGTCGACCCGGCGCGAGGTGACGACGATCTGGCCCGGCCGATCCTCGAGCGCGTCGGAGGCGTTGGTCAGCAGGTTCATCAGCACCTGCGTGAGCGTGGCGCGGTTGCCGATCACCACGCTGCCCGGGCCGAGGTCGAGCTCGAGCTGGGCCTTCTTCGACAGCGCCGCGGCCAAGAGCGTGCGCAGCTCGGGCAACAGCGTGGCCAGGTCGACCGGCTCGCGCCGGCCGGGGTCGTTCTGGCCGGCGTAGGCCAGCATCTGGGCGGTGAGGGTGGCCGCCTGCCGGCCGGCGGCGACGATGGCGTCGGCCGCCTCGCGCTCGGCCGGGGCGGTCGCGCGCTCGAGCAGCAGGCTGGCGTTGCCGAGCACGCCGACCAGCAGGTTGTTGAAGTCGTGGGCGATGCCGCCGGCGAGCACGCCCAGGCTCTCCATCCGCTGGCTGCGCTCGAGCCGTTGCTCGAGGCGGCGCCGCTCGCGCTCGAGCTGCTTGGCGGCCCGCAGATCGCGCACCGCCGCGACCCGGGTCGGCAGGCCGTCGAGCGTGGCGACGACCGCCGCCAGCTCGACCGGGACGTGGTCGCCGTGGACGTCGAGCAGCGTCGACTCGAACACGCCGACGATCTGCTCGGCGACCACCTTGTGGGCGTAGGCCACCGCCGGCGGCGCGACGAAGTCGAGGATCGGCCGGCCGAGCAGCGCGCCGACCTCGAAGCCGAGGACCTCGCGCAGGCCACCACCGACGTCGACGACCACCCCGTCCCGGCTGTAGACGAAGAAGTCGAACACCTGCTCGACCAGGCGGCGGAGCTGCAGCTCGCTCTCGCGGAGCTGGGCGCTGGTCCGTTCGCGCTCGGTGACGTCGCGGACCGCGGCGATCCGCACCGGGTGCTGGCCGAGGTGGCCCTGCTTGGTCAGGAGCTCGGCGCGGAAGCGGGTGCCGTCGGTGCGGACCGCGGTGATCACGTAGGGGCCCTCGATCCGCTCGCGCATCCGGCGCTGGACCTCGGCGAGATCCTCGGGCGCCACCACCCGTCGCAGCGTGTCGGCGCCGAGCAGCGCCGCCCGATCGTCGTCGAGCATGTCGGCGATGCGCTGGTTGACGTCGACCACCACGCCGTCGACGTGGACCATGATGCCTTCGAACGACGCCGCCGACAGCATGTCGAGCCGCTCGCGGGTCCGCCGGTGGGCCTCCTCCTCGACCGCGCGGGCGAGCGCCGCCCGCACCAGCTCGGCCATCATCGCCGCCATCGCCGGCGCGGGCGGCTCGCCCTCGACGTCGAGCGTCAGCGACCGCCCCGCCACCGCCACCTCGAGCCACGCCGGCCCGGTCCGCCCGTCCACCCGCCGCACGACGCCCGCGTCGGCCAGCCGCGCCAGCACCTCGGCCAGCGCCTCCTCCGCAGGGGACAGGATCATGGGTTGCAAGCCCCGATCTCGTATGCGGATTTCGGCGCCACTGCAACGCGACGGCGCGGCTCTCGACCGGCGAGCCGATTGCGCGGTCCCGCGCCCGGCGCCATCCTGCCGGCCATGGCCGACGCCGACCAGCCCTCCATCGACGACGAGCTGGCCGCGATCGCCGCGGTCGCGGCCACGGGTGACCTCGATGCGGCGCATCGTCGCGCCGTCGCGCTCGCCGACACCTACCGCGACGATCGGCGCGCGCAGGTCGCGGCCGCCGGCGCCTGCGACCGCCTCGGCCGGGCGCGCGAGGCGGTCGGCTACTACGCCGCCGCCTGGCAGCTCGGCGGGCCGGTCGGCGCCGCGCGACCCGGGTTCCTGCTCGGCTACGGCGCGGCGTTGCGCGCCGTCGGTCGCCACGACGACTCGATCGCCATCCTCGGCCAGGCCGCGCTCGAGCACCCCGACCACGCCGCGCTGCGCGCCTTCCTCGCCCTGTCGCTGCACGCCGCCGGCCACGCCACCCTCGCGCTCGCCACCATGCTCGACGCCGGCCTCGACGCCGCGCCGCAGGCCTTCGCGCCCCACCGGCGCGAGCTCACTCGCTGCCTGCGCGAGCTGCAGGACGTCGCCATGGCCGACCCGGCCCAGCCGGCCTGAGGCGCTCCCGCCCGCGGCGGCGGGATCAGTACAGGCCGACGATGATCGTGTTGGAGCCGGGGGTGAGCGGCGCGTTGTGACCGACGTACGGCGAGACACCCGGCGCGCTGACCTCGAGCGTGAACGCGACCCCCACCGGCTGCAGCGCGAACGACACCCGGCCGAGCCCGTCGGTGGAGCCGGCGGCGCCGCCACCGTTCTCGAACGCGATGCTGACGCTGGCGCCGGGCAGCGGCGTGTTCACCGCCTGCCACACCGTCACGTCGTACCAGGCGAGGACCGGCTGGAGCAGGACGTCGTTGCCGTCCGACCGCTCGTCGGGGCCGAAGGTCAGGTGCCGGGTGTAGTCGGCGAAGCCGGGCCGGCTGACCCGCAGGTCGGACTCGTGGAACGGTACCGCCAGGCTGAAGGCGCCGCCGCCATCGGGCTGGGTCATCACCGACCCGCTACCCCCGTCGACCCGCACGGTGGCGTCGGCGAGCGGCCCGAGCTGGATGCCGACCACGGTGCCGGTCAGGATGGCGGGCGCGTCCTCGACGCACCGCTCGGCGGCGCAGCGCCCGGTGGCCGGGTCGCAGGCGCCGGCGACGCAGCCGGGGTGGCTGGCCTCGCATGCCACCGCCACGCACGACGCGGCGTCGAGGCCCGCGTCGACCACGGCGCCCGCGGCGTCGACGGTGGCGGGCGCGTCGTCATCGCCGCCGCAGCTCGCCCCGCCGTTGGCGATCGCGAGCACGGCGAGCGCGACGGCGAGTCCCAGGCGGCGCAGGACGCGAGCGGGCCAGGGCATCCCCCGGCGTACCACGACCGGGTCAGGGCGCGGTGGCGCCGGTGGCGGTCGCGGGATCGAGCGCCTGGCCGCGGGCGCCGGACGCGGACCAGTAGACGCCGGGGCCGCGCGGATCGTCGGCGATGGTGAGGCGCAGGTCGAACGGCTCGTGGCCGCGGACCCGCTCGATCAGGAACGGGCTGCGCACCTGCTCGTCGGTGTCGGGGAAGTCGAAGGAGATGGTGCCGTCGCCGGCCTGGTAGCGGAACAGCTCGAACTGGCCCTTGAACACCTTGCGGTCCTGGTAGACGCCGCCGCCCATCGACGGGGTGAAGCGGTAGAGGCGGAGGCGATCGTCCTTGTGCTCGGGCCAGCGATCGAGCCAGTTGCGATCGACGAGGGCGCGACCGGCGTCGCGGGCCGACAGGCGGGCCGCGTGCGGGTTGTCGCGGTGGCAGGCGGTGGCGGCGATGGTGGTGGCGAGGACCGCCGCGGCGACGAGGGTGGCGCGCATGGCGTCAGGGTAGCATCGGCGCGAGGAGGCACCATGGCGAAGCAAGCAGCGGCCGCGAAGGCGACGACGACGAAGGCGCCGGCGACGGCGACGGCGACGGTGAAGCCGGCCGCGAAGGCGAAGGCCGCGTCCGCCACGAAGGCGAAGGCGGCGAAGGCGAAGGCCGCGAAGGCGAAGGCGGCGAAGGCGAAGGCCGCGCCGGCGAAGGCGAAGGCCGCGCCCGCCACGAAGGCGAAGGCGGCGCCCGCGAAGGCCGCGCCCGCCACGAAGGCGAAGGCCGCGCCCGCGAAGGCCGCGCCGGCGAAGGCGAAGGCCGCGCCCGCGAAAGCGCGCCAGCCCGCGCCCGCGAAGGCCGCGCCGGCGAAGGCGAAGGCCGCGCCGGGGAAGGCCGCGCCGGCGAAGGCGCGCAAGGCCACGCCGGCCGCGAAGAAGCCGGCGACCAAGCCCGCGACGCCGTCGGCCGCGTTCACATCGATCGTCGCCACCCTCGGCCACAACCCCGGCATCGCCACCGCCCGCATGTTCGGCGCCCACGGCCTGTCGCTGGCCGGCCGGTTCTTCACCTTCGAGCACGACGGCGAGCTGGTGGTGAAGCTGTCGCCCGAGCGGGTCGCCGAGCTCGCCTCGGCCGGGGTCGGCGCGCCGTTCGATCCCGGCATGGGCCGGCCGTCGAAGGGCTGGCTGAGCGTGCCGCCGCGCCACGGCGACTGGCAACGGCTCGCCGAGGAGGCCCTGGCCTACAGCGGCACCTTGCCGCCGAAGTGACTCATCCCGCGTCGGGGATCAGGAGCGACAGGCAGGTCAGCGAGCCGTCGGCCTTGCGGACCTCGGTCGTCGCCACCGCGTGGACGGTGAAGCCCGCCGCCTCGAGCGCGGCGCGGGTCCGCGGGAAGCCGTCGGCCACGATCACGCCGTCGTCGATCGCGACCGCGTTGGCGGCGTAGGCCTCGGCCCGCGGCACCCACACCACGTCGGCGCCGGCGAAGACCTCGGCCGACAGCGTGCCCTCGGCCAGCAGCACCCGATCGTCCCCGAGCGGCGCGCACACGCACTTGAGGTGGAGCACGTCGGCCGGCAACGTCACCGGCACCACCCGCAGCCCGCGCGCCTCGAACACTTCCGCGGCCCGCGCCACGCCCGCCGCGTTGGTCCGCGCCGAGCGGCCGACGTAGAGCGTCCGGCCCAGCCGCAGGCAGTCGCCGCCATCGAGGGTCGCCGGCGCGGTCATCGTCGCCACCTCGATCAGCGGCGTCAGCGCCCGCGCCACCGCCTCCACCTCCCCGCGCCGCGACGGCGCCCCCGGCCGGGCGATCAGCGCCACCCCACCGGCGATCACCGCCGTGTCCTCGACGAAGCAGCAGTCCGGACATTCCTCGTCGGCGTCGAGCACCATCACCCGCGCGCCCAGCGCGGCCAGCGCCGCCCGGTAGGCCGCGTGCTGCGCCCGCGCCCGCGCGACATCGATCGGCGGATCCGGCGGCACCGCCGCCAGCGCCGCCGCGAACGAGTCCGCCATCGCCCGCGTGAGGGACAGGATCATGGGTCGCAACTCACCGCCGCGCCTGAGAAAAAACGGCTGATCGCAACGCGCCCGCGGGACGGGCTCAGCCCGCCGCGACGATCCGCGTGACCCCGGCCGCCGACCGATCGAGCGCCCGCTGCCGGTCCGCCGCCGCGCCGCCGATCGCGCACACCACCAGGTCGCCCTGGTCGGTGGCGAACTTGCGCATCGACACGTCCCACGGCTGGCCCGCCCCGAGCACGGTCCACTCGATGGCCTGGATGCGCGGCGCCACCGCCGCGACCCGGCCGAGCACCTCGCGGCAGACGTCGAGCGCGCCGGCCTCGGCCAGCGCCACCCCGTCGTCATCGGCCACCGCCATCGCGGTCACGCCGCCCTCGCCGCAGCAAGCGGCGAGCTGGTACTGGAACGCGAGGCTCGGCTCGCCGCTGCGCTGCCGTCGACGATCGGTGCTGGCCATGGCCGCATGCTCGACCCCGCCGCCGGCGCGGGCAAGAAAACGCCGGCCGGCCGCCCGGAGTATGCTGGGCCGGTGAAGCGCCTCGCCCTCCTCGTCGTCGTCGTCGCCGGCTGCCGTGCCGCGCCGCTCCCCGCCCCGGCGTGCCCGACCCCGCCCGAGGCGCCCCCGGTCGTCGCCACCCCGCCGCCGGTCGCGCCGGCCGCGCCGCCGCCGATCGACGCCGCCGCCATCACCGACCTGGCCGCGACCCGCAACTACAGCCTCGGCACCCCGCGGCCGGTCGCGCTCCTGCCCGACGGCGACGTGCTGTTCCTCCGCACCGGCCCGCGCTCGCCGGTCGCCGAGCTGTTCGAGCTCGACGCCGACACAAAGCAGATCCGCAAGCTCGCCGCCGCCGCCGATCTGGTGTCGGCCGAGGACATCAAGCTGTCGGCCGCCGAGAAGGCCCGCCGCGAACGCACCCGCACCACGATCCGCGGCATCGTCGGCGTCCAGGCGTCCAACGACGGCACCCGCCTGTTGATCCCGCTCGGCGCCCAGGTGTTCGTCCTCGAGCGCGCCACCGGCGCGTCGCGCGCGCTCGACCTCGGCGCGGGCTACCCCGAGGATCCGCGCCTGTCGCCCGACGGCAAGCAGGTCGGGTTCGTCCGCGACGGCGACCTGTGGACCGCCGCCGTCGCCGGCGGCAAGCCGCGCCGCCTGACCACCAAGGGCGGCCCCGACATCAGCAACGGCACCGCCGAGTTCGTCGCCCAGGAGGAGCTCGATCGCACCCGCGGCTTCTGGTGGTCGCCCGACGCCAGCCAGCTCCTCTACCAGCGCACCGACGAGAGCAAGGTCGACACCCTCTACGTCGCCGACCCCGGCCACCCCGATCGGCCGCCGACCCCGTTCCGCTACCCCCGGGCCGGCACCGCCAACGCCGACGTCCAACTCGGCATCATCGCCGCGACCGGCGGCCGCACCACCTGGATCGAGTGGGACCGGGCCGCGTTCCCCTACGTCCACGACGTCCAGTGGCCCGAGCACGGCCCGCCCAGCCTGGTGGTCCTCGATCGGGCGCAGACCATGCAGCGGGTGCTGGCGGTCGACGTCAAGACCGGCAAGACCCGCCAGCTCCTCGAGGAGAAGGACCCGGCCTGGATCAACGCCGGCGAGCCGACCTGGGCCAGCGACGGCAAGAGCTTCCTGTGGGCGACCGAGCAGGGCGGGGCGTGGCGGCTCGACCGCTACGCGGCCACCGGCAGCCACCTCGAGCAGCTCACCCGCAGCACCGAGGCCTTCGATCTCGGCTACCGGGTCGACGGCGACACCGGCGACATCTGGCTGCTGGGCTCGACCGATCCGACCCAGGTCCACGTCGCGTCGCTCAACCCGGCAAGCAAGGTGGTCGAGCGCCTGACCGACGGCGAGGGCGTGCACGGCGCGATCATCGCGCCCCACGGCGGCACCCGGGTGCTGATCTCGCAGGGCGTCGACGGCAGCCGAACCTGGCACGCCGTCCGCCGCACCGGCGAGCTGATCGCCGAGCTGCCCTCGGTCGCCGAGCAGCCGCCCAGCCTGCCCGCGGTCAAGCCCGAGCAGGTCGTGGTCGACGGCCGCACCCACTACGCCGCGGTGGTGCGGCCGCGCGACTTCGATCCGCGCAAGCGCTACCCGGTCATCCTCCAGGTCTACGCCGGCCCGGGCGTGACCACGGTGTGGTCGCTGCCCCAGGCCTATCTGCGCTACCAGCTCGTCGCCGACACCGGCTTCATCGTCGTGCTCGCCGACGGCCGCGGCACGCCCAAGCGCGGCCGCGACTGGGAGCGGATCGTCAAGGGCGACCTGATCACCGTCGTCCTCCAGGATCAGGTCGACATCCTCCGCGCCCTCGGCGCCGCCCACCCCGAGCTCGACCTCGATCGGGTCGGCGTGATCGGCTGGTCGTTCGGCGGCTACTTCTCGGCGATGGCCGCGCTGCTCCGCCCCGACGTATTCAAGGCCGCGATCGCCGGCGCCCCGGTCACCGACTGGCGCTACTACGACACCGCCTACACCGAGCGCTACATGGGCCTGCCGGCCGACAACGCCGCCGCCTACGACGCCACCAGCGCGGTGGTCAACGCCGCCAAGCTGACCCGGCCGCTGCTGCTGGTCCACGGCCTCACCGACGACAACGTGTACGTCGCCAACACCCTGGCGCTGGCCGACGCCCTGTTCGCCGCCGGCAAGCCGTACGAGCTGTTGACCCTGCCGGGCACCCACATGATGGCCGACCCCAAGGCCGACGCCGCGCTGCTCACCCGCGAGATCGACTTCTTCCGCCAGCACCTCGGCCTGCCCGCCGCGCGATGACCGACGTCCGGGTGGTGTGGCGCGACGATCGCCTGGCGATCGTCGACAAGCCGGCCGGGGTCGCGGTCCACCGCGGCTGGGCCGCCGGCGGCGACGACGACGAGCCGCTGCTGCAGCGGGTCCGCGATCTCCTCGGCCAGCACGTCTGGATCGTCAACCGGATCGATCGCGGCGCGTCGGGCGCGGTCCTGTTCGCCCTCGACGCCGAGGCGGCCGGCGCGGCCAGCGCGCTGTTCGCCACCGGCGCGATCCGCAAGCGCTACCTCGCCATCACCCGCGGCCACCCGCCCGAGCACGTGGTGCTCGATCACCCGATCCCGCGCGAGCCCGGCGGCGAGCGGGTGCCGGCGGTCACCGAGATCTGGCGCCGCGACACCTTCGGCCGCTACGCCCTGGTCGAGGCCCAGCCGCGGACCGGCCGCCTCCATCAGATCCGCCGCCACCTCAAGCACCTGTCGTGCCCGCTGATCGGCGACGTCCGCTACGGCAAGGGCGAGCACAACCGCCTGTTCCGCGTCGACCACGGCCTCCATCGCCTCGCGCTCCACGCCGCCGGCCTCGCCTTCGACCACCCGCTCGGCGGCCCGCCCGTCGATGTCGAGGTGCCGCTGGCCGCCGATCTGGTCGCGGCCGTCGCCAGCGCCCGCGCCGCGTACGCCCCGCTCTGAGGCTCTCCGGCAGCCTCTGACCGTCACGTCGTCGACCGGCCGGTAACGCGAGCCGGACGTGCCCCGCGCCGGGGTGCCGCGTCACAGATCGGCGGCTGGGTGCTCTTCCCGTTGGAAGAAGCGCCGCCGACCGCGTCGACCTCGCGAATCCGGTCGCGAGGCGTGGGCGGTCCGAGCTCGGGGCCGGCGGTGTTCCGCCGGCGTCCCCGGTGCGTCCGGCCGCGCGCGCACGCCACCGGTCCGGGAGGATTCATGCGTCCGTCGTCACTCGCGCTGTCTCGATCGTCGTTGCCCCAGGTCGCCGTCACCGGCCTCGGCCTGGTGTGCCCGCTCGGCAACGACGTGCCCACCGCGCTCGCCCGCGCCGTCCGCGGCGACAGCGCCATCCGCGCCTACCGCTCGCCGTGGGTCGACCCCGGCCACCCCCAGCTCCACCAGCGGGTCGGCGGCACCGTCGTCGACTTCGCCTTCGACGGCCTCGATCCGCGCTTCGCCGCCCGCCAGGAGCCGGGCGTGCTGTTCGGCCTCGCCGCCGCCGCCGAGGCTCTCGGCCAGGCCGGGCTCGCCGACGCCGGCGGCGACGACATCGACCGCGATCGCGCCGGCTGCGTGGTCGGCAGCGGCCTGGCCGGGGCCGAGCTCTGGCACCGCGCGCTCCACACCGCCTACGCCGGCGGCCGGCCCGACGAGATCGCGCGGATGACCGCGATCTCGATCACCGGCACCGCCATCACCGGCCAGCTCGCGATCCGCCACCAGCTCCGCGGCCCGTCGGTGGCGATCGCCAACGCCTGCGCCACCGGCAGCTCGGCGATCGCGCTCGGCGCCGATCAGATCCGGCTCGGCCGCGCCGACGTCATGCTGGTCGGCGGCTGCGAGTCGAGCATGCGCAGCCTGGTCAGCTACGCCTCGTTCGTCGCCGCCGGCATGAACGCGACTGACGACCCGGCGGCGGCCTGCACCCCGTTCGCCGCCGGTCGGCGCGGCTTCGTCCTCGCCGAGGGCGCCGGCATGCTGGTGCTCGAGCGCCTCGACCACGCCCGGGCCCGCGGCGCCCGCGTCCTCGCCGTCCTCGCCGGCAGCGCGATCACCAACGACGCCTACCACGTCATCAGCCCCGAGCCGTCGGGCGCCGCCTGGGCCCGGGTGATCCGCCTCGCCCTCGCCGAGGCCGGCGTCGCCGCCGACGAGGTCGACGCGGTCTCGGCCCACGCCACCGCCACCCCGCAGGGCGACGTCGCCGAGACCCGCGCGCTCCACGCCGTGCTCGGCCGTCACGCCGCCGCGGTCCCGGTCTCTGCCACCAAGTCGATGCACGGTCACGCCTTCGGCGCGGCCGGCGCGATCGAGACCGCGCTCGCGATCGCCGCGATGCGCGACGGCCTCGTGCTGCCGACCATCAACCTCGCGCAGCGCGACCCCGACTGCGATCTCGACTACGTCCCCGACCGCGCGCGGCGCCACCCGGTCCGCGTCCTGGTCAAGAACGGCTTCGGCGCCGGTGGCGTCGCCACCAGCCTGGTGCTGCGCGCCGACGTCGACGACGTGGTCGACGCGCCGCGCGCCCGCGCCACCGCCTGAGCCCTCGCCGATGTCCTCGCTCGTCCCGCCGACGCCTCGCCGCCCTGGAGAAGTCATGCTCACCGCCACCGCCACCGTCACCGTCACCGCCTCGACCCACGCCCCCGAGCTCGACGCCCCCGCCGCCAGCGTGTCGCGCACGCTGGTCGACGCGCTGCGCCGGCTCGGCGTCACCCACGCCTTCGGCGTCATGGGCGGCGCGATCGCGCCGTTCTTCCACGCCGTCGCCCACAGCGAGCTCGCCACCTACCACTTCCGCCACGAGGCCGGCGCCGCGTTCGCCGCGGTCGAGGCCTCGCTGGCCACCCGCCGGCCGGTGCTGGTGTTCACCACCGCCGGCCCCGGCCTGACCAACGCGCTGACCGGCATGCTCGCCGCCCGCTGGGACGGCGCCCACGTCATCTTCGTCTCGGCCTCGACCGCCGCCGCCCACCGCGGCCGGGTCGCGACCCAGGAGACCACCGCCGCCACCGTCGGCGGCCCCGGCCTGTTCCTCACCGGCGGCGGCCTCCACTACGCCACCACCATCGAGCACCCGGCCCAGCTCGCGCCGGTGCTCGGTCAGCTCGCCAGCGGCCTGGTCCGCCCCGGCGGCTTCGTCGCCCACCTCAGCCTGCCGATCGACATTCAGAACGCGCCGTGCCCCGGCACCACCCACCTCGACGATCGCCGGGCGATGGTGCCGACCTGCGCGCCCGGCGTGTTCGCCGAGCACGCCGCGCTGTTCGCCGCCCGGCCGCCGCTGATCTGGCTCGGCTTCGGCGCCCGCCACGCCGCCGGCCCGATCCGCGCCCTGGTCGAGCGCACCGGCGCCCGGGTCATCTGCACCCCGCGCGGCAAGGGCGTCGTGGCCGAGGATCACCCGCGCTTCATCGGCGTCACCGGCCTCGGCGGTCACACCCGCCTCGACGACGTGCTGGCCGCCGATCGCCCGACCCACACGCTGGTGCTCGGCACCCGCATGGGCGAGTCGTCGTCGTTCTGGTCGCCCGAGCTGACCCCGTCGCAGGCGTTCATCCACGTCGACGCCGATCCGGCCGCGTTCGGGGCCGCGTATCCGGGCGTGCGGACCCGCGCGGTGGTCGCCGACATCGGCGCCTACGTCGAGGGCCTGCTCGACGCCCTCGGCCCGGCGCCGACGCGCGCGATCGCGCCGCTCGCGCTGACCGAGCGGCCGACCCCGCCGACCCCGCGCGCCGACGGCCCGGTCCGGCCCCAGCACCTGCTGGCCGAGATCCAGCGCGTGATCGTCGACGGCAGCGACGCCTGGCTGATGGCCGAGAGCGGCAACTCGTTCTGCTGGTCGACCCACCACCTCCGCTTCGCCGAGCCCAACCGCTACCGGGTGTCGACCGGCTTCGGCTCGATGGGCCACGCCACCACCGGCGTGGTCGGCGCCGCCCTCGCCCGCCACGGCAAGGCCTACGCCCTGGTCGGCGACGGCGCGATGATGATGATGAACGAGCTGCACTCGGCGGTGCAGTACCGGGCCGACGCGGTCTGGATCATCCTCAACGACGCCTGCTACCTGATGTGCGCCCAGGGCATGCAGGTCATGGGCTGGGAGCCGTTCGCGTGCGACGTGCCGCGGGTCGACTTCGTCGCCCTCGCCCGCGCCATCGGCGCCGACGGCGAGCGGATCACCACCGAGGCCGAGGTCGGCCCCGCCCTCGAGCGCGCGGCCCGGGTCCGCGGCCCCTGGGTCCTCGACGTCAACGTCGATCCGCGCGAGGCCCCGCCGTCGGGCAAGCGCAACCGCAGCCTGATGCAGCAGGGCCACACCACCGCCGCGCGCCACTGACCGCCGCCGAGACCAGGAGCACGACCATGATCAACGCCCGCCCGATCGCCCGCATCGCCACCAAGCCCACGGCGGCCACCGCCCCGGCCGCCGCCGCCCCCGCCGCCCCGTCGGATCTCGGCACCGGCGTCACCGCCACGCCGGTCGACCCCGCGGACGCGCTCGCCGACGCGCTGGCCTCGATCCACGACGCCGCCGCGGTCCGGGTCCCGGGCTGGATGGCGCTGATCACCGGCCTCGCCTCGGCCCGCCCCGACGGCGTCGGCGCCACCATCGACTGGCTGGTCGCCCACCGCGCCGAGCTCGAGCGCGCCTACGCCGGCGGTCGCGACGGCCGCCTCGGCCTCGCCACCCTGCCGCCCGAGATGCAGTACCCGCGCGAGCTCGGCTTCCTCGATCGCACCCGCGACGATCACGGCCTGCGCGATCGCTACCTGTTCGCCGACCTCGTCGGCCACCGCACCTTCTTCCAGTCCGCGGTCTACGCCATGACCGGCATCGAGCTGCCGCCCCGCCACGCCGAGATGCTCGAGCAGATCGGCAACGCCAACCTCAACGCCGATCGCCGGGCCTGGCCGATGGCGGTCACCCGCCGGATCGCCGCCCGCGGCGGCGGCTACGCGGCGTCGGTCGCCGGCGGGATGGCGATGATGTCGTCGCCGGTGCTGGCCGGCGCGGCCGCCGCCGACTGCGCCCGCTTCCTCCGCCGGACCGCGGCCGAGGCCGACGACGGTCGGCCGGTCGACGACGTGGTCGCCGACGCGCTCGCCGCCCGTCAGCGGGTGATGGGCTTCGGCCGGCCGGTGGTCGGCTACGACGAGCGGGTGCCGGTGATGCGGGCGGTGCTGGCCCGCTACGGCCGCGATCGCCTGCCGTACGTGACGCTGCTCGATGTCGCCGAGACCTCGTTCCGCGCCCGCAAGGGCCTGCATGCCACGTCGGCCGCGTGGGCCGCCGCGATCCTGACCGACTTCGGCATGACCCCGGAGCAGGTCCAGGCGGTCTGCAACTTCTGGGTCTCGGTCACGGTCTACGCCCAGGCGGTCTACGGCGGCGAGCACGGCCTGGTCACGCCCTGAGGACCCGAACGCAGCGAGGGCCGGGGTTGCCGAAATTTTGAGATCGGAACCGGGTTCCTACCCGGGACCGATCGATCGAGAAGACAGGGTTGGCCATTCTGGCGAACCCTGTGAGGACTCGAGCGCAGCGAGGGTCCGAAGAAACAAGGAGCGCTGCTGAGGCGGCGTAAGGGCCCGCCGCCCCCGCCGCCGATTCTCACGGGCTCCGATCTGACCGCGCCGCCGTCGGCGAGCGACCGCGCCGGGCCGCCGCCACCTGTCGCCGATCCTACGGCTGGTGGATCGTGTGGGCGCGCCGCGGTACAAGCCGTCGGATGAAGCGCGCCTCCGTCCTCGCCCTCGCCCTCGCCCTCGCCGCCACTCTCGTCGGAGGCTGCGACAAGAAGGACGCCGCCAGCAAGCCGGCGCCGACCGCGCCCGCGCCGACCACGACGCCGCCGAAGACCCCGCCGCCCGCGCCGCCCGCCGAGGCGCCCGCGCCGGGGGCCAGCGCCGCCGCCGCCGGCCTCAAGCTGCCGATGGCGACCCGCACCGTCGGCACGCGCTGGGTGAAGACCGACGACGTCACCTCGACGATGGTCATCAGCGTCACCGCCGACAAGCAGCTCACCGTCGACAGCACGCAGCACAAGGTCGACGAGATCGAGGTCGTCGAGCTCGACGCCGCCGGCCTGGTCACCAAGGTCAAGGTCAGCTACCCCGAGCGCAAGACCACCGACCGCCAGGGCACCCAGACCAAGGACAAGATCTCGCCGCTGGCCGGCAAGAGCTACCTGGCCTGGTCGAAGGGCGGCGCGCTCGAGGCCACTCACGCCGACGGCAGCGCGGTGACGCCCGAGGAGCTCGAGGACCTCACCGACAGCCTCGACGAGCTCGGCAAGCCGCGGGTGATGGACGAGATCGTCTCGGCCCGGACCTGGAAGATCGGCGAGACCTACACCTTCACCGCCGACGACATCGCGCGCCTGGTCGCGGCCAAGACCGGCAAGACCCGGCCGGCGGCGCTGGCGCTGACCCTGCGCGAGGTCAAGGACGGCAAGGCGACCTTCGCCATGACGGCGGCCATGGTGGTCTCGGGCAAGGCCCAGCTCTCCACCGAGCTGTC